>Ga0100403_1003765_pt1 | contig 11072 bp, 11 predicted proteins | sample CryGeymet201501t_FD_83663 | JGI IMG/M metagenome (GOLD analysis project Ga0100403, IMG submission 83663) | Groundwater microbial communities from Crystal Geyser aquifers in Utah, USA - Crystal Geyser metaG 2015-01t | ecosystem: Environmental > Aquatic > Deep subsurface > Groundwater | place...
CGAACTTCTCTGATCACGGTGCCAACCGCCTTGGAGCTTCTGCTCTTATGCAAGGTTTGGCTGATGGCTATTTCGTCATTCCTTATACTCTCGGAAATTATTTCGTGACTGAGAAATTAATGACGAACAAAGTAGCAGTTGATCATCCTGAATTTGATAAGTGTTTGAAGCACGCCCAAGATCATTTCAAAAAACTTCAAAATGTTAATGGGAAAAAATCTGTTGATTCATTCCACCGCGACCTCGGAAACCTCATGTGGGAATACGTTGGTATGGGGAGAGATGAAGCCGGACTCAAAAAAGCAATTTCTGAAATCTCAGCTCTTCGCAAAGAATTTTGGAAAGACGTTAAGGTCACTGGAACAGATGTTGGCATTAACGTTGAACTTGAAAAAGCAAATAGAGTGGCTGACTTCTTAGAACTTGGTGAACTCATGGCCCGCGATGCTCTTGAGAGACGCGAAAGCTGTGGCGGACACTTTAGAGAAGAGAGTCAAACTGAAGAGAATGAAGCCAAACGTGACGATGAAAATTTCTGTCATGCTGCTTGTTGGGAATACACTGGTCCAGACAGTACCCCAATTCGTAACATCGAAGAATTGAATTTCGAATACGTGGCCCTCACTCAGAGATCTTACAAGTAATAAGGAGTTTTCATGTCAGCTAAAAAAATAAATATAAATTTGAAAATTTGGCGCCAAGTAAATAAAGAGGCTCCTGGTTCAATGGTTGATTACCGCCTTGAAGGCGTATCAACAGATTCATCATTCTTAGAAATGATCGATCAATTGAACGAACAATTAATTGCTAAAAATGATGAGCCAGTAGCTTTTGATCACGATTGTCGCGAAGGAATTTGTGGCATGTGTTCAATGATGATCAATGGAAATGCTCATGGACCAGAGAAAGCAACAACAACTTGTCAGCTTCACATGAGAAAATTCAAAGACGAAGACACAATCGTGGTTGAACCTTGGCGTGCTAAAGCCTTCCCAGTACTCAAAGACCTTATGGTTGATCGATCAGCATTTGATAAAATTCAATCTGCTGGTGGATTTGTTTCAATCAACACTGGTAATGCTCAAGATGCAAATGCCATTTTGATTGGACAAGAAACTGCTGAACTTGCGATGGATGCCGCCCAATGTATCGGTTGCGGAGCCTGTGTTGCCAGCTGTAAAAATGCTTCTGCGATGCTCTTTGTTGGAGCTAAGATTTCTCAATATGCTCTTCTCCCTCAAGGTAAAGTCGAAGCAAAAGACCGGGCGATCAAGATGGTCAATAAAATGGATAAACTTGGTTTTGGAAATTGTACAAACGAAGCTGAATGTGAAGCAAGTTGTCCGAAAGAAATTTCAATCAGCAACATTGCACGCATGAACCGTGAGTATTTAAAATCTGCGGTAACAGGCAGAAACCACTAAGCATGCTCGTTTACTCAAAAACACTCGCCACTTTCCAGGCCCGTCTTAAAAAACGGGCCTTTTTTCTTTTGCAAGCAGAATGCGGAATTCAGACTTTGCGCGAACGCTTTAAAATTGGCGAGTATTCCTATCCCTTGAGCATAGTCACTTTTGAAGATCCTAAGCAATTTGGATTCTTCTCCACTCACCTGTTCCAAATTGGAATGAATCGTCGTCTGATCTTTGAAGCTCGTGATCAGGTTATTGATAATATTTTGAAACATGAATTGGCCCATTATTTATGCTTTATCCAATTTGGCAGAACTGTGGATGATCACGGTGTTGAATACCGCGACCTGTGCCGATCTTATGGTTGGGGTGAAGAAGTTTTTTCGGCAAAAATGAATCTTGAACTGGAAAATGAAAAATACGAATCAAGTGACCAAGTTAAAGTCATCGAAAAAATTAAAAAGCTGTTACAGCTCTCCAAAAGTTCCAATCAGCACGAATCGGAATTGGCCACTTCAAAGGCCAATCAATTGATGCTTGAGCACAACCTCTCGCATCTTGATAAACCAACTCTTGCAGATGAAGAGATGGTTTATCTCAAGCGAAGTCTTGAAGCTCCTAAATTCAATGCCAAGCTCCAAGCCTTGGCCAACATTATGGATGAGTTTTATGTCAAAGCTATTTTAAGTCGCGGCCCCGACAAAGTTTATCTTGAAATCATTGGTGAGCGCGAGAATGTTGAGATGGCCGATTATATCCTGCATTTTCTTGATAGCGAGTTTGAAAGGTTATGGGTTCAAGAGCGGATTAAAAATCCAAAACTCAAAGGGCTTAAGGCCAAGAATAGTTATATGTCGGGACTTTCAAAAGGCTTTTTAGAAAAGATCAAACTTGAAAGATCAAAAGTTGTGACTCAAAAAGAACTCATTGTTCTCAATTTGAAATCTCAAGAACAGCTTCGCCAAGTCTACCCTAGCTTATCGCAAGTTGGTAGCCAACGTGGCCATGATTCTCTTGCTCATTCTCTCGGTCATCAGGCCGGTAAAAATATTTCGATTTCAAAAGGGCTGAATCTTCGCCCGGGACAGAAACTTTTAAGTTAGGATTTTAAAATGGATGCAAAAGATCTGGAAAAACTTTTCCGCAGAACAAGTCAGTTCGATCAAACGCTTGGAATGAATTTTATCGTAAAGTCAGCCGGCGTGATTGAATACACCATGACTATTGACGAGAGACATTTAAGTTCTCCACAAGTTTCTCATGGAGGTGCAATTGCAGGCATGATGGATAATGTTCTTGGAGTGACGGCCTTATCATATGCTGTTACTCAAGAAAAACTTTGTTCCACAGTCGAATTTAAAATCAATTATCTCAATCCAGCGAAGTTGGGAGATGTCCTCACAGGAAGTGCTCAGATCGACTATATCGGTAAGCGATTGGTCGTCACTTCAGGTTTTATCAAATGCGGAGAGAGGCTGATTGCTAAGGGAATGGGAACATTTAACCTTTACCCGATGGAAAAGTTCAAGCAGTTCACTGCTGATATGCAAGTCGATCACGACCATGAGGATATCTAGGTAAAATAACTTTACTTGAGAATGATTTCAACCGATGAGATAATACTTTTGAATTGGGAAACAGGATTATGACTTTGAAAGATTTTATTACTCAATGTACTCTCGTTTTTAAATCCTTTGAACACGATGTCACAATCATCCAAAGCAAGAGCAGCTTGTGGCAATTCACGACTAATTCCCGTCGTAATAAAAAGAAGTATGCCGTCATGGTCGCTCCCGCTTTTTCTAAAGTAAAATCACTGATTAAAATCGCTAAAAAGAAATTACCACCAGAGACTCGTCTCGTGGTTGTGACAAATGCTTTTACCGATGCAGATAATGATATGAGTGCCAAAGAGGATTTCACTCTTTTAACATTAGAAACTCTTAATCGTTATGGACAGGAAATGCTCGATCTCAAAAATAGAGTTTCATCGGGAACGATTGAAATTGTTAATGGAGATAATATTATTGATCAGGCGATCAATAAAGAAAAAGACTTCTAGACCTGCTTCTGATCTGGCCCAAAAATCCACTTATGCTGTTGACCAATAACTCTGAACGGAGCTCCTGCTTCTTGATTCCATTCAATCACATTTTTAAAACGATCTAGAGGAAACACTTCATTCAAATTATATGAAGGCGTTAAAACCCATGGAAAAGGTAAAAGATCATTCTTGCTGTGTAAGTCATAGTAGGCTTTCAATGTTTGATCAAAGTCAGCACGGGTTTCAATCACTGCCTTTACTTGAAAACGACCGGCATATTGTTTGGCCATTTTCTCAATCAATTGAAGACGAGTCGTAACACCAGTAGAGAGTGTTTTAAAATCAAATGAAATATAATCGAGCAGATCAAAGAGCTCATCAACCACGCGAGTTCCAGCTGCCTCTATATTGATATAATAACCTCTCGACTTTAAATCTTTCACCAAAGCGAGAACTCCAGCTTCATGCTTGGGATGAAGAGGATCACCACCGGTAATCGAAACCCTTTTGATTTTGCCAGAGAGTTCAACCACTCTTTCAACTACGCTTTCACTATTCATGGCCATTTCTTGAGTAAAGTCCCATGTATCTTTTGAATCACAGTTGAGACAACCGACGGCACAGCCTTGAAAACGCACGAAAACTTGAGGTGTTCCAATATGAATCCCCTCACCTTCGGTCGCTAAATAGATAGAATTGATTAATAATTTCATCCGGCGACAACATAGCACAAGTCATCACAGGATCACAAAAGACCCTGCAAAAGCTACAAGCCACAGCTTTTTTGCCAAATTTTATAGTGTCCGGCGATCTGATTGGGGCTCCATTCGGGATGCTGGAGATGAATCATGGCATAGGAGCGCTCAAGGGGAACCTGCTCCTCGACCTTAGCAAAACTAACAATTTCAGCTAGTTCTTTAGTGTCTCGAACCCATTCCAAAGAGCTTTCTGGGTCGAGCCCCATCGCCTGCTTTTCATCCCACAATTGTCTCCAATCGGGAAAGATCAATCCTTCCACAATTTCGGCGCAGCTAGAAACCGTTGCATTTGCGGGCGCACGAGTAGTGACTTGCTGAGAGCAAGAGAAGAACAAGACGAGAGGAAGAAGTAAGAACAACCTTTTCACTCTCTTCCTATCGGAATATTCAGGAGAAAACCTTTATTTTAAGCCATTTTTTCCGACAAGAAATCTATGAGTTGGAGAATCATTCCCATCTTATTTAGTCTCTTATTGGGGTCCCCACTTGCTCGGGGTCAAGATCCCGATTTGTTGGTTCAACAAGCTTCCCGCGAACTCGACTTCGAACTCAAATTTGCTAAAGCAGTTCTGAAAATTTCTGAAGAGATCAATCTTATCGACCCGACAGGGGAAAAAATACTTCAATACGCTGGAGAAAATTTACCGGCCCCACTAGATAAACCCACTTTTGAACTTTTTGATCTCTATGCCAAATATTATCTCATCCAACCCCTACCTGAAAAGGCCGTTCGAAAACTGAAAGGCCAACTCAAGTGGAGCGCTGTTAAGAAAATTCTTAAAGAAAGTACCATTGGCGCAGATGTCTTCTTTAAGAAGAAAGGAATGGGCATTTCCATCGCTCTCATTCTTGGAATGTGTACTGAATACACCATGTATTTTATTCTTTTCCACGTAAACCCTGCTCTTCTTCCTATAAGTGCCGCCATTCCTTACGGAACCGCTTACACTTTTTTCCCAGGATTTTTCAGAAAAATTAAAGAGAAGAATGAATTGATTAAAGTCTTGGGAAGCAAAGAAGCTTTTGAGGCCTACTCAGAACAAAAGAAAATTGCTCTTAAGAATCTTCACCTTAAAAATCCAGATTCTATTCTTCTTCCACTGAAAGAAATTGATGGCGTGGTTGAAGCGACCGTCATTCCCAGAACAGTGTGGTGGCGAAATATTATCCAATGGATGGGTCTTTCAAAAGACTCCCTCACTTATTCCTCTCTTAATTTGTTTCTGCTTACTCACTTTGAAAATGATGAAGCCCTTCGAACAATTCGCGATCTTCCGGAACTTAACAACGATCAAAAGACCGCCATGATGCTACGCCATCTTTATGCCACGGGCGACGAAGAACTTCTGCTTTCTCTTAAGCAAAAATTTGGGGAAGCTTTCACTCAGATCAGACAACGTCCAACCACACCAGGAATCAAAGAATGGACTCAGTTGATGCTTAAGGCGAGCTCTCGAGAGGATATTCTCTCGGGCTTAAAGAAAGTTCCCTCTCAAGCGAATCCAAAAGAAGTAGCGATTATTTGGAAAGAAATTATTCTTCCTTCGTATATCGAAAATATGAGATTGAGTTATTTTCAAGCCAGAAGAATGATTGAACAATTCGTCTCAACTCAAGCTGTACTCGAAAATCAAGTGGGAGAAATGATGGATAGAGAAGCCATTCATCATCTTGCTTTATATGTGGAGCGAACTTGGGACAAAAACATCAGATCTTGTTCCAATTCCGCTCCAGTGGTACTTCGAAAATTACTTACGCTCTAGCTCGATCTGTGGCAAATTCACCAGCATAAACAGAACTTTTCTTTGTCGCCTTGGCCGCTTTCCACAATCCACCAAAAATAAAAAAGAGAACTGCAACAAACACAGCAATATGAAGGACTTCAATTTGTGTCGATGAAGCAATAGTCTTATGACTGCGAATCGGCTCTATTCTTCCGCCTGGAGGAACGATTGATGTTTCATAAACTTTGATGGCGTTGCTCATGGCTCTCTCTCCTGTGTGATTTTTTATTATCTTAAAGAAAAATAGAAATCTTCCCATGAGCTAAGTCAGTGAACGAATAATGACGGAGATCAGGAATTTTTTGACAGAAAAAGCCCCATAAAAAGACCAGTGAGGATAAGGCCACTGCCCCACCAATCTGAAGCTAAAGGTATTTCATTGAGAACCACGACACCCAAAAAAAGCGTGGCGACTTGTTGAAGCATCAAAGCCATTGATGCTACTCGAGCTTCGAAATGTTTAAGCGACCATGAGATACTCGCCCATCCACCGATTTGGACTATCAATGTGAGTCCTAAAAAGTACCCCCATGTATGATGGGAAAAATGAATAAAATTTTGCTGTCTCAGTACTCCAATGACAAACAAAGTTACGCAAGCTCCAAAGCTCATGCCGATCAAAGCTTCAAGGGCCGTAAGGCTTGCCCTACTTTTTGACAGAGCGATCGTGCAAGCAGCATAGAAAAATGAGGCTCCTAAAGAGATCAGTTCTCCTTGCCCCAATTGAAACGAAAAAGACCGAAAGAAGGCCAAAACTCCTGCTCCACAAATGGCCAAGAATAATCCCGCAATAAAAAGATGAGGCGGTTTACCGTGCTTGTTCCAACTCCACAATGAAACCCATAAAGGAGAAAGTCCCACCATAAAAGTGGCGTTGCTGGCGCTGGTTAATCCAACTCCCGTATGCCAAAGAGTGAGATCTCCCGCAAAAAAACTTCCGGCCAATACGGCCATAGAGAAGGCGCGATTGCTTTTAGGAAGCCGAGCTTTGTTTAAGAGAAAAAGCAGAGGAAGGGCAAAAAGCATTCGATAGAAACCAATGATCTCTGCTCCCGCTTCGACTAGCGCCCATTTGGCAAAAAGTACGGCCCACCCCAAGAGTGAAGATCCAATCAACAAAACAGTTATGGGGTACCAAGACTTCATCAGCGAAGTCTAGCATGTGATTCTTTTAATTTCGAGGATTTAAAGTTTCATTGACGCTCAATTCCCCATAGGCGAAGCCCTTCCAATTTGCTATATCAACGTCTTATGAAAGCGTCATTCTATGAGAAAAATTTTAATGAGATTAATGCTCAATTCTTAGAGCATAATCTTCATCCGTCCGGGGCTTCGCTGCTCTATAATTGGCATTATAAACTCAAGCAATTTGAACCATGTAAAACAGATCTAGCATTAAAGACCCAATCTTTTTTGCGCGAAAATTATGATTTCACTCTTCCCAAAATTGTCGTGGTGAAAGAATCTGAAGACCGCACTGTTAAATTTTTATTTGAGCTTCACGATGGCAAGCGAGTTGAAACAGTTCTGATTCCTTTTATTGGAAAATATTCGATCTGCCTATCGACTCAAGTAGGCTGTGCTATGAAGTGCTCTTTTTGCTTTACCGGAACACAAGGACTCACTCGCCATCTCAGCACTTCTGAAATTGTAGGTCAATACTTAGGAGCTTGGGATTGGTTGCGTACAAATAGGCCAAGTGAACTTAAAATTCCCAATATTGTTTTTATGGGGCAAGGTGAACCACTCCATAATTTTGATGCCGTTAAGAAAGCTTGTGAGATTTTCTTAACTGAAGAAGGCATGTGTCTCGGTTCAAGAAGAATCACCGTTTCAACGGCCGGTTATTTACCAGGTTTAATCAGATGGAAAAATGAAATGCCCCAAGTAAATATCGCTTTGTCTCTTCACTCTCCTTTTGATGAAAAACGCAACAAACTGATTCCCATTAATCAACGTTATCCTTTGAAAGAAATCGTCGACGTACTCGATCAAATACCCATGCGTAAAAAGCAATTTGTGACTTATGAATATCTTCTGATTGATCAATACAACGACTTTGAAGAAGATGCTCATGCCACTGGTGAATTGCTCAAAAACCGTAGGGCCCTCCTCAACCTCATTCCTTTCAATCCCTTTCCTGGATCTGAATTTAAACGTCCAGCGTTTGAGCGAGTTGAAACTTTCAAAAAGATTACAGAGTCTTATAAGGTTCCTTCTATGATCAGAGGAACAAAAGGCGACGATATCCTCGCGGCCTGTGGTCAACTTAATACTAAATAGTAAGTATTTACTCATAATCCGATCAATAAAATCCGATAAAAGACAGTGGATGAACATACACTTATACATTTAATTATTGGGACATCAATTGCGATGGTGGCCATTCTTGGACACGTCAAAACAATCAATGCCATATTACTAGTCGCGCTCCTTGGTTTCGCTAAAGAAATGTATGACCACTTTTTCGTCATTAACCATTACATCTATTGCTCATTTGATGAACATCTTTTGGATTGGCTTAGTAACATGGTGATTTTTCCCATTTTCATTTTCTATAGAAGCGTCACCAAAAAAGAAATTTCTTTTGAGTTTGCTCTCACATGGATGCTCGCTTATTTTGCCATAACTCCTCATGATATAGGTCAATCTCACAGAATTCGTATTGAAAAAATATCTTTTAAGGAATCGGCGATTCGACTTCAAAATCCTTATCGCGGTTTTGTTCCCATGGCCTGCAAAAATAGTCCATCCTCAATTCCCTACTCAACAGTGTATTCAACAATCACCTGGAAAGAATTAGAACCCACCGAGGGAAAATACCGTTGGGATCTTTTAGAGAAATGTTGGGGAACCCATATCAAGAAAGGTCGACAAGTGGCCTTTCGTTTTCAAGTATTATCACCTGATGAAAACAATCTCAGAACTTACCCCCAGTGGTTCATCAAGAAAAATCATCTGAGCGAAAAATCATTCTCCATAGATGGAGTTGAAGGCAAAGCCTTTGATTGGAATCATCCTGAATTTTTCAAGGCCCATGAAAGACTTATTCACGAAATGGCCAGACGCTATGATAAAAACCCAAATGTTGCTTGGGTTGAAATTGGATCCTATGGTTTTTGGGGCGAATGGCATATGCATGGCAATAGTGAATTAGCAGCATCTCTAGAAACGCGAACAAAGATTTATCATGATTATCAAAAATCATTTACCAGCGTTCCTTTAGTCATTCCATTTGATGATAAAGAAATATCAAGCTTAGCAGTCACAGATAGGCATTCTGTTCGAAATGATTGCTTAGGTCCAAAAAGGAGTAATAATCATTTCAATCGAAGCATGGCTTCACTATCTACAAATATCTTAGTTTCTTCACATGCCCATGTCTTCACGCCATCTGAACTTTGTGGAGGACCTGACCGTGGAGAACAATACATTTATGATCTCGCTAAAAACGATTTTGAAGCTTTAAAACAGCAAAGAATTTCCACCATTGGCCCTAATGGTGCAGAATACCTCTTCACCAAAGACAAGGAATTACTAGAGGCCATGAAACAAGTAAACCATCATTTAGGTTACAAATATGTGATTAGAGAAAGCCAATTTACGTCAGTCCTGATGCCTGAAGATGATTTTGAAATAAAAATACTTATCGATAACTCGGGAAGCTCAAGTCTTCCAGATAAATTATTTGATACAATCATTAGTTTTGAATCAAAATCCAGCAAATCGAATTTCTATGCTGAGACAAATGAAAAGTGGGATGCCGCTCATTGGGATCCAGGAGAGCACATCCTCAAATTTAATTATCCTGCTTATCTATTAGAGCCGGGAGACTATAAAGTCTTTTTATCTTTGAAAGATCGAAGAAACAAAAAATCCTTTTTGAAATTTTCAAACGCTCGTCAAGTAGACAAAACAAAAATTGAAGTCGGCTATTTTAAAATTATCGGTCAAGCAGATCGCGAGCAATAATCTCTTTCATAATCTCATTAGTTCCCGCATAAATTCTTTGCACTCTGGCATCGGCATAAGCTCGAGCAATCGTATACTCCCACATATAACCATAGCCGCCATGTAATTGAAGACATTCATCGGCCACACGACAAAGCATCTCGGAACACCAAGTCTTCGCCATACTAGCTTCCACTGTAGAGCATCTCGATTTAACATGTGTATCAATCAGTTGATCAACAAAGGCCCTACCGACTCTCACTTCTGTTGCACATTCGGCGAGTTTAAACCTTGTGTTCTGGAAATCAGCAATTCTCTTCTTAAAAGCTTTTCGTCCTTTTACATATTCAGTTGTAATCTCTACGCACTTCTCTGCCATCGCCTGACACATGATCGCAACACCCAATCTCTCTTGAGCAAGTTCATTTGAGAGGTAAATAAAACCCTTTCCTTCTTCGCCGAGAAGACGACCCTTGGGAATGCGGCAATTAACAAAAGCCAGTTCGGTTGTGTCTTGAGCCTTCATACCAATTTTTTGCAATTTTCTGCCTCTTTCGAAGCCAACATCACTTTCTTCAACGAGAAAGAGTGAGAGCGATTTAAATTTCTGATTTGGGTCTTTGGCCGGAGTTTCGGCGACGACGACAAAGAGATTTCCAACATGACCATTTGAAATAAAAGTTTTAGCACCATTAATAACCCAATGATCTCCGTCAAGAGATGCTTTAGTTGAAATTCCTTGGAGGTCAGAACCTGTTCCGGGTTCTGTCATGGCGACTGCTGTAACATAATCCCCTGAAACACATCCAGGAAGATATTTTTGTTTTTGAACTTCATTTCCATAATGCTCAATATAAGGAACGATAATGTCGGAGTGCAACCAAAAGGCAACTCCACTAACCATTGCGTAAGAGAGCTCTTCTGTTATGACTGAAGAGAATCGATAATCAAGTCCCAATCCCCCATATTCTTCTTTGACTAATGGACATAAGAAACCTTGTTCTCCGGCCTTTTTATAGAGCTCACGGGGAACAACTCCATCCTTTTCCCACTCATCGTGAAAAGGTATGATTTCTTTTTCAATCCATTTGCGAAAAGTATCGCGGAAACTCTTGAGTTCTTC
>Ga0100403_1003768_pt1 | contig 11059 bp, 14 predicted proteins | sample CryGeymet201501t_FD_83663 | JGI IMG/M metagenome (GOLD analysis project Ga0100403, IMG submission 83663) | Groundwater microbial communities from Crystal Geyser aquifers in Utah, USA - Crystal Geyser metaG 2015-01t | ecosystem: Environmental > Aquatic > Deep subsurface > Groundwater | place...
AATATTCACAGTTTGCTTTCTGACGAATATATTCATCCTTATCAATCATATCTACGCCATATATCTGTATTTCTTCATATCCCATAAGAATTGCCAAAGCCAGCATATACCCAATAGAGGACATAAAATATGCACCGGAATGATATTCATCAAATCCCCCAAAGAATTCAACTACTTCCTTTAAAGGATAAATTACAGCTTTTTTCAAATCAGAATCAGGAACTCCAAGAACAACAGTTTTTCCCTTTTCAATTAATTCATCAAGAATATTTTTATAATTTGGTGGAATTGTTGTTGCAAGACGATTTGCAGTAATTGGATGTGTATCAAAAAGAACATCGAACTTGTCAGCATTAGTTCTCCATGCCAAACCCCAAATATCAAAGGACTCATCATCAATTGGAGATAGGTCTAATGATGTGTGAGCAGACCCAAGAATCAGAACTTTCTTTTTGTTTTTTGGTATTTGTAAATCAGTCATTAAGTTCTCCTTTAGTTGACCAATAAAAAAGCCAAGGAAAAATACCTTGGCTTATAATTTTACATGTTTTTCAATGTAACACCAACTGGAAATGAATGTTAATTCATTAATCCAGTTGGTCAACTTATTTTAGTTATTATTAGAATTATGACGCTGTACTTGCTGGTAATGTGTCATATCCACCAAGAACAAACATAGCACCCAAGTCAACATCTTCTGTAAGAGTTGTAAGTGTTGACCAGTTAGGTGTAATTTGCATACGGATATAACGCTTTGCACCAGACAAATCCACATTTCCTGTTAATACACCAGTACCAGTCTGTGTAGCAGTTGATGCTGTTGAACCTACTGTTACTGCAACCGATGTACTACCATTTTTGAAAGCCAAGTCAGCCCATCCAGCAGTAGATACTGAGCTATGCTGTACATGACCTGTAAGGGTCAAAGTGGCTGTTGCTGGAAATGCATAATCGTACTGTACACCAAGTTTTGCTGATAACATTACTGGACGACCAGCTTGTACCAATTCACGATCAACCGCAAAACCATTGATTTCCGTATTATCTGTAGCAGTTGTACCAGTAACAACTTGTGCATTCAAAGCGTTTACCATTGACAAGTAAGAACCAATGTCACGCATTAGAGAAGTCATTTTTTATTTCCTCAATTTTTTATGTTTATAAAGGTGGGGGTTATACACCCCCCACAATTATTCAGTTACTATTATGCACCCCAAGTAATTTGGTTGATAATTGAAATTGCTTCTTCGTGCATAACTGCAAAGTCATGCATTTCAATTGCACGAACAAGTGTTTCATCACGTTCAAATGATGACACCAGAGAAGCACCACTTGTGTAAGAAGCTGAACTGTCTACTTCGATTTGCAGACCGGCAGCTTCACCAATTACAACTTCCATCATATTCACAAGGTATACTTCTGTTTCATTTCCACCAGCACCAAGGTTTACCGGAATATTTGTTGTAACAAATACCGGACGACCAAATAATGTTGGCTGTGCTTCACGCATTGACGGATAAATCAAGTTACCATTACCATCACGCAGATTAACCAGATGATTCTTTGAACGTGGAGCCATGAAGAAAACAGTATCTTCTAGTGCAACATTATTTTGTTCAAGATTATTAATCAATGTCTTGATATCAGTTTCAATGTTTGTGGCAGATGTACCAACAGAAGCAGTAATATTACCGGAAGCAACCCAGTAACGCATACCTTTAGGTTTGTGTTCTGTACCGTCATCACGCAAGAAAGCCTGATCTTCACGAACAGCAATTCTGCGTACAAGGTCATCACGAACCCAAACGTCAGCTTGATTACCCGCATCAAAACGAAGCAAATCATTTGAAATAGGTACAATAGCTGCAAGTTTCTTGGCAGTCATTATGATCTGACCACCAGTAGGTTCAGTCTTGGAAATTACCTGTGATTCCCCAACATATGAAGCGGTTACACTTCCAGTATGCTTAGGCATTGTTAATGTACCATTATTCAATGGCAGAACTCTTGGTCCAGCACGACGAACAACGGCACGAGCATATAAGAATGGAATGATTCCGTCTGCGAATTCAGGACGAATCAGGAAACCACCGGAATCAAATTCACCAGCCATAAGCTGTTTTTGAACTTTTTCACCAAGTTCATCCTTCCAAACAGAATCAAGTGCTTTTTTGGCAAGTTTTGCAGCACGTTCTGCATCACCTTTGGCAGCAGCCAGCATACGAATTGTACGTGCAACACCAATACCATGATCATTTTTAGCATCTGGCTTGTTCGCAACTTTCTTTATTTGTTCCATCCAGTTTGTCTGTGATTCACGCAAAGGTGCTACAGCATTTTCAATCTGAGATGTAACAGTTTCAGAAACAACACCACGAACCATTTCAGTGAATTCCTCGCGGCTTAATGTAACTTTAGGCATTTTTATTTACCTTCTTTTTATTATTTACTTCGAGCCAATACTGGAACAAAGATTTTAATTAAAGTTAGTCAACCTTTCCTCGAATGGACGAAATAGCTTTTGTTAGCTCATTACGTACCAATGTTCCTATTTCTTCTTGAATGACTTCTTTCAGAATGTCATTATCAATTTCAAATTCTCGGTCAACTGATTCATTTTCCTTTGAATCCATATCTTTATCTAAAGATTCTAATTCAAATTCTAAAATTTCGCAACTATCTGCTTCATCTTCAACAGTTTTACTTTCTTCCGCATCCACTGTTTTTTCTTCAAAAGCAGAATTTAAATCAGTCAACAAATCTGTCATAGAATCCAGAATATTTCTCATAACTCTTTTATTTCTGCGGTTCTTAACAAGTTCATCCAGTTGTATTTCTTTCTTGTCCAACATATCAACAAATGAATCAACAACGTCAAGTAATAACTCAAGGGTTTCTTCAACATCACAAAAGTCATCAACATCTTTTTCATCTGATTCCGATGAATCATCAATGTCCTTATCTTTTTGGTCAAGTGTTTCATCAGAATTTTCTGACAAGTCCTTTTTATCAGCACCTGTACCACTATCAGTATCTTTTTCATCTGATTCTGATAAATCACCTTTTGATTCATTCATTTCAAGTTCTTCTTCTGTAAATTCCTTGCAAGGTGTAGACAGTTCACCACCATCATCTTCTTCTATATCCTGAACAAACAATGCAAAATCTGGATCAATACCAAGTTTTTCACCAACTTCTGTAATAAAATCATTTATTACAGATTTTATTTCTTCAGTCATATACAAATCACCGGAATCATCCTTATCACCAAGTATTTTTGCAAGAGAATCCGAAACAAGCTCAAGGTCTTTTGCTTCAAGTGCTTCCATATACTTGTCCCAACCATCAACATCCCAAAGTGGTATTTTTTCGGTTTCTTTTTCCAATTGCATGTATTTGTTTTTCAACTCATCTTTCTTTGTTTCAATTTCTTTTTCATCTTCAATAAACAAATAGTTAAAACGAATTGCTGATTTATTCAAGTCAGTATATGACAATGTATCTTTGTCCATATCTGATTCCTCATTATTGTTATTTTGTGTTTGTTGTAATCTTTTCAGGTTTTCCTTGAGTAATTCTTCATGAACTACTGATGGAATCTTGTAAACATGTTTTGATTGTTTTGGATCAGCATGTTTACGTAATTGTTCAAGTTGTTTTCTTGGAAGTATAAAACCACGTTGTTTCAGAACTTCATATTCATCAAGTGTTCGTTCCGCAAATTGCTTGAACGGCATTGTATCAATACCCTTGCTACGAGCACCCATCAAAGCATCTGGATTTGCTGGAACAGTAACCGTTGAAAATTCAAACAATTCTTGCTTTTTAAAATCAATACTGTTTCTAGGACGTTCTTTATCATCCCCATCTTCATTCACAATTTCCCACTCTATAGGCATAAACCCTACTGAGGTAGCTCTCATAAAACCATTCAAATACATCTGGAATATGGAATCTGCAAAAGGATCAATATCTCTTGGTAGAAATTCAGCAACTGCTTCTAAAGTTCTTTTCTTTGGACGTTTTGCAATTTCAATTGCACGACCAACTGGAGGCATGAAATGCATGTGTGAGAACAAAACAACCGGATTCTTCTTGAAGTTTTCAAGTTCCCATCCCTTAACCGAAATTGTATCCCCTATTCGGTCAACAGATTCTGTACTTATTACAAACTTTATTTGACGTTTTTCTTCATCAAGTACTTTTATAGTGTCACAAAGAAAGCCTTTTCGTACACCAAGACCATTTGTTTCATGTGATTGGGCAGCTTTATGAAAATCTTTGTCAGATAAAAATTTAATGTCTGGCATTATTTTATCTCTTAAGAAAGTGGGTCAAGTTTTTATTATAAATAATTATTATTTATTGATTTTTCGTAGTATAGCACCAAAAAACACAATGCTTCAAGTAATTAAGATATTTGACCAATAAAAAACTCCCTGAAGCTCTCCCAGGGATGGGGAGTGACCCCCTAGCCGGATTGCGTAGTGTAAGCGGAGCAGTAGGCGCACGGTATCTAGTGTGTCTTGCCCGGCGGTTTTATTAGTGTGTGTAAGCATAGCCGTCACCTCTCTGTTAATACAAATACTTAGTTCATTTCTTTTCTCATTCAGGCGGAACACCGGAACACCGGAACACTCAAAGGCATATACTCAAAAAAAATAGCCATGATCAAGATTGATCATGACTATTAGTTTTTACTTTTAGCTTTCGCTACAATTTAAGTTACGGTCCACTCGACAATGATATAAAGGCTTGTTAGGCTAACCGCACCGCTCATTGTTCCGGTCTGTGCTGTTTAACGGTTAACGACAGTGCTGCAAACTGTAGAAGCATTCGCAGGTGTCATGACCTGAATATCGTAGTTTCCGATACACTGGAAACTTAGTCTGGTTGAGCTTTTCAACAACAAAAGCATTGTTGAAAAATGATTAATTCGGACGCGGCACGGATGCAGACACTAATTAATCAAGCCGGGCACTCAACATTATGGGAGTTTTACTTGATAAACACAACGATTTTGGAAACTGCTTTCCGGCCAAATATTACTATATTATCTTTTACGTTTTATTGAAATAAGAGCCTTTGATTTCTTTGCAACTAAATCTTTATCATTAAATCCCAAAACCTGAATATCTCCACCACTATATAAATCATATTTACAGGCAAGTTTTACAGCACGTTCGGCACTTGCACCCATTTCCAGAGCAATATAAGCACATTTGGAACCAGAACCAACAGCAAAGAATTTTGGTTTTCCATGTTCATCAGGTATTAAATATCTGTTATAAGTAAGAATTTCCCCATCTGGATGTACGACCAAAGCTTCAAAGTCGTCCCCCACATCCAAATCCCACATACAATCATCTAGCAGTAATCCTCTAAACCAGTCAACAAAAACAAGGCCAGAATATGATCCACCACAAACACCAATTAAAACTCCATCAACTTTGAATATTTTTCTGGAAAAGGTCTTCATCAAATATTCTTCATTTGATACAAGACTATCGGAAGCAATAACACCTGAACGATATGTAACAGTGGTCATAGTTGGTCAACTTATTTATTGTTTTTATTTAAGTTATAGTTTATCATTAAAATTCATTTTTGAAAAATCCATTAAAAAACAATAGTTTACTTATTTTACAGGAAATTTGTATTGAGAATTATCTAATGCCGGAACACATTTCTACAACAACAAGCTGATTTGGCAAAATTTTACCAATCAATTTGTACTCTACTTTAAAGGAATTTCAGTATTTTGATTATCTTGACTGATAGATAATTTTTCCACTACCTATTTCATTAATAAATCTATAGGGTAAACTACAATTACGAGAGAATTCAGCACCAGAAAAATTAACTTTTTCATTATCCAAAGATACATCACATTCACATGACCAACCCCATGATTGTTTGGAACAAATACCCAAAACACCAAGGTTTTTCAAAACATCTTCAACCTGTTTTTCTGTTAATTCTATATCTGTTTTGATCAGCCAACTCATATTATTCTCCTAAAAGTTTTCTACGTTGTGCTCTCAAACGATCCAAAGATCGTTTTAGTCGTTTAATGTATTTTTCAGGTGTTTTTTTATTGTCAAGTCTATCTTGTATATGTTTAATTGATTTTTTAAAATAACTTTCCTGTTTTATACGCTTGTTTCTTTCTCGCATTCTCAAAAGACGATACGTTTCACAAGACTTCTTTGAACGGCCTTTTTTACGCCCACCACCACTTGATTTTTGTTTGTTTGGCATAATTAGTGTTCTTGTATTACATCAATAACGCCTTCTTCTTCAAGTCTTTTTATACATTCCTTACAAATAGGAATATTCCCATGTTTTTCAATTTTTATATAAAAATCAACACTATTAGTACATCTAATTTTGTTTTCCTTGTCTGTGTAAAATGCACATTCTGTTTTATTCATGATTTTTATTTCCCACAATATAAAGAATGAGCAAAAAGTTCTGAACAGTCCGAACAGTGCCAACAACCTTTACATTTTTCACACTTATAACAGCCAGAACATTCAACACAATAATTACAACCAAGACATAAACTGCATTTTTCACAATTGAAACAACTTGAACAATCAGTACAAAACACACAATTATTACAATTCTCACAATCCCAACAACCTTTATTAGTATTGTTTTGCTTTTCATAATCAGTGTTTCCCAAAGAAAAAGATTCTGAAACGCCATTAATATTTTTATCTTCCCTTTTTAAAAATTCACCATAAGAATTAAAAAGTTGTGTTTTCATATTTCAATTACCAAATTTGGATTAAAACCTTCGATTTTCTGTCTCGGATAACCTGCACAATTTGAAAGAACTCTTGTTCTACATAAATTATAGTCACAAACAAAATGTAAATGACCATGAATCCATAATTTAGGACTATATACCTCTATAAGATTATCCAGATCGGATATAAAAGCAAAGTTTAAACTATCTTCAATATATTCAGGAATACAACTTTTAAATGAAGGTGCATGATGAGTAATTACTACCAAATCAGAACCAAATCTGTTTAAATTGGTTTCCAGACCTTCTACCGCAATTTTAAAGAGTTGTGTTGTGTCACTTGGAAGAAGTTTCCGTTTTTCAACATCCTTGTATATAACATGATAATCATTCATTCCCATTCTTGCTGCATTTGCTCTTACCGGACCAGAAAGATCAGACCATAATATATCACCAATAAACCCTTGTTCTTCAATATAAATCGGTTCATTCCATGCTTCCAGATAATGAAGATTTGGTATGTCTTCTAATGATTCCTTCAACCGTTCTGTACCAGAATCAATATCGGAACCATAAAATTCATGATTACCTGGGATATAAAAAACATTTGGAAATTTCATACAGGTTTCTTTCATCCATTGAAAAAACTTATGCAGTTCACGTACACGACCAATATCACCGGCCAGAACAAGAACATCTGCACCGGCATTTTCTATATTATAAACATAGTCCCTGAACTCAAGGTGGATATCACTTAAAATCTGTAGTTTCATAGTTGAAAATATATACCGTTAATATCAATTAAAATAAAAATAAATATCATATATCTAAACCCTTTGTGATTCATTTTGGTTGCCCATTTAATCCAGAACAGGTTTCCAACAAGATCAATTATCCAACCAATTAATAAAAATTCATATGCCAGAAAAATCCTAGCACTCAAAGTCAGGAATATAGCTATATATTCAATATACAATGGATTCATTTAAATTCTGGTTTTTTCTTGGTCTAATTTTGTGTTTTTTATGTCTGATAATTTCTCTTGAGTCAAACCTTTTGCGTTTTACAGACAGAGACTCTTCTATAACTTGCACAGAACCAAGCCCAAGTTTTCCATCTGTCGAAATTTGCAATTTTCTGGATTCTCGTTTTGCCTCATTTACACATCTGAAGTCATTTATAACTTCATCATTTTCAGCAGAAAAAATTACTTTACCTTTTCGTTTATATAATAAAGGTTTCATACATATTTTATAGAATTGAAGATATTTTTTTTAACATAATGCCAATTATTATTTACATTAAAGTCTTTTAATGACTATTATAATTGGCAAATGTTATAAATAGACATGTTTTATTTAAAGGATTTTGAAAATATATAAGGCAAAAGAACAAAACCAAAACAAGCAAGTATCAAAGATGCAACAAGGTTACATATTTCATAGTATATTTTACTTTTAAACTCTGATTCATATACAGAAGGAAGATTAAAAGCAATAATAAAAATTACTATAAAGGATATCCAGTAATAAACATAAAAGTAAGTCATAAATTATTTTATTGCTCCAAATATTAAATATAAAAAAGTATCTAGTAAAAACAATAATGAAAGAAATTTAAATATATCATAATCCAGTTTTTTGAGTTCCTTTCGTATTATAGAATATTCAGAATGTTCACAATATCGTCATCAACGCACATTAATGCCAACCAAAATTCTTTATACGAAATTCTTTTATAACCGATTTTTCCGTCTCATTAATGGTATTTAAAACAACATTACTTGGTATACAATATGCTGAAATACCTGCTTTAGGATATTTTATTTTAATTTCTTTACGTTTTTCCCCAAATGATGCGTCAACACAAAGTTGTATTGTTTCATATGAACCAGCATATTCAAATCTGGATTCAGAGTATAGTGGAATATACATTGCAAAAAATAATTCATATCCAGTTATCATAACTCTTCTTCTTTTTCCCCTTCAATTCATTCGTGGTATATACCACCATAAGGATTCTGACAAATCAAGGACTGTGATATAGATGAAGGATCATCAAAATATTCCGAATCAGTTATATCAATACACAATTCTTCCGATGGATATACATCTGGATATTTAACATTATGCTCATCAATAAGATTATCTGGATTAAAAGATTTTGAAACACACATTAAATCTTCAAGTGGTTCCTTATTCTGATCCAGAATATAACTACATTCCATTTTTTCAGGAATTATATACTCATACTCTGCTTCATCCTGACAATCCAGTGTTTCTGCATTTTCATATTGAACACAATGCCAATCCGTTTGATTCGCTATACAAACTGATCCAAAAAATATGAATGAAAACAATATTATATATTTCAAAGCATTTCCTAATTTAGTCTTCGCGCCTGTCATGTGACTCGCCGGTGGCTCACTGCATGACAACTTTCGATTCGCGTTTCAACCACGGCATTTACAAAAGCCGTGTCCACGCGCGTTACGTTCCCGAGACTCTCGGATAGTTTAACTACTTTTTATATCTATAGTATGAATACTTTTTATAGTAGAAGTCAAGTTGACTGCTCCCCACGGCTAAAGCCGGGGGATTCCCAATTCAACGAACCCAACCCGAAAGCATCAAATGCAAACAGGAATTCCAGATTCTCCAAGGGCTAAACCCGCCAGCCCGGCGGTTAAAACATTACGCGCTGCGTTGATGTCTCGATCATGGATGCCCCCACATTCTGGGCATATCCACTCACGAACATTCAACGGCATTTTAGGTATAGTATGCCCACAATCGCTGCATCGTTTGCTGGATGGATACCAGCGATCAATGCCGATTAGTGTGCGCCCGTACCACAGCGATTTGTATTTAAGCTGCCTAACGAATTCACTCCAACTTGCATCGGAAATGGACTTCGCCAAACAGTGGTTCTTCTGCATGTTGCTGACGGCGAGACTTTCAATGGCGATCACTTGGTTTTCGTTGACCAACCTAGTCGAAAGTTTGTGCAGGAAATCCCTGCGTGTATCTGCCGTCTTGGCATGTAGTCTTGCTACTTTCAGCTTGGCCTTGATGCGGTTGGCCGAGCCTTTTTGCTTCTTAGCCAGTCGCCGTTGTAACGTGGCGAGTCTAGCTTCGTTCTTGCGGAACGTGTTGGGTGCTGCAATCTTCTCGCCGGTCGAAAGAATGGCGAAATGGGTCAAGCCAAGATCAATACCAATCTGTCCTGCGGCTTCTGGCTTGGGTGCTACCAAATCGTCACAGAGTAGCGACACGAAGTATCTACCTGCCGCATCCTTGGAAACTGTGGCCGTTGTCAACTTCGCTGCTTTGGGTAATGTGCGCGACCAGCGGATATTCAGCGGTTCATTCATTTTAGCCAACTTCAAAGACTTTCCATCCCACTTGAAAGCAGTTGAGGCGTATGTGACGGACTGTTTGTCGTGCTTGCTCTTAAAGGTAGGATACTTCGCACGTTTGGCGAAGAAGTTTTTAAACGCGACCTGTAAGTGCATCAAAGATTGCTGTACCGGAACCGAACTAACCTCATTCAGCCAGATGGTTTCGGGTTGTTTCTTTAATTCTGTCAACAAGGCGGATGTCTCATGGTAACCAACATGCTTTTGATCTTTATACCACGCATCAGTGCGAAGTCGAAGCATGTGATTGTAGGCAAAGCGTGCACAACCAAACGTCCTGGCAAGATTCTGTTCTTGCTCTGGTGTTGGATAAAACCTAAAACGATATGCGCGCTTAACTTCTATTTACACATACTAAATTATTTGTTTAAGATTGTAAACAGCAAACCGTCCCGTAAAACCCCATGCCTAAAGGCAGGGGTTTTACGGGACATTTGATAATAAAAACATTTTTCAATTCAATGACTTATTACTATTTAAAATGGTACACCAGGCGGGGATCGAACCCGCATTCCGCAGATTGAAGGTCTGTTTTCCTAGTCCAATTTAGAAGACTGGTGTAAATCTGGTAGCGGGTATGAGTAACGCTCTCATCTTGTCAGGCTTATGAGACCCGACTGATCACTTGATCACCCGCAATAATCTGGTATGCTCTCATGGATTTGAACCTATACTACGTTTTACCATATTCCTGGTAGGCGAGACAGGAGTTGAACCTGTAACTACCGGACTCAGAATCCGGCGTTCTGCCAATTGAATCTACTCGCCAATTAATCTTTATCCAATGATGTTTTTATATAATCAATTCCTTGTTCATTCAATTGTGAACGTGCATGATCTAAAACATCACCAAGAACATGATAAATGTTCTTATGAGCACTTTTGGT
>Ga0100403_1003773_pt1 | contig 11051 bp, 5 predicted proteins | sample CryGeymet201501t_FD_83663 | JGI IMG/M metagenome (GOLD analysis project Ga0100403, IMG submission 83663) | Groundwater microbial communities from Crystal Geyser aquifers in Utah, USA - Crystal Geyser metaG 2015-01t | ecosystem: Environmental > Aquatic > Deep subsurface > Groundwater | place: USA...
CGCGTCGGCAGCGCGCAGCGCGAGGGCCGGATCGTACGCGTGCGCGTCGCTCCTGCGCGCTGCATCGACCGCTTCGATCGCGCGCGCGAACATGGCGCGCGGGCCGTCGGCGGTCGCGCACCGATGGGCGCCGGGATCGAAGTCCGCCTCGACGCCGTACGCGGCCGTGCCGTCCGGGAGGGGCTCGACGTGCGCGGCTTTGTGGGCGGCCTCGGCGCGAACGTACGCGACGGGGTCCTCGCCGGACGGCCCGCGCGCGCCGAGCGCGTGTGCGGCGCGTGCGTCGGCGAGCGCCCCGCGGAGCGCGCCGCCGCGCGCGAGGAGCAGCGCGCGCTTCAAGTGAAGCGGACCGCGCTCGGCGCGCGGCGTGGCGAGGATTCGCCGGCCCACGTCGAGGAGCTCGGGCTCGTCGAGCGGAGCCGGCTCGCGATCGCTCGTGGCCAGCGCCGGGCGCTCGTCCGACTCGCGCGCGACGCGCGCGATCGCGCGAACGGCAACGTCGTCGCCGCCGCGCACCCGCGCCCCGGCCGCTGCCCACGACGGAAGCGCCACGCGGGCGACGCGCCGCCAGCGCACGCCGTGATCGTCGATCGCCGGCAGCCCCGCGCGCCCCGCCTCGACCGCGATGCGCACCTCACCTGCGCCGGACGTGGGCGCGATCGTCACCTCCGCGCGCGACGTCCCTGCGCGCAGCCACAGCTCGACGCCCGGCGACGACGCCCGCGCGGCCCACGTCAGCTCGGGTGCTTCGGACGCGACGCGCGCCGCCCTGAGAAGCCCCCAGCGCGCGCCGCAGGCCGCGACGGCGCGCGGGATCACGTAGAGATGTCCGCTCGCGCGGTCGAGCCGTCGCACGCGCGCGAGCTCGCCGCGCACCCGGACGTGCCAGCGCGCGACCCGCCCCGACGGGCTAGCCGTGAGCTTCGCGCCATCGACCTCGAGCTCCATCGGACCGGCGTCGTCGCACGGGGCGAGCGCGAGGAGCTCGATGGCCGTCGTGCCGTGCCATCGGAGCGAAGCGACGTCGACGGACGATGCGCCGACCTCGGGCAAGTCGACGTCGGCGGCGCCGGGGCACGTCGCGGCTCGCGATTCGTCGAGCAGGAGCGCGCGCCAGGTCTCGGGGCCGTGCTCCGCCGGCGACACCGTCCAGCGCGTCCCGCGGGCCAAAGCTCGCGCCCACGCCGCGCGCACGCCGGCGTCGATCGTCCGCTCCGCCATCGCGCCGAGCTTCGCGAGCGCCGGCGCGTCGCCGCGGGACGCCGACATCTCCAGCGCGACGATCGGATCGCGCGTGCCGGCGGCGAGCGCGTCGGCTGCGACGCGCGCGAGCGGAGACGATGCGGCGCGCGCCGCGATCCACCGGCCCTCGTCGAGCGCGTCTTCGCCGGCGAGCGCCATCGCCATCGCGCAGAGCGACGCCCGACGCGCGTCATCGCACGCGCGGCGCGCGCGCGCGAGCTGCAACGTCTCGCTCTTTTCGCCGGTCACCGCGTCCTCGATGTGCACGGTCGCGTCTGCGCGCAGCGCGAACGCCCACACCGGCGCGCCCGCGACCTCGACGCGGTAGACGTGTGGACCGGGCGGTACGTGGACGATGGCGCGACGGACCGCGACCTCGTCCCAGCGCGACGACGGGTCGTAGGGGGTGAACGCCTTGCGCGGCATGGAAGCGCCGCTCGCCGCGCGCTCGCGCGTCGCCTCGAAGATGCGAAGATCGACGTCCTCGGCGCCCGGTCCGTCGCGCACGGCCTTCGCCCACACGTGCAAAAGGGCGGGGCCCGTCACCTGGTAGACGAGCGGCGCGTTCGGCGCGGCCTGGAACACCGTGCGGTCGCCGTCCTCGCGCGATGGCGGCGCGCCGCGCGGCTTCGCGGGAGTGTCGAGGAAATACGGGTAGCCGTTCGCGGGGCGGAGCGCGCGGATCGCGCGCAGGCCCGCGACGCGGCGGATCGCGCGCGCCTCTTCGAGCGCGCTCTCCTTGTCTTGCGCCGCGCCGACCGCCTCCGCGAGCGCGATCCCGAGGGCCGCGAAGCCGTCGGCGTCGATGCGCTCGGGCGGCACGACCTCGGGGAACGGCGCGTCGAGCGGACCGTTCGCCCACGACAGCACGCGGTCTTCGAGCCCGAACCACTCGTAGCCGGGATCGCTCGCGTGCCCGACGAACGCGCGTCGAGCGGCGCCTCGCGCGACGAGGAGCGTCTTGGTGAAAGGCCCCGCGCGGAAGACGACCGCGCCGCCCTCGGCGGGGCGCACGCTCCATGTCTCGGCCGACTCGCCGACGCCGCGCTCGCCGACCTCGACGGCAGCCGCGTCACCCGGTTCGAGCCGTACGAGCTCGCCCGCGTGCACGGCGAACGCGTCGACGTCGATCCCGCGCGCGCTCCTCGCCGGCGCCGCGTCGAGCGGCTTCCACACCGCGAACGACGAGGCCGCGTGAGGCAACGGCGTCCCGGGCGGACGGGCGCACCCGCCGCACGCCGCGGCGATCGCCGCCACGACGGCCCAGGCTCGCCTCACTCGCCCACCACGCCTGCGAGCGCGCCGAGGAAGCGGCCGCGCAGCTCCGCGTCGGAGAGCAGCGTGCGCCGCAGCCCCGACTGAATCTCGACGTGCACGAACTGACCGCCGGCCTTGCGTACCGCGGAGCCTTGCACGTTCGTGGTCGCGCCGAGCTCGGTGGTGTCCTCGGGGAAGCGGAGAACACCCGTCGTCGTGCGCGACAACGCCTGCGCGACGCGCGCGACGAGCGCGTTGCCCGGCACGCGCTCGCCGCTCGAGACGACCACCTGGGTGTCCGCGTCGCGCACGGCAAAGCCGTGGACCTGCACGACCGTCACGCGCGGCGACGCGCGCAGCGCTCCCTCGGTCGCCGCCTGGAAGAGCGACGCGGGCGCGTGCGCCACGTCCGCCGGGTGGCTCCCTTTCTCGTCCGCTTCGGCGGCCTTGTATCGGTGCGCGGTGTCGATGTAGAGCGCGTGCGCGTCGCCGCGCGCGAAGAGCTCGCACGCGAGCGGCAACGTCCCCTCGTCGAAGAACGTGTGCGGCGCCTGCACGAAGAGCGTCGACGAGGAATCGAGCCGCACCAAGTACGCGCCCCCGCCGCGCCGCTTCGTGGGGACTTCGCGCACGAGCACCACGCCGTGAAGCTCCGGCACGTCGACGATCTCGAACCCGACGGACGCCGCGAGCGTAGCGGCGCCGTCACGGCCGGCGGCGCCCGAGCGGACGATCCGCGCGACGAGCTCGCGGAAGGTGTCGCGCTCGGCGTCGGTTGGGACGGCGTACCGATCGGCGTCGGTGCCACCGCGGCGCGTGGCGACGAGCGCGGCCGGGCAATCGAGGAACGGGGGCGGCTTCGGCATGGCGACCTCGGGGCGCGACGTGGTGGATGCGGGCGGTTGCGCGACGTCCGGCGCGGGGGCCGCGTTGCGGGTCTCGCGCCGCGTGCAGGCGAGCGCGACCATCGTGAACAGCGCGAGCGCGCGAGCGTCGATCTTCACGGCTCGTAGTCTCCGGTGATCCAGTGCGTTTCGCTCGCGCCCGCGTTTCGACCGCGCGACGTCCCGAGCCACGGCATGTGGACCAAGACGCGCCTCCCCGGCGGCGCTCGGAACGTGATCGTATGCGGCCCCGGCGCGAGATCGTCGCCGAGGACGATCTCCGTGCGAAGCTCGCCCGACAGCGCGACGGTGCGCGCGATCGTCAGGTGCGTGACCACGCCGGGGCGCCGGACGGGGCGGTCATCGTCGACGCTCACGGTGACGTCGGCCGGATCGCGGCCGGCGAGGCGCATCGGCACGACCGCCGCGCCCCCCGACAGCTCGACAGAGAACGGGCCTTCGATCGGCTTGAACGTACGATGGCCGACGACGACCGACCCCTTCTTCTGCGCCTTCACCCGCAAGACCGGGAGCTTCTTCGGCTGCGGCGGGGTGACGCCGAAGCGGTGCGCGATGCGAAGCGTGCCGCTATCGCCGGCGAGATCGCGCGCGTTCGACGGCGCGCGCGCGACGAACGCGCTCGACGATGGTGGGGCGCGCGGATCGAGCTCGGCGAGCGTCACGTCGAGCGAGCCGTCGGGTGGGGACAGCGTCACGCGCCCGCGCGGCGGGACGACCACGTAGCGGACGACGCGGTCGCTCGGCGCGACGTCGTCGGCGCCGTCGTAGCGATCGATCGCGGAGCGCACGACGTCCGTCGATGTCGTGGTCGACTCGCCGACCGGCTTGCCCGCGGCGCCCGAGACCGCCACGACGAGCGCGAGCGACACCGGCGTGCCCTGCGTCCGCGGCAGCGGCTTGCGCGCCGAGACGCGAAGTATGGTCCCTTCCGGACCAGCCTCGACGACGACCGGGCGCGCCGGCGTCGCGCGCCAGAACGGCACGCGCGCCGGCAGGTCGACGCGCGTCGGATCCGACGCGCGCAGCGACAGCGCACCGGGCTTTCCGATCGCGAGATCCACGCCGAGGACGGCGTCGGACGGCACGTCGACGACGAGCTCGCCGTTCGCTCCGAGCGCGCGCGTCGCGCCGCTGCGCTCGCGCAGCGTCGCGATCACGGGCGTGTCGGCCGCGGCGCGCGCCCAGATCGTCACCGGCCCCCGCGCGACGAGCGCGGCGCGCTCGGCCTCGTGGAGCGTGACCGTCCCGAGCGCTCCCGGCGGCGGCGCCGGTGCCGGCGGCGGCGGCGCGGCGAGGGCGATCGCGCGCGTCAGGAGCGGCGCGCCCTCCGCAGGCAGCGCGGCGACCTTGTGCCAGCGCGACGCGACGAGGACCGCCTGCTCGCCTTCGTCGAGATCGACCCAGTCGATCTCCCCGGCGCGCCTCGCCAAGTGCGCGCGCTTCGCGGGATCGATGGTGCCGCCGCGCCGCATCGCGTCCGCCCTACGCAGCTCCTCGCGCCGGTAGACGCGCACGAGCAGCGCTTCGGCGCCGTCGACGCGGTCGACCCGCAGCGTGGCGTCGCCGACGCCGATGCCGTGAGCGTCGACGTTGATGCCGACCGGATCGCCGACGAAGACGCCAGGATCTTCAGGGGCCGCGCGCGTGGAGGTCGGCGGCGCGACGAGCTCGAGCGCTTCGGTCCGCGTGCCGCGGTCGCCGCGCAACGTCACGGTGAGCGCGAGAACGTGCGGTGCCGCGACGAGCGGGCGGCGCCCCGCGGCGTGGACGACGACGCGCATCAGATCGGTCCCTGGCTCGACGGGGAAGCGCAGCTCGCCGCCGGGAGCGACCTCGTACACGACGACGCGCGCCGCTCGCTCGCCTTCGCTCGCCAGCGTGCGCTCGATGCGCGACAGCTCGCGCACCGCCGCGAAGACGGCGAGCGCGAAGAGGAGCGGCAGCACGACGAGCGTCCAGCCGCGGCGCGATCGCCGCCGCGCGCGGTGCGTCTCGATCATCACCACGTGATGGGTGCCGCTGATCGAGGTGCGCGAGATGCGCTCGCTCGTGTGGCTCACGGGCGCTCCGCGCGGCACGCGCCGCCGACCGACACGCGCGCCGCGCAGGCGGCGACCGTCGGCTCGGCGGATGCGACGACGTGGTGAGGTGCGAGCGGCGAGATCGGTATGGCGATCACGTCGAACGCGCCGCCGTCCCCGCGCGCTACTGCGACGAGGTAGACCCCGCCCGACGCGCGCGCCAGCGCCGCCTTCGCCGCGCCGCTCGCGACGACCGCTTCGAGCGCGCGCCGCGCGACGATGCTCGACTCCGCCGCCGCGCGCGTCACGACGTCGCGGAGATCGGCGGGGGCGGTCGGGCCCGACGCCGGGATATCGCGCGCGAGGGCGAGCGCGGCGTCGGGGCACTCCGCGTCGATGATGGGGAACGCTGCGAACGCGCGCGCCGCTGCGCGCGCCCCTTCGAGCGACGCGGCGCGCTGCGCGCGCGGGTCCACCGCCACCGCGACGAGGCTCGTCTCGCCGAAGACGCTGCGGCCCACTCCGTCGCGCGTCGCCGCGTCGAGCGGCGCCGACGACGACGGGAGGCCGAGCTCGTCGAGCGCGCCGCGCACCTCGGCGGCGAAGGCCGCGACGTCGCCGCCGCCCCACGTCGACAGCGTCGCGCGCCCCACCTCGCTCTGCACGTCGCCGGGCTCGTGGACCAACACGATGCGCGGCGGGCGCTCGAGCGCCGGTGAGGTCGCGAGCGCGAGCGCCTCCCGCACCGACGCGTCGCCGAGCCACCGCTCGGTGCCGTGCGCGAAGCCGATGATGATCGCGTCGGCGCGGAGCACCCCGCCGAGTCGAATGGCGAGGTCGCGCACGCCTTCGCGCGCGCCGTGAGGCGCCTCGACGACGAGGCCGCGCGCCGCGCGCGTGCGCGCGACGACCGCGAGCGGCCGGTGCGCCTCGCCTGCCACGAGCGCCAGGCCTAGCTCGCCGTCGCCGAGCGGCGCCGGCCCGTGCAGCACGTACCCGAGCGCCTGCGCCGCGAGGCGCATGAGCGGCAGACGACCGTCAGTCGCCCCCGTCGCGAGGAGGGGCTCGAGGACGAGCCGTCGGAGGGCGAGGACCTCCTCGATCGACGGCGCCGGCGCGGGAGCGCGCGGATCGTGGGCGAGCGTCGCGAGCGCCGTCGAGCCAGCGAGCGACGCCGGCGCGGGCGGGGGCAGCCAGCTCGCGATTCGATCGAGCGGAAGATCGATCCGCGCGTCTTGGTCGGTGGACGCGATGACCGCGTCGAGGTCCCCCGCGCGCTTTTGGATCTCGGCGAGCAGCGCCACGAGCCGAGGATCGTGGACCGCCGACGCCGCGACGCTCGCGTGCGCCCGACCGTCGCGCGCGCGCCCGAACGCGACGACGAGACCGCGCCCCCGGCGCGCGTCGGCCAGCGCGCGCGCCACGCGGCTCTCGGCCGGTGCGAGCGCGAGGAGCCCCGCCGGGCCGCGCTCGGCGCCGGCGACGACGACCGCGTCGACGACCCGATCGGCGAGGAGCTTCCCCGCCCACGCGGCCGACTCCGGCGCGCCGACGGGCGCATCGACGAGCGCGACGAGGCGCGTGGCGTCCGCCTGACGCGCGCCCGCGCGCGCCAAGACGGCCGGGTCGCCCGCGCGCTTCTCCAGGGTCTCGAACCGCTCGCGCAGCAAGACGACGCCCTGGTCGAGGCGCTGCGACGCGAGATGCGGCGGCGTTGCCGCGTCGGGGTTCGCCGCGAGCTCGTCGACGAGCGCTGCGACGCGGGCCGGGGCGAGCTCGTCGAGGGCGCTTTTCGCGGGAGCAGGTCGGGCGAGCGCCGCGACCCAGAGCGCGGCCGCGGCCGGCTCGGACGGCGCGGCGGGGAGCGGGCGCTGGACGGGCGCGCGCGTCGTGTCGGGTGCGGGGTCGAACGCCCGAGCGGCGAAGCCCACGCTCGTGCCGAGCACGAACGCGCCGCCCGCCACGGCCATTGCCGGCAAGACGACGAGCGACGTCAGCTGCTTCTGCGACGCCTTCACCGCGAGCAATGTCGGCAACAGGTAGCCGAAGCCCATCAGATCGATGACGTCCGAGCCCGGCAGGCTGCGTCCGAGAACCCACGCGAACGCGAGGCGGAGCGCGTAATCGATCGTGAAGAAGAGCACTGGCCTGCGCGCTCCCTCCACGTTCCACGTGCGCATCGGCGTGTAGAGCAAGAGAAACCTCGTGACGGCGAGCAGCACGAGCACCTCCGCGATCGTCGCGACGAGCTTCATCGGGTGGATGACGACGAGGCCGAGGAGCGCCGGGATCAGGATCCCGCTGTAGTCCCACCCGTAGCGGAGGTTCGCGAACGCCGCGAGCACCGCGCCGCTCAAGAGAACGATGTACGCCTTTGGCGAGCCGAGGAAGCTCGCGGCGATGTTCTCGGTCGCGAGATCGAAGCTGGCGAGTGAGAGGTTCGTGTACGGCACGAGCACGAAGCGCAAGAGGACGAACACGATGAGCGTAGGGACGCCGTTTTGCACGAGGCCTCGCGCTAGCCCGGTCTTCCAGCATGCGTTGGCCGTGAGCGGCACGACCACGAGGCCGATCGAGAAGGCCCACGTCGCGTGGGGGACGAGCCTCGGAAAGAGCGCCCCCTCGACGCCGAGGCGAACGAGGATGCTCACGAGCACCACGAGGAAGAACCGCTCGCGGCCGAAGAGCCGCGACGTGAGCCCCGTTTTCCCGAGGTGCTCGCCGAGCGCGCGCGCGATGGCGTAGGTGACGATCGCTTCGAAGACGTCGATTGTGGCAGCGCGCGGGTCGAGCAAGAAGAGCGCGGCCAGGTAGCCCGGAACAACGAGCCCCGCGAACGCCCAGCCGAACGCCTCGGTGAAGGCCCACGACACGAGCACGCCGAGCAGAACCGGCGTGGTGGCGCTCTGGTCGAAACCCGCCGTTGGAAAGATGGGCAGTACCGTCATGCGACCGTCGACATCTGCGCCGGCTCGCGGCTAGCGCTTCACCGGCACCGCGTTGCCCACCGCCGTCGCGACGCGCGTCGCCCAGGCGCTCACGTCGCCGAGGACGGCGGAGCTCTGTTCGAGCTGGATGAATCGGTGCGCCGCCGCGTCGCCTGCGCGCGATGGGAACGCCGTGCAGCAGTCGGCCGCGCCGTTGCTGCCCAAGCTCTGCGCGTTGGTCTCTCCGCAAAACGCCCCCGCTGGCGGAGGGTGCGCGGCATCGTTGCACGAGCGCACGTCGACGTCGGGCGCTCGAAGCGCCGCGTAGAGCGCGTCCGCGAAGGTGCCCGCGATTGGGAACAGCGTGCCGTTGGAGACCATCGCCGTTCCGTTGAGCGACGGGAAGACGTTGGTGTGAAGCTGCAGCGTGACGGATTGGCTTCCGCCGGTGGTGAGCCCCAGGTGCATCGCGTGCAGCGCGTTCGTGACCGAGTGCGACGGATCGCTATCGACCGCGACGTCGTTCGCGCCGCACTCGGGGTTGGCGTGGCAGCCGGACGGCGTCGTCACCGCGCAGCGTTGCGCCCCCGCGAGCACGAGCGCCCGCGCGCGAACCTTGTCGAACACGATCGCGGCCTCCGCGTCGGTGTTGCGATCGTTGGGGATGTGCGGGGCTTCGATGACGAGGTCGCGATCCCAATCCGTCGCGACGACCAGCGTCGCTTGCCCGGCGGGCGCCGCGTCGGTCGGCTGCATCGCCCAATGGCACTGCGAACCGGCAGCGAGCGGCACGACGCGGTAGGCAGCGACCGTGGCCTGGTCGCGCGCCGTCGAGATGTCACCGCCGAGCAGGGCGCGCGCGGCCGCTCGGACCGCGTTCGTTTGCGCGAGCGACAGGGGCGCGTATCCGGAGCCGTGCTGCAAACCCGACACGAAGGATTCGATCGACGCTGCGTGCACGGCGTCGGACGCGTCGCACGCGGCTGCCGCGCCATCGCTCCGGTTGGGGCCGCTCTGCGTCGAGGTCGAGCACGCGCAGAGAGCGACGACGATCGACGACGAGAACGCTCCGCACGATCGAACGACCTTCGCTCGGGCGGTCATTGCACGGGGAAATCGGTCTTCGAGAGCGGCTCGAAGACTTGGTACGCCGTCGTCGAGCCCTTCGGAGTCTCCAGAATCAGGATCCCGGTCGCCGTTCCACTGACGAAGTTGGCCGACGTCAGGAGGATCTGGTGGTGCGCGGCGGCGCACGCACAATCGGTGCTGTACGTGAAGTTGTGGAAGAACTGGCGGCCGACCAGGATTTCACCCGCGGCCGGTGTCGATACGCCGGTCGGGTTCGTCGTTGCGTTGCACGCCGTCGCGGCTGTCGCGCCCGCCGACGCCGAGATCATCGCGAACCCCTCCCACGCCGGGCATGGACCGGTGAGCTGCATTTCGGCGGGCGAGAAGTCGTACATCACGAGCTTGGTCACGTTGACCTTCGCCTTCTGAAACCACTTCGTGGGAACGCGCGCGTTGCGTCCGAGATCCGCCTCGGCGAGCGTCACGGGCGGCGGGATCGTAAGCGTCGCGCCGTTGTCCGTGATGCTCTCGATCGAGAATTCCTCGAAGCCGCTCACCTTTCCGTGCTCGTAGTAGCCGCGCAGCGTGACCGATTCACCGTCGAGCACCTGCAGCGCCGTCGCGAGCGCGCTCGCGGGGCACGGATGAACGGCCGTCGCGGAGCACTTGGCCATCACCGCCGAGTAGTCGCCGCCTTGCGGATCCTGAACGTAGAGTCGCGGCGTCGTGGCGCTCGAGGTCCGCGCGACGAGCGCCACGTTCGCGAGCTCGTAGCAGCCCGGCGTCGCGGGCGTGCGCATCGCCGCGATGGTCATCGGCGTGTACGACGTGCACGCGGCCGCGCCCGCGTCGCCGCCCGTTGCGCCGTCGTTGCCGCCGGCGCCGCCGTCACCCCCGGGGCCTCCCGCGCCTTGGCCGCCGCCGCTGCATGCTCCGAGCAACGCGAGCATCGCAACGCACAAGCCCCACCAACCGAGTCGATTCATGTGCACCCCAAAAGGTCGTGCTGACAAATGCTTCCGGCCTTCAGCCTCGAGTTGGTCGCGATTTGGTTGAACAAGTAGTGGCGCTCCGGGCCCGAAAGGTTGCAAAAACCCCTGTTGGAGCGTCTCGGTCCCGCACGCCGCGCGAGCAACTCGAGCGGCGTCACCACGCGATTCTTCGCGCGCCCGCCGCGCCAGTTCTCGATGCGGTACGCGATCTGTCCGCCGGGCAGCCTGCGGGACCAAGTACCTTCATCCGAGCGAGAAGCGCGCGCGGATGCTCGAAGCGCGCGCCGCCGAGCACCTCGGACCGGGCGCTCGTGCGTCTGCTGGCGCACTAGCGATCATCGAAGGCGCCGCGCGCAGTTCCCTTGACGAACCGCAACGGGCCGACTACACGAGCGTTCCCCATCGCGCAGGTGGCGGAATTGGCAGACGCACTAGCTTGAGGTGCTAGCGCCGCGAGGCATCCGGGTTCAAGTCCCGGCCTGCGCACTTCGTTCGCGTTGGCGAATGGGGCCCCGGCCCCATTCGCGAACGCGCGAGACATCGCGCGCAAGAAAGCATTTCGCGCCAGCGCTGGCGCAGGGCGATCGCGATGACTACGACGCGCCGTCACGAAAGTAGCGCATCGCTCCAGCCGCCACC
>Ga0100403_1003775_pt1 | contig 11047 bp, 12 predicted proteins | sample CryGeymet201501t_FD_83663 | JGI IMG/M metagenome (GOLD analysis project Ga0100403, IMG submission 83663) | Groundwater microbial communities from Crystal Geyser aquifers in Utah, USA - Crystal Geyser metaG 2015-01t | ecosystem: Environmental > Aquatic > Deep subsurface > Groundwater | place...
ACTGATACAGCTTTGGTAGCTGAACTTACACCTTTAACTACACATCGAACGCAGGGAAATGGAGGTTTTTCTGACTCCCGAGGCTTCGGACCCTCTTTTTCTTATGGATGGGCAAAGCGGGTTCGATTGTTTCTCGAAGCTCAAGCTAACGGAAATCTGACTGAATTTGGATGGTTTCAGACACAAACTGGCGGTCCGATGTTTAGTCGGATGCTGTTTAAAGATGAGTTTGGGGTACCAACGACGATAGTAAAAACCGCTGCCGATCAATTAAGAGTTACATACGAAATTAGGATCTATCCTCCTGCTGATGATTCTCTTGGAACGCTGTTGATTTCAGGAACGAATCATAATACTATTGTAAGACCTGCAAATGTAGATGATACTCTTGCGTGGCTGCCCTTACCATTAGGTTTTTCAAGTTCTACGGGGGGTTTTGGTAACACGATTCATCGCGCAGCAGCTGTTGAAACAAATGTGATGGCGAATCGAGAAAATGAACTTGGAGGAACGCAGGAGATAATTAATGTAGGATCGCCTCCTGGAACTCAAGGCATTACACCTGCAGCCTACACTAATGGAACTTTTGTACGTGATTCGGAACTGCGTTGGGATCCTGGAGTTGCTAATTTTGTAACAGGTATTGGAGGCATGTTGCTTCTTGGAGGAATCACAGGTGGTACACTTCGTAACATGTTCCAAGCAACCTTCACCCCAAAAGTTATGAAAACCGATACTTTTCGTTTCTTTCTAAACGTTCAGTATTCTTGGATGCGCAGGCCATGATTCCTTCTACTGGATGGCTTCGAAACGTCGATATTTTCGATCCAGATTTTGGGAAGTTGATACTAACAAATCAACCTCCAAGACCAACAAAATTACCACAGCCCCTTCGTTTCTTATATGGAGATGGAAGACAAGATTTTCCAGATCAAAAGACAGATAAAATCGATGCTTTTGACTTTCGCTTACTTACTGTTGGCAGCGTATCAGCTGTAATGTTTGCAGAATTACGTTCCTTTGGATGGGGATTCAAGTTTTTCATCGAACAATTTGAAGCTTACGGAGTAGGATTACTCGATATGATTGCTCCTGAAGTGATTGATGATATTGAACCCTGTCCTCCCATAGGAACGTTAGAAGATGATATTAAGTTCAAGAGTGATCTTACAAGTATAATTGGCTGTTGTGGTGTCGTTGGTACTGAAGGTTGGATTTTTAATGGTGATGTGTTTTTTGATGGCTCACGCACGTTTGGAGATGTAATCTAATGCCTATAATTGATTGGATTCAGTTTACTGAGCGTGCTACAGGTTTAGGACATCCAACACGTCCTGATGTAGTCAATCGTCCATTAAGGCAACTTCTCCTCAACTCTGGAGTGTCACCAGATGATCCAAACATCGCTTTCTTGACTGGTGCTTCACTGGCGGCTGAGACGGCTGCGAGAATTGCAGATGTAGATGCTGAGGAGAGTGCTCGTATCGCTGCTGATAATTTGTTAGCACCATTAGCTTCTCCTATCTTTACCGGAGATCCTAGAGGACCAACACCTGTCAATCCAACAAGTCTTGCTAATAAGGCATATGTTGATGCACCACATACTCATGATACTGCTGATATTGTTTCTGGTGTAATGGCAACTGCACGTTTGGGGAGTGGTTCTCCTTCTGCCAGTACTTTTCTCCGGGGAGATCAGACATGGGCGACACCTACTGGTGGTGGAGGAGGGGGAGGATCAATAGTGTGGCCTATGGTATTCGGAGATTCAACTAATATGTTCGTGGAGTTGCCCCCCAATTCTGTGTTTGCATCTGTTGTCCCTGTTCAGTTTACTGTGGAGTGGCTGACTCTTGTTAGACAGTGGTCTGGTTTTCCAGGCGTTTTTGCCTCTGGTAGCGGAGGAGATAGTTTCATTGTATACTTAGACAGTTCTGGTTCTCCCGCCTTCTGGCCTGGGCCGTATACCACTGCAGGTACAAAAGTCTACAACGATATGCGTGTGCGCAGAGTTTCTATGACTAGAGATGCTGGTACTGTCAAGACCTATGTTGATGGTATTTTGATGCAGACTGGTACTTGGGGTCAAACAGGAACCCTTGCAATCAATACTTCGCTTCGGCGCCTCATGGGAGATGGAGGTAGTGAAGGCATGCTCGGACAAGCCCTTGCTGATGTCAGATTCTGGTCCACTGTGCGAACAGATCAAGAGGTTTCTGATAATGCCTTTGTGCGCCTCATTGGCAACGAGACTGGTCTGATTGCCTATTGGAAGTTCGATGAGGCAACAGGACTGACCATTGCGGATTCCACATCTGGGGGTGCAAATGGAACCATCAACAACGCCCACCACTGGATCAATGGTAAAACGTTTTAAGTAGTCTGGCCACGAGGAGCCTAAAATGCAAGACGATCGTGAAGGTGAACGCAGACACATTACAGCAAGAGAGTTTGCACTAATCTTCACACTCTTGTTGAACTTTGCTGCTTTAGTGTGGGGTGCGTCTAAACTAACAAATACAGTTGCTATCTTAACCTCTACTGTAGATAAACTTGAAGCTGCAACACAGAACTTAGTATCTGATCTCGTTCAGATCAAAATTGACTACAATGCCCGTCTTCGTGTCCTCGAATCAAGGGAAGGTCGATAATGGAAGATACTGGTGCTGGTACCTATTACAGAGTCCTCGGAGCTGTGGTGCTTCTTGCAACACTTGCTTTCACGGGATTCCAGATCTTTCAAGGCCACTCATTTACCCTGATTGATCTCTTTATTCTCGCAATGCTGTTCATTGTATGTCTAGCTCTAATTCGTCCTTCAAAGTTTGACTCTGCTCTGCGGATTATTATAGAACGAATTCCTGGAATTCCAAATATTAAGGAGAGGGAGTAATGCCTGCATTTAGTGTAAAGTCTAAATCAAGGTTAGCTACGGCCTCCTCTAATCTACAACGACTCTTTAATGTCGTTATTATGGAGTTCGATTGTACTGTGCTAGAGGGTAAGCGTTCTGAGACTAAACAACGAGAGAACGTAGCACGGGGAGTGAGCAAGACTCTCCAAAGTAAGCATGTCTATCCTCTCGATGCTCCCTCCCTCGCAGTGGACGTAGCTCCTTATCCTCTCCAATGGCCTGATAGAGAGGTTCAGAAGAAAGCTCTGGCGGGAGACGCAGCAGCCATGAACCTGTATACAAAGCAGGTCGCCATGTTCTACGCTTTTGGTGGCTATGTAAAAGGAGTTGCAGACCGTATGGGAATCAAGATTCGATGGGGTGGAGACTGGGATGGTGACTGGGTGTTTGTGGATCAGACTTTCGATGATCTTGTTCACTTTGAAGAACTGGAGGCATGAAATGTCGTTCAAGGCGTTGACGATTTCGATCGGGCTCCTTAGTGGTGCTGGATTTATCATGCAAGGAATCCCAAGGCACCAACCAGAATCTCCACAAGAGATCTTGGTAGCTCAAAACACAGTCGTTCAACATGCTATGTTCCATCTTCGGTTTGCTCCTGGAGACACACTTAACTACAAGTTATCGTGGGGACCAGCATCCAATGCAGCAAGTTATATTGTCACTGTAACAGCAACAGGTTCTGGATGGGAAGGCCTTCCTTCAGAGACTCCTGTTAATGTTACTACATTCTCTTTCGCTGCTCGTAATGCGGAATGGGATACTGTGACATTTACTGCTTCTGTCTGGGGAGCTCGTGGTTCACGAATCTCTAAGGTTCCTGCTACTGTTTCATGGCGAGCAGTTCGTGGTGTAGGAACTCCTGGTCCAATCACAGTTGATTCTTCACTAATTCAGGTTGCCCTACTTCTTACTCCTGACAGCGTTGCACTTGCGTTTGGTGAACAAGTGCAATTCTGTTCCTTCTTACTTGCTCTTGACAACAAGTGGAGAATAGCAGAAGTTAATCATGCTATCCCAATCTGTCGAGCACGTTACGACTCGCTTCCAGCAAATCAGCGCTTGCCTAACTATCCAATTGCGATGGAACCAGACATCGGTCCACAATCATCCTTTGAAGTTCGGATTGTTGAACATCAAGGGGTAGTAAGACCAAAGATTTATGCAGCTGCTAACTAGTTACAAAGGGAAGACCGTCACACTTGGAGGTTTGCTTCATTATCTTACGCGCAAATCAAATGCACACGCACTTGCATGTGGTGATAAGGCATTGAAGGATCCAGTGTGTCAACAGTTAAGGAGAGAGTGTGATGAGATTCAAGGACTTTACATCCGAAGGCTCGAAGCTCGAACAAGACGAGAGTTCCTCGCCTTCTACTACGACGAATATCAAGAAGACTGAAGAGCGCACAGAGATTGTTCCGAAGCGTCATGTAAACGAACAAATCTTTGAAGCTCCTATTACGTTTCTAACTCTCCCGAAGCGTTTTGTAGGTAAACTTGCGAAGAGTGATACAACACCAAAGGTAAGAAATGTTGAGCATTGGGTAACAAAGAATACAGTTCCTGTTACAGTGACAGACTTTTTGGATGGACAAGAAGGACAGTCACTTAAGATCGTTGGAGATGGAATGACGACATTGCAACATACACCTAACATTTTTACTAAGGGTGGTGCGAACCTATTACTTGCTGCTAATACCTTGTATATACTTGAGTTTATTCAGGGTAAGTGGTATCAGGCCTAAAACTCTTTTTCATGGAGTGAAAAACAAATGCCGTTCACACGAGTTTGGAACAATACAACGCCTGCTGGTACACGAGCGGCAAAAGAAATCGATGACGCCATCCGAGAGTTTAAGGTTGATGTTTTTGAGCGTCTTTCACAGCTCTTTGTTGATCTCGACGTTGATCCTATCGAACTTGTACCTAAGTTTGGGCCCAAGGCTACGGATCGCGTCATCGTTATTGGTCCCCAATCAATTAATTCATTTAATGACGAAGATGATGTTACATACCGAGACAATTATTTCGAGGGCGACCCAGCAGGTGAAACAGCAAGGATGCGCATTACGCTCCCTGTAGGTTATACACTTAAGTTGTTCGAAGCTTCGGTAGACAAAAATCTAGGGACTTCAGTTACAGCTGATTTAAAAGTTGTTAATATAAATTCAGGCCTTGTAACATCCCTTTCTGGTCCTCTTGTGCGTTCTGTTGGTTCAATTGGACTTGTTACTTCAGCACCTCTTAGTCATGTAATACAAAATAACGAATACCTGATGGCATTTTTTAGTGGCACTAATCGGTATAGAATCTATGGTGTTCGTTTGACTTATGACGTTCCTGTTGCCGATCCGCCTGTGGGGTACTAATGCCAAACTTCAAAAACGTTAAGCCTTTTCCTGTTCCGATAGCTTTTCGGAATCCAATTCAAAAGGAACAGGCAAGACTTCCGCAGAAGAATAAATGGATCGAAGCACGTATGAATGCTGGTATGATTACGATGTTTGATCCTGTGGACATTCCTCCCTCCGCTGTTCAACTCGGAAAGAATGTTCGCTTTCGTTTCGATCGAGTTTCGCGCCGGGCTGGATTTAGGTTATTCGATATTGCAAAACCAAACGCGTTTCCTGTAATTACACTTGGTTTCCATAAGAAGAACAACAATAATACGTTCTTCTTGCGTTTCACAAGTACTACAATCTTCTATGTTGCTGGGGGTGCTTGGGTTCCTGTAGCTCCGATTGGACTTGTACTTGCCGGAACAGATACGGACAGATTTCAAGTTGTAACAGCACTCGATCGATTAGTGTTTACAAACAATGGTGTTGACGTAATCCAAGAAATTGATTTCACGTTAAATCAGTATAAACCTCTTGGTAATGCACCACAAGCGCGTTTTATCACAGGGTTTGCAAATCGAATTGTTGCAGCAAACATCGGAGGATTGACACCTAATTCTGCAATGGTTCAATGGTCAGGAGATGGAAATCTTGATGAATGGGATCCTCTTGTCGATGAGTCGGCTGGTTTTAATCCGCTCGTTGAATCTCCTGCAGATCTTGGAGATGCAATTACGGGGATCTTCGGTTTCACAAATGTAATGATCATTCTTCGTGAGCAGTCTATTTGGCTTGCTACGAAGCAACCGATTGCACAAGCACCTTTTAACTTCTTTACAATCTTTCCAGGCGTTGGATGTGATGCACCAGATTCTGTTGTTGTAACCGTTAATGGTTTAACGTGGCTAGATAGGCGTACAGGAATGGTCTGGACTTTTACGCCTGGAGAATCGCCACAGCCAATTGGTACACCGATTTCACGAGATCTTCTAGCGGCTGTTACTGACGTAAAACAAATCTTTGCTTCTTATGATTCTATCAGAAACGAATACACAGTCTGTATTCCTCTTACAGGAAGTAACATCGTACGTGCATGGATCTATAACTTTCAAACCCAGGCATGGGCATTTGATGAATACGAAGGCATTTCTTTTGTAGATAACATTGAGTTTGCATCTGCGATTACAACAATTGATTCGCTTCCGGGAACGATAGATCAACTCACGGGAACAATTGATGAGTTGTCTCCAACCTCAGAGATTATTACTACTCGTATGTTGGGACGTTTTGATGGAGAGATTTTGATTGAGGATATCAATGCTGTAACGGATCCTGTGTTTGATACAGGGAACGGTATCTTTGAAACAGAACTTATCTCAAAGAGTTTTACATTGCCGACTGACGATGTTTACATTTCAGAAGTTCGTATTGATTATAAACCTATAATCGCTGGGACACTTAAATTGTACCATTCAAAAGACGGAGGTGAGACCTTTAATACCAATCCTAAATCTTTTGTTGTTACCTCAGCTCAGGTAGGTAAAGCTCAGATTCTAAGATTCGTAAAACAAATCAAGGTTCGACAATTTGCGTGGAGACTTACAGCTACCGATGGCCAGTTTGAGATTCTAGGTTATGAAGTTCACAACTATTTCGCAGGAGAAAGCAAGCGATGAGTTCTCCCGTTGTTGTTTCTTTGTGTAATGAACCTGAGGGTGATGTTATGCGTTCGATCTACCCTCTTCAACTTACTCCAGAGAATCTACACAAGATTTGGACGCGGGCAAGAGTATTCAAGAGTCTCTTTGATTCGCATATAAATGGAGACTTTCGGCGCTTCTGCGAGGTTTTTATTAACCAAGATTCCGCTGGTGGATTAGAGGCTAATGGATTGTTTTGGGTTGTGGATGACTTCGTAGGCTTGTTCTATATGAATCACATTGTACCTCTTCGAGATGCAGAAGTTCATTACACGTTCTTCGATCGTAGACACAAAGGAAGAATACAATTAGCTCGTGATATGTTGCATTTTGTATTCTCTAAATATGAGTTTCGACGGCTTTCAGTCTCGATTCCTCTTTGCTCAAGTCGTCATACTTTTAACTTTGTCGAATCCTTAGGCTTTCGTCGTGAGGGAAGGCGACGTAAAGCACGTTGGTACAATGATGATTGGTTCGATGTAAATCTCTATGGAATCCTAAAAGAGGAGGTGCTCAATGGGAGCCACGACTAAAGAAGTTGGTGGTGGAGCAGCAACAGGTCTTGCTAATAACTTCATCAGTTCTTTGCAACAACTGTTAAACAACGGCGGTGTTGGAGCAGCAGGAGCTCCGAACGCAGCTGGTTCCACAGGAAACATTATGTCTGTGCTTCAGGGGATATTGTCTCCGGGCGCGGGAGAACTTGGAAACTCAATCACAAGTTTGATTGGAAGACAGAATGAGCGAGACGTTGCAGGTTTACGTGCTCGCTTCACTGCAGGTGGAGCCTCCTCGTTTGGAAGTCCAGCTGCATTTGCAGAATCTCTTCTTCGTGCTGAAGCCCAACCAAGAGCTACACAAGCAATTGGTGGACTGCAATTACAAGCAATTCAACAACTTCTGCCTTTGATTGCTGGGCTATCAGATAAAGGTATCGCTCAGCGACAGATAATTCAAGAACAAAGCACGCTCGGTAAAATTGCTGGCGTTGTTGGTCCACTTGCGGGAGCTGCGGCGAATATTTTTGCACCTGGTATCGGCCCAGTAATTTCTGGACTTTCAAATTTTGCAAACAGCTCTGCAATTAATACCACGCCAAATGTTGTTGGTGGTGGAATAGGTGGAGGTTTTGCAAATCAGCCTCTTCGCACGGGATCGCCGCTCCCCCAATTTTCTGGTTTCTTTGGAGGTAACTAATGACAGTCCCTAGACTTCTTACAACGCAAGAAGATATTGGAAACTCTCTTGCTCAGTTAGCAGAAGGCGTTGCTGGCGTTGTAGCACCAAACAGAAAGTTCAATCAAGAGATCAAGGCTTTGTTTATTCAAAAGCCCGAACTCATGCAAAAGTTCGTAGATATTGAAAAGAGTAATCCTGGTACACTGAAGGCATTTGGCTTTAATGATGCTGCAACAGATTTACTTAGTCGTATGCAGGAATCAATTCCAGGTCTTGTAACACGAGAAACACAACCTCGTGTTCAAGAAGCTTTGAAGGATCCTAGTAGCCGTATCTCACAAACTGCGACTACACAGGCTGCAGTGGGAGCAACTCCAGGAAGTATTGCAGGTGATACACTCAATGAAGTACTTGGTAAGGGTTTTACACAGCTTCTTGAAGAGGCTCCGCCCGAACAAAGACAACAATTGTTGCTCGATCAGTTTACGAAAACCACAGCAGGAGAACGTGCGAGAGATAGACAGACGGAACAGACAGTTGACCAAGCTTTTACACCTGAAGAAATTGAAGGTCGTGTTCTCTCTGTAGATGCACGAGAGTTTCTCGACGGTGATCTCGATGCCTCTGTTGCTTCTCGACTTTTGATTACGCCAGGAGCTGCTGAAGGCTTCAAACTTGCAGTTGAAGGAGAACTCACAAGACGAAATCAAGGGATTCAACTTGAGTTACAGAAGATGCGAGGCTCTATTGATCTACAACAGTCTCGAATTGCAGCTTCTTCGCGCGGACAAGGACCAACACTTGATCCTGATACAGTGTTGAGGGAAGCAAGAAAGAGCTTTGTTGAAAGCGGAAGTGCTGGCTCCATCAATGCATGGGCACTTGTTCTTACAGACCCAAGAGTCGAGGAGCGGATGACGCAACTTGGGAACAAAGCGATAGAACCCGAATCACAGCTTGATCTTGATTTGCTTGACATTTTTAACAGTATTGAAAAGAAAAGGCGTCTTGCTTTTAACACAGAACTTTCAAAACTGAGAACCGATTTTGGGAAGGTTCTCACTCCAGCAAAAGAAAATGTAAACAGCCCAGAGGTTGAAACAAACTTACAGCAGCTCAACGAAATTCTTGAGCGCATGCAAACCATTACAGGCGGTCCTTTGCTTGAGGCTTTTCGTGACGCTCCTCTAAATCCATTTGTGCGTAATAAGATTAAGTTCCGCGTAGTGGAAACAGGAGAAGAGGTCTCTGAAACTAAAGTTCGACGCTTGATGCAGAGTCCTGAAGGTACAGCACAAGAGAAAGCAAGCTTGAGTATCTCTGATCTTACTCCTGCAGAACGTGAAGGAGTAGCTGCGTTGCAAGCGGGAACAGCATCTCTAGAGGATCTTGAAGCATCAGTAGGATCTGCAGATTTCAAGCGCCGTGTTCGCATCGTGTTCGAGAAGCAACAAAAAGGAGCACGCTAAATGGGATCTCCTATTAAACCAAAACAAAATCCCTTCGATAGTATTCTTAAAAATGTTGTCGAAGAGCCCCAAGCTCGGACTCAAGAACCCGGACGTATTAATCCTTTCAATTCTATCGTAGGAATAGAAGACGGAGAGGAAGACACAGGTTTCTTTGGTTCCTTAGAGACACTTGGAAGAAACTACCTTGAGTTTTTTAATTCCCCCATCAAAAAGTTTCAAGATGAAAAGAAAGCTTTGGTTGGAGAGAAGACAACGTTTGAGATTCTTCGTGAACGTGCTTCAGGGTTTCTAAACTTTCTTGGACAGCTTCCCACCTCAACTAGTCCAGTAGCAGTTCAAGCTAGTCCTGTAGTTCAGCAGTTTGGAGCCACAGTTTCAGAGGCAGTAGAAGGTTTTGCAGGGGCAGAATCATTTGGAGCTGCTGTTGGAATGTTTGCAAAAGGTTTGTTTATTCAACCTGTAATTGATCTACAACGCTCTACCACAGGACTTTCTTTTGGTGAGGAACAACTTCGAGTTCTGCGCCCGGAAGAGAGAGCGGATGCAATCGAAGCTACTACAGCTTTCGTTGCCGCTACTGTTGCAACAATTGGAACAACTCGTTTGCTTCAAGGTGCTCTTGCTGGAGGCAAAGTTGGGGTTAGTGCAAAGGCTGCACAAGAAGCAATCAAAGGACTTGAGAAGAAGACAACGAGAGAGTTACTTAAAACTGCTGCCAAGTTACCTACGATTAGTCCTGTGAAACGCCAAGTGATTTCTGGAAGCGTTGGAGGTGCAGTTGGTGGAGCAACATTTGGTGCAATCGAAGGTGCAGGTGATGAAGATCAGGCTGCAAAGATGTTTGCTTTTGCGGCTCTCTTTGCACCACTCGGTATTGCTTTGGAGGCTGTCAGTGCTCGTGTCTTCGGAGCTAATAGCGGACCTGAACTTATAGCACAAAAAGCAAGTGAGCTCGCCAGGCTTAGAAATCTGCGTTCCATTGACAATGCAGTTATCGAACGCTCGATTACAAATATCGAATTCTTGAGTAAGACAGGCGATACTGGAATTGCACTGGCGCTGACAAAAGAAGCCCTGGATCCCGATGGACAACTTATTATTTCAGGTGTGGAAGTTCCTGAGACCCTTACAAAGATTGTACAGGGTAAACGTGATCCAATTGACATTCCAACTGTTGTTCGTCATGAAAGAACCGATGGACTTTCTGATCTCCTAATCGTAGGAAAAGATAATCCTTTGGCTACAGATGCTAAGAGTCTAAAGTTCTTCGAGACTCATGGCGTTGTTGATGGCGAGGTTGTTAGTTACGGCGGGCGAGATGTAATTGTAAACTCAGCTTCTAAGGGTATACTTGAGGTTCGTGATTTTCATGTAGGTGGAGAACTCTTTGATGTTCCTCGTGATGCGATCACACGCAAATCAAGTCTTGAGCTTGCAAAA
>Ga0100403_1003776_pt1 | contig 11045 bp, 12 predicted proteins | sample CryGeymet201501t_FD_83663 | JGI IMG/M metagenome (GOLD analysis project Ga0100403, IMG submission 83663) | Groundwater microbial communities from Crystal Geyser aquifers in Utah, USA - Crystal Geyser metaG 2015-01t | ecosystem: Environmental > Aquatic > Deep subsurface > Groundwater | place...
ACCTGACTGCCATCGCTCACCCCTACTACTACTACAAGCAGGGTTCGGCCGCGACGGTGGTTGGAGTCGGGACTTGGGCCAAGAGCACGGTGATGTTGGACTCCGACGGCGCCACTGTGGTCCTCGATGATGCCGAGGGCGAAACCTCGACCCTCATCTGCTTCCACCTCTCCGCCGCCGACCTCGGCGACGGCTACACCGCCCTGAGCGTGTCGGCCGTTGTCGCCGGCGGTTCCGGCGCCAAGCTCGCCGCCGCCTGGGCGCAACTCGTTGACCTCAAGGTCCAGCGCACTCCCGCCAACCTGCGGAGCGCGCTCGCCTAAGCCGTCCTGAGCCAGTTGGCCGGGGGAGGACGGGCCCCCGGCCAACCCTCCTGGCATGAACAAGGAGTCACCCGGAAATGCCAACGCGATCCATCCTCTTCGGAATCCAGCAGCCCGGTGGGGCGCTCTCGGTCATCGACCTCGAACAGCACCCGCGTGACGTGTGGTTCGTCGATGCGTCGGCAGCCGGCGGTGGAAACACCGTGGGCCACGGCCAGCACCCGGACACCCCGTTCCTGAGCCTCGCCTACGCATTCTCCAGCGACCTGCTGGGAGCAGGCGACGTCGTCTACCTGATGCCCGGGCACACGGAAAGCGTCTCTGCCGCGGCTGGCATCGATGCGGACATCGCCGGCGTGAAGGTCATCGGCCTGGGGTTCGGAAGGAACCGGCCGACCATCACGTTTGACACGATTGATTCTGCGGACATCGACATCGATGCCGCCAACATCACCTTCCAAAACATCCGGTTCGTGACGGACATCGCAAGCTGCGCAGCCCCCATCGACGTGAACGCCGCGGGCTTCACCATCGAGGACTGCGACTTCTACGGCAACGACGCCGCGGACGAAACCAACCTCATCACGATCATCACGGACGCGAACGCCGACGAGCTGACGGTGCGGCGGTGCACGTTCAACTACCTGGCGGCGCTCGATGCGACTCCGATCACTACGACCTCCACCGAGTGCATCCGGCTGGTGGGCGCGGACCGAGCGATCATCGAGGACAACTACATCAGCGGCGACTTCACCACGTCGGCGATCAACGGAATCACCACGGCCTCGCTGGACGTGCAGATCCTGCGAAACCGCATCCACAACATCGCCATCGAGAACATCGCGGGCGTCGTGGACCTGGTTGCCGGGTGCAACGGGATCATCGGGCACAACTACGGGTTCATCGGCTACACCGTGGCTCTGGGCGCGGTGATCGACCCGTCGAGCTGCGCTATGGTCCAGAACTACTTCTCGAACGTGGTCACCGAGGCGGCCGGCCTCGTGGGTACTGCCTCAACCTAGGAGTGACGCCTATCAATACGGACCGTTTCAGTCAGCGCTCGCTCAGTCGTCCACCCTCGGCGCACACGCGCCCCGAGAGTATGGATCGGGATGCCCGTTCGTTCAGCCCACGCACTGATCGGCATGGATTCTCCGTTGTGGGTGATCACCGCATTGGTACTCCGGTTCCGTTGCTGTTCGGTCTGCGTCGCCCATCGCACATTGTCGGGAGCATAGTCGCCATTGGCGTTGATGCGTTCGATGGTGTGTTGCAGCGTCGGGGCAGGCCCGATATCAGCAAAGAAGCTTTCGAAGGAATCGCGCCAGCGTTCGCAGACAACGATGCCGCGACCACCGTAGCGGCCGAACGAATTGTTGTTGGGGTTGAAGCACCGATCCTTCATGTGGCTCCATGCCCGGTACTCCTTCGACTCAGTCAGCCCGTGCCGCAACCGTACCTTAGCGGCCGCAGCGGTCTCGCGTTGAAGACACCCGCAACTACGGGTGTGTCCATTGCGGAGGTTTCTAGCGGGCGGAGTGCACGTGCCGCCGCAATCGCAAAGGCACAGCCACAGGCTAGATCGATCCCTGGCTTGGCCGGCCAAAGAAACAACAGTCAGACGGCCAAATCTTTGCCCACTGAGATCGGCAATGCGCTCCGGATGCGGTTTGAGTTTGAGCCCCTTATTCCAAGCAGGGAGGCCCTTGTTCCATGACGTACGAGACATTCTGTACCTCGATGAGTTCAGCGATGATGTCATTGTACACCACGGCCGGTCTGGTCGGAACGGCGAGCACCTAAATGACGCTCCCGGCCTGGCAGACCATGCGCCACCTGAGCGCCATCATGTCGATTCTCGGCACGACCAAGCCCGCGCTCTGGCCGTGCCTGGAATCGACCGGGCTCCTTGTCTCGGGCATCGCCCCGACCGACCTGGCGCCCGCCGAAACCGCCGGCGCTGCCGAGGCGCTGGAAGACGACTTCGCGCCCTACGCGCACGTCGGCGGCGTCCACAGCTACCACTTCCACCCGACCGGCGACCACCACATGGCCGGCGGCGCGGACCACGCCAACTACAGCTTCGGCAACGGGACGGTTGACAGCCCGTTCAGCGTCGGCGCGTGGATTCTCCCGAACGCCATCAACACCAACGTCATCATCGCGAAGTACGACAGCGCCGGGAACCTGGAAGAGTGGCGGCTGTTCATCGACTCGAACGGCAAGCTGAGCCTCGAACTCCACGACGCCTCGGCGAGCGCCACGGAGATCGCGGTCAGTGACGACGCGCTCGTTGTCGGCCAGCAGCACTTCGTGGTGGCTACCTACGACGGGGGCGAGGCCGCCCCGGTCGTCAACCTCTACGTCGATGCGCAGCTCGTCAATGATGGGGCAACCACCGAATCGGGCAGCTATGTGGCCATGGAGGACACGGCGGCGCCCCTGACGGTCGGGTGTTCCGGAGTGACGGCGATACCGGTGGCGGAGTTCCACGGGCGCATCTCCATGCCGTTCATCGCTGGCAAGGCGCTCACGGCCGCGGAGGTCGCCAGCCTCTACGGGATCTACCAGTCGCTGTTGGGGGTCTGATGAACAACCTCGCTCGGCTCGGCGACGTGAAGCGCGACCCCGCTGGTGTCTCTGGCACCACGGCGCTTGACGCTACCCTGGAGCCGCTGATCGAGCAGGTGAGCCGCGAGTTCGAACGCGAGACCGGGCGCGACTTTGTTGCTCGGCTCTCAACCCGCCACCTCAACCGCCATCCCCGCGCGTGCGGGAGGGAGATGCGGCTGTCGCAGGACCTGGCCAGCATCACCACGCTCACCGTGGACGACGACGGCGACGACACCTACGAACTCACGCTGGCCGAGACCACGGATTATTTCGTGGTGCGCGAGCGCGAGGGCGACAGCAACACGCCGATCGTGCGGCTCGACCTGAACCCCAACGGTACGCAGCTCTCCGCGTGGCCGACCGCGAAACGCGCCATCAAGCTCGTCGGGCTCTGGGGCTATAGCTACGAACTCGAAGACGCGCTGGTGGATACCAATGAGGAGCTGGACGCGAGCGAGACGGACATCACCCTCGATCTGACGGCCGCCGCGCTCATCTACCCCGGCGATACCATCGTGATCGAGAGCGAGCAGATGGAGGTCACGGCGGTCAGCACCGTGACGTTGACGGTGGTGCGCGGCATCAACGGCACGACGGCTGTGACGCATGTGATCAACTCCGACGTGTACGTGCGGCGCTACCCGCGCGATGTGGAACGTGCCGTGGCCGAGCGGGTTGTCGGGCTGCGCTGGGACTCGCAGGGCGGCTACGACGCGGCGGTATCGCTCACGGGAGATGCTCAAGGCACTCCCGGTACGCGAGCGACATTTGCGCGCTGGCGCTCTGCAGTTCACGCCTACAAACGATGGGCGGTTGGATGATGGCACGCCGCCCTTCTACCTACATCGAACTCTCCGGACCGCTCTTTGCCGACGATGCGATCGCGAAGTTCAAGGATGCTGTCGCTGAGGGTATCCAGGACTTGGCCGAGGAAGCCGACGACATCATGGCGTCGCACATCGCGGCGGGCGGGCTCATCGACACCGGCCGGCTGCTGCGCTCGGTAGACATCATCCGCGTCCGGTCGGGCGGGAACATCGGCTACGCCTACATCGCGCCTACCGACGTCTGGCCTGACGCGGACCGCCCGACGCGCGTGTGGATCTCCCGGGGCACCCGCCGGGGCGTGAAACTCCGCAAGCAGTACGACATATTCAGCCGCACCGCTACACGCGTCCGCCAGATCGACCAGTCGTTCATCGCCGACAAGATCGCGACGGTGCTCAATGGCTAGAACCGCTCTCCAAAGGTTTTGGGATAAGGTCGATACATCCGGTGAATGCTGGACGTGGACAGGTTCGACCAATGCCAATGGCTATGGTGAGTTTTGGGATGGCGGCCCCATCCGCGCCCACCAGTTCGCCTACCGAGAATTTGTGGGCCACCTTCCCGCCGGGATGGAAATTGACCACCTATGCAACACGCGCAACTGCGTCCGGCCAGCCCATCTTCGGGCGCTGGGACATGCGGAGAATGTTCTCCGTGGAAGTGCCCCGCCCGCGCTCCGCGCTCGGCAAACACACTGCATTCGCGGCCACATCTTGGGCGGTGCCAACCTGAAGGTGAGGCAAAACGGGCATAGACAGTGCCGCGAATGCAGGCGCCTTCGGGATGCGGCCTATCGAAGCCGAAAGGTTGCGACCAATGGCTGAGAGCGTTCCCAACTGGACCAGCATTCTGGCGGCGATCAAGACGGAACTCGTGGCGGTGTTGAACTCGGCCGGGGCCGCGGCCTTCCAATCGGTTGGCATCGGGGAGCCGCTGGGCCTGCCGCTGGGCGGGCCGCACGCTTTCGCCTGGTACGTCGGGCGCCGCGATGCGATCACCTCCGGTGGGAACCGCGAGACCTTCGGCAACGTCATGTACGCCGCGGTCATCCAGGTGGGCGTCTTCTGGGTGAAGCAGAACGAACGCGACACGCTGGAGGCGCTCGACGCGGACATCGCCACCATCGACACGAACATCCGCCGGCGCTTCCGGGCCAACAGCACCATCAACAGCAATCTGACCGACCTCGAGATCACCGACTCGCAGGTGGGCTTTGGGCCATCGCCGGGGATCAGCCCGTCGATCCAGTACCGCGCCCTGATGTTCGAACTGATTCTCGACAACCTTGAGGGGGAGGCTATCAGTGCCTAGTAAACCAAAGCCAATCGCAGCGACCTACCGGGTGGCGAACCCACGCGGGCTGCCGGCAACGGTCAACGGCGATCGCATCCCGATCTTCCGGCAGATGGTCGATGGGGAGGTGCGCGCCTGGTACGAGGGGGACATCTACGACGGCGGCCAGCCAATCGAACCGCTCCGGCGGGGGTTCATCGTGGAGGTGACCAGTGGCGAAGCGTAGTGGCCTCAACTCCCGCTTTTTCTGGAACGGTATCAACGTGTCCGGGGACATCGGCGCCGTGAACACCATCGCGTCGCCGCGGGCCAGCCAGGACAACACGGGCATCGACAAGTCGGCCAATGAGCGCATCCAGCTGCTCGGAGATGGCCGGCTCGGGTTTACCGGGTTCTTCAACGACGGCGCCGCCGCAAATCGGACAGCTGCCGCCGGGTCGAGCTTCCACGAGTGGTCGAAGATGACCGCCACGGACATCGTGCTCGCGTTGTCGATCGGCGCCAGCCTTGGGGGCGAATGCGCGGTGCTGGTGGCTCAGCAGGCGACGCTCGACGCCAACCGCCCGGGAGATGGGTCGCTCGGTCTCTCCGCTGAGGGCCAGGCGTCCGCAGGCTATCCGCTGGAGTGGGCCAAGAATCTCACGGCCGGGCAGGTCACTCATGCGTCCGCCGGGTCGTCTACGGGTCTCGTGGAAAGCCAGACGGCCTACGGTGGCGTTGGCTACCTGATGTACGAGGAACGGGACAGCGGCACGCCGACCTTCCTCATCGAGGACTCGGCCGACACCACGGATGGCGCCGACGGTACATGGGGCACGTTGCTCACGTTCGCGGGAACTGGCGGGGCTTCGTCGTTCGGCGAGCGGAAGGAAGTCACCGGCACCATCGAAAAGGGTCTCCGGGCTAGCACGACGGGGACGTTCGTCAACGCCGACTTTGCCATGGCGTTCCGCCGCGGCACAGCCGAGGACACCATTTCGCTCGCGTAAGGAGGGGAATATATGCCAGAGCTCATCATCCCGAATCGGCCCGTCGCAGGCATGGAGGCGATGGGCTTCAAGAACCCGATGCGGATCGGCACCTGCGAGGAGTTCGGCTGCGAGTGGTTCCTGAACGGGCGCACCGGCCATGACGAAGGGCGACCCTTCACCCATCCCGCCGGCGTCCGCTGCGGGGACTTCACGCGCTGCCAGCCATGCAAGTCCCCGCCGCGAAAGGGCGCCCTCTGCGGGGCATGCGAGCCCTGCAAGTCGGGAACGGCCAACTGCCCGTGCCCGTCGCGGCTGGCGCGGTCCATGTCCAACCCGAACGTCCGGGGCCACCTGGTGCCGGACGATTCGCGCGACGTGACTTTCCACTATGCGCCGGGCGTGATTGCCCGGCACCCACTCGGGTTCAACGGCATGCCCAACACGCACGCCGCGCCGCAACTCTACCCGGACCCCCGGCTGGTCCGGCAGGTAGGCGCCAGTGAGTTCGTGGACCGTCTCCACGAAGGCGTTGGTGCCTACGAACACATCACCAAGCACGGCCGATAGGAGGGCAACCCATGGCCAAGGAAAGTGGAATCGGATTGACGGTGACCCTGGATGACTCGGCGGGCTCCGGCCAGGCGATCACCAATGACGTCAACGACCTGAACTTCAGCACCCCGCGCGCGTCCATGGACGACACGGGCCTGGACAAGAGCGGAAACGAGCGGCTGCAGTTGCTCGCGGACTTCCGCGCAACCATCAACGGAGTCTTTAACGACGCGGCCAACATGAGCCATGCCGTCCTGAAGACGATGTCCTCGACGACGGTGGTGCGAACGCTCGCGCTGGCCATCTCCGGCCAGACGCTGAGCAATGAGGTCAACATCGACGACTACGCCATGACGCGCGGCGCCGACGGCTCCCTGAAATGGAGTGCACCGGTCTCGCTCGCCAATGGTGCCGTCCCGACCTGGGCCTAACGCGAACAGCGCCCGGCACGGCCTCCTGTCCCCTCGGGGGGCACGGCCGGGCACAAGCAGAGGGGGACGCAAATGGGATTCGAGTACGAGCCAAGAGTCGCAGTCATGACCTTCGAGCCGCCGTTCGATGGGCTCGAAATCCGCGTCCCATTGGACCTCCCGGCCATGCAGTTGATCCGTATCAGCCGGCGCTTCCAGGAACTTGAACGCAGGCGCAGCGAATCGGACTCGGAGGAGGAATCCGAGCAGGTATTTATCGCCGCGCTGGAGCTGTTCTGTTCGCTCTGCGATGGCTGGAACTGGACGCGCAACGGTGAGCCGGTGCCATTGACGGCCAGCACACTGGCGAACGAAATCCCCGGGGCGCTCACGACGAAGCTCATCGACCGGTGGGTGGAAACCGTGCGAGGGGTAGGAACCCCTTTAGAGGAGCCATCGCCAGATGGCGGCACGTCGGAGGAGCAATCGACGGAGACGGAAACGTAGTCAGCAAGCCGCCCGAACTGGAGGAGGCCGAGGTGTTGGAAATGCTCTGCCAGCGATACCACTGCACACCGCCCATAGCGGCGGCGCTGCCCGCGTGGGTGCTGGTGCACATCAACATCCTGGCTGAAGGGCACCCGCCCCCGGAGGCATCTCGTGGCGAATGAAGTGAGGGTGCTGGTCAAGGCGGACGCCAAAAATGCGATAAAGGGCCTGGACGACGTTGAACACAAGGCCTCGAAGCTCGGCTCGGCGTTTGGCACCATGGGCAAGGCGGCGGCGATTGGCTTCGCGGCGGTGGGAACGGCGGCGGTCGGGGCTGGAGTAGGGCTGTTCAAGCTCGGGCAATCGTTCGACGATGCCTTTGACACGATCGCCGTAGGCACCGATGCGACAGGACAGAACCTCAAGGACCTGGAGAAGACCTTCAAGACCGTGTTTACGTCGGTGCCGACCGACATGGGGAAAGCGTCGAAGGCGGTTGCGGACCTAAACACGAGGACGGGCGCGACGGGGCCAACGCTGGAGAAGCTGACCGCGACGATGCTCGAAATGACGCGGATCACCGGGGGAGACCTTGAAACTAACATCACGTCGGTGACCCGGCTGATGGGTGACTGGGGCATCAAGAACGAAGCTGGCGCGGCCACCATGGACAAGCTCTTCACGGCTTCCCAGGCGACCGGGATTGGGATCGACAAGCTCAGTAGCCAGATGGTCCAGTTCGGTGCACCGCTTCGCCAGTTGGGGTTCGGATTCGATACCTCGGTTGCGCTGCTGGCGAAGTTCGAGAAGGAAGGCGTCAATGCGGAGCTGGTGATGGGATCACTTCGTATCGCGCTCGGCAAGATGGCTCGCGAAGGGGAGCCTGCTGAGGAGACGCTGAACCGGACGATCGAAGCCATCAAGAACGCAGGTTCGACCTCTGAGGCGAACGCCCTGGCGCTGGAGCTGTTCGGCGCGCGCGCTGGCCCGGACATGGCGGCGGCCATCCGCGAGGGACGCTTCGCGGTTGATGATCTCGTTGCGATGATGGGCGACACGGAGGGGGCGATCCTTCAGACGGCAGATTCCACCGCGGACTTCGGCGAGAAGTTTTCGCTGATGAAGGCGCGGGTCATGGTCGGGCTGGAGCCGATGGCGACCGCGACGTTGGATGCTATGACCAGGATGGCCGACTATCTGCTCAAGAATGGGCCGGTCTGGATCGCGTGGTACCAGGAAAACATCAAGCCGACGGTTGACCAGATTGTCGTGGGCCTGACGCAGTTCGCACGGGATGCGTCGCAGGCGATCCAGCAGTTCGTGATTTTCGCGACGCCCTACCTCGTGGCGTTTGCCCAGGAAGCGCGGAAGCAGTTTCTGCAGTTCAAGGCGTACTACGAGTCTGACCTGAAACCCGCGTTCGACAACATCGTGATTGCGGTCAAGTACGTCGTGGACAAGTTCAAAGAGAACTGGGATTCCATTAAGCCGGTGATCACGGCAGTGGCGCAGATTGTGAATACGCAGCTCGGGGTAGTGCGCGACGTGATCGCGATGATCGTGGACATCCTGCAGGGGGACTGGAAGGGTGCGTGGGAAAACGCGAAGCAGATCGTCACAGGGATGCTGCAGGGCATCAAGGACAATTTCGATCTCTTCTGGAGCGCGATGAAGGCGTTCATCGCGATTGCGCTTGCCTTCGGCAAGGATCTGGCTCAGGGGCTGTTCGACGGCATCACGGAGATTTGGACGCGCTGGATCGTGCCGTTCTTTCAGAACCTGCCGCGGCACATCGGGGACTTCTTCGCGGGCGCGGCCGGGTGGCTGTATGACATCGGCAAGGCGATCATCACCGGCCTCTGGGACGGCATGAAAGCAGCATGGGGCGAGGTGTCCGGCTGGGTCGGGGGACTTGGTGGCAAGATCAAGAGCCTCAAAGGTCCGCTTGAAAAAGACCTCGTTTTGCTGAAAGAAGAAGGGCAAGCGATCATGAAGGGTCTCCAGTCAGGGATGGAGGCCGGGTTCGTACCTGCAGGAGCGTCTCTCAAAGCGATGGCGGCAACGCTCAAGCAGATCGCGGAAAAGGAGGCGGCAGCGATAGGGGCATCGCTGTACGGTGGGATCGCAGCCGTGGGCTTGATTACAGGCGGCGGCGGGAAAGGTGAGCCGGCGATGGTTGGTGGCACTACGGGCGGCAATGCCCCAAGCGGCGCGTACGGCCAGAATCTCGTGTGGGACGAAGAGAACAAGGTATGGACGTACCCGTGGCTGGTCGGCGGCGCGTTCGGCCAGCGTGACAGTTCAGGGGCGGTAATCCAGCAGCCGTTCGGGGGCAGCAACCAGCCCATCACCGTCAACGTGCAGATCGACGGCGAGACCATCGCGACCGCCGTGGCGATGCAACAGGCGAGGGCGTACTGATGACCATCACCTGGAGCATAACTGCTGACTTCGACCGCGACGGGTCATGGAGCACGGACCTCACGGGGTACGTCGAGAAGCCCGGCAGCGGCGCCCGCATCTCGCGCGGCATCGGGCGCGACGGCAAGCCCATGACATCACGGCTCACGCTCGCGCTCTCGAACCGAGGCGGAGACTTCACCCCTGAGAACAGCGCATCCGCGTTCTATGGATTGCTGGAGCCGGGCGTACCCATCCGGCTGACCGCTACCCATGCCACCGTCGCCTACACGCTCTGGACCGGCTACGCGATGCGATGGCACACGACATGGAGGGCGGGCGCGGTCTCGATGTGTCAGGTCGAGTGCGACGACCTGTTCGCGTTGATGCGCGACGGAGAGCCGGTAAACGTCACGGCTTCCACCACGCGAGACACTGATGGGGCGCTGACCGCGATCGCCACGGCGCTTGGATTCGTGGCGGGCGACCTCAACTTTGACGACGGCGTACAGGACCTGCCGATGCACTTCTGCGTGGGTGAGAACCCCATGGAAGCGATGATGCAGGTGGCAGCCTCGGAGATGGGCGGGATGCTCTACCCGGACGCCACGGGGCGCGTTCGCTTTGAGGCGCGCAACAGCCGGCTGGGCAGCACGCCCGATGCAACGTGGGGTGACGGCACGACCATCGTCCCGGTGGCGGCTGACTACGATCTCAACCCGTTGGAGTTGGTGACGCAGGTATCCGCCCGAGCGACGGTCTTTCGCACCGGCCAGGCTGACACGCCGGTATTCGAGTTCTCTCAGAACATGTTTACGAAGCCGACGGCCACGAGCATGGCGCTTACGGCGGGCCAGGTGTGGGAACGGACGTTCCAGGCGAATGCCGCTTACGTCGCGCTGACCACGCTGGACGCGGTGTATGACTATCTCGCCAACACGGCCATCGACGGCACGGGCACCGACAAAACGACCGCGTTGACGGCGACCGTGACCGACCTCGGCGGCGGGCGCTTCACGCTTCGGCTGGAGAAGACCGACGCAGGCACCATCTACGTCACGAAGTTCCGGCTCCGTGGCCAGCCGGTGGAGTTCTACGCCGACCGGGCCGAGGCGCAATTCACGCTCACCCAGAGCGGCTTGAAAGCGGGCCGGGGCCTGTCATTC
>Ga0100403_1003777_pt1 | contig 11043 bp, 22 predicted proteins | sample CryGeymet201501t_FD_83663 | JGI IMG/M metagenome (GOLD analysis project Ga0100403, IMG submission 83663) | Groundwater microbial communities from Crystal Geyser aquifers in Utah, USA - Crystal Geyser metaG 2015-01t | ecosystem: Environmental > Aquatic > Deep subsurface > Groundwater | place...
TATCAAAAAATCTATAGAATAATCGAATCATACCTTCAGCTATAATGGCCCTGCCTCAAAACACTCCAAGAATTTTATGTGCTGACCACCCCATAACGACAATAGAAGCAGATATCCAAGCAACAGAATCAGCAATAGTTATCAGGTTCCCTGAGAAACGGGATGACTTTAGGGCCATCGTCAAGAGTATGGGCTTCTATTGGGACAAGGATTCCTGGAAAAAACTCATAACTTATAGGACTGGCTCATATCTTGATCGGGCAGCTGAGGCAGGCCATAAGCTTATGCAGGCAGGGTTCAACGTCAAGATAGATGACAAGGTCATCTCGATATTGGCACGGTATGGCCAATACGAAAAAGAGCACACACGATGGATTGCTGTGAGGAGAGAAGGAATATATGCAGGACGGTTCGCTATTCACTGGAGAGAGAGGAATAGTGTGCTATACGATGCTGCGCGAAGACTCTCTGGGGCGTGTTGGAGTAAGCCAGATGTTGTTGTCCCGCCTTATCAGTATAGAGAAGTCCTTGGTTTTGCAGAGATATACTCCTTTCGATTGACGCCAGAAGCCTTGTCATTGTGCAAGTATGGCAAGATAGTAAGATATTCAATAATTAAAGCTAAACCTATTGAGATACTTGACCTGTCAGTTGATGAATTCGTCAGAATGGATGAAGACTCACACTTGAGTCTTGAAACTAATTATGAGGTTTATGATGAATTCAAGGACTGAACTCTACGCTCACCAGGAGAGAGCTTTCAGGAAACTCCTGCCAATAAGGATAGGCGCTCTTTTCATGGAGATGGGGACAGGTAAATCAAGGACGGTAATCGAGATAGCCATACAGAGGCTGCACCAGAACAAGCTCAGTAAGATTATTTGGTTCTGTCCAGTGATGCTAAAGTTTACTGTCATGAACGAATTATTTAAGCATACCGACTGCACGACTAAAGATATTTGTTTGTTTGATGATAAAATGCGGCAGAAACATATCCCACAATCAATATGGTATATTGTAGGCACAGAATCTATGAGTATAAGTGTCAGGGTGATTGGTTGTGTGGATGAGCTGATTGACAATAACTCGATGATTATTGTTGATGAGTCTTCATACATCAAGGGTCATAATTCTAAGCGCACAGAAAGGATTACGTTCTTTGGGTCGAGAGCTAAATATAGGATGATTCTTACTGGGACACCACTCTCACAAGGCGTTGTTGACTTGTATGCGCAGATGAGGTTTCTCTCGCCGAAGATACTCGGATATAATTCTTTTTATAGTTTTGCAGCAAACCATCTCGAATACGATATTAAGTTTAAGCATAGAATTGTAGATGCTCATAATACTGACCAACTCGCAGAAAAGATTAAACCGTATGTGTATCAGGTAACGAAGGATGAATGTCTCGACCTCCCTGAAAAGATATACACATCATACTATTTTAATATGACTATACAGCAACGAGATATATACAAATATGTTAAGGAATCTCTTCTATGCGAGCTTAGCCAGGACTACAACCTTGATTTTGCCACAATATTTAGGCTTTTTACTTCGTTGCAACAAATAGTGTGTGGTTTCTGTAATAATAAGTTCTTACATATTAGTGGACTACAAGAGTCCATAAATACTTTTGAGCATAACAGGATTGGGTTATTGCTTAACGTGATAGAGGGTATACCTCAGAATGAAAAGATAATTATCTGGGCAAAATACAGGTACGATATAGACATGATAGTTGGGGCGTTAACTGATTCTTACGACGAAGATAGTATTGCTCAGTTCCATGGAGGATTGAACCAAAAACAGAAGCAGTCACAGATTGATAAGTTTAGGGCAAAAGCCAAATTTTTTGTTTCTACGATTTCGTGTGGAGCGCACGGCCTTACACTCAATGAGGCCTGTTATACAATATTCTATAGTAATAGCTTCAAGTATTCTGAGCGTATCCAGGCTGAGGATAGGAACCATCGTATAGGCCAGACACGGAAAGTGGTCTATATTGATTTGGTATGCAATAAATCAATTGATGAGCGGATTATAGAGTCAATCGAGGCAAAAAAGGATGTGCTTCGTGATTTCAAGGCATCAGTTGACAGGGTAAAGGATGATATTTGTGAGGTCGAGAAATGCGTCGATGCTCTATGACTACTAAACAGTATCTTGATATTGATGTGTATCAGGCTGCACAGGAGAGGATTAAGATAATTTTTGATTCGTTCGAGAGAATAATTGTGTCTTTCTCTGGAGGTAAAGATTCGGGAGTTCTATTTAATTTAGCTGCTGAAGAAGCAAAAAAGCGATGTAGAAAGATAGCAGTGATGTTTATTGATTTAGAGGCTCAGTATAAATTGACTATAGATTATGTGAATAATATGTTCCAGCAGTATAAGGAGGTTATTGAGCCATATTGGATTTGTCTTCCAATCAATCTTAGAAACTCAGTTTCTGCTTATGAACCTTTTTGGTGCTGTTGGGAACCTGGACTTAATGAGAAGTGGGTTAGGCAGTTCCCAGTTGGTCATGGGGTAATATCATCTCCAGAGATATTTGATTTCTGGAAATATAGGATGGAGTTTGAAGAGTTTGTCCCAAAATTTGCGAAGTGGTATAGCCAAGGTAAACTCACTGGTGTTCTTGTAGGTATTAGGTCTGATGAGAGTTTGAATAGGTGGAGAACAATAGCGTCGATAACCAAGACAAGATACAAACAGTATGCATGGACAACTAAAATTTATGAAGATGTTTACAATTGTTATCCGTTATATGATTGGAGAACTGAGGATATTTGGATAGCGAACTGTTTATTAGGCTGGAAGTATAATAAGTTATATGATTTATTTTGGAAGGCAGGACTTAGTATTCATGACATGAGAATTTGCCAACCGTATGGCGATGACCAAAGGATAGGGTTAGACTTGTTTAGGGTAGTAGAACCAGAGACTTGGGCAAAAGTGGTGAATAGGGTATCTGGAGCAAATTTCGGGAACATATATTGTGGAACAAAAGCTATTGGTTACCACAAAGTTAAGCTCCCACATAATCACACATGGGAAAGTTATACTAATCTTCTTCTCTCAAGTCTTCCTTGTAACACTCGCGCAAATTATGTTGATAGGTTTAATAAGTTCATTAAATATTGGCGGATAAATGGATGCGGGATTTTAGATGCTTATCTGAAACTCTTGCCTAATGAAGCCAAAGTTATGGATGATTGTTCAAGTAGGGGCAAAAAAAATAAGAGAATTGTCAAATATGATTCTGTTCCAGATTCGCTTACTTTGTTCCTTGAACAAAATAAATGCGGCCCGTCATGGAGAAGGATGGCTGCCTGTATTATTAAGAACGACCATCTTTGTAAGAGTTTGAGTTTCACCCAAACAAAAAATCAGGTCGAAAGGATGAAAATACTTATACAAAAATATAAATCTTTATAGTAAAATGAAAAAAATAGACTTTCCTTGCATGAGTGTTCGTCTAGTACCTGCCGCTAAAGTAATCGCAAATAATTATAATCCTAATAAAGTTGCTCCTCCTGAAATGAGGCTATTGCAGAGATCTATTGAGGAAGATGGTGTTACTATGCCAATAGTAACTTATTATGATAACATTAAAGACCAGTATATAGTAGTTGACGGTTTCCATAGGATTACACTTTTGAAGGATGTTTTTAAATGTGATTTGGTTCCAATTGTAGTAATCGATAAAAGTATCGAAAATAGGATGGCTTCTACGATTAGGCATAATAGGGCTAGAGGAAGTCATGATATAGATTTAATGAGTAATATAGTTGCAGAACTTTTAGAGTTTGGTAAGTCAGACGTTTGGATTGCAAAAAAGTTGGGTATGGACATAGACGAGATACTTCGTTTGAAGCAGATTACTGGACTTGCTAGTTTATTTAAGGATAAGAATTTTTCTAAATCATGGGAAATCAAAAAAATGGAGGACTGAGAACAATGCCAAACATACAATTTAATACGACAGACGAAATTTATTTTTTGTATAAAAATCTTAATGCGAAAGATAAAAGAGCAGTCAACGATGCTCTGAGAAATGTTTTAATAAATAAAATAGCGAAATATAAAAATTAGGTGAATTGAGCATTGTAAACCAGAGGTCTAATGGGTATATGCGTGTCCAGCACGCATTATGTGGTGAGCGGATTCGTGGGGGGTTGTGTCCGAGTTGTGGGAAGCCGAAGTCTGAGTGGAAGCGGCGCACTGATTGGACGTGTTGCAGTGTTGAGTGCAGCCGGAAGTATTGGGACGAGTTGGTGGTTGCCAGGAATTGGGCAGAGATGCGGGTTAAGGTCTTTGAGCGTGATGGGTTTCGGTGCGTGCGGTGCAAAAGCAAACCTGTGAGGGTCGTGATTGATTATAGGAGAATGGATGATGGCGGTGTAGTTGAAGAGTTTGTGAATACCGGGCAAGTGGATTCTTCATTATTGGTCGCTGACCACGTTGTGGCGATTGCATTGGGTGGTGAGGAGTGGGATATGGATAATATCCAGACGCTCTGCAAGTGGTGCAACAAGGAGAAGACAAGGATAGATATTGGAAAGATTGCGAGGCTCCGGGACGTAGAAAAGAAGCTCTCCAATGGCCAGGTCACCATTAAGGAGTCTGTAGGTTTTAATGCGGGATGAATTGCTAAAAAAGGAGTTACAGGAAATTTTACACGTTGGTGGAGTTCGAAAGAAGGGGATAGATAAAGCAGTAATTTTCGACGGTAAACAGTACTCTGTTCGGATTCCAAAAAAATTTGCTGATGCCGTCAACCTTGATCCGAAAAAAGATATGATACGATTCAACCTAGAGACATCTACAACGAGCGACAGTAAACCCAAACTAACGGCAGAGGTAATACAAAAATGAGCGCACCAATCCTTGATTCCATCGATAGAAATATTATCCGAGTATTAATCAATGAAGCAATCCCAATGACAATCGGGGAAATCAGCAAAAAGACAGGCATTAGTTGGATAACTGTGAAAGGCCATGTTAAGAACCTTGTATTATTGGGATTAGTCGAAGAAATCATTACAGAAACAAGAAAAACACCAAAGATGATGTTGAACTTCGAACGATTCTGAGTAATGGCAAGCGCAACTGCCTAATTTTTTTATTTTTCTATACACCCTTAACTTACCAGCCCACTAAAATCGAAACCTTTAAATACTACCATACCATACCATGCCTTAACAAGTCACGCCCTGGTTTTTAGGGCGTGCCTTTGACCAAGGCGCAAAATGCGAGGTGAAACAATGGAACAAGATGAGTATTTCGGTGAGGTTGTCTCTGAGTATTCGTCTGGGCAGGCTGTCGAGGACGGCGTGCTCATGGCGAACCCGAGACAGGACAGGTTTGGTGAGTGCAACCTTATTACGTCGAACCTGTATGCGAGGCTTGAAGATCTTGCTATGCAGAGGAATTTGTCAAGGATAAATCCTATTGACCAGCGTTATTTGTGTGGGTGCCTCATGATGATGGCTGATGAATTGTATCGGTCAGGCAGGTTTGTTGGCGATAATAATAAGGATTTCTTTGTTTTGCCTCAGAATCAGGAGGGAATAGTGGTTTGGTATGTGAGGAATGAGTTTGGGAAGCTGACTGCCATGCTTCCAGAGGACTATTGAGGTGAGAACATGGATGTATTTTCATGTGATGAAAAAAACCGAGACAGTCGGATGCGTTCTTGAGGATGGCGCAGATACCAGGACGTCAAGCACTACTTTTTTTGTGGTTCCAGACACTGAGCTGGATGAATTCAACGACATGGCGGCAGATGATTATGGATACCAAGATTATAGCTACCAGGTATCTTATAAGGAGATAGCCAAGATAGGCCACTGGGAGCTTGAATCGTTGGCAGATGCGTTGAAGGGTGCGCATGACAAGTATGTGAAAAAAGAGGTGACACAATGAGTATCAAAGAACTCGATTGTTTTTGCCGGGTGTCCGGTAAATCCATTGTTGTGAGGAACGGCAGGCTTGCCGGATTTATTGGAAGAGAAATGAGGTGAACAGATGGAGACTATGGAACTTAACGGGAAAAAGTATGTTGCTGTCGAAGATGTTGAGAAGGAATACGAATACAGGAGTAATGCACCAAAATTTAAGTTCATTTCAAGAGATTTTAGCTTGATGGATGAATCAAATGTTTTGGCGGTTGGAAGCGTTCAGGTCGGAAGCGACTATGTTGTGGTATGCAGGCTCAGCACAGAATACCTTGAGAGAGTAATTAAGTGCCTAAAAGTAATGTCCTGTAATAAAGATGGGTTACAGTCAGTAGATTTAGCGTGGGGGAAAGACCAGCCAGCCATCATCGGTATAACAAATGATAAGGGCATGATGAGCGGATTTATCATCGCTCCAACAAGCAAAAATGAACCATGAGGTGAACACGATGCGGATTAAGTCTATTTCTGAGCTTGATTCCTATTGCTGGCTCAATGCTGCCTCAATAGTTGTCAAGAGCATGCCTGATGTTGCCCATAAGTCCCAGCGCTGTGCGTGGTGGATGGGGCGTGATGAGTACTATGTTGGGCCACGAGTTGGCCGGAGGAACAAAGATGCCTGATGTCATCGTGTATGTGGATATGGTGAGGTACCTTAAGTATCGGCAGGTTCGGGCTAAAGACCCGGTGAATGCGGCACAAATCGTCAAGAAGGCCCAAAAGGTTTTCTATGCTGAGCTCGACAAGCTCAAGGGATTTGACACACTGTGCGGCCAGGAATGTGATTCTCCATGATGGAGGCATTGGAGCTGGCTGATTTCCTTGTTGACCTCTACAAGATAGGGGTTTCGCAGGGTGTTGAGTATGACACGATTTCCGGGTATGCGAGTGCGTATGCGCTCCAGAAGTCGTGCAAGAATCATCTCTATAAGGGGGATTGGAAGTCTTATTTGCAGTGCATGGATGAGAAGCAGGATTTGTGTCTCCAGAAGGTGTGCGAGAACCTTGAGATGCTGATAGCTGAGGAGAAGATTAGACGGAAATGTGAGGGGCTCCAATGTGCCAAAGAGTAGGCACATTGGAGGTGGAAGGAATGATTGTTGAGTTTAATGAGAAGTTCGAGAAGGCGAGAGACGAGTTTGTGTGCAGCAGCACTTTGATTGTTACGCCGCCTATCAGTCGGGAGTATTGGTTGTTCCGCGTGAAGCTTCACGGTGACCAGGCAATTGTGGCGTTCCCGAAGTTTCGTACCATCGGTGTCGGGTTTGCGTTGGAGAAGTACTGGAACACGAATCTCCCTTATGTATGCGAGGCAGAAACTATCTGTGACCATATTTGGGGTAACAGGGAGTATGAGTGCATCACGAGGAGCCAGGTCATAGAGGCTATCAAGGAGATTCAGGGGTGCTGTGCTGAGTATGAGGCTGAGAGGCGGGATGCGTGACAGAGCAGCTCACGCTTCCTGGCCTTTTTGGTTTAAACGACACAGAAGCGGGGACGAATGAGCAGGCGGCTGAATTGCGAAAGCCATCCAGGGAGGCTGATGCCTGGGTGTACCGCATCGTGTGGGCTATTCATGGCCCTATCATTGTGATGCCTGGCTATACTGACATGGCTGTTCCTGAGCCTGTGCGGAATCGGATTACGTTTGAGAGATTGCTTATTGCGGGCAACCAAATGGATGTTGGGAGCGATGCCGAGGCGATGTGGTATCTCAGTAATGCGTCACTTGTCTCACCACTGGACACGTATTGGGGCAACATTTATATGCATCTGACCAGGAAGTATGTAGTTGCGCTTGGCAGGGAGCTTCCTGATTTCCTTGTTGAGGAAAGAAAACTTGATGCCTATATGGAGGAGCAGCCGCTCAGGCATTTCAAGGAGTGGCTGTATAAGAAGAGCTTTGAGGCCGTAAAGATGAAGGCGAAGAGGTGATGTGGATGGTGAATCGTGATGGCAGGGTGGTTGAGTGCGATGTGTGCGGCCGCATTATTAAGGATGGAGAAAGGTTTAAGTGGGTTGTTGTGCACGATGTAATAACGTATGAGGACAAGTATGTGCAAGGTGCAGCAAGTGAATCAATTGACATGGATGCCTGCGAGGAGTGCGCGGATAACCTGAATTTCCGCTCATCGGACGACTGCCTGAGGGGAGTCGTCCTTGAGGACAAGAAAAAAGGAATGAGACAACGAGGTGGAACGAATGGAAAACAACGAAGCCATAGAGGAGCAGACAGTAGATGTGAAGCATGACCAGGGCAGCGATGCAGTCGTAGGGCAGGAGAGCGTCGAGCTTGACCTCTCAAGGTATGGGAATCTTGAGGTGCATAGCGGTGGCAACAGGCCGGAGTTTGCGAAGGTCACGAGGATGAAGGTGAAGGCTGCAACCCTTATGACTACCCGGGACAGGAAGTTTGACAAGAAGAATGATGGCTCTGAGCAGGCATACTACCCAGTGTACCTTAAGGTGACGTATGCCCACGAGGGGCAGGAATTCTTCGAGAACTATGGCGGCGGGAAGCTGTATGTGTCTGACAAGAAGGCAGAGGCCAGGTTTTGGGTTGGCAACAAGAGTGCGCTTGGCGAGCTGCGCGCAAAGCTTGAGGAGTATTTCGAGTTTTCCGGGAGCCTCAAGGAGCTTCCCGGAATGATTCTTGGCAAGGAGGTAGGCGTCAAGACCGAGGTGAGCAGCGTGAGCGGTGTTGAGTATAAGAAGAACATCATCCAGGTGTTTTATTGAGGCCGAGATGGCCTCTTTTTTTTCGATGAAGCGCCGTGTTGGATTCAGGTTATTGAGGGCTGATTGTGATGGCAGCATCCGCTATTTTTTGGTTCCACGCGGGCTGTTTGGCTGTCTGCGGTGGATTCTCAGTTTCAGTTATCACCATAGGAGAGGGTTTAGCTCTATTTTTGAGGCTAAAGAGTGCATTGCCAGGTTCAATGACGGCCTTCCGAGGTATGTGACGGCTGATGATGAGCGTGCCGAATCAGAGCATCTGCTTGGTGCAGTAAAGAGTGCGTCAAAGAGGGCTGTAAAGCGGCCTGTTGAGCGTGTGGCAGTAGAGGCCAATAAGCAGGAAGAGGCGGTTGCAGAGCCTAAAGACGATGATGTTTGTGATGAGCGGATTCGTAAGACCCGCATGAGGATGAAGTGGATTTCCAAGAGGGCTCACAAAATTATGGCAGACCATGGGCTATCTCGGAGGGAGTCATATAAGTCTGCCTGCATGGAGTGGAAGCAGAATAAGGATGCAAAGGAAGGGGGCATCTTTGAAGTTGTTAAGAAGTCGTATGGAAAGGTGAATAAGAATTTTAAGCGCATCCCTGGGTTTAAACTGAATAAGGTGAACGGCAAGGCAAGCAGTGATGCTGGGGCTGATAGCGATATTGAGGTAAAGGAAGAGGTGTGGTGTGTTCTCTGCCATCAGAAGGCTGCTGTTCCTGAGAGCGATATGTGTGCTGAGTGCATCGAGGCAACGAAGGGGTATGTGCGATGAAGCGGTGTAGGTGATGCCTGTTTTTAGCGCTGTGGCGATTGATTATGGTGCAGGCATGGATATTTGTGATCCTGCAAGTGGCAGGCATTATAGTGATTGTGAGGCGAGGGTGTTGCCTGCGGAAGTGCGGTCGAGGTTGGTGTTAAGGCCGAGGAAGGTTGGCTGCATGGTATTGACGGCTGAGGAGGCGTGTGCTGCGCTGTTGAATCGTTTAGCTATTGGATTTTTGGTTTAAAAGACAAGAGGTGGTCAGAATTGAAGGAAAAAAGGGATACGTGGTGTTTGATATTGAGACGACTGGGCTTGACCCGTGGTATGGCGATAGGGTGACGTGTATCTGTGCAAAGGATAACTGTGGTGGGTGGTACAAGAATACTGGGAGCAGCGAAGAAGATGTTATGGCAGGCTTTTTTGGGTGGCTTCTTGATAGGCCGAAGGAGTCTTATTTGTTGGTGTCGAAGAATGGGAAGCGGTTTGATGTGCCGTTTTTGTTGTCGAGGAGTGCGTTGATTGGCGGTGATTGCCTTAATGAGGTTGGGAGGGCTGTGTTGGCGTATGAGCATTTTGATTTGCAGTATTTGACGAAGAAGTGGATGAGCCTTGATGATTTGGCGAGGCTGTTTGGGTGTACTCCGAAGAGTGGGACTGGGCTTGATGCCATTAGGTTGTGGAATGAGGGGAGGCTTGAGGAGTTGGTTGCGTATTGTGCGCAGGATGTTGAGACGACTGAGGAAGTGTTTTTGAAGTGGAGGGCGGTTTCTGTGAAGCAGTAAGGATTGTATGGTTTTGGCTGTTTGTGCCTGTCTTGTGGCGTGAAGCGTGAGGTGGTAAGTATGCGTCAGGTAAAAAGTACGAAAAGTTTAAATAAGTTAGCTTCGTATGGCGGGCTAACAATACGGATTATTAGTGGGAAGATAAAAGTGGCAGTACATGGAAAGTATAATAACCAATTGATTAGGCTGGCTTGTAGGGTCACTCAATATTGGCAGTATGATGACCTAAAACTTCGTAAGGATGGCTTGATTTCTATCATAAAAACACTAGATCAATTGACGGATGAAATAGCAGATAGGAAAAACTTTGATGGGAGCTTTGCGAATAGCAAGAGGGCTGACGAGACGATAGGATTATATTATAATTTAGGGATGATTTCGTCGCTCAGAATTGTTGTTATTCAATTGATTGAAATACTTATGGATATTGAACAAGTTGCATTAACCGACGAAGAAAAAAAAATAGTACAAAGCTCGGATGACCATGACAGGCCGTATATTGGGTAGCAGTTTATATTGCTGAAATGCGAATTATGGATAACCATCTATTCTCAGTTGCGTCTGATGGTATTCCTGTGAGTTCGCTTGGTATTTTTCCTGTTGTGGTGTGTGCTTCGATGTAGTTGTGTTGTAAGACGATTCCAGCCATGATGATTGGCGCTGACCATAGGGCTTTTAGTCCCCTGAAATCGTACACTCTGTCCTTGATTTTGCTGAATACGGTTTCAATTCTGACGTTGTGTGTTCCTGTTTTGCTTACGTTGTTGACGATGTGTTTTGGTTGCTCGTCACGTCGACCAGTATTCAAATAA
>Ga0100403_1003786_pt1 | contig 11034 bp, 10 predicted proteins | sample CryGeymet201501t_FD_83663 | JGI IMG/M metagenome (GOLD analysis project Ga0100403, IMG submission 83663) | Groundwater microbial communities from Crystal Geyser aquifers in Utah, USA - Crystal Geyser metaG 2015-01t | ecosystem: Environmental > Aquatic > Deep subsurface > Groundwater | place...
CCGTCAGAAAAGTTCTACCAGCTCGTCACTGGTCGAAAAATTGCGTTGGAAACTTGAATTCAGCTTTCACAAGTTCGACTTTTGTTTTTAGAGTGTGAAACACCCGCCTGCGGCAGGGCAGATGTTTCACAGAAATATGTTTCACATGAAACATTTAAACCTCTTTAAAACTGATTTTTCCAAAATCACGGGTTGTGACACAGATATTTCACAGGAATTTCAGATTCCGTTTAACCTGTGAAACATGTTTCACAGAAATATGTTTCACGTGAAACATATTTTGCGCTTTTGACTTATAGGCGCTTTTTCAACTGCTCTCTAAAGTCAACAAGCCACACATTCAAGCTATCTCCAGGGCATTCTGTTGCTGATCCGGGAACTTCGCGGTGCGCCAAAACGTCATCAGGTTGAAGTTTATATTTGATAAGCAAAGAGCGCAGGATTTGGTTTAAGGATTGCAATTGGCTTGGATTCGGGTCTTCAGTATTAAAATTGCCAGCCAAACATACGCCAATGCTTTTTTCGTTCATATGGCTTGCTTTTGTATGCGTTCCTGCTGTTGATTCGTTTCTGCCGCGCCTAACCTTGCCGTTTGCCTCAATAAAATAATGGTATGCAATGTTTCCCATGCCTTGCCACACATGAAATTTTTTTATTTGTTCAAAACTTGTGTCGTTTTTAGGCGTAGCGCTCTGATGTACAATAATAAACTTGATATCTTCTTTTTTAAGTCGCATATTGAGTAATCATAACACACTTATGGAACTCTGCCCGCCAACGCGTGTTGCATAAATGTTTCACAGGTTAAAAGTTTTACAAAAACCGTTTTAAATAGAACAAAAGTGTTTCACAAGAAACAAAATCCTGACAAACATGTTTCACATTCTAAAAACGATTTCGTACGCTTGTGAAACAATTGTTTCACGTGGTATCGCCTTGGTCTAATCAATTTTAGAGAAATATCAGAAACCTAGATGTTTCACAAGAAACAAAATCCTGTGAAACATGTTTCACAAGATCAAGAAATATACTTTAGAGGGAACATAATGTTTCACGTGAAACATATTTCTGTGAAACATGTTTCACAGGTTAAAACGCAACTCTAACGGACCATGAAACATTGTCATTGGTATCGGGTAAGGGTGGAAAGTAAACACGCCCGAAAACGTACTCGACATTACACAAGGCTCGGGAGGGTGGGCAGCAAAAGGGTATCTTCTTTCTCTTGGTATCGCGCCTGTCAATCCGACAGGCGTTTTGATAATTCAAGGGGAATAATATATTAAAGTGTTATGATATTGGATTCCGACCAGTAAATTGAAGTTTCACGTTTTGACAAATACCCTTCCTTGGCGCTATACTAAATAAGTAAATTTTGCTATCCATTTTGGAATAACAAGGGGTCTATTAAAGAATTAATTGTTGTTCTGATTGGCTGAATTCTTTTTGTTTTTTGTTGCACTGCAGACCTGACTTTTGTTTTTTCTTATCCGTGTTTTTACTCACGTTTTCATTTCGGAAATTATACGCCGCGTACGCGCGTATGCTTTCGTTGCAATAATTTCTCGTACAAAAAGATTCGTCCTTTCAGGCATATACATAATATGACACTATTTATTGTTGGCATCTGCGCAGCAGGGATAGGTGCCGCTATCGGATATTTCATCCGGAGGAGTACGGTGCAAAAAAAGATCGGTAATGTTGAAGCGGCGATCCAGGAAAAATTGGACCGCGTAGAAAATCAAACCAAAAAACTTTTGCTTGACGCAAAGGACAAGGCAGTCACGATTTTACAAAATGCGGAGCAGGAAGTGAAAAGTGAAAAAGTTCAGCTTCGTAAAAATCAAGAACGGTTGCTGAATAAGGAAATCACGCTTGATGAGCGTACGAAAAAACTTGATGAAAAAGAAGAGCGGCTTGTTGACCAGATTGAAAAAGTAAAAACCATCAAGCAGGAGTTAGAACAGTATCATGACAAGCAACTGACGCTCCTTGAAGAACGCGCAAAACTTCCGCGCGACGAAGCAAAACAGTATTTGCTGGACCAAATCAAAGAAACGTACCAGCAGGATTTATTCACGTCTATTAAAAAACTCGAGCGGGACCGCCAAGAGGCAATTGAAAAGCGCGCCGCGGAGCTTGTAGCAACTGTGGTTCAGCGCTATGCGCGGTCGCATGTGGGAGAAATCACTACCTCAAGCATTGCGATTCCCAATGAAGAAATCAAAGGACGCATTATTGGAAAAGAAGGGCGGAATATCAGATGTTTTGAACAGCTTACAGGAGTTGAATTAATTATTGATGAAACACCTGACGCGATTACCCTTTCGTGTTTTGACCCGGTTCGACGCGAAATCGCAAAAATCGCGCTGGAACATTTGGTTCAAGACGGCAGAATTCAGCCGGCGCGCATTGAAGAGCAGGTTGATGAAGCGAAAAAAGAAATCATCCAAAGAATCAAACAAGCAGGCGAAGATGCGGTGTATGAAGTCGGGATTATTGATTTTCCTCAAGAGATTATTCATTTACTTGGACGGCTTGCGTTTCGTACCAGCTACGGGCAAAGCGTTTTGATGCACTCCATAGAAGTTGCGATTTTGAGTTCCATGATTGCGCAAGAACTCGGCATGGATGCGGAGATTGCCAAAAAAGCAGGACTCGTGCATGACATCGGGAAAGCAGTTGACCATGAAATTGAAGGAAGCCATATGGAGCTTGGGATTAAAATTCTGCAAAAGTATAAAATTGACGAGCGCGTGATTTTTGCCATGCGGTCGCACCACGACGATTATCCGGTTGCGATTCCCGAGGCGTACATCGTGAACGCTGCGGATACGATTTCCGCTTCGCGGCCCGGAGCGCGCAGAGAATCGGTTGAAAACTACATCAAACGTTTAACTGACCTTGAAAAAATCGCATTGGAGCTTTCCGGCGTTGAAAAAGCGTATGCGATTCAGGCGGGTAGGGAACTTCGCGTATTTGTGACACCCCAAGCAATAACCGATGTAGATGCCGCCCAGCTTGCGCGCAATATCAGTGTACGCATTGAGCAAGAATTGAAGTATCCGGGCGAGATTAAAGTTGTGGTTATTCGGGAGACCAGGGCGATTGAGTACGCGAAATAAAGCTTCTCAGGTTCTTTTTGCTGTTGCGCAACCGCTCTAACGAAGCGCGGTTCCATGACATTTTGTTATTCTGGATTTCAGAAGCCGAAACCCCGCACCAGTTCTGTCAGATAGAACTGGTGCGGGGTAAACGAAACGGGTCTCTGCCCGCAATACATGGAGTACAAACAACTAGTCTACCTTGCCATAGTTTTCGCAAGGAGCAGGCAGGTTTTATCCCCCTTCGCAGAAAACCTCGGGCATAAGCCCGTGGATGAATGCGAAGAATTTTCTGCTTCGGAGGGATTTCGCTCCCGACGAAGCAACGGGGAGAAGATACCCCGATCGTAAGATCGGGGAGCTTTGTTTAAGGAGAAAATATAGGCTTTACAAATACACAATTCAAGATATAATAAATGGCAATCAAGGAACGTTAAACGTTTCGAGTCGTTTTTACAATTAAGGTTATGCAACTATGAATAAAGTTGAATTGGCAAATAAAATTGCTGATACATACAAGTTGTCCAAAAAAGCAGGAGGACAGATTGTCGAAATGGTATTTGGCGAAATTATGGCTTCGGTGAAGCGGGGGCAAGACGCGGCAATTGCCGGGTTTGGAGCGTTTAGGGTTGTTGATCGCAAACCGCGCATGGGTGTTAATCCCAAGACAGGAGAAAAAATCTCCATTCCCGCGACGCGTGTTCCTAAGTTCAAGCCAGCGAAAGCGTTTAAGGATTTGGTCAAGGGCAAATAATTTATCACGAATCGTTTCACGCTTTATACGCAAAACCCCCGCCTAATCAGCAGGGGGTTTTGCTGCGCATCGCGCGTTGCGTATCATGCAAAGCTGTTATTTTTTCAAATTGAGAATCAAGTGCTTTTCCTGTTGGTCAATATCAGCAACAGTAAACGAATACGTTTCGCCAACGATAAACGCGTTTTTGAGCGTTTCCAAATCATCTGCAAACTGCGCAATCGGACATATGCCGTATATAGCGTATTCAAACATGACGAATGCGCCAATTGGGTTGATTTTGATAACCTTACCTTCATACACAGACCCTTTTTGATATTTGGTTTCAACGCTGTCCCACGGATTTTCTTTCAATGCCTTTAAGGACAAAAACACGCGTCCGTTCGTGATGTTGACGATTTTCGCTTTGACAATTTCGCCTACGCGCACATACTTTGCCGGGTCATCAATCATTTTGTAATCAATTTCGGAAATATGAATCAGGCCTTCAAGCGGCGGGTTGCCGAATTTGATAAACGCGCCGAAATTTGCAATGCCCGTGATTTCTCCGTCTATTGAGTCGCCGATTTTGTATTGCGCAAGAATTCCCTGCATTTTTTCTTCTTCAGCTTCGCGTTCAGAAAAGATGAGTTTTTCTTCCCGTTCGCTTACATCCAAAATGCGAACATTGATTTCTTTTTTGATGAATTTGCGCAATTCATCAAGAATTTTAGTTTTATCTCCGCCTTCCACGCGCGGATAGTGTTCCAACGAAAGCTGAGAAACAGGCAAAAACCCTTCAATTCCCTCTAATTGAATCAAAAGCCCGCCATGGTTTGCGCCCAAAACTGGAATGGACAAAATTTCGCGTTTGTCTTTGAGCTCGCGCAATTTTTCCCATCCTGCTTCACGGTCTGCTTGATTCATGGAAAGTTCCCAAAATCCCTCGTCATTCATGATTTCGACGATTTTGACCGTTACCTCATTTCCGATATTCAGAGCCCTGATTTTATTAAGCGCAGAGAAGTATTCTTTTCCCAGCACAACGCCGGTTCCGATTGTGTCAAGGTCGACAAATACGCGCCGCGACTCTTTGCGTATGACATTTCCTGTCAATATCTCGCCGATTGCAGGAATGGTTTTTTTAAGCGTATCAAACACGTGCATAAAAATATTCTGTCATCCTGCAAAACAAATCCCGCTACAGCGGGACCGGCAGGAGCAGTTAAAAATAACTATACGCGAGATATGGACAAAAATCAATGGTTTACCATTGTCTGGCCAAGCATTTTATAGTAGGATAGCTTTTAGCGCGGGCCATCCCGCATTGCTATGTAAAACATTGCTGGCGGGCTTGCCAGCTGAAGCTCTCGCCTTGCCGAAGCCGTCGGCGAAGCGCAGGTCAGCGAAGGCGGGTATCGTATAGTGGCAATACCCCAGTTTTCCAAACTGGCGCCAGGGGTTCGATTCCCCTTACCCGCTCACCAAAACACGCGCCGCATTATGCAGCACGTGTCATATGTTTTTTCATTCTACAAACGGGCCGTGAAACGTAATTCTGCCGTTGGGTTCAATAGTGGTTTTTGCGCCAATGGGGATAATCATCATTTGGTCTTTCACATGATGTCCGAAATTATCAACTTTAAGAATGTAGAGCGGGTCACGGTCTTCGGTGCGCTCTTCAATCACGTCGCTGATGAGGTATTCAAACATATGGTCTGTCATGGACTCATTTGTAAAATCTTTGCTGAGCTTGAGCCAACTTTTGGTGAATGATTTTTCATTCATAATACCGAGCACAACTGCCTTGACATGCATAAATACGCCTTTTTGGTCCAATGAAATGATGATGCGATGCAGGTCTTCCACGTCCAAACCAATGTCTTCAATGAATAAAATATATTCTTCCCATGAGCGCGGTTTTATCTGGCAAATATCCAAAAGGTCGCGGAACGTTTCAAGGTTTCCGCCAATAGCAATACCTTGAATGGGTTCTTGCAGCCCCGCGTTTGGGCTTAACCATGTGTATGCGGGACGCAGGTACGAGATTTCTTGTTTTTTCCCGGTTATGACATCAAAAAAATCGTGGTTATTTTTGTGGTAAAACAGCCCAGCTATGTTTTCGTAGTGAAATGTCATGAGCCGCAACTTGAAATACAAATAATTGAGCAAAAATGTGGTGTCGCTGAATCCATTTACAATTGGCCTGTTTTTACGAATATAGGAACGGTCTTCTTTGCTTATATAGCGCACAATGTCCGCGCAGCCAGTGCCGCCGTAAATTGGGGCAAGCCAGTTTGCGTCGCGGATGGCGCGCTTGAGGTTTCGCAGCCGTTCGTTTTCCGAAGCAGACAAATACCGCGGGTCAAGGTTTTTGCGGTTCACCTCAAACAATTTCGTGTTTGGATACATTTTTTTCAAACGTTCGGTGTATGCGACAAAATCCTTCAAATCAGACGGGTCAACCGGCGAAGACGTATGAACCAGATTCACTTTGCTTTTGGGCGTGAGTTTTTTGGGAAGCAGGATATTCATAACAGTATATACTTATAACGTACATTATAACGCATTTTCATGATTATGAAAAATGACATCGGCGCTTTGGGCGAAGGCGCGGCAGTTCAATTTTTAAAACGCAAGGGGTATACGATTGTTGCGCGAAATTTCAGAACTAAAATCGGCGAACTTGATATTATTTGCCGCAAGGGCGATACGATTATTTTTGTTGAAGTGAAAGCATTGCAAATGTATGGGGCAGATACGCCGGATAACGACTTTTTGCCGGAAATGCATTTTACGCCAAGCAAGTTTCACAAAATGCAGCGCACGGCGTTGTTGTATTGCAAACAAAACCGCATCAATCCTGAATGTTCAATGCGGTTTGATTTGATTGCGATTGACGCGGATGAAAACGGAAACGCAAAAGATATACGACATTATGAAAATCTCGGAGAATAGATAATTAAATCCTAAACAATTTAAGGACATCGCAAGACCTTATAGGGTCTTGCGATGTCGACATATCATTACCGCCAATAGTGCTGCTCCGATTGCGCCGCTCCATTTGCCGAGTTTTGCTTGTGTGAATTTTGTTTTTTTACGCGCGGGCTTTGAAAGCGTGAATTTTTTCGCCGTGCGTTTCATTGCAGGCGCAAACAAGGGCCACGCGTGCGCAATGCCTCCGCCGATAATAATGCATTCCGGCTCAATCAAATTTATGACATTTGCAAGCGCGATACCGAGATTATTGCCGAACTCACGCCACAATTTTTTGTGGTATGTGCTGCCTGCGCGGGCTTTTTGTTCAGATACAAGAGGAGTAATACCTTTTGTTTTAAAGAATTTGCGTGCGCAAAAATCTTCAAGTTTCAGAAAATGATTTTTCTTTTTGTCCAAAACCATTTGGCCGAATTCGTATGCAGTACCAAAACTTCCCCGCATGACTTCGCCATTGCGCCACCACGCAGCGCCAATGCCGGTGCCGAGCGTGAGCATAAATATGGATTTGTATTTTGAAAATTGTTTTGTCCCTCGTTGCTTTATGCCTCGGGATTTCGGCTTTACGTTAAACGCCTCAGCTTCTGCGCGCAATGCGACTTTTACGTCGTTATCAAGAACGACATTCGTATGATATTTATCGCGCGCGAGTTTTTGAATATTGAGTGTGGTAAGCACTTTCACGTTGCCCGCTCCGACCACGCGGTTATGTGCAATAATACCGGGCAGGCCAATGCCGATTGCAGCGACTTTTTCCGCCCGCGCACCGGCCCCGCTTAGCTGGACGGTGCGGGGTCTCACGTACAAAGCGTCAAGTACTGCGTAGAGCGTGCGTAAAAAAATCACTTTGGTGACGCGCGAAACTCCATGAAACATTTCCGCACGTTTGATAATTTTGTCGGCAGACATCAAAACTCCGCGGATTTTGGTTCCGCCCGCGTCAATGCCGATAATGAGTTTTCTTGCATTCATATTATTCCTATTGTACACCGCATTGCGAAAACAAAAAACTCCTTACAGGGAGTTTTTTGTTGGTTTTGTTGCTACGATATGCTTTTTTGGTCGCGTTCACGCACAATCATGCGGAAGAATTTGTCTTGCGGCATGGCGCCTTGGTCGCCTTCGCCGCGCTTGCGCACTGCCACAGTCATAGCATTCATTTCTTTGTTACCAATAACAGCAATGTACGGGATTTTTTGCATTTCCGCGTTGCGGATGCGCTTGGAAATACTGTCTTCATCCCAAAGTTCTGCACGGATATCTTTTGCTTTGAGATTATTTACCATATTAATCGCGGCATCTTTGTGTGTAAGGCCAATGGGCATCACGGCAACTTGCACGGGCGCAAGCCATAGCGGAAACGCGCCTGCGTAGTGCTCAATCAGGAACGCCATGGTGCGCTCAAACGCGCCGATGGATGAACGGTGAATCACAATGACTTCTTTTTCTTTCCCTGTGTTGTCAATGTATGAAAGTTCAAATCGTTTTGGCATGACAAAGTCGTATTGCACCGTAAATGCGGTTTCTTCTTGTCCGGTTGCTTTTTTGATTTGAATGTCTATTTTGGGGCCGTAAAATGCTGCTTCGCCTGGCGCTTCATAGAATGACGCTTTGATGTCTTGCAATACTTCGCGTAAAATTCGCTCCGCGTTGTCCCACGCCGCATCGTTTTTGTAGTACTTTTTTTCATCCGCGCGGTCGCCGAGCGACAATTGATAACGGTAATCAATGCCCTTTTTTAATCCGAATATCTTGTTTGCGTAATCAATCAATTCCAATACGCGCTTGATTTCGTCTTTTGCTTGTTCGGGCGCGCACATAATATGCGCATCTGCCAAACAAAACATGCGTACGCGCGAAAGCCCGGACAATTCACCTGATTTTTCGTATCGGAATTGAGGTGAGATTTCTGCAAACCTGACTGGCAGTTCTTTGTATGAACGCGGACGGGATTTATACAGCATAAAATGATGCGGGCAGGTCATAGGCCGCAAAATCAATTCTTCGTCGTCTATGTTCATGACCGGATACATCGTGTCTTTGTAATACGGGTAGTGACCGGATTTTTTATACAACTCTACTTTTGCAAGCGGGGGCGTTACAACATGCTGGTATCCGCGCTTGGTTTCTTCTTCCAGCACGAATTTTTCAAGTTCTTTGCGTATGACTGACCCTTTTGGCGTAAGCAACGGAAGGCCTTTGCCCACCAGGTCGGAAAATACGAATAAATCCAAATCCTTACCCAGTTTTCTATGGTCGCGTTTTTCTGCTTCTGCTTTCATTTTCAAAAACGCGTCCAGCTCTTCTTGGGTTTCAAACGCGGTTCCGTATATGCGCGTGAGCATTTTATTTTTTTCATTTCCGTGCCAATACGCGCCCGCAACAGACAATAACTTCACTGCGCCGATTTTTCCGGTTGATTGGACATGCGGACCGGCGCACAAATCAACGAATTCGTCGCCTGTCCAATATACAGTTGGTTGTTCGCCGCGCTTTTTGATTTCTTCAAGCCATTCTTGTTTGTATGGATTTCCTTTGAATAATTTTTTTGCTTGTGCCACAGTCAATTCCTTTTTAACAAGATGCAGGTCGCGCGCGATAATCGCAGCCATCTCCTTTTCAATTTTAGGAAAGTCATCTGCGGTTATTTTTTTCGCATTTTCGGGCAAATCAAAATCAAAATAAAATCCCTCGTCCGTGGCAGGCCCCATTGCCATTATAATGCCCGGGTAAAGCTTTCGCATTGCTTGGGTCAACACATGTTCCGCGCTGTGGCGCATCGCCCATAGGCTTTGCGCGCTGCTGTTTTGTAATGATTGTTTGTTCATAGTGTATGGTGTATTGTACCAATTATTTTTTAATTTAAAACCGCTGCTCGAGACAAGGCAGCGGTTAAGTTTATTATTGTTATGTTTGTTCGCGTCAAAACCGCTACCTTGTTAAAGGAGTTGTCGTTGTTGTAGTGGTTGTGATAACGCGATACATATGCAATGTAATAGCAGTAAGTTAGTGGTAAGTAGCGGCGGGTATGAGTTGAATAGTTATAGGTTAATAGATAATGGCTGCGGGCATGGATAGAAGTTATTAATCAATTAGGATTTTTGCGACGTGCATTTTTAAAAGAAATCCCACAGCCCTGCATCAATATATACATGGTATATCCGATTACCTTTCGTGTCAACCCAGCACCACTTCTGCTACGGCAAAAGTGGTGCTGGGTCAATTCTTTATTTTCATGCGCGAATGCGATAGGATAGGTATTATCCCCTCGTAGCTCAATGGCAGAGCATCGGACTCTTAATCCGCTGGTTGAAGGTTCAAGTCCTTCCGGGGGGACCAAATTTTCCAAAGAATTACCAAAGGTGCGGTTTTTTTGGTAGAATGCAAACATGGAAAAATTAGAAAAGATAGTAGTTGCCACTCGTAATACGGCTAAGAAAGAAAGGTTTCGAAGGTTTTTGAACAAAATCGCGGAAGAAGTATTGAGCCTTGATGATTTTGATTTCGCCGGCAAACCAAACGAAAGTGGTGAAACCGCAGAAGAAAATGCCAAAATTAAAGCTCTGTTTTATGCCAAAAACCTAAGCATTCCGGTTTTCTCAGAAGATGAAAGCCTGTTCGTTGATTTTTTGCCAGAAAACCAACAACCCGGAACTCATGTCAGAAGGGTGAACGGAAAAGAACTTAATGATAAAGAATTGCTCGCCTATTGGGCGTCAATCACTACCAATGTGCCTAAAGATAAAATGACTGGTAGATGGCATATAGCATATTGTTTTGCTACGCCCCAACTAAAAACGGTTTTAACATCAATTGATCATCCTATTATCTTTTTCCATACCTCATCAGATATGGTGCCTTCTGGCTGGCCCATGAATAGCATTCAAGGGCCGGCTAAATTTGGCAAACCGGAAAGCGAGCTAACACCAGAAGAGCTGAAAAGGCACGGGCAGGAAGCAGAAATCATATTAACGCAGAGGCTACGCGAGCTGTTTCGGATATATTAACCAAGTTCTAACGTTATCCAATAAGGGGGGCAGAGTGTAACAATGTTATGAAAAGAACGTGGTAAAATAACTTAATTACTTAAGGGTCTTGTCTAGAAGATTTCGTCCTTTAAAATAGTTTTTGACATAATTTCAAACAAGTTTTTCCCGCGCTGATTGAATCGGAATTCTGATTCTTTGAGATAAAGATAAA
>Ga0100403_1003787_pt1 | contig 11032 bp, 10 predicted proteins | sample CryGeymet201501t_FD_83663 | JGI IMG/M metagenome (GOLD analysis project Ga0100403, IMG submission 83663) | Groundwater microbial communities from Crystal Geyser aquifers in Utah, USA - Crystal Geyser metaG 2015-01t | ecosystem: Environmental > Aquatic > Deep subsurface > Groundwater | place...
CCACGATAAGAATCAATAGCAGTGCGATTGGCCTTATCAAAACTTCCTTTGAAATGCAGTTGAACTTGTTTCCCAAGCGGGGACAATTCCTTAACTAAAGTACTGGCCACTTTCATCACCAGTTCTTCACTTTCAAGAACACAAGGGCCAATAAAAAGTTCGAGTGGTTGTTTTTTCATTTTTGCACCTGATTTTTATCTGAAGCTGAAATAAAGGTTGAAAAAAGTGGATGCGGTGAAAAGGGTTTTGATTTGAATTCTGGATGGTACTGACATCCAATGAAATGGGGGTGATCTTCAAGCTCGATCACTTCGACCAAGTTCATTTCTTTGTTTACACCTGAGATGACCATTCCTTTATTTTTTAATTCTTCAATGAATTTATTATTCACTTCGAGACGGTGACGATGGCGTTCACTAATTTCATTTGATCCATAAACTTTATGGGCAAGCGTCCCTTTTTCGAGATGACAAGCGTAGGCTCCTAGTCTCATGGTTCCGCCTTTGCTTCCCCCTTCTGACTGACCGGCCATATAATGAATAACGTGTGAGCCTTTACTTGAAAACTCTTCTGAGTTGGCATCTTTTACATTCGCCACATGACGAGCAAATTCAATCATCGCCAATTGCATGCCTAAACAGATTCCGAAATAAGGAACTTTCTTAGTTCGTGCATATTCAATGGCCTTAATTTTCCCTTCGGTTCCTCTTTCTCCAAATCCACCTGGAACTAATATTCCTTGAGCAGAACGAAGAGCATCCCACGAAGCTCCATCCGTATCTTTTTCTAATTCTTCAGCATCAATATAAAGGGGAACAAGTTTTAATTGATTAAAAATGGCGCCGTGATGAAGAGCTTCATCGAGAGACTTGTACGATTCAATCAATTCAGTATATTTACCGACAATCCCGATGCGAACTTCGCGAAGAGGATTCTCAATATTATGAACAACTTTCTCTACATCGCGAATGTCTGGTCTTCCTGTCCACATACCAAGAAGCTCTGTGATCTTCTCATCAATTCCTTGACGATGAAAATTGAGTGGGACTTTGTAAATGGAATCCATATCTATCGAGCTGAAAACATTTTCTTTGGGAAGATTACAGAAGAGTGAAAGTTTTTCGTAAATACTTGGTTCGATGTCTCTGTCTGAACGACAAATAATCACGTCAGGAAAAAGACCAAGCGATCTCAACTCTTTGACCGAGTGTTGAGCTGGCTTTGTTTTCAATTCTCCTGCAGCATTAATGTATGGGAGGAGCACCAGATGAATATAAAGAACATTTTCCGGGCCGACATCCGCGGCAAATTGGCGAATGGCCTCAAGGTAAGGCTGAGATTCAATATCCCCCACTGTTCCGCCTATTTCACCCAACAAAAGATCACAATCTTTTGAAGCAACTAAAATTCTGCGTTTAATTTCATTGGTGATATGAGGAACGACTTGAACGGTTTTTCCCAAGTACTTTCCTTCTCTTTCATTCTCAATCACTTGAAGATAAACTTGGCCCGTTGTGAAGTTGCTTTTGCGACTAAGAGTTAGAGAAGTAAATCTTTCATAATGCCCAAGATCCAAATCTGTTTCAGCTCCATCATCGGTCACAAAAACTTCACCATGCTGAGTAGGACTCATGGTTCCTGGATCAACGTTGATGTACGGATCCATTTTCAACATATTAATTTTAATTCCACGGCGCTCAAGCAAACAAGCTAAGCTTGCTGCTGCTAAACCCTTTCCAAGAGATGAAGCGACTCCACCAGTAATAAAAATATATTTTTTATTATTCTTTTTTTGAGCTGGGCGATTCATATCTTCTCCAATTTAATGATGGGCCAATAATTTTTCAACAATCGCGACGTCAGAGGGAACATCGATGGCATGAAAGGGAGCTTCTGTAACAATGGCTCCGTAATCAAGACCCAATTCCATTCCTCTGAGTTGTTCTAATTTTTCAATGTTTTCGTAATAAGATGATCCAGCAGCACAAAAGGCTTCAAGCGCTTCTGGAGTATAGGAATAAATTCCGGCATGCTGATACCATTCTTTAGGTTTTCCTTGATCGCGATCAAAAGGAATCGGAGAACGTGAAAAATAAAGACATTTTCCGCCGTCTTTTGCTAAGACAACTTTTACAACGTTAGGATTTTCGAACTCTTCATCCATGGCTCGACGACGAACAATCGTTCCGACATCATGATGACCACTCAAGTGATAATCGATCAATCGAGAGAGATCGACATCACCAAGCAGAGGTTCGTCACCTTGAAGATTAATCACCAACTCGATATCATTTTCTTTAAAATTTCTTTTGAAAGCGAGATAGATTCTTTCAGTCCCACTTGGAACATCATCATTGACTCTTAAAACCTGACCACCATGATCGAGCACATGCTGCTCTATTCGATCATCATCAGTCACAACATATGCTTCTACGGGATGTTTCTTTTGAAGGGACTCGTGGGCCTTGATCGCATGATCATATACCCGCATCACCATTGATCTTCCTGATATCATGGTGAGGGGTTTTCCAGGGAATCGACTAGCGCTATAGCGCGCCGGAATGAGGATAACGACCCTCTTCATAAAACCACCCTTTCGAGAAAACCATTAAGGGAAGAATCTAACACTAGGGCCGTTTAACGCCAAGTCATGATAAACTAATGACATGTTGCGAATCGTGCTTTTTATAACATTCTTTTTTAGTCAGGTAAGTTATGCGGTCGATCGCGATTTTTCTCGATCGATTATCACCGATCCAAGTATATCAAGACGCTGCGACGCACTTATCGAGACGCGCAACCACAAACTTGGCTACAAACAAAAAATTCAAGCACTGCTCAAACGCTGTGAACGCCTTCTTAAGATGGCTCCTCCTGAAAAAAGAACCCTGGTAAAGAAGCTCAAACAAACTCGTGACCATTTGGACCAAGAGCTTCAACTAGCGGTTGATAAACTTCAAAATCAAGAAGAAGACATTATTCGAAAAGGCTGCCCAGGTATTTCTCTTTAATCTTTATCTTTTACACTCCGTTTTATTCTGTTCTAGAATTCCTGCATATCATGATGATATTTATTATTCGACACACACTTTTAGCGGCCCTGATGGTCAACTTCTTGCCTTGCGTATTTGCGCAAGAAAAAGATATTGATCGCGAAGATCTCTATATTCAGTCAAAAGATCGTTTTGATAAAAAAGAACAATATCGTCCTTTAAGTCTCCGCGAAGCCATTGATCAAGGTTTAAGAAAAAACTACGGCCAACAAGAAAGACAATTGCAAGGAACTCTTCTCGATATTCAATGGGAAGATGTTCGCGATGGTTTCTGGCTTCCTAATGTAACGTTGTCACTTATCTCGGCAGAACACAGAGTCGCTCGCTTAAGAGATGGTGGAAAATCGGGAAGTAGTTTTGCGAAAAGACCAGGCGGAGCAGTAGCGCTGGAACTGGGCGAATATACTCTCTTCAACTGGGGTAAAGACTACCTTTCCTACTTAAATGATAAAACGACAATTATGCGTACTAAAGACAACCTTAAAGAGCAAAAACGCGACCTCAAACATCAAATTATTATTAAGTATTTTGAAGTGAACTTTTATCAGAACTTTATTACTTTTCGTCGTGAATATCTTCGCCACGCTTCCTTCATCTACCGTTTGGCCCGAGAAAAAGTTTCTATCAAGAAAGTCAGTCGTGAAGAATATTATCAAGCACGCTCTCTTTATTTAGCTGCCCAAAGTGCTTATCAAGAAGCTCTTAACTTAAAAGCCACCGCTGACGAAGCGCTATCTTTACTCGTTAATGATACAGCGGGCATTCGATTCATTCTTAAAGATGATCTCGATTATATAAAGTTAAAATCAAGCTTTGATGAAATTCTCAATTTCTCTGCTGAAAAAAATACTTCAGTAAGAGACGCTACTGCTGCAGTTGAAAATGCCCAACGCTCACATGAACTGACACTTAAAGAAAATCTCCCTCTACCAAAATTCACTCTCAACCTCGGTGCTTATACTCATTCTTTTGGTCGCAATCAAAGTCAAACCAATTATGAAACAGCTCCTGGCAGTTCTGACTTGGAAGTTGTTGCGACATTGAACGCAACTTGGTCTATTACAGGTCCAGGTGGACTCTTCAATGGTCGTAAAAATCAAGCAGCTGCCATCAACAAGTATCTTGCTTTTAACCAACTTGCAGAAGCAAAACATCAAGCTCGCTCGCAAGCTAATACCTATTTCGCCAATATAAAATACTTTGAAGATCAAATGACGGTGCTTGAAGCTCGCAATTCAAATTTAGAAAAAACTTTTGATCAAATTCTTGAAAGTTACTTAAACCGCAAAGTGAACTTTTGGGATTTCAGACACGCTCTCGAAGAAAAAATTCAAACAGAAATTTTTACTGCTCAAATAAAGTATGAACATCTTAAAAATAAAGTTCTTCTTGCTCAAAATATGGGCATGGATGATTATCCAGGTGAAAATTTTGAAAGACTTGCCGTCGTTAGGAAGGAAGAATGATAAAATTATTTTCACTCCTATCACTTTTACTTATCTCTACTCCTGCATGGTCTCAAAACAAAGACCTCGAAACGCTGGAGCAACAATACAAGGCCAACAAAGCCACTGTCATCAAAGAAAGAAATTTTGAAACAGGTATTTTCAGAGACGAGTACAACACGACTGAAGACGATAACCTCTTTACTTTAGGATATGCTCTTAATGCCGACCTTAAAAATAGCGGTGGCATCGCTGCTTTTGAAGCCATATATGGCAGAAGGTTTGATCTCGCTTGGTTGCAATTTTTGGCGATGAAAATGTCTGCACAATTTAAAGAAGTGGCCGATACTAATTCAACCATGAATGCCACAGAAGAATTTTTAGATACCAGAGGATCTTTAACTCAATTAGGAGCAGGACTTTCTTATCGAAGCCAATGGGTCAGCTACCTCTTAAGCACCGGAACCAATAGAGTCTTCGAAACTGTCGCAGCTTACTTAACTTACAATACCTTTCGCGAAGGATTGACCGAAACTGATTATAAAGGTTTTGGTGTTCGCGCAGATTTTGGAATTCACAATCGTTTTTCACCCACCATGCATCTCGGAGGCAAACTGAGCTATAACCTCATTAATGCTGAGAGACCTGAGAACTTTGATAGAGAAGCTTCTAGTGAAAGGGCCTTACTTCTCCAATGGATCTCTATCGGAATAGATGTCACTTTTTACTTTTAAGGACAATTTATGATTCCTCGTTATGAAAAAAAAGAAATTTCTGAAATCTGGAATGATCATTCTAAATTTTCATATTACCTTCAAGCCGAACTCGCCGTGATGAAGGCCCTCGAAGGAAAACTTGTTCCAGAAGGATTAAGCGCTGAGATCGCCAAGACAGCAAAAATTAACCCTACTCGCATTGATGAAATCGAAGCCGTCACAAAACATGACGTCATCGCATTTTGTACTTCTATCACTGAAAATTTATCGGCTGAAAAAGGCAAGTATTTTCATTTTGGTGTCACCAGTTCTGATATTATTGATACCGCTTTAACCCTTCAAATTAAAGCGTCATTGGAAGTCATCATTCCTGCTTATCAGGAATTGTTGCGCTCGCTCTTTGATCGTGCCCATGAACTCAAAGATGTAGTGACGATGGGAAGAAGCCACGGCATGTTTGCTGAACCGATGAGCTTTGGTCAAAAATTATTGGGCCACTATAACGAGCTTTCTCGTCGCTTTAAGGAACTCCAAGACTTTCATAAAGAAGAACTTACGGTTCAGTTCTCCGGTGCCGTAGGAAACTATACGATCGTAACTCCAGAAATCGAATCAGCAGCTGCTGCTGAACTCAATTTAAAAGTAGAACCTTTATCAACTCAAGTGATTCCTCACGATCGAATTGCCAAACTGGTTAATATTGGCGCCATGATTGGTACGGCGATCGAAAGAATGGCAGTAGAAATAAGACATCTTCATCGCTCAGACGTTGGTGAACTTTATGAAGGCTTTAGTAAAGGCCAGAAGGGTTCATCCATTATGCCCCATAAGAAAAATCCTATCTCTGGTGAAAACCTCACAGGTATGGCAAGAATGCTTCGCTCTCATACTGTGATGGCCATGGAAAATATTGTCCTCTGGCATGAAAGAGATATTAGCCACTCCTCAACAGAGCGGATGTATCTTCCTGATCATTTTGGCATTCTTTATTATTCAATCACTCGTCTCAACTCGACTCTTAAAAACATGGTTTTCAATGTTGAAAAGATTGAACAACGTGTTCAAGCCGAATGCCATTATCTCTCAAGCTATTATCTCCATCAATTGATAAAGAGCTCGGATATCAAACGTGAAGAACTTTATTATTTTGTACAAGAAGCTGCTTTTCACGGAGAACAAACCAAGTCCGCTGCTGCCATGGGTGAAAAATTAAATCAAATCTTAAAAGAAAAAAATATTAGCCTCGATTTTCCGGTTCCCAATTTTTCCGAAATTAAAAAAATCTATTTGGGTTCTGTAGACAAAGTCTTTCAAAGATCATTAAAGGAATACCCTCTACCATGAAATCACTTATTCTTTTAATTTCTGTTTTATTGTCACTTTCTCTCTGGGCCAATGAGCTCACAGAAAATGATTTTAAATGGGAGATTGCTTCTCAAGCTGACGATATCATCGTGTACAAAGCACCAAAGCATGAAAGTGGTGTTGTTCCAATTAAAGGTCAAACCGTTTTTAATCACTCTATTTCAGAAATCTTATCTCTCATTGCTGATACCCCTAAAAAAATCAATTGGGTTCCCTATCTCAAAGAGAGCTATCTGGTTGATTCCGTTAATCCCTTTCGTCGAGTAGAATATGCTCGTTACAACTCTCCATGGCCTTTTGAAGATCGAGTTTTTGTTCTTGATATCGAGGGTGATTACGATAAAGAAAAGAAAGAAGTCTTTATTGCTTTAAAATCAGTCGATCATCCAAAAATTCCCAAGGACAATAATAGTGTTCGCGGGATGACTTATTTTGGAGCGATTCGAATCAGGGATATGGGCGTTAATAAAACTTTTTTTGAAATCGTTTTGCTCACAGACTTTGCAGGAAATGTTCCCCATTGGATAGTCAACATGGTTCAGGCGAAATGGCCTTTCAAGATGTTCAAGCAAATGCGTGATGAACTTAATCGACCAGGTTTTCAATTAAATCCAGATTACGAACTTCAAAATATTTTGAAAGCGGTCAAAAGAGCAAAGTAACGAGATTACTGAAGAGCTTCTTGAACTTTCTTCATATCAAACTTCATGATCACATCTCGAGAATTGGGCTTTTCAACAATCTCATAAGGAATGCCAAACTTGCGATAGAGTCTTTCATGAATTCGAGATGTATAAACAAAAGCATTCTTTATCGTAGGATCACTTTTCAGTGAGGAGATAGCTTCTTTCAATAGTTCTTTCATTAAATGAGGATTGGCATCATCAGTAGAGACCAGTCTTACGATCTCAACTGATTTCTCTCCAGGTACTTTAGGAATTTTGACTCCAGTGGCTTTTTCTAAGGGCAACAAATCATCAGCCTTATTTTTAAACACAACTCCAATCCCCCCTTTAAATTCAGGTGGCCCATTGGCAGGAGTCGCTTTTGTTTTCACAAAAAGAAGCGTTCGATCAGCCATTTCTCGACTTGAATTCATAAAAGCTTCAATTTCCTGAGGAGTGAGATTGAGTCGCTCTTGATAGATTTTTGCGACATACTTAAAATAGGCTTCTGCCACCGGTTTGGCATCATACAGATGCGGCTTTAACATGGTTAAGACATCGTCTGTCTTACTCTTGATGACGATCATTCCTTTTACTAACTCGGCCTTGATAGGAATGGGAACTCCAACTCCTAAGACCATTGCTCCCATCATAAAAATCTTTTCGTCACTTAAGTCTTTAAGACAGATTTGAAATTTTTCTAAATTTTGTTGATTGGAAGCTTCACGATAGATCATTTGCAAACGAGAACATTCAGATTCTTTTTTATCAATTGAGCGAGTACTCTCGATAGCTGTGATTGGAATTAAAGTCGAGGCTGAGATTATTTTCTCAGCACTTAATCCATATCTTGCTAAATAAGCCAATCTTCCTACGTTGGCCATTCCGAGAGGAGGGATAAAAAAGGGAGCTATAAAAAGTCCAGCTTCAGCAGTCACTTCTCCAGCAAAAAGGACTTTATCACTAAATTCCTTTTTACTAAGAACTCTGCAGGTCGTCTCTTCCCAGTCATCAGGATTTTCATCAGCGACTTTGTAGATTTCTGGTATCAATTGAGAATAGAGGTTTTCAGAAATTTTATAAGGGTATAATTTGTTATAAAGCGAATAGGATTTAACTCCTCTATCAGCAGCGCTCATTTCTTCTGCTAATGCAATTTCAATTTCATTCTTGAGATCAAGTCGTTTATTGACGTACTGAAAGACACTTTCAAAATAAGCCTTTTTTCGACACTGATCAGGCTTACTGTCCTCTTGGCTTAGCTCTTTTGTTAGACACTTTTCAACTTCAGGATCGACCAAAAGACTTTGACGATTGAAGATCTCTAGTTTGATGTGTTGGTAGAGGGAACGGTTATGTTGGCAGACGTCAGTCTCACAACCATTGAGATTTTTTTCACTTTGAGCAATTTTTTTAAGCTTTTCGAAATCACGATCGAGTTCATTATATTTTGATTGATGAGACACAATGTCCTCATCGCCACGCAACCATCTTAGGAAGTTTTTTTCTTGGTCTATCTCTGCTTGATAGCGATTTTTCAGATTCTCCATAGAAGTTTTAATCAAAAGCCAATCATCAAACTTCGCACCTAATTCTTTTAAGACTTTTGATCTTTGAAAAAAGACTTCATCTGAAATAATTGTTTTACTACAAGTTAAGACAGGATGATTAACTTCGACTTTTATTTCATGACAGAATTGATTCCAATCTCGAGCCAAAAGCATACGAGGACAAACACTGATCAATAGAGTCAGAATAATGAGGTATTTCACCCCTATTTATCGGAATAAAGAGATTTAATTACAGAAGTTTTTGGCCCTCAGGGGTCTTTTTAAGCAGTTCTACGACTTCTTTGATCCTTTGGGCCTGATCCTTTGGCAATACGATGACTGCATTGTCATTACTGACCACAATCATGTCATTAATACCCACTAGGGCCACATGTTTTCCAGGAGCATAAACGATATTGTTTTTAGCATCAATAAAACTATGCCCACTGTCTTTAACAACAATATTCCCATCCATTGGAGCGATCACGCTTTCCAAGGCATCCCAAGAACCTAGGTCGTTCCAATCAAAAGCAGCAGGAACGACATAAACCAATTCACTTTTTTCCATGATGGCATAATCAATTGAATCACTAGGAATCTGTTCATAAACATTTTTCAATGACTCAGCTTTGTGACAATTCTTTTTTAAGTCTTCATAAGAAGACCACATCTTGGGAGAATGCTTTTTAAATTCATTTTTAAGAACATCTAATCGAGCGACAAACATCCCTGCATTCCAAAAATACTCACCAGTTGAAACATATTCTTTCGCCGTTTCAAAATTTGGTTTTTCTTTAAATGAAGCTACTTTAAAGAGCTCAGGTCCTTCTTGTTTTTCATGATGAATATAACCGTAACCTGTATGAGGAAAATGAGGTTTGATACCAATTGTTACGATTCCCCCCTTTTGGGAAGCCGTCTCGGTTGCGACTTTAACAGAATGTTGAAAACCTTCTTTATTCAAAATGACATGATCAGAAGGAACTATCGCTAATACGTCTTCATCTGTAGCCCCTTCCATTTCCAATTGGGCCATTGATAATAATATGCATGGAGCTGTATTTCTTCCGCTAGGTTCGAAAATAAAATGATGTGGTTCTATATTTCCTTCGCTGGATTTTTTAGCGAGCGCCTCTTGCTCTCTTACTGTTACAACATATCGTCGATTAACAGGAACGAGCCCATCAAATCTGGTTAAGGTTTCTTGTAAGAGACTATGGGGTGAGACTAGTGATAAATATTGTTTCGGTTTTGCACTGGTTGATTCAGGCCAAAATCTTGTCCCTTTACCACCTGCCATAACTATAGCGAATAAACGTCCCGTTGCGCTCATGATGATCCTTATGCTTTTGAGATTTTGAATCTACTCAAATCGGGTGATGACGTAGTCTTGCCCTTGAAAGAGCGATTTTTCTTTGATGATATAATCTTTTGCTTCAGAGATATTGTCAAACGCACCTAGACTAACTCTAAACCAAGTTCCTCTTCCGGCAAGCTCGACTTCAGATACGATAGGGTTATAACCACGGGCCTTAAATCCTTGGGCAAATTCTTCGGCTTCTTTTATGCTGCGATGAGAACCTAATTGAATAGTAAATTTTCCTGCGTAAGGATCATCACTTTCTGCAGGCTTCGTCGCACTTGGCGCAGCAACTTCTTCTTTCATCTCAACTTTTGGAGCTGCCGTCTCTTCAATTTTTGGAACTGGGGCCGTACTCGTTTCATTGAACTTACTGTTTTCTTGATCAAGTTCCTGACGAATTTTTTCTTCTAAAGTTTGATGAACTTTATTGATATCAATTTTTGGAGCCTCGCCCTTTGAAGACTCATCTTTCATTAAGTCTTTAACAGCTTCTTCTTCATTAGAGAGCATATCAACTTTCGATCGATCTGCTTGCGAGAATCCCGCCTCCTTAAAGGAGTAGTCCTTTCCAACTTTTATTCCTAGCATAAAAGAGGTAACGGCCATCAAGAGCATCAACAAGAAAATCAATAAGACTTCTTTTTTTGCAAAAACATAGAGCTTGGTTTTTTCATCCATACACCCATTGTAATCTCAAGAGCTTAAAGCGACAAAAAGATTCTCAAGGTGAAAAAAATTCCATTTTGGTTTTTTTTGGGCCACCTGAATCCATTCCCCGACCTTTTATCTATGGATTAGTCCCCTATTCTTGTGGACTCGCATCTGCATTGAGTTTTTTCAATCAAAGGAGGTTCTTAAATGAAGAAAAGTATCAA
>Ga0100403_1003795_pt1 | contig 11022 bp, 15 predicted proteins | sample CryGeymet201501t_FD_83663 | JGI IMG/M metagenome (GOLD analysis project Ga0100403, IMG submission 83663) | Groundwater microbial communities from Crystal Geyser aquifers in Utah, USA - Crystal Geyser metaG 2015-01t | ecosystem: Environmental > Aquatic > Deep subsurface > Groundwater | place...
AGCAATAACAGTTGCTCCGTCTGTTCCACCTAGCCATTGATGAGCGATGCCTGTTGGTGTGCCTATTCCTGTAGTAGATTTATAAGTTAGTTTAGAACCGACAGCCGAGCCACCGATTAAGAGAGGAGTTGTGATGTCTGTTACGAATACAGGAGAGGTTAGGGGGGCTTTTAATCCTAGTTGTGATTGTATTCCACTTGTTACTCCTTTTACATAAGCTAATTCTGTGAGTGAGGGATAAGTAGCTGTAGCTAGTGAAGCTATTGTATCAGTGTCATTAAAATAAGCTATTTCATTGATTGTGCCTGGACCGACAGTTCCACCATCACCTTTAAGACTTAATAATTGCCAGTAAGTTGTGTCTGTTGGTAAATTATTTGTTGTTGCTTGAATAGCAACATAAGATGAACCATTATAAGAAACACTATCTCCTAGGCTATATGTGGTTAGACTACTATAAACACCTTTAGGTGTTACCCCTCCAGTAAAGTTAATGTGAACAGGATTATTTACTAATTTTACTATTTTAAAATCACTCATATTAGTTATAAATCAAAGTTAAATAATCATTCCATACTTGGTCAAATATTCCTGTGCCAGCAAAAAGAATAGCCATACCAGAAGTTTCATCTAATCTCTTGACTCTCCAGACAGCACTTGCTTCAGATGAGCCAATTTCTGCTTCACCTATGTAGGTATAGACACCAGCCTCAGCGAGGCGGAGGGTGAGAGTAGCGTTAGCGTTGGCGATTCTATCTAAATTAGTATTAGCTCTTTCCCCAATACCTCCACCTCCACCAGAAACAACTATTGAGATATTTTTAATTGCCTTAATCAGTTTCTCAAACTTGCCACTTAAAAAATCGTAATCAAATTCATTCTCAGGGACTTCTAGCTTGATTTCCTTAACTGCTTTTTCAAGGTTAAGAACCATCTTTTTAAGCTCGTCAATCGGAAATTCAGGAATAGTCTGAATAGCATAAAGAAGTTCATTTATTTGAACCTCGTTTAGTGAAAATTCGGATGGAAACTCAGGGATTTTTACCTCCTTAATCGCCTTGATAGCTTGTTCTACTTTGACTAATTGAGCGGAGAGTTGGTCTAGGGGAATATTTACTATCGTGTCCTTACTATTAACGCTGTCTGTGAGGCTCTGTAAGCCACGTACGAGCGTTTCAAGTTCAGATTCGTATGTTTTAATCTCTTTAACATTTATGCTCTTTAAAACGCCTTGTATGCCTCTTAATTTATCGCCTAAATCAGCTATCTGTTCAAAGATAACTAAAGATGGTTCGTTCTCAAGGGTTTCTAGTTGTTTTAAGCGTTTTGCTTTATCCATATTATTTAAAACTTTCTCTCATTCTTGAAATTCTTGGTTTCAAATCCTTAAATCTCATTCCGTAATATTGTTTTAACTCTGCCTCAAGGCGTTGTTCGTCTAATTTAAGGACTTGTAGGGTGGCTGACTGGGGTTGTTTTACTCCATACCAGCTAATAGCCATTTTAATTGGTAAAAGTTGATGGTAAGGACTAGCAAATCCAGGTGTTTTAGTGGTGTCAGAGGTAGCGAATGAGGAAATCTCTCTATCAAAATATACCTTTAAACCATTAGTTGAGTTATAATTAGGAGCGGCAAACAATTCAATCGTATTATTAACCAAAGTGTAATATTCTGGTTGTGCGTCTTCCTCTAAGAACTCATCAACAGCCATTCCTATCATTTCTTTAGTTAAAGGTTTGAGTTCATACCACTCTCCATTAGAATCCATTAATTCTACTCTTTGGATAGTCAAAGCCTCACTTGGCAAGGCATATCTTGCTGTGCCACTTACTAAGTCAGTAGTAGCCATTGGTAAATCCGTAAAATTAGAATCATCATACTGCCAATTACCAGTAGCCGAAAAGATTAAATGCCAAATCCTACTAGAGTTATCGTTAGCAAGAGCGGTAGCTTCTTTTAATTTAGTTGTATCACCACTTACCGAGGCGTAACCGCCATCAATTAATCTTTCGAACTCCTGTATTACGCCATTAAGGTTTGTTGTGTCGCTATATTTCATATTATTTTCCTAAAGCGATTGCCCCACAAAAGAGTTTATCGCTGAATCTTTGTTTAAAAATGTCTTTATTTTCTTCTCTTATATTAGGATTTACGAAACAACACTTAACCCCCTGAACTTCACAAGCTAAATAAAAGCTTTGTATCATTACGCCAGCATCTAAATAGGGCATAAAGTCTTTTTCAGCAGGGCTTCCGTAGGCTTCCATATCGGCTAATAGTAAAACTATCTTATCAGCTCTATGAACCCAACCAGCACCGCCTACTAATAAACCTCCTAATAATTCTTTTTCTGTTCTCTCTGTGATTATTTTATAACTAACACCTTTTCTATCACAGCTTGATGGTGAAGTTTCTACAAGGTTTAAAATGTATTCCATTTCTTCTACTGGTTCTCCGCTAAATACCCTCCCTGATTTTCTGTTTTTAAATATTGTTTGTAATTTAGCTTTGACATCATCAGTATAGTGAATCTCTGGTTCGTATTGCCCCATCAGCGATAATTTTTTTTTAGCTTGGTGGGCTAGATACCGCTCTTGATATGTCATATAAGTTTAAATATTGGTCTACTATCTTTCTAACATCGTGATGTTCTAAGATATATTCCCTGTTCTTTTGTCCTTGCTCCTTACTATATTTTTTAATCTCTTCTTCAAGGTTTATATCAAGTCTAGCGTATTCACCAGCGACATTACCTTTTAATTTAGAGAAGTCGTCTAGGTATCCATCACCTCTAGCCTCCCAATAGGGTCGATTATCCCAAGTGATTACGTTTCTTCCGCAACTCATAGCTTCTAAAGCTCCCCTACCAAGACTGATTACTAAATCGGCTTTATTAATCGCTTCAAAAGAGTTGTATTCGTGTCTGTTAAGTCTGATGGTCGGAATAGAAAGCGTTAAAGGGTCTTCGGTTATATCTAAAATAAGTTCTGGTTTATCGTGTATTTCGCTAGTTGGTTTAAAGAGTTCTGTGTCTATTGGGTTTTTTATGATGTGCTTTAATCTATATTTCTCTGCAACATTTTCATTTACAGCCACATAGACATCAGCTCCTTCAACTGGTCGTTCTAATTCAGGAACAGTGCCGTGAGAAGTAAAGATTTTAAATTTAGCATCTACAAATAAGCAAGTATTGTGATTTATTAGAGCTAGGTCATACCCCTGGGGGTTGTCGTCTATCATATCAGCAAGCATATCGCTTACTATTCCTTTCTCGTGGGTAAATACCCCAACCTCGTGACCTCTCCGTTTAAGTTCTTGAGCCATTGTATAGACCCAAGTTTCACTCCCTCCTAATCTTGCTAAGTGATTATTTGTTAGGAGTATCTTCATCTTTTTTAATATCTTTTTCAGTAGCCTCTTTATCTTGTTTCATTCGCTCTCTTAATTCTTCTAAGCGGTCAGCGATTTGGATAAACCAACCTTTCTTTTCTTCACTTACCTTAGAAATCTGCTCGAACTCTCCCATTTCCTCTTTCTCTACTAACTTTAGAACAAGCGGTCTAGCTTTTTCATCAATACGAGCATATAAACCCATATTCTTGTTAAACTCTTGCTCTAGTTTAGTTATTTCATCAGTGATGGCTTTCTGGCGCTTAGAAATCTCTGACTTTTCATTTAATAAGGTGGTGATTTTTTTGTCTTCAATTAATATTTTTCTCATATTTATAGTTTGTTATATGCTTTAACCCATTTATTAGCGTGCTTTTTAATGTGATAGTTCTTAAGCACATATTTTTTAGCTTCCTTACCCATCTTTCTGCGAGTGTCCTTGTCCATTAGTTTCTCAACAGCCTCTAACCAACTCTCGTCTTGTTTAACGAGAAGCCCATTAGTTCCGTCTATATCTTTCTCGTAAGGGGCATCTGGAAATGAGGAGGCAATAACTGGTATTTCACACATCGCTGCTTCAAGGAACTTAACATTAGACTTAGCCTTGTTAAACTCGCTTTCTCTGCGAGGGATAATCATCATATCTAACCTCAACTCGTTTAGGGTGGTGAAGTAATCAGTCATTTCAACCCAACCAACGTGTTCTAAGTTTTTAAGTGAATCCCAAAACTTATACTCTTTTTTATGAACCTTATTAGTTTTAGGGTTTATCTTTCTTAGCTTATCGCTATGTAATCCAAACATTACTAATTGGACTCTTGGGTCTTCGCTTAACTTTTTAATCTCATCCTTGATAATGTCAAAGTCGTGGTAATAAGCAGTTGAGCCGACAATGCCTATTCTTACTTTCTCCCCATCGTTTCTTAAAGGAGTATCCCAATCGCTAGGATTAACACAATTAGGAAGCACGACTACATTAGGGTTTATCTCTCGGTATTCTTTAGCTAGATATTCAGTAGAGGCAGTCACTAAATCACAGTTCCTTATAAAGTTATTAATGACATTATTCTTGTGTTCTACATTTTGTTTAAAACCCTTTTCGTCTAGTCCGTAAAAGGCGTGAGTATCATCCATTTTAAAAGTGTCATCATTATCAAAGACTATTTTCTTGCCCATTTGTTTAAGGGCGATAGCGGTGCGGTGATGCCAATCTGTATCGGCTCTATGAAAGACAATAATATCAGAGTTCATCATTTCAGCCATTTGTAATTGAACGTCTTTTAAATCTCTCTTTAAACCGATGTGATTACCAGACCAACCATTCTCTAACATAGGGAGAAAACAGCGGACATAATAGCACCCGAGATACGCTCCTCCAACATAGTAAACTCGTTTATACATATCTAGATTTTTTTAACCCCTTGATTAATCTCTGAGTTTTTTTGGTATCCATGAGCCACAGCAGGTCTTCCAACTGATACTCCAGGATACTTTTTGGCAAAATCCTCGGCTGTAACTTCTTTCCCTGTATTAGGGTCAATAAAGCCATATATGTTTTTGTTAATGTTGATTTCAACTTTTGGCATACTTTTTGCTTTCAGTCCTGGGGAATAAGGGACTTACTCCTACCCCCCAAGCAAAATATTAAATTAATAAATTGAAAACTACTGTGAACTAACTACTACTAGTTACTCTTAGCCTTAATCCATACACCAGAAGTATCACGGTTCTCGATGACACCGAAGATTAAATCGGCAACAACTAGAGTTCCAAGATGCTGTAAGATGTAGTCAGATTGTAAGCGAACCTTGTTAGGACCACTCATACCTGCTGGATTAGCACAAGCAAATGCTAAAGCACTCTTATGAGCTAACATACCATCACGATGTCCTAAGTAGACACCTAAGCGAGAAGTTTGAACTACTGGGATACCATAAAGGCTACCAATAGCACCCTTCAAGATTGGGTCAGCACCCATAGTGTTCTGAACTACAGAATATCTATCGATACCCTGGATTTGATTCCAGATAACGTGTGGGTGTAAGAAGAACGCTCTGTTAGAAGCAGGAACGTTGGCAATATCCAAGTAAGCAATAGCAGCTCTGATATTAGAGTCAGCTACGGCAGTATCTGAAGCACCAACGGTTTGAGAGAAGCCACGGCATAGGTTAAGTAAAGCATCTTCCAAAGCAGCAGCTACAGTGTAGCCAGCATTTTCAGCATATAAGGATTGAGCCTTATAAGATGTCTTAAACTTAGAACCTACCGCATCTTCAATCATAAACGCTACGTGGTAGTGTTGATTGATAGTTAAGGTAACTTTACTATCGGTGTTATCCGAAAGAGTTACTTCAGTTGCCGCACTCTTAGAAGTAGCAGACATTTGAGTAATATTCGGAAGGTAAACAATGTTGCCACCATCAGCAACTTCGCTAGACCAGTCTTCAAAGAAGCTGGCAGCTTTCAAATCCGCACGAAAGAAGTCATTAACTCTATTCGCCCATTTTGCTGGGATTAACATTGCGGAATCTGTGGTGTCGAAATGATTTGAGCCTAAAGTCATTCATTTTTATTTGTCACAGTTAGTTTTCAAAGAACAGACTAAAAATTACATTCCAATAGCTTTGCGGTGTTCTTCTTCTGTCATACCGACTGCATTTACAAGGTCTACGCCTTTATAAACGCCAGCCTTCCCTGAAGCTCCAAGTTGAGCTTTCTCTTTTCTTTCCGCTTCCTTTACATTTTTGTAATAAGAGTCGATAAGGGGGTCTTTCATCGCATCGTTTAAGGACAAGCCTTTAGCTTTTGCGACAACAAACGCTTCTTGTATAACTGATTCGGGAACTCCTCTAGCTATCAGTGCGACTTCTTGACGTTGTTCATCTGATAAACTAACTGGAGAATTATCTTTTTTAGTTTCGGCAGTTAATTCTGCCTTTTTTCTCCAATGCTCTTTTTGAGCTTCTAGCGTTGCCGCTTTCTTTTTAAGAGCATCGTAATCCTCTAACGATGGAGCATCGTCAGCGATAGTTTCTTCAACCTCGTTGACTTCTTGAGTTTCCTCAACGGTGTCAATTACCTCTTTTTCATTTTCTTCCATACGAATATGTGGGAGTTTAGTTCCCTTTAATTTAAAGTCATTTAAGTCGGGTTTAGTCCCTAGACCTGTTAGTGGGTCAATCTGTGGGAGGGAGCGACTTGAACGCTCCTGTATACCTTTCTCCCTATTTCCAAGATTCCTTTTTTAATTCTTCTTTAGCTCCGCTTCTTTCTAACTTTCTAATGGCTCTTAATACCTTGTCGTTAGCCTTTTGACTTGCTATTACCTCTAGGGCAATTCTTTCTGCTGACAGACCATCAGTCTTAATACTTAAAGGTTTATCTTCTAACTCGGCTTTAAAGAAAGCCTTAATCTCTTGCCACTCTATTGATTGTAGAAATGAGTTTGTCATATAAAATGGTTATCTAAGAAAGTTGTTTAGCTTGAGCTAAAAGTTTATCCGGTTGCTTTTGTTCTAATGAATTCATTGAGCCACCCTCTTGAACTGCTTGCTGTTGCTTAGGAGTTAGCTTCCAAGGGGAAATACCGTTATCCTCTAGGTATTGTTTAAATCCTGGAACATCTGTGATAGCAGGGTTAGCTGCGGTCATTTGTAAAGAGTTGAAGTAAGTGTCGTTCTTAGCCGCCTTGTCTACACTCTCATCAGTAGCCATCATCTTAAAGCCCCACTTAAAGTTCCAGAAGTTCTCATCTGGTCTTATCCTGCGACCTACATTCTTTATATTATCAGAGATAGTAGTTCTAATCTGTTCGGCTACTTGATTGTCTACAACCTGTCCGTTTAAGATAGCTTCTATTTCCATTCTACTAGCTAAGTTCTTATCGTATTCCTCTACGTCAGCTTCGTCTTCTGCCATCTCAATAACCTCAGTCTTTTTCCAGTCCTTTACTAAGGTCGGGAATATGTCAGTCATTAAGAGTTCAGATATTCTTTCAAAGATATTCTGTCGATAATTCTTAAAGGCGGTTACTGCTCCAGCGTTTACTACTGCTAAACCTCTAAAGGTTGTGTTAGATGGACTTGATTCGCCTTGTATGATTTCAGGTGTTAAACAAATGCGGTCAGCCTGTAAGTTAATAAGGTTCATCTCTTGAATAAATTGAGATAAGCCAGGGTTTTGAATACCGATTTGCTCTAATGTTGAATCAGGAATAATCTGCCCGTTGATAGCACTCGTTAATACATTACCAACAGCATCTGGGTTGTTTGTTCTAAGTAATAATAGGGAAGCAATATCGCCAGCTACAGCGTTTTGATTTACAAGTTGATTAACTCTTTCCTGTAAAGAGAATAATCTCTCTGGCACACCAATTCTTAACCATCTACCCTTATAGATTCCAATATGAAAGTCTACATAAGGGGTTTCATCTAAATCTTCTTCCCAAAATATAGTCTTACCTTCGCCCTCTCCAAATCCGATTCGTTTGATGAGTTGTGGCTTACCTTCCTCGGCATAGAACCCTGTGAACTCCCAGACTTGAAAATCCTTTTCTTCTTTATGTTTGTTTAAAAATTCTTCAACACCATCCCAGACATCAGCATAGTCCCACATTTCTTTACGGGATAATTGGTGAATCTCTACAACATCGGTGTCTTTTATAAATTCAGCTCTCTGGTCAAAGTATAGATTCTCTAATCTAACTTCCTTAATAATAGTCTTGCCTTTTACTTTATGCTTTTTCCAAACTACCGAGCCATAAGTTGACAACCCCTCTGCTAAGTCGTTTAAGATTTGATAGAAAGCGTTATCGTCAAACCATTCTCTTACTTTCTTTCTTAAAGCCCAAGCCTGCCAGAAATTCATCTCTCCCAACCCGTAAGGATAGAAGTCTTTTGTATCGGGGGAAATAAGCTTTCCAAAATGGGTAATGCGGTGATTAATTATATTCCAGAAAATACCATCTTCTCTCTCTAAGAACTTGTCGTTCAGATAGAAGTTTATTCTCCTAATTGTTTCTCTTTGGTTAAAAAGAATCGGGCGGATATCTTCCGAACCCTCTACAAACTCAATGTTGTCAGACTTTGAGCTGTTGATTATCCCTCTTACTACAGTAGAGATGTCTTTGTTTTCCATATTATCTAAATGATTTTATCGGGGTAAGTCCGTTAAAAATGTTTGTTCTTGGTTGATATGAATCAAGCCCGTATCTAATCGCATCCATTGAGTGGTCAAATCCTCCCTCTGGGACATTGATTATCTTTCCACTTTTATCCATCTGCCAAAAATAGTTTTTATATTCTCTATGGATGTTGTGGCTTCTTGAGGTGACACTTATCTTTTGGTCTTGAACGTATTGAATACCCTGATTAATTGAGTCCTTTCCTTTAACGCAAGGTAAAATATTTATTCCATAGTTTCGTATTTCATCTATGCTTTTAGGTTCTGCCGAGTCAGCTATTACTAAGGCGTTATCTACATTCTTTAGGACATCAGCTATCTGCTTATTAGATAGCCCTTTTTGGTAGGTTATCTCATCGAGAATAAACCCTCCGTTGTATTTATAAATAGCCACGATTGAGGTGGGGTCATTAGAATATCCAAAGTCTACACCGTATCTCTCTAATCTAGCCTCGTGTGGTATTGAGTCAATGAAAGCCCAATCTCTGTAAATCTTTCTCTCTAATGAGTAAGGCTCACCTAACCACTTGTGTTTATATAGAGCAGGTCGTCTATCTCTATCATCTTCCATTTCTAACCTGATAACCTCAGGCATCATTCCGTATTTGAGGGCTATGTCGTAATTTACATTTATGATTAAGGTATTAGGTCTTCCCTCTAAGACTAATCGTTTATGAACTGGGTCTTCCTCTAGTAATCGGTTGTAAGTGTAAATGATTTGCGAGCCATCTTTTCTAACAGTAGGGGTAAGAACTTCTAAACTCTTTTCTGATACGGTCTGAGCTTCCTCTACCCAAGCTATATCAATACCTTCAATAGATTTAATGCTCTGCTCGTTATTCCACAAACCTTTAAAGATAAAGTCAGAACCATTTACAGTATTTATGATTGAGTTGTTGGTAAGTTTAAAATCCTTTAATCCGTATTCTTTTATAAGGTCAGATAGTAATTGGTAAGATGAGTCAGCGATTGAGTTTTGAAACTCTCTAAAACAAGCTACTCTTAATTTCTGTTGTCTAGCACGTATTAAAAGTATTCTTGCGACTGTATGAGATTTAAGAGAAAACCGCCCACCATATACTGCTGCCTCTCTCCAGTCTTTATCAAACAGGGGCTTGAACTCCTGTGGTATTTGAATCGTTGTTTCCATTTAAGAATTTTACTAGGACTGGTTGTAATGCCTCATCGTTACTTGTAATGTCTGTCTTTTGTTTAAAGTCTTTATCTTTTCTTTCTAAATACCATTTAGCAGTTTCTTTATCATTTTTAATTTCAATAGCCTCTTTTATTACCTGTTTTGCTCTATAAGCGGTCTGTTGCTTTAATAATTCTTTACGCTCTCCAAAGTCAGGATTATCCTTAATGTAATTATATAAAGTTCCTTCCGAAATATTAGCCAAGAATACCGCTTGTCTATCGGTTGCTCCATTTAAAAAAGCCTCCTCTAATTTTTGTAGGACTTCATCGTCTACTATATGTGGTCTACCTACTTCTGCCATTTTATTTATTTAAAAATTCTTTTATCTTTATCTTACAGAACTGGCATAACTCAAACTTACTATCTAAGGTAAAGTCATTCCAATCAAGAAAGTGCTTACCTTCAGTCCAGCTTTGACATTCTCCTAAACATAACTTAGCCCCACAGTTAGGACAGTATCTATAATTGTGATTACACTTTAACATCCTATTTCTTTGCTTTCTTTACCTGTTTATAAATCTTTTTAAACTCTCTGTTTACTCTAGCAGGAGTTCCGACTGCGTTAGGTTTCATTATAGAACCATCTTTAGCTTTAGTTCCTATCTTATGAAAGATTTGAGTAGCTTCTTTCCTTATAGCTTGGTTCTTAGCTCTCTTAGCTTTTATTGCTTTTAACATTTTATGAAAAGTTATCTTTAAATATTTGAAATAGATTTGCCTCTATTGTTTGTATCGTTTGGTGTTTTAGGTCTAGGTCGTTAGCCTCATTTGTAATTTCTAGGATTTCGTGTAAGACTGCAGATATTTTATTATCATCAGTCATATCTTCCTTTATCAGTATCGTTTGTCTAAAAAAATCTGTGCTTCCGTAATCAGCTAGACCTTTAATGTATTCAACCTTAAAAACCTTTCCTCCTATCTTGAGTTGTGTTTTAGTTTTCATAACAACGCCACCTACAAGAATTAATTACTTTCTAACGGACTTACTTGGCTTGTCAGTATATACGTACTCAGACACATTCCGTGCCAAAGACTCCTTAAGTGGCGTGGTTTTAAAAATTATTGCTTTTCAAAGTAGCTCTCATCCCACACTTCCATTCCTTTACTAGCTACTACTTCATTTCTTATTGTCTGGGTGCTATTCTTTAAAGAAACCAAAAGCCCCTTCTGGGAATGATTTCTTAAGGGGTGCGAAACGGGTTTGGTTGTTTCTTTTTTATTCATCAAAGAGATTTTACCTCTTAAATTATTC
>Ga0100403_1003798_pt1 | contig 11022 bp, 14 predicted proteins | sample CryGeymet201501t_FD_83663 | JGI IMG/M metagenome (GOLD analysis project Ga0100403, IMG submission 83663) | Groundwater microbial communities from Crystal Geyser aquifers in Utah, USA - Crystal Geyser metaG 2015-01t | ecosystem: Environmental > Aquatic > Deep subsurface > Groundwater | place...
GAATTCCAGGCTGATGCATTTTCAGTCCGTACGGGAGGCATACCGGAGGCAATGATCAGCGCCCTGAAAAAGCTGAGCGCCCGGAACCTCGCGAACCTGACACCGCACCCGGTTTATGTGTTTCTCTCGTATTCCCATCCTCCGGTTTTAAAACGGATACAGGCAATACGGGAAGCCGCGCCGGGAAAGAACACTTCACAGTAAAAAGCAGGAATGTGTTTGTGTGCGACAACATTTTTGTGTATACGCGCTTAACTTGACATTATAAGCTATTTTTAGCAAGGTTTTTCCCGATAGAATCAAGTAAATTTAAGCGATATGAGTAATTTCGAGAGTGAAATGAGTTTTTCTTGACTGGGCGCTCATATATGATGGCTTTTTGTCGTTCGAGAATGCCACAAGTGTTCTTAAAAACTCAAGCTCTTTGTCAAACTCATACAGGTATCTTGCCTTTTGCCTGGACTTCTGTATATCGACCGTAAGTCTTAATAGCCGATATACAGAGTTTTTAATCTGAGTCTGAAGAGCAAATTTTTCATATTTCGGAAACCCGTCAACCAGAGGAAACAGATATAACATGAAATCGTAAACTCTCTGATATAATATCACATCTTTCATAAAACAGAATTCCAGATACCAGATTACAGAGAGTCACAGACGAAACGGGACCCGATGTACGTGTACACATTCCACGGACCGTAGTACGCGTTCACGGCGCGCGAACCAGCATAGACGCCACTGCTCCAGTCCCCGCCAGCAAGTAGGCAGATAGTTGTTCCATAGCGCTGGCCGAAGTTAGTGTCGCCAGACATCTCTCCGACATCAAGACTGTTGCTCCATCCAGCGTCTCCCTGGCCAGCGGCATCAGCCAGCCACTCCCAGAGATTGCCGACACAGTCTCGAACATTCAAAAGACTGGTATTATAACCATTGATATAATCTGCATCAGCGTCAGCTGCCTCTGTTGCCGCCGTCTTGACCCTGGCTGTATTTGATGTTTTTGTCCATCCATTTGCATTGCTGGCATCGATGCCCTGCGGGCTGCCTATAGCAGCCTGAGTCCATTATGCATAATTCAGCATCCGTTTACCGACATTTTTGGCCCTTATTGCAAAGTCATACCAGTACAGGCCATCAGTACCAGAGAGGGGCAGCTGGTTTATTTTAGAAAAGCCCAGCCTGTCAAAACCACCGCCGCCACCGTCAGAAACCAGGTAAATATCAACCCACAGGGAGCCAGTCACAACCTCAACCATGCCGCCAATTTGATAAGTAGACGGGTCAGCAAGGCCCAGCAAATAACACTTTGGCATGTGCTTTAAGTCCCAACAGGAATTCGACACAAGCCCGTCACTAACATCAGATATAGTGATTGAATTTCTGATTTTTCCATAATGAAACCCCCCGATAATTTTCGGAGTAGTCAGACCTGTAGGAGTTGTCGCCGAAAGCGATATTTTTAACACAGGAGTTTTGCCCGAAACTGGAACTCCCGCCCAAACATAATAATCTGAACCAAAAACAAAGGCAGCGCCCGTGTCAAGGTCAGCAACACCCAGAGTCTCTTCTGAAGTGGTAAAATATTCCTCTCCGTCCAAAATTGCACGGAACGGAGGAACCAGAATTTCATTGCTTGACCCGTTCTTTCTGAGACGAGAAAAGACATTAAAAAAATCAAGCGCCAGGCGTTGTTCCATGGCGGCCATTGTCATCAATGGTGAAACAGCAGCACCGAGACCAGCCTTAAACTCATCGTCTGACTCATCAAATATAAGCCTGGCCTTATCCTCTCCGCTTCCCCTGTCAACCTCTATGCCTGATATACCGTCACCGGTAACTCCGGGGCCAGCTTCTCCATCATTGAGAGTAATTACCTTATCCTCAACATTTAACTCTGTTGTATTGACCTGAACAGTGTCTCCGTTGACAGTCAGGTCTCCGCTGACAGTCAAGTTTCCTGTTATTGTTCCGCCTGCCTTATCAAGCTTGTTTGTTTCCAGAGCATTATCATTTTCATACAGCTGGTCAAACTCAGCATTGAAATAACTCCCCAGGGCAGGTGTCCCGGTTGCCGGAGTATTGCCGTCAAGCCATTCCCTTGTTTTATCGGGGTTAGGTAGTGTCATCTTATGCCTCCACTAATCGTATTCTATACTTAATACCGGCGGACCTAATAAAGTCCATAATCCGGGTAATGTAGCTCAAAATATCTGCGTCAACAGTATCATACAAAACAACCTCTATGAAACCAGGCTGAAAAACTGTGCCAGAAAGGAAAAACGAACCGTCCAGATAAAACGAACCGTCAAGGTATGTCTCATGTGGTGAGGTCTCACCGTCAGGAGTCTCGCCAGACATAAACGATGACCCGTCCAGATACATCGTCCCGTCCGTGTAGACCCTGTCATCAGAATAAAGCTCATCTTCTGTGGCAGGCGTCAGGTCCCATACCCCCACAAAGTCATCCCCGATAATTGCTCTGAGAACATCCTGCAAAGACGGGATTGAACCGCCGCACAATAGTTTCTGAAGGGCCACGGCTAAATAAAGAGCATAGGCAGGGTCGTCATTCCCATCGCGCTGCTCTCTCAATATTTCACCTATGAGGTCAAGAACCTCTCCTGATTGCTCCTCAACATCCCGCACCAGGCGAAGGTCTTCCAGGACCGCTTCAATCTCATTAAACTGGGAAGCATAAAGTCCCCAGAGCTTCTGATTATTTGACCCGTCCTTCCTGGTATAGACCGAGTCTGGCATCAGCTGTAATATTTCATTATATGTCATGATGTAACCACGCTTATCATACTGGTATCAGACCAGGCTCTTTGCCTGGGCAGAAAATCAATATTGTCAGAACCAGCAGGGGCCGGGGCAGTGCCCAGCCTCACACTTATTGAATCTATGCCTGGTATTGCAGACTGAGCCGCAATTAATTTCCAGGCATAAACCGTTTCAGAGATACCAACCCCTTCGTGTTCAACAAAGAGGTCATCAATGCCGCCGATATATTCAACAGTCTTTCGCTTCATGACAATTTCATTCTCTTCTGACCACTCGTTATTTGTCTCAATTTCATATATCACATATACATTCACGCTTTCGGGTCGTGAAAACAAAATAGTCCTTTCAATTCCCTGGTTGTCAATAATCACAACCTCTTCAGAGCCATGAGTATCAATACCGCCGGCTTTTTTCTCAAATATCATTTCGGCAACGTCAGTGTCATCGCCCCCCTGGACAACAGCTTCAATGCTCTTAGGAGGAAGACCGTTTGAATCAGTCGCATTGCCGGTATTTTCAAACACTGTGGCGGTAACAACTGACTCAACATTCATCAACGCCGCATAAAGGGCAGGAACAGAAGAACCGGTCGCAGCCGGAAGGTTTGAATATCTATCAACCAGCTCATAGTCAGACTCAATATTTCTACCGCCGCTTGACGGTGAAGGGTTTGTGACTTCATCAACCCCGGAAACAGGGGTTTTTATAGATGCTATCATACCACTGGCAACAAGGCCGACAGTCCCAGCCTCCATGCACCGCGCCAGCACATCAACAGTTCCCTCGCCAGAAACAACCGTGTCAACCACCGTTTCAAAAACTACATTCTGAGCTGTTTCAGCCTGTGTACCTGCCGGTATCGGAGAACCGGCGGTTCCAGTAAACCTCAACAGCACATCAGCATAGGCAGCAGGCTGGCGGGAAACAAAACCCAGCTTTGTAACCCTGTCAAGACTGACACCTTCGGAAGTAGACAGCCACATGGCATAATAAACATCTTCAGCGGTCTGCCACTGCCGGTCTATCGCCCAGGCCATCAGTTTTATAAATACACCCAGAGGACTGTCGTCCGACAAATCCGCCTCAGCGCCAAAATATTCGCCAGAAAGGGCCTGCTCTGACAGCTCCTCAAGTATCGTCTGGTATGGCTTTCTCACAAAGCCCTGTTCTGTTATGCCATAGCTCATACAGCGCCCCCTGTAGTTCCATATTTAGTCTCAACCTCAAAAGATATTTCAATTTTTCTGAGACTTCTGTTGAAAGTAACCTCAAGAGACACAGCATTTGTCACCTCTGGGTCAGCTTTTAAAATTCTTTCAACATTTGAACGAATCAACCGCTCACTCACTGATTTTTTGTTGTAAATTTCAAACCACGGAATGCCCCGGTCAGGATTAAAATACCATGACCCCTTATCGAGACGCAGGGCGTTCATGAGACGTTGTCTCACAGCCTCATTGGCTGTCAGCAAAACAGGGGCCCCGGAGTCAATAACCAGGTCGCCGTCAAGTATCTGTAAAGTTTTCATGCAACCCTCCTTTTATCCCGGATTTGGCGTCTGGGTTATTGCCGAACCAGCCGGTGTGTCAGTATAGTTATGTGTATGTGTTGACAGATTAATCGCCGCCACTGATGCGTTTGCCTTTATCTCCGAATCTGACTCAATACTATCGGTTGCTGAAACACCGCCATTCACACCAACATCCCCTTCGACATCAATATTCCCGTTGAATTCAACATCGCCTTCAAATTTTATTAAATCCGCTTTGACGATTACCTCTGAATCGGTTAATCTGAGCACAGTATTGCCGTCTTTGTGGCCAACCAGTAGTCCGCTTTGGGTAAAGTTTGTTGGCTGCGCCCAGTTAGCAGGAGCAACCCCCGAAACCACAGCCGCAGACTCCCTGTTGAACGTGGCCCCCTCTGCCTCATCGCTTCTGCCTGTCAAACCCTGGGCAATATTATGAGTCGCAAAGGTCACCCATACCAGATCGCCTCTCTGGTATTCAGGCCGAATATAATACCCGCCTGCATACAAAAACATAACCGGAATACCCGGTATAACCGCAAAATCACTGGCTATTGTATCGCCGGCAGCGGTGTATTTAATCAGCGGCTTAACGTCAGCCCGCATGGTAGACAGGTCATGCTTTTCAATTTTCCCTATACAGCCTATTATTATGCTCCGGGATCGGCGGTCAAAGAAATCGTTTAATAAGTCTATCATTTCGCTAATCATAACGCCTTTGCCTCGAATTCAGTGTGAGCATTCCCAGGTGAAAAAACATGCTTTCCCTTTAATACCTTCAAGTTGACAGTCTCATTGCCCTTTTGAAGAACCACAATTGACCCGCCCTGTATCTTGTACATAAAGAGCCCTTTGACCTTGTACCCCTTATCTGTCTTCGTTGACTCAATCAGGCCTGAACCATAATTAAGCACAACAGCGGTCACACTTCCTGCTTTATCAGACAAAAACGAGGCCTGTCCATTCCTGAACGCAAAAACACTCTTTGTGTCTTTCGCGAGTCTATCCATGACCGATTTAAGCGGCACCCCTGAGAATGCCAGGCCCTTGTCATAGGCCTTCTCTTCGCCGAAAAGCATCTCTGAGGCAGTGACACCGGCATCAGATAATATTTGAGTTGCCACCTGCCGCGCTGTTATAAATGACGACCATGACTTATTGACAACAGAATTAGACCACAGAGAGGTCTTGTCGGAAATAGTCATTTCAAGAGTCCAGTCAGATGCCTTTTTTACTGAATACTTTATTATTTCACCGGTTACACAGGTGCCATTGTCCTGCTCATAGCCTGCCGATATGGTAATTATGGGAAACTTATTCCCTTTCTTTTCACATGCCGCCATGGTCTCAGGAGCAGGGTTCATCACTTTGGCCTTTGTCTGAGAGGGCGCTGTCAATGAAAAGCTGGTCTCAAATTCCAGCGTCATGGGCGGATATTCCAGAACCCGCCCGCCTATATTCATTGAACAAACCCGCCTGTACAGCTTCATGAAACACATATCCTCACTGAATCAAAGTTTTCAGAATCTATTCTCTCAACCTGCAAAATTTCTCTCATGACATCCTCAATAATGAGGGGGATTATTTTAGTGTCTGAATCAATGCCGGACACAACAGCATCCAGAGTATTCCTGCAATACGTCAGCTTTCCTGAAAAAATACACACATCGTCACTATCGCAAATAGTAACGGTATAAATATCAAAGCGGTCATTATAATATAACGTGACCCCATAGTTCGCGCCGTTTATTTCAAAGGTCTTTTGAACCGGAAGCTCAGCATGAGAAAATGGCAAATATTCAAGGTCCATGTTCCCTCCTTATCCAAGCATCTTCAAAGCTAAAGATTTTTCTTTGGGCGCAATCTTTTCTTTTCCGGTTTCTGTTTTCCCTTTTTTGCCCGGCCTCTTGACCGGCTGAGGCAAATTCACTTTCGCTGTTTCTGTCTCGGCAATGGTTATTTTTCTCAGCGATAGCTGAACCTCGATGCCTGAGCCGTTGCCGGTGTTTCTCTTTGTTGATATGCTGGTTATAACCACATTCTCAACATAAATATCATATCCTTTCTCGAAAAACCCGCTAAATACTGGCCCGCTATATGTTAACAGCTCACCTGTCTCCTGCCACAATTGAAGAAGGGCAATCTTGTCGGCAACGCTCTGGTCGCTCATAACAAGTGACGCGGTGGAACTCATGAGGTCATTTTTATCAGCGAGAAATGTTGTTACTGAGAAATTCGCAGGCTGAGCATGAACATGGTCACTCACGTCAGACCCGTCTTCCAACGCATGAGAGGCGACAGACACGGAATATGACTCCGACTCAGAACTGACCGGGCCGAGAATAACCTCGGTTGTGGTTTGCTGGCACGTTATCATGGCGGGTGTATTTGAAAGCATATCAGAGAGAGCCATTATCCAACCACCAGACCAAGACCGGCACGCACGCCGCCATCGATATTGCTGGCAAACTCTTCAAGAGTTTTACGGATGACATGTGCCAGATATTCGCCGTCTTCTTTTGATGATGGGCCGTTTATTGTTATCACGGGGGCAAAAACCATGCCGCCGCCTGAATTGCCACCTCCCTCAGAAGCCGAACCAGACGTCAGGGCAGGCACGTCGGGCAGTACATAGCCGTCACGGTCAGGAGTAAAAATCTCGGGGCCTTTCTCTCCCACCAGATAGGTCTTTCCCATGTCAACCGGGCCGCCGCCCGCGCGGGCTCCGGCGACTTGCTTAACAGAACCAGAGACCCTGATTTCCTTCTTGTTGTCGTCACCGAAAAGAAAATTCCAGACAGCCCCCAGGGCATTCTTAATGCCATTATAAATAGTCTTAAAAATGCCGGTTATTTTATCAATAAGCCAGGTAAACTTTTCGACAAGCCAACCGATAGCATCAAATATAAACCCGACAATGCCAGATATTACAGTGAAAATGAAGACAACCAGACCGCCGATTATCTCAAATAAAAATCCAAAAAAAGACATATAAATAGGCGCTAAAAATTTAACAATATCCCAGATGATACCGCCAACAAATTTTACGGCTTCCCATATCTTTGCAAACAGGGCTCCCAGTTTTTCCCACAAAGGGCCCACTTTTTCTATGATGGGTTGAAAAATTTTCCCCAGCTTGTCTTTTATCATATTGATTTTCTCAACAATAACCTGCGGTTTTATGCCGAACGTCTTTTCCAGCCAGCTACCTATTATAGAATCACCGCCTTTAATCCAGGTGTATAAATCTTCGATAATCAGGATAACCGCAGTTATTGCCGCACCTATCAGCACAAAAGGCCATGTTGCCGCAAGAACACCGACAGCCATACCCCAGAAGGCCGTTGTTGCTGATATTATCGCACCAACAAGAATAACTCCGATTAACGGTACCATTATTAGCAGAGCTATTTTCAGCACAGCCATGGCCGCCTTGTTCTTCAATAACCAGCTGGTGAAGTTGACCAGAAGGTTCAATAATGGCTTTAAAGCCACCAGTATCATCTGCCCGAAAGACCGCTTCACATTATTAACATTCCCCATAAGTGTTGACCACATACCTATAGCCGTCTTTGACTGCTTGTCCATCATGCCGAAAAAGACACCCCCCTTAGATGTCATGCTGGCCATAGCGCCTTCAAGTTCCTTGAACCCGATTTTACCCGCACCTGCCATTTTAAAAATCTGCTTCTCAGTTGTCCCCATGCCTTTTGCCAGTGCACCGTATAAAACCGGCACCTGTTGAAGCATCTCGTTATCAACTTTATTGAGGGCGTTGGCTTTACCCACCATTGCCGCAAGCTGATTGTAGTCCTTGCCGGTACCAGCGGCGACATCTCCCACCTTTTGCATAAGGGGAATCAAATCTTTAGACTGAACCTTGAACTGTAAAAGAGTATTTGCCGCTTCATTGACCTGCTTCGGCTCGAATGGAGTGACGTTCGAGAACTTGTCAAGATCGGCCAGAACAGTCTTTGCGTTATCAGCATTCCCCAGCATGACCTCAAAAGAAACAGCGGTCTGTTCATATTCAGCGGCCAGCCCGACCATGTCTTTGCCGGCGCCGAAAATTTTTGACAATGCCCCCGCCGCAAGAACTCCTCCGACAACCTTCCCAAACGATGAAATCTTTCCGGCTGTTTCCTGAGTCTTTTTCTGCACCTCATTCATCGCGAACCCGTACTTTTTCGCAAAGCCCTGGACTTCCTTTGCTCTGCGGGTTTCGTTAATCAGGTCTTTCAGGTGTTTTTCAGACATGCCTATCTTTTGGGCAGACGCAACCATTTCTTTTTCAAGGCCAGTCATGCTGCCGGCAAAAGAGTCAGCTCCGCCCCTGGCTTCTTTCATGCCCTTGATCCAGTCACGAAGCTCGCTGTCTGCATCACCTGACAGGTCTATTTCAATGCCAAGACCCCTGATTACATCACTCACAATGCTGCCTCCTGCTTCGCCCTATCAGCCGCCAGTTTTTCAAGGTCTGCCCGGCGGTCCATAGCGGCATTCAGCTTATAGACAGAAAGGGGAGTCAATTCGTCAAACTCCCGCTGTGTCAATTTTACCACCCCGTACGCGATGGGGCGCCAGTAACTCCAATCTTCCTCAACATCACGACTTATCTGCCGCTTTATCTCCTTCTTTGATGGCGGCCTTGTGAGGTCGTTCCACCGGAGCGTCAAGGTCCCCATCAAGAAACCTTCGGAGCACGCGGCCCCAGACCCCCAGTTCCTTTGGTTTTACCGTGTCAACCGCAGGCTTAAAGCTGTGGTTTTCGGGTATCACGCAGTATTCAAAGGCCTTGTCCAGAAACTTAGCCAGGTCAACACCTTCAGTGACAGAGAAGAACTCCCTCTGCCAGTCCAGATAAATTCTGTTGCCAGGATGCTGTAGACGGTAGTTTTTACCGTCTACAAATCTGATAACAGAAACCAGTCCGTCCTGTTCGCTTGATAATACTGAAACTGTACTCATAGTAATTTCTCCTTGTTATGCTTCAGGCATTGCCTGTCCCGTCCACTCAGGGGCAAGAATCTTCCACTCCCTCTTCGGATCTTCGGCGCCAAAGGTAATACTGGGCTTCTCGGAAAACCTGCACCCGGTAGAACCGCCAATATATGCGCCCGCGCTGGTGTTTTTCACCATGACCGTAAAACTGGTTGGCAGTTTGCGAAGAGCGTCCAAAACCTTGTTCGATGGAGACTCCTCTTTCAGCGTAAAGGTGATACCGTGACGGTCATCATTGACCTTTGAAAAACTCACATCGCCGTCAACACCCACAAAAGATTTCATGTCATCTTTTGTGACTGGCTCAATTTTTATCTTGTCGCCGTCTGCAAAACCGGTAATATCAAGGCCGTTTACAATCAAGCGAACATCCTTCGGGTTGTATAAATCACTCATCGTGCATCCTCCTTATATGGTGATAGTTCCTGAAATTTCAGTGGCATGAACAGCCCCCGCCAGAACAAAGGTAAACTCAATCCCCGTCCATTTACGGGCCGCTCTGTCATTGGCAGGAACTTCGCTCCGCTCGGGAATGGTTACCGTGTACATGTACTCGCCTTCATCAGAGAGCTCTTTGTCAGCTTCGCTTACCGCCTTTGCAATAATACCCTGTTTTCCTGACTGACGAAGCACGTCACGAATAGCGGACTCCATCATTGCCGCGCCGGTATTATCGAAAGGTATCTTGTCAGACCGAATGTTCAGCGCGAAAAGAGCCTCGCCCAGACGGGCCTTAATGTAGTCCCGGCTCATAATAACATCAATGAACTCGCCTCCGGTGGTTTTTCCCTCATCAGCATAGACAACATCGCTTCGCTCAGACAATGTCTGACCGTTTCCGTCACGAATAGCGTTCAATTCTGTCATGGTAAAATCAGCGGCAACAACGCCGGTGGGGGCTTTCCACTTCCAGGTAATTGAACCAATCGCCTGGGGAAAACACATTCCTGCCCACGCGGCCTCTGGGAAGTCAGCGGCGCTGTCATGAATGAGATACGCTTCTCGAATGTTATTCCTGGCTGCCAGAGCAGTGGGTGAAGCAGCGCAGCCGATAAACAGCTTTTCATTGCCCAGGGCCCATGTGCCTGCCATGTTAAGGTCCGCATTTGCCCGGCTGGTAATCAAGAGCCCATACCAGTCATTATATGACCCGATAAGGGTATCAAGAGCGTTATCAATGCCCACAGCGTCACTGTGAATATGCACCGCAATTTCAGACGGCCGGGGAGACTGGCCAAAAATAAGGGCAGCCATTTTGTACTCATCGTCATCAGCCGCGAAACCGTCATCAACCATGGATGCAAGGTCTGCATACTCGCCATAGTGGTCAATCAGGCCGTCAGGACTGGTCCTGTTTCCCAGAATAAGAAGTTTTGAAAAACCCTGCACCGTGAGCGGCTTTGTTGCCAGGGTAATCTGAATGTCAAGATCGTTAATATAGGCCATATTATGCCTCCGGTAAATTATTGATAGTTTCTTCTATGTCAACGGCGTCTTCCTCAGTTTCAGAGGTAGAAACACCGGTAAACACAACATCAAAGCCCAGCCTGATTTCAAAGTCGGTCTCTAAAAAAGCCGCCCGGTCCTGAATGGTTACCGGAACAAACTTCGGAATAACACCCTGTGTCTCAAAAACGCTCAGGGCGTTTTCTGACTCAAGCCACGCCAGACACATCATGCCTTTGTTCCACGCCGTGCCGTAACTTTCCGCA
>Ga0100403_1003799_pt1 | contig 11018 bp, 12 predicted proteins | sample CryGeymet201501t_FD_83663 | JGI IMG/M metagenome (GOLD analysis project Ga0100403, IMG submission 83663) | Groundwater microbial communities from Crystal Geyser aquifers in Utah, USA - Crystal Geyser metaG 2015-01t | ecosystem: Environmental > Aquatic > Deep subsurface > Groundwater | place...
CTCTTGGCTCCTGCCGTAGGAGAGGCAAAGGCGAATGCCCCGATTATTATCAATATGCATCCAGAGTGATTCGGTATAAAAAGTCAGATATTATGGCTTTTATTGAATCCAAGCGCGTTAAATCTTCTTGATAACTCTACTCCGCCGTTTCGACGGCGGCGGAGCAGACGTATCAACCGATTAGTCGGACTAATAAAGAGAGAGGATTAAGACAGTGGCAAAATATTTATTTGAACAAAAATAAATTTGTGGCAACTGTCATTGTGAAATTACTTACGATAAGGTTTATTGCAATAATGCCTTTAAAATAACTAAATATTTTAGAGGCAGTGTAGTTTCAAGAAACGATGGATGGAAAGTTTATTGCATAACATGCCATAGAAAAATAACAGGAAGAAAATAGGTGAATTGATAATCAATCCGTACAGGTTGCTGATTTTCTCAAAAGTTAAATTTGCAATTTGTTCAATGCACTTTCAAAAGACCGTTTAAAATATTTTAAATATTTTAAATATTTTAAATACACCACTTGACAAAGAAGAAATATTAGTGTAACTTTGTCAGACAATCGGGAGATTCTATAATGAAATTCTTGAAATTACTAAAGAAAAAAAAGAAATTACCTCCTTTACCGAAACGTATTCGCGCCGAACCTAAAGGCGAATCCGCCAAAACAATTTCATTATTTGCGGTTGAAAAACCCTTAATGAAATTTTTAGAAGATTGCCGGAAAATTCAAACCTCATCCCCAACTACTTACAAAGGGATTTTAGAGGACAAATACGTTGAATTATTCCATAAAGATATTCATCCTGGTATTGATTCTGAGTTATTACGTTTTATGTGCTCTTATGAAATCATGTCCCGTGAATACGAAAAACACGGACTAATAATATCAGACAGAGCCAAAAAAAATTATCAAAAAATAAAAATACAATTTGAAAATCAATTAGATTTTCTCATAAAAAATCCAAAAAAGAAAGTGAGAAAGCCCATGCCATCTTCCAAGAAAAAACCTGAAAAGAAAATAACTCCTCCGGTTGAAGAGTTAAAAGCAAAACCAAAACCTGAAACGGAGAAACCAAAAAGATTAAGCAAACGTCCAAGATTGTCATTTCCGAAAACAGAAATCTCAATTAAAGATGCCTTAAAATTCATTACCAATCCGAATGAAACCGTCACTGCTTTCTTTTTGCAGATTATGTGCACACAAAAAGAAAATAAATTGTCCGATAAAGAAATCTTTGTGAAGATCAAAAAACAATTTAAAGACTGCGTATACCCGTATATTGAAACTAATATTTCGGTAATGCGCCGCCGATTAAATTCTCATTCGCAATACGGTTTAAAATTAAACGAAAAAATCAACCGCTATGAAGATGGAAAAGCGGTTCCCGAATTAATTGGAGGTCGTGGTAGAAAATCCGGTATTTTAAAAGCAAAACCAAAACCTGAAAAGAAAAAAGATATTCCGGTTGAAGATTTAAAATCTACAACTAAGAAAGCGATTCCAAAAAAGACGTCACCAAAACCTGAAAAGAAAAAAGATATTCCGGTTGAAGATTTAAAATCTACAACTAAGAAAGCGATTCCAAAAAAGACGTCACCAAAACCTGAAAAGAAAAAAGATATTCCGGTTATTCCTACAGAGATTCCGGCAAATTCATAAACAGTCAGAGCGTAAATCATCCCCTTGAAAGTCAATTAGTTTAGCCGATTGGCTTATCAAGGAAATGGTTTAAAATATCTGAATTAAAGAGTATATAATTAACATGAAAACATCGCCTAAAAAATTTCGGGATTATCAATTGAAAGCCTATCACTACGCTATTAAGCAAAAGAATCCTATTTTATATATGGATATGCGCTTAGGTAAAACTATGATTGCGTTGCGGTATGCCAAACAATTGACTCCATTACGAAAAAAACGCATATTAGTTTTATTTATTACTCTGTATTCCGCTTTTAATTCCGTGCAAAAAGACGCAATTGCAGATGGTTTTGATTGTTTTTCATTGCTTGGAACTAAGAAACAAAAAATGAAAACTTTTTTGCAAGCAATCGAAAATACTCAAAATACCGTGATATTAGTTGAACACCAATTTTTTTTGTGGATACCTCAAATACTAAATCAATATTACGATTGTGTAATTGTTGATGAATCACATTTATTAAAAGAACCTTCTACAAAGCGCACTAAATTTTACCGTAATAATTTCACTTACAAAAATACAGGGCATAAAGTTTTATTATCCGGCACTCCTGACCCTGAAAATTTACTTGATTATTTTGAACAATTCTGCTTTGCCGATAATCAATTTCTTGACTACACTAATTACTATGATTTTCGCTGTCATTTATTTTATGAATGTCTGTACAAGTGGGAGCCGAAACTTTCTGCAAGAAAACGAATACTTGATTTTATTTCTAATAGAGCGTTTAAAATGGATTTAAAAACGGCTGGATATGATATTCCTGTTTATATCGAAAAGCGTTTTATCCGTTTGCATCCTGAAATGAAAAAACATTATTTATCCTGTGATGATTATTTTATTCTGCAATATAAAGAATTGCATACTGATACTAAGTATGCTCCGGTGCGTGATTCTTGGTTACTGGATATTTGCAATGGATTTATTGATAATCAATTTTTGCATTGTAATAAACTAACTGAGTTATCTTATCTGCTGACTAATAATTTACGAAAAGAAACGGTTGTAATTTTCTTTAGCCGTAACAATTCTATACCGATAGTTTCAAAATTATTAGATCAATTAAATATGAATCATGTTTCTATCACCGGAAAAATACCGGTAACTAAACGGATTCAACTTGAGAACGATTTACACAATGGAAAGTATAAAATATTACTTGCGCAAGTTGACTGCTACACGTATGGAGCCGATTTATCTTTTGCTGACACTATTATTTATTATGATACTCCCGTTAAAACAGTTGCGTATCTGCAATCACAAAAGCGCATTCTTTCTTTGCAGAAATCCAGACCACTTTCCATTATTCACTTGATTACTGAAAACACAATTGAGCAAGACCGTTTTAATTTGATAGAGGATAAAAAGTACAGGATTCAAAATGATAAAGATTATATCAATAAACGGACTAAGAATGAAATTGTTTAAAATTTTTTTGAAATATAAACTTTTATACTTCTATTTTAAAAGTATATTTGATAAATTAAAGGATAACTAATAATGAACACTATATTTTCCAAAGATGAAATTATTGAATCCGCTTATAATTATTTTAGAAATAAACCTTTTACCGTAAAAGAATATCCAGCGCATTTAATCATGCAGGAAATCAATGCACTTGCAGAAATTCCTATAGATAAATTAAAAACAGCGTTGACCGCAAATCAAATCAGTAATTGGTATCACCAATATCGTTTTAAAATTTTATGTAATAATAAACCAACTGTATTTGAAAGTTATCATCATCCAAAACGATTATTAAAAGCAATAAAAGATATTATTGAAAATAATAGAACGATTGAGAATATTATTCCTTTAAACTATTTAGTCCGTGTACATGGAACACAACTTGCAGGAAAGTTTAGACCTGGATTTGTTTTATATTATATTAAAAAATATTGTAATATTAGTCAGCCGTTAAAAATTATGGATACTTGCTTAGGCTATGGCAGTAGTTTAATTGCCGGTCTGGCATTGAATAATTTAGAATATTTTATTGGTATAGATGCTAATTCAGAATCGTATACAGGAAATGTAAATATGATTTCCGCTTTGAATAGAGAAGACTACAATCATAAAATAATATTATATAATGATGGTTTGGAATATTTACATCATTTAAACAGTATCCATAAAAATCAAATTGATTTTTGTATTACCAGCCCTCCTTATTACTGCAATGAAAAATACAGTCAAGATAAAAAACAAAGTTATTTGCGTTATCCTCTTTATGCCGACTGGTTAAAAGGATTTTTAACACCTATGCTACAACTTCAATATGACACGTTAAAATATGGTTGTTTTAATATTGTCAATATCTCAAACGTAGTGATTGATAATATACAATATCCTTTAACTGAAAACACTATTTCTATTGCTGAAAAGTTAGGATTTAAACTGATTTTAAATGAAAATATAACTACTAATACTGTGAATCATTCCAGAGAAAAAGGGGTATTAAAAACCTTTGAACCTGTTTTAGTATTTCAAAAAACTAAGAAAACTTTTGTACCTGTAAAGAGAAAGATAATATGAAAGTATAAATAAATTAAATTTTAAAATATATTATTTATTATTCATAGATAAATAATAAATAATAAATCAAATTTGTTTTAAAGTTAAAATTTAATAAAGGATAATAACATGATAATTAAAGTAACCAATTTAAAAGCGTTGCATTTTGCATTAAGTCTTGCAGAGCATTTTTTAAAAGAAGTGAAAGTTTGTAATCAATATAGAGATCAGAATCACGTTTATTTTTCTAAAGAGGGTACTCTCTATGCCAGTGATGGATTAACAATCATTTGTGCTAAGAAAGCGTTTGAACCAATCGAAAAGTCAATTGCTTTGAAAATGATAAAACCAAATGAAATTAAATATAAAAAATTAGAAAGTATGGAAATTGATACCGATATATATAATGAAATTTCTTCGGATAAAATTGTAAACTATGAGAAAGTTTTAACTGGAAACGTTAAAGAGTTTAACTTTGATATTACAAAATGGGGAAATTCGGAAACGTTTGATACAGCAGTGTTAGGTTCATCAACTCAATGGATTTTTGGAATTGATTATATTGGAAAAACAGGCAGAGAAGAACAATGCTTTTACGCCTGCAATTGTAATAAGAAAAATATTCATTATTTATTCAATCATGGAATACCAAATACTTATATTTTCAGCATGCCGATTAAACCTAATGATTTAGGATACATGATTGAAAAAAATATTAACAATTTTAAATTGTTTCCTTTGAATGAAAATGAAATAATTACCACTCCGATTAAAAAGAAATTACCTATGCCGATTATACCAAGTATACCTGTTCCTTTAAAGAAAAAAGTGAAATTCGTTTTATCAGAGGATGAGAAATTCATTTTAAAATTCATTACTGAAAAATCAAAGCATATTGATGAATTAATTAAAGAATCAAAAATTAGTATTGGCAGAATATCCAGCCTATTAGGAACGCTTGAATTTAAAGATTTGATAGTTCGTGAAATCGGTATGAGGTTCAAATTAAAATGAATTTCTTAGAAAAAATACGAAAAGGATCATTAGTATTTGTTACTCAAAATACCAATGAAAATCTAATATTGGTTAAGGTAACTAATGTTACTCCGTGTCATGTAATGATTGGAGACAGGTACTATGATAAAAAAACCGGAGAGATTGTAGGTTATAAATCCGGTATTGTGACCTTCAAGCGCAAACTGATTCAGTGTACGCCGAAACGGCTTAAACAATACCGCAAGATTGCAGAACGTTTAAGACTGATTGCTGAACTAAAGAAAAACTTTGAATCCGATTTAAAATACTTGAATAATGTTCAGTTGAAAAAAATTGTGAATTGGATACAAACGCATAAAAAGAATAAGGAGAATTTCAATGAAACTATTATCAATTGATCCGGGGCTATCCGGTTGTGGAATTGTTGAATTGGAGAAAATAAATTGTAAATTTACAAGTTTTGCACTTAGAAAAAGTTTAGTAATAAGAACGAAACTAAATCAATTTGAAAATTTAATGGAGCGTATGGATTATATTACTTATCGAATTAATCAAGAATTTTATTATCGCAAAACTATCATTGAAAATTTTGAATACTTATTGATTGAAAAAATGCAGTTTCACGGTAATTCTGCAAAAAGTTTTGCCAGCACAGCACAAGGCAATCTTTTTGATTTGACATTATTATCCGGCTATTTAATAAATTCTATTCAACTGCAAAATAGAATTACCCACCGGAATATTTATTTAATACCTGCACAAGAATGGAAAGGACAATTATCATATATTGCTTTGAAAGCACGAATTAAAAATTGTGTTCAGCAAGGTAGTTTAGTTATCAATGAAGAATCCGGTTTTAAATTCAGAGAACATGAAACCGATGCTCTAGGAATTGCATTGTATTTTTTGGAACTAATCAATCAGAAATAATAAATTATTATAATTATTATTATAATTAAAATACCAAAGGAGAAGTAATAAAATGAATAATCTAATTTTGGATATTGAAACGTTGTCACTATCTGCAAAACCTGTTATCACTGAAATTGCTCTTGTTGGTGTTGATTTGTTTTCTGCATCTACAACTGATGTGAATAATCAGTTAATTGACATAATGCAAAAAACACGGAATAATTTTTTTCACAAACAAGTTTATTACACCGGATTACCAATTGAAGAACAACTAAGAAAGGGTCATTCAATAGACCATTCTACATTAAAATTCTGGTTTGAGAATTGCAAAAAAGAGCAGTATTATACCGGATTCTCAGATGAAAAATCTTTAGAAGATGTTAAAATTGAAATATTGAATTTTATTACAAGATACCGGACAATATATAATATACCGCAATACACAATCAATTTATGGTCTAATGCTCCGGCATTGGATATTGCAGGATTAAATTCATTGTTTTCAAAAAATGAATATCCTTTTAATTATAAAAATCATTTATGTTTACGCACTCTATATAAATCTCTTGGAATCAATACAAAAAGATTATATGCACAATTTGAAATTCTTTGTAAAGAAAATGATATTCAATTAAAAAAACATCATCCGGTATTTGATTGTTGTGTATCCGCTTTTATCTTAAGAAAATGCCATGAAACCGGCTGTAATGTAAATATTTTTATAGGAGAAAACAAATGAATATTACAAAACAAGAAATAATTAAACGAATGAAAATATTTAAAGATACCGGAGAAATTGATATTGACTTTGCACGGGAAAAGTTAATTGAATATCAATATTTAAAAAAAGAAAATCCGGCATTAAGCATGAGGGTTACGAATAATTTGAATGAAATAATTACAAAAAATTTTACAGCCGTTGAATTATTTTCTAAAGACGTTCCTGGATTATTGGTTTATTCTGAATTACTAATCAATGAAATTCAGAATGTGAGAAATGCTCTTTGTAATAAATATCAAAATGATATAAGAATTAATATTAATTCAGCATTTCGCACGAAAGAATACAATGATATTTATTTACCTTCAATCGGATACTCAACTTCTGCAAACTCAAAACATAAATTAGGAATTGCATTAGATATTACTTCGCCGGATATACCGCTCATGGACTTATACGATAGCATTATTTTATCAAGTGAAATACTGCGCAAAAAAAGAATTATTGTTTACCCGTTAAAAAATTTTATTCATGTTGATTTATACGGTTATCAAACGTATCACAAAATCTGTGTAGGAACTACTTTGTATTAAAAGGAGAATCAAAATGTCGGTTAGATTAGAAAAAAATAAACCTTTTGTTTATATCAGCAGTCCTTATACCAATGGGGATATTGCAATCAATGTGCGTTGTTCTTTTGATATGTTTTCTGAATTATTAGAGGATGATAAAGTCATTCCTTATAGTCCTTTGGTATCTCATTTTATTCACTTGCAGAAACCGCAAAATTGGCGAACGTGGATGATTTATGATCTTGAATTAATAAAACGTTTTGATTGCTTGTTAGTTATAAATGCACATTATAAATTTAATAAAGGGGATATTGGAATAGCCAATTATATAGAATATTGGAAAAATTCAAAAGGAGTAAAAAAGGAAATAGCCTATATGAATAAATTAAAACGTCCGATATTTATGAATAAAGAAGATTTGTATGGTTTCTATCATGTTTAAGATTATTCAAAAATATAATAACTGCCGGCGTTGTAATCTGCATACTACACGCAGGAATATTGTATTCGGCAGAGGTTCACACAAAGCCGATATTATATTTATCGGTGAAGGACCCGGCAAGAGTGAAGACTTAATCGGTCTGCCATTTATCGGACGTTCAGGGAAATTATTAGATGAAACCATTAAAAGGGCAAAAGAATTATCAAGAATACCGGATACTATATTTATTGATTATTATATAACCAATATAGTTTGTTGTCATCCAACAAATAGATTTAGTGGAGAGAATAGACCGCCGACAAAAGAAGAAGCGTATGCCTGTTATCCAAGATTATTAGAACAAATTGAATATATCAATCCTAAATGTGTAATTACACTTGGAAAAATTCCGGCGGATTTCTGCAAAGAATTACCATACTTGCAATTTAATTTGTATCATCCGGCTTTCATACTAAGAACAGGAGGCACTTGCAGTAAATATTATCAAGAATATATCAGGAAACTAATAAATATCTTTGAAAGGATAATATTGAAATGAATCAAATTGTTAAAAAATTCAATCCAAAAACACCATTAAAAAGAGATTTAAAATACATGAATCCGGAGGGATTAAAATTCCCAATTCATATATCACCTTCACAACTTAACAATTTTCAGTCTTGTCGTTATTTATCTTATTTAAAACGTCTTGGCTGGTCAAAGGTGTCTGTATCGGATGCACTACATTTCGGTAGATTGATTGATAAATCATTAGAATATCTTTACCTTGAATTATCAAGAAAGAAATTAAATGGTGAGTTTAAACCGCAAGCAATCCGTAGTAGTATTATTGAATTGTTGACTAAGAAAAAAGTGAATAGTGCAATATTCTTTTCGCGGAAATTAGTTCCTGCTCAACAGATAAAAGAATTTACGGATAGATATAAATTTGATCCTTTTGATTATTCTTTTTTAGAGGTTTGGGAAAAAATGTATTCACAACGATCAAGCGAAGTAAATGACGCAACTCTGCAAGATCATTTATTGTATGCGCTTTCATTACTGCCGGAATATTTTGTCTATCATCAAGATATTTTTAACGGTAATTTTAAAATCCAATATACACAAGAAAGTTTAAATGTTAGTTTTGAGCAGGAAGTTATTTTGCATGGCAGAATGGATGCGATTGTTTCAGTAAAATCCAAAGATAAAAAATCATTTAATTATGTGCTTGAAAATAAAACGTCTTCTCAATTTGATGAAGAAAAAATCTCATTCTTAGGTTTAATGGCGATGCAGAATAAGTTTTATTATTATGCTTGCAATTTAGTTGACCCCGGCAGTGTGCATGGTTTATTTTTCAATTTTGTTAGAAGACCGAAAATACGTTTAAAGAAGAATGAATCGGAAAATCAATTTATTGAACGTTTGCAAAATGAAATACAAACCAAACCGGAATATTATTTTAAACGGATGAAAATTACCTACACGGAATCTGACATGAAAGAGTTTGAATTGGAATTAAGACAAAAAATAAAAGACTACAAGTCTTTTTTAAAGGGTAATCTGCCTATTTTAAAAAATGACACGGGTAATATTTGCTATGGATTTTACAAATGCGAATTCCTTGAACACTGCTACGCGAAAGATGATATTAGTAAAAATGTTTTGTATACTATTAAACCATTTGAAGCGTGAAGGATAATTATCAATCTTAATTTAAAAAGGAGAAATAACCAATGCCAATCAAAAAACTGCCTACAAAAAAGAAAACAGTGGATAACAACTTTCATCATTATATGACGTTGCTGTATGGGCGTGAAAAAATAGGTAAATCTACTATGTTTTCACAGTTTCCTAATATTTTATTTATTTCAACCGAGCCAGGAACTAAGGTTCTGGAAATATACGAAACCCCTTGTGAAAATTGGAAAGATATTCGTCAAGTTGTAAATTTATTAGAACGTGAAAAAATGGCGGAAACTTTGTTGTATGAAAATGTGGTAATTGACACGGCGGACAGGGCGTATGACTTTTGCCTTGAATTTATTTGCCGGAATGATGGCGTTGAGCATCCTAGTGATCAGAATGATTATGGTAAAACTTGGAATAAAGTCAAAAATGAATTTACTAATATTATCCACCGATTAAATCGGTTGGAAATTGGTGTTTGTTTTACTTCGCACGCGCAAGAAGTTGAAATCAAAACCAAGAGCGGGGCTAAGTATGACCGCATTTATCCCAGCATGAGCAAACAGGCACGTATTGTAATTGAAGCTCTGGTTGACTTCTTTTTTTACGTGGAATATATGCAGGATATAAACGGTAATGATAGGCGTATTATTTATACGCAAGGTGATGAATCCATTTGGGCAGGATGCCGATTGTCATTGCCGAAATTCATTGAATTAACAAAAACCGGAATGTATGAAAAATTATTACTCGCTTTCAACGGTGAAAATAACGGTATTGATCTTGCAGAATTACGCACAACAAGACAGACCAGCAGTGCTTTCGGTAATTTAGTCAGCAAAGTGAAATCAGCGCAAGAGAAAATATCAACCAAAATTGATGAGAAAGGAGTTATAAAATCCAAACCAAAATCAGTTGCTAAGAAACGTATTTAAATTTTTGTGCTTTTGTGTTTTTGTTTATCATTAACCGATTTAAAATAATACGAATACTGAATTTCGTAAACAGAACTAAGGAGAATAAATTATGTCAAACGTGTATGAACAACGATTGAAAGAAATGGAAAGTCACTGGGTGCAGGACTCACAAAAAGGCTTCACAAATTTACCGGATGGAGTTTATCTTTGCAAATTACAAGATATTAGATTGGAAGAATCTAACAATACCGGAAATTTGCAAATCGTCAGTGAATGGTTAGTTTTCGACACCGAAAATAGCGGGGATGTAATTTATATCTATACCCCGATTGAAGGTGAATACGGACCCTCACTAACCAGACAATTTATTGAATCGTTGAATTATGAATTTCCAAACGATCCTGAAAAAATACCGGATATTATCAACGATTTATTAAATGTGACACCAGCCGTTAGAATTAAATTAACGACTAAGAAAGAAAGACAGAATAAAAAGATTCTTGCCGTCATTGATGATTCTGAATTGCCTTTATCGTCTGATTCTGCTTTTTCAAAAGAAGA
>Ga0100403_1003800_pt1 | contig 11017 bp, 6 predicted proteins | sample CryGeymet201501t_FD_83663 | JGI IMG/M metagenome (GOLD analysis project Ga0100403, IMG submission 83663) | Groundwater microbial communities from Crystal Geyser aquifers in Utah, USA - Crystal Geyser metaG 2015-01t | ecosystem: Environmental > Aquatic > Deep subsurface > Groundwater | place: USA...
AGTTTTCATCAGTAGATTATACTGATTGTTACCTCCAAACATCTCAACTCTACGTCTTATTCTTGTAGATTGTCCTACTCTCACGATTTCCTTCCCATTCCGAAATGTATCGTGCCTTATTCATAAAAAGGGTTATCTATATTTTTCCAATTTTTATACATTCCGATATACAGATTGAGTGTATTTATCATTTTTAGAGTAATTTAGCCATAAAAATGTGTATAATAACTTAATATGTGGTTCAAACAGATACTATATAAGTTTAAAAGGTTTTATCACTTTATTAAGACAGGCCTATTGAAAGGCTTATTAGCTGAGATTAAATATGGCTTTCCTTCCAGAAAAATTAAAGTTCTGGCTATTACTGGGACTGATGGAAAGACGACCTCATCTACTTTACTTTACCATGTCTTAAGAACAGCTGGTAAAAAGGTTGCCTTAATTTCAACAGTTGCAGCCTATATCGGTGAAGAAAAGATCAACACCGGTTTTCATGTTACCACTCCATCACCTGATAAACTGCAAAAATTGATGAAAAAACTAGTTAATGATGGTTTTGAGTATTTAGTTTTAGAAACAACTTCTCAAGGTATTTATCAACATCGCACTTGGGGAATCTTCCCTTATATTTCAGGAGTGACAAATATATCCCAAGACCATTTCGACTATCACTTAACCTTCCAGAATTATTTAGCCGCTAAAGCATTAATACTGAGAGATAGTGAAAAGATCATTTTGAATAAAGATGATTCTTCCTATCAGCCTTTAAAAGATATTTTGAAAGTCAGTGAAAGCAAAGTAGTTAGTTATTCTAAAGATCACCAGCTAGCCGGGGTAATACACAGAGCGATTAAGAAAAGATTTAAAGAAGAATATAACCTGAGTAACTCGTTGTTAGTTACAAAGTTTTCCAAGTTACTTGATATTAGTGATCAAGACATTGCTGATGGGATACTAAGTTTCAATGGTATTCCTGGCAGGATGGAGGAAATTGAAAATAAGAAGGGGATTAGGGTTGTTGTGGACTTTGCTCACACCCCACAAGGGTTAGAATCTGCTTTGACAGCTCTCAAGGCTCAAACAAAAAGACCTTCTAAGTTAATTGCTGTCTATGGCAGCGCAGGACTTCGCGATGCTATTAAAAGGCCAATGATGGGTAAAGTGGGTACTGACATTGCCGATTATTGTATCTTTACAGCTGAGGACCCCAGAACAGAGGATATTTGGTCAATTATTAGACAAATGAAAGAGCAGTTAAAAACTAACCATCAAAAAATCATTTCAATTCCTGATCGCTATAAAGCGATTGAATTTGCTTTAACTAAGCTGGCAAACAGGGGAGATACAGTCGCTATTTTAGGTAAAGGACATGAGCAAAGTATGTGCTATGGTAATGTTGAACATCCTTGGGATGATCGAGAAGCTGTTAGAAAAATTTTGTCCTCTGGGGTATAAATAAAATGAAAAAAAATAATCAAGCACAAAAGAAAGTAGTGGTTATCGGTGGAGGAACTGGAATTTTTCCTGTAACTGCTGGATTGAGACATTTAGATGTCGATATCAGCACAATTATTTCTGTATCTGATTCTGGAGGAAGCACTGGAAGAATTAGAGATGAGTTTGGTTTTCAGCCAGTTGGAGACCTGAGACAATCATTAGCCGCTCTAGCTGAGACAGATGGAGAAGAATGGATTAGAAAATTACTGCTTTATAGATTCGAAAAAGGTGAGGGTTTAAAAGGACATAATCTAGGAAACTTAATTTTAACTGCTCTCCAAGATTTAACAGGCAGTACCAGTGAGGCTTTATTTAGAGCTGAGCAAATTTTTCGATTAAAGGGTGAAGTCATCCCAGCTACTGAAGAAACAGTTGATCTTAAAATAGATTACACTGATGGGACTAGTGCGGTTGGAGAGCATATTCTTGATGATAATGAGAATGCAAAACAGATTAAAGGGGTGAGTTTAACTCCAGCTGCTAAGATCAATCCTCATGCAAAAAAAGCAATCATCAAGGCTGACTATATTATCATTGGACCAGGGGACTACTATGCTAGTTTAATGGCTGCTCTTGCTCCAGATGGTTTAATGGGAGCATTTAAGCAATCGAAGGCTCAGATTATCTTTATTATGAACCTGATGACCAGACTGACGCAGACAAAAGGGATGACTGCTCAGGATCACTTGACTAAAATAGAACAAAGGATTGGTAAAAAAGTTGATATTGTGATTTTAAATAATGAACCAATTCCAGAAAATATCTTAGAGAGATATGCCCAATATGGTGAAGATCCAGTTATTAATGACCTTAATAGAGATCCCAGATTAGTCAAAGCAAATATCATTAGTAATCAAATCTTCGTTAAAGGTTACCAAGATAATACTCATCGCGAGCTGTTGAGACACGACTCAAAGAAATTACAAAAAGTACTGTCTCAGATAATTGACGCTAACTAATATGGCAGATTTTTTTGCACATCAAAAGTATTTTTTAATGGGAATCAAGGGAGTGGCGATGACCTCTTTAGCCCAGTTACTTGTCGATGCTGGTAATGAAGTAGTCGGAGTTGATGTAAAAGAAGACTTTGTCACAAAAAAGATATTGAGTAGGTTGCCTATAGAAATATCTAATGATTTTGAGTTAGAGCTTCCTGGCGATATTGATTGTGTTGTTTATACAGCTGCCCATAAGGGTCCTGATAATCCCATTGTGATTCAAGCAGAACAAAAGAGTTTGCCAGTTTATTCTCATGCAGAAGCACTTAGTGAATTCTTTAACATTAAAAAAGGAATTGCTGTCTGTGGAGTTGGCGGGAAGTCTTCAACTTCAGCAATGATTACTCATATTTTTGAGCAAGTAGATCCACAATCTTTTTCTGTGGGAGTCGGTAATATTTCTGGAATAAATAAGACTGGTAGCTATTTGCCTGACTCAACATATTTTATTGCAGAAGCAGATGAGTATGTGACTGATTCTTCAGCTCCAAGTAAAGGAGTGGAGATTAATCCGCGGTTTTTCTATTTACAACCATTTATTACCGTGTGCACTAATTTAGAGTTTGATCACCCTGATGTGTATCGTGATTTTGAGCACACTAAATCTGTTTATAAAACATTTTTTAATTCTAATAACCAAGCAGGGGCATTAATTATCAATGGAGATGACCAAGATTTGGCCGAACTAGCTGAGCAAGTTTCAGTCAGAAAATATTCTTTTGGCGAGAAAACTGAAAATGATTTGCGACTGGTTGAGTATTATGCTGTTGAGGGTTCTGTCGGAGCCAAACTGCTTTATCAGGGTCAGGATTATTTGCTAAAGCTAGTTGTCCCAGGCAAATATAATGTTTTTAATGCCATGGCTGCCATCTTAGCTTGTCTGGAAGCGGGTGTATCAATAGAGGATTCAATTAGTGCTTTGGAAACTTTTGCCTCAACCATGAGGCGTTTTGAGTACATTGGCGAAAAGAGTGGCATTAAGTACTATGATGATTACGCTCATCATCCCCATGAAATTAAAAAAGTTATCAAAGCCTTAAGCGAGTGGTATCCTCATAATCGCAAAGTGATTGCTTTTCAGTCTCATACTTTTTCTAGAACAAAACAACTGTTCGGAGACTTTATCACTAGTTTTGATGATGCTGATAAACTAGTGATGATAGATATTTTTGCTTCAGCCAGAGAACCGATTGATCCAACCATCACTAGTGATTTAATGTGCCAAGAAATAAATAAGATTAATCCTCAGCTAGAAGCTGAGAATTTAGGTTCTGTTAATCATTTAGCAAATTACTTTAATACTAAATTAGAATTGGGAGATATTGTCCTAACAATCGGTGCGGGAAACATTTATGAAGTACATGACTTAGTAGAATAAAATATGTCACAGCTATTCTCAAAACTAACTAAACAATTCCCTGATTATGATTTTAAACAAGATCACCTGCTTGCTCCTTATACTACAGTTAAAATCGGGGGACCAGCAGAAGTCTTTTATCAGGCAAAAGATCAACAGAAGTTTGAGAATTTATTAAGTTTCGTCAAAGAAAATCATCTGCCCGTGACAGTTTTAGGCTGGGGAGCGAATGTTTTAGTTTCTGATAAGGGAGTAGACGGATTGGTGATTAAAAATAAGGCAGGTAAAATTAAGGTTTTAGGAAATAATAATCAAGATAAAAAAACAGTGAAAAAAGAAAACAGCCAAAAAATATTGGCTCGGTGGAATAGTGACCAAACTAAAGGTACTTTTAAGTATGAATTTAATGATCTTGATTATGATGAATCTGATCAAGAAACAGTTTTAGTAGAAATTGATGCTGGGGTGTCATTAAATCAAGCAATTGTTTCTCTAATTAATCAAGGGATAACTGGTTTGCAATGGTATGCTCGAATTCCCTCTACCATCGGGGGAGCAGTCTTCAACAATATCCATGGTGGGACTCATTTTTTGAGTGAAGTAATTGAGTCAGTTAGAGTCATGGACGAGCAGGGTCAGATTAAAGAATTAAGTAAAGATGAGCTTAGTCTAGGTTATGATCAATCTCGATTTCACCATTCTAATGAGTTAATTTTATCCGTACAGTTTAGTTTATATAAGGGAGATACAGATAAAGCTAAAAATGTCGTCCAAGAATGGAGTAGAAGAAAAAGTATTCAGCCCCATAATTCACTAGGCTGTACTTTTAAAAATATTTCAAATGATGAGAAAGAAGAGTTAGGTTATCCCACTACCAGTGTAGGATACATTATAGAATATGTTTTAGGGATGAAAGGTTATAGGCAGGGCGATGCTCAAGTTTCAGACTATCATTGTGCGTTTATTGAAAATAAAGGCCAAGCTACGGCTAATGATTACTTAAATATTATAAAAACTATTATCAAACAAACAAAGCTCAAGACTGGCTTGATTATTACCCCTGAAATCTTCTTTTTAGGATTTGATAAATCAGAGCTTGAGGGTATAGTGTCATCATATGTCTAAATTTGTCATCACAGGGGGAACTCCTCTGAATGGTTCAGTTCGCGTAGGTGGAGCGAAAAATGCTTCATATAAGTTAATGATTGCTTCATTACTTGGAGAGACTGAATCAAGATTATTAAACTTTTCTCGAATTAGTGATGTAGAGTTGGTCTCACAGATTATTGAATATTTGGGCTGTAGAGTGACTCGTGGTGGAGAACGGGCAATCTCAATTGAGCCTAGTACAATTAAGTCATACACCATTGATCGAGAACATGGTGAGCAAGGTCGTTTTTCGACGATGTTTATCCCAGTCTTACTTCATCGCTTTGGCAAAGCTGAAGTACCAGCTCCAGGTGGAGATAAAATTGGTAAGAGACCACTTGATAGACATTTCGACGGTTTAGAGGCGTTAGGAGCAAAAATTTGGTTTGAAGACGGGATGTATAAAGCTGAAGCAAAAGAGTTGATTGGAACCACATATAGATTTAAAAAGAATTCACACACTGGGACTGAAACTTTAATTATGGCAGCCTCTTTAGCTAAGGGAACAACTGTTTTAGAAAATGCAGCTCTTGAGCCAGAAATTGATGACTTAATTGACTACCTGAATAAAATGGGTGCCAATATTAGGAGAAGGGCTCACCGAGTGATTGAAATTACTGGTGTAGAGAAAATGACTGGAGCAATCCATAAAATTATTCCTGATAGGAATGAAACCGTTAGTTATGCATGTGCAGCTCTTTGTACCAAAGGTGATGTGATTGTTGAAAATGCTCGTCATGATCATTTAACTTCCTTCTTAGAAAAACTAGATGAAATAGGTGCTGGTTATGAAATTGGTAATTATGGGATCAGGTTTTATTATAAAGGTCCACTGAGAAGTACTGATGTTACTACTGAGATTGAGCCAGGTTTTATGACAGATTGGCAGCCACTTTGGGCAACTTTGATGACTCAATGTGAAGGAGTCAGTGTTATTCATGAAACTATCATGACCAATCGGTTCCAGTATGTTGATGAGTTAGAGAAAATGGGAGTCAAGATTGATAAATATAATCCTGAGATATCTCATCCTGAGAAAACGTATAACTTTGATTTAGAGAATGACGAACCAGAGAATAAGCATGCCATTAAAATTCATGGAAAAGTTGAGCTCAAACCTGGTCATTTTTCTGTTAAGGATTTAAGACATGGCGCAACTTTGATTTTAGCGGCAATGACAGCCCAGGGAGTTAGTACGATCGAAGGAATTGAACATGTCGATCGAGGTTACGAAAATTTAGATGGAAGACTGAGATCAATGGGTGCTAAGATAGAGAGAGTGGAGGATTAATCATATGGCATCATTAGCATTGCTTTTAGGTTTATTATTATTTTCGTTTATCATCACTAGTATTTTAATTGTTCCCTTTATTAATATGCTTTATGCATTGAAATTTCAGAGAGCTAATCAAGAGACCAGAGATGCGTTTGGGATGCTCACCCCAATATTTGATAAGTTTCATAAGCAGAAAGCTGGTAAGCCAGTGGGTGGAGGACTCTTAGTAATTATTGTTGTTTCATTGCTATTTGCGATGATTTTTCCAATCATTAGGTATTTAGGAATTGAGGTCACAAGCTTACATGAAGATTTACAAGCAAATATAAATATTCTTTTTTTCACTTTCTTATCTTTTGGCATTCTCGGTTTATATGATGATGTCAAGAAGTTTTTTAATTTTGAGAAAGAAAAGTTTTTTGGCTTGAGGATGAAGCATAAGCTGATATTACAGATTATTTTAGCGGGAATTGTTTCTTTTATGCTTTATCAGAACCTAGGGATTGATTTTGTTCATGTTCCCTTTGTTTCACATAGTTTACATTTGGGTTGGGTCTATATTCCTTTTGCTACATTTACCATTGTAGCTTTTGCAAATGCGGTCAATATTACTGATGGTTTAGATGGTTTGGCAGCTGGAACATTAATGATCAGCTTATTTGGTTTATGGTTTTTATCAGCTTCGATTTTAGATGTGCCTTTATCAATCTTTATTGCTTTGTGGATTGGCTCACTCATTTCTTTCCTCTACTTTAATGTCTTTCCTGCCCGTATGTTTATGGGTGACGTTGGGGCACTTGCTTTTGGAGCAACCTTGGCAGTTGTTGGTTTATTATTGGGCAAGGTGTTGGCTCTCGTTATCATTGGTGCCATTTTTGTTCTGGAAATTTTCACTTCTGCAATTCAACTGCTTTCAAAGAAGATCAGAAAGAAAAAAGTTTTTCCTGCTGCTCCATTTCACTTGACTCTTCAGCAAAAAGGCTGGGAGGAGCCTAAAATTGTCCAAAGAATCTGGTTAGTCCAGATCATGTTAACAATTTTTGGAGTTTGGCTAGCAGTTATTTAGTGACGTTTTGTAAGGTTCTTGTAATATTTTAAGAATATTGTGATATGATAAAAGATAGTTTATAACTTTTTAGTTAGAACTATCTATGGCAAATAATACACAATTACTATTTTGTAGTTAATCTAACCAGCTCTTTGGGAGTTGGTTTTTTTTATTTGTTATGACTTATTTAGTAATTTATTTTAGAATTAATAAAGATTAATCTTTAGAAAACATAAATGTTAAAACACTTCAAAAAAAACATTAGGAAAATTCATTCCCTTTTTACAATCTTCTTGCTAATGTTCCAGAACATTGCCCCATTGTTCCTTTTAGCTACTCCGACTTATGCTCAAGTAACTCCAGTAGTGAGTGATGTTTCTTTATCTTTTAATAGTGAACAAAATCAGTTGTCTCTCAAAGGATCAGTTAATACTGATACCCAGTATCTCCTTACCTACGATGATATTGATGAGGCAACTCCTCCAGAAGCCATTACAGGGTCTGTTAACGGAGTTAACTTTGAAGAAAACATCTTTGTCGGAACTTGTTCTGGTGAAGACTGTGTAGAAGACGAAGTTACCAAGGGTAGCTTAGAATTTACTGCTACAGACTACACAGCTGATTATCAAATTACTGATGGAGTGCTTTGGTTAACTACAAACAATGTCTCAAGTGTCGCTCAAGTTGAATTAAACAAAACATATCAAGCCCCTCAAAATAACCAAGTCAGTGTTACTTTTACCTCTTTACCTGAGAATCCAGGTTCTTTAAATATTGAAGAAATTATTTTAAGTGAGGAGCAAGTAGAATCACTAGGGGCATTATCTAATGTCGCTTATGACATTACTTCTTCTATGGAAGATGGTAGCTTTGAATATGATTTAACTCTTCCACTCCCAGAAGGAGCAGATGAGACAGCTAAGGTTGTCTATGCAGAGAATATTGATGGCTTAGCTTCTGGTGAAGAATTGATCAAGACTATAACTGGGGATGAAATTAAGGCTGAGGGAGTTGATCATTTTACGGTGTTTGTGGTTACGTTTGAGACACCTCAAGATCCTTCTCCGTCTGATCCTGGATATAATGATATTTGGCTAGACTTTGGAGGAACAATAACTCAGGTGCCAACTGGAACAAATGGTATTACTTCTGCTGAAGGTAATTCACATGCTGAAATAACTGGATCAGTTTTCACAAGATGGGACGGTTACAAAAGTGATTTTCCAATAGCTGGATATGATACTTCACTTGACGTATTCTTAGATATGAACCTTGCTGATGGTATTGTTGATAAAAGATTTGACTTCAGTTCAGCAATAAGTAACCCAGCAGGTAGCCATAGAAGGGATTTTATTATTCATTTGGGAACAAATCCAAATGTCTCAGGACAATGGCTTGTAAATGCTAGTAATAATGCACCTGGATGGCCGGGTAATTCTGGATCAATTGATGTTACTGAATCTGGTTGGTATACAATTGAACATAAATTTAGAGAAAATAGCAGTGGCGTTTTAGAAGTAACTGTCTCTTTATACAAAAAGGGTGAAACAAGTCCAGTTGGAAGTTGGTTACTATCTAATCCAACAGATATAATCGGGGACACAGTCGGAGGTAACAGATATGGCTGGTTTACTTCACAAAGATTTGATTTTGATTGGTTGGCTATTGATAACACAAAAATAGATTATGCAACTCCAACAATTACTACAATAGAAGTCCCTCTAAATTCAGGAAACTGGTTGTTTAATAGGGATCTTGATACCGCAACTCCTTATGAGTTCAATGTTGATCAAGCAAGTATTGGTATTGGCAGTTTGTATGTCAAACCAATTCAAAATAATTATCCAGTTGCTGGTAAAGCAGGTAATGATAAATTTATTGCAGAAAATTTCTTAATGACTGAAATTGATGATGTAGATTCTGTATCATACGATTTTATGATAGGTGCTGGAGGAGATTCTTCTGATGCAAACGAATTCTATATGAATGTCTATGCTAATTTTGGTGATTCAGATCCAAATAAATATTATGATTGTAAATATGATGTTGTTCCAGCTATTGGTTCAACTGCAGGATTTACGACTGTTACTTTTGATCCTACTCAATCTTACCCAGTAACAACAAGAACAGGAGGAAGTGCTTCACCTTATTCTTGTCCTTCTTCTCCGTCTGAAATGAATGATTTAAGTACCGAGAAGGATTCTGTAATTAGAATGTTTGCATTAAATTTAGGTGACACTTCATCAAATGATACTAATTTAGATGGTTATTTTGATAACGTAATTATTAATAAAGGATTAGATGTGACGATTTATGATTTTGAGCCAGATTTAACTCCTCCAGCAGCACCAAAAAATCTTGGTTTTAACTCAAGAGACGCTGATTTTAGTACTGAACCTGTCGAGATAAGTTGCGGAGGTGCAACAGACCTTAATCAAATGTCTCATCATTGGACTATCGTTGATGACGCTGTAAAGTATCAGAGACAGTGGGTCTTCCCTGGAAATGACCACACAGTGGAAAGTAATTGGAAAGGTGCAGAAGAATGGACTACAAATTACACAAATTACAGAAGTTTTGGTGGTGGTGGTGGAACAGAAGGCCTTTGGCACGTAAGAGTTAGATCTCAAGATGCAGCTGGAAATTGGAGTGAATATAGTGATGCCTGTGCAGTGACATTTGATAAGACTGTACCTGAAGCTCCAGAAATTATTCTTCCAACAGCAGATCAATACTTTAATTCACAACCAATATTAGGTGACTGGACTGATGTAACTGACCCATCCGGAATTCAGAAATATCGTATTCAATATGAATATGATGATGGTCATACATTCTCAGGCTACCCATACAGAGAAACAACAGCTTCACAAAGAAATCATACTCCTGGAATAAGTGAGCAAGGAGGAGTAAGTTATAGAGTTCAAGCTTTTGACAATGCTGGGAATGAAGGAGCATGGAGTGAATGGAGACATTACTTTTATGATGCTACTGCCCCAATCAAACCAGTTTTAACATCTCCTGAAAATGATGCTTTTGTTACTGGTAATCCAACCCAATCATGGGAGGTTATTGATGATGCTGACTACTATGAATATGAAAGTTACAGTGATGAATTATTAAATAATAAAGTTTATGAAACAACTGTAAATAGTAATTCAAGAATAGTTGGGGGTAATCAGACTGTAAGTTTTTGGTGGAGAGTAAGAGCAGTTGATATTGCTGGTAATAAATCAGAGTGGAGTGACGCATGGAAGTTAAATGTTGATAACACTGCTCCATCAGTGCCAATAAATCCGTCGCATAACAACGTTATAATTCCAACTAATAACTTTGATTTTGATTGGGATGACTCTATCGATACGAGTTCAGTTACTTATGAATTTCAATCATCTCTAAATCCTGCACAAGTAGATGGTGTTCTAACTACAGGGTTATGGCCTTCAGGTATTTTACCAACTAGCATGATTCATTCATCTGGTGCTCCAGATGGAACATGGTATTGGCAAGTAAGAGCAATTGATGCTGTTGGAAATACAAGTGAATGGAGTGAAATTTGGAATGTGACTCTTGATCAAGATGCTCCAAATGTTGAGATAACTAATCCTGCTTCAGGTTTAGTGACTGGGATTGTTGACATTAGAGGAACAGTTGAAGATGACAATCCTCACCATTATTGGTTCGTCATTCAA
>Ga0100403_1003806_pt1 | contig 11010 bp, 17 predicted proteins | sample CryGeymet201501t_FD_83663 | JGI IMG/M metagenome (GOLD analysis project Ga0100403, IMG submission 83663) | Groundwater microbial communities from Crystal Geyser aquifers in Utah, USA - Crystal Geyser metaG 2015-01t | ecosystem: Environmental > Aquatic > Deep subsurface > Groundwater | place...
CATCGCGACGTGACCGTCATAGGCGGGTCGAAGGACATCGACAAGCTGCGCAACCGCAAGCCGTCGTCCATCGTGGTCTGCACCTACGATCTGTGCCGCAACGATGCCGTGCGCGAGACACTGTGCGGCTATGGCTTCGACTTCGCGATCCTCGACGAGTTCCAGATGCTGCGCAACCCGGACGCCAAGCGGACGCTGGCCGTCTACCATCGGCGCGTGGGCGTGCTGGCGAAAATACCCGACGTCATGATCATGTCGGGCACGCCCGTCGTGTCGTGGCCGCTGGATATGTGGGCGCATCTGGCCCGGTTCGCGGCCGAGCGCATCATGGACGGCGACAAGCGCATGACGCACGAGCAGTTCCGTGACCGCTATCACATCACCCGGCGGCAGCCGATTGCCGGCAAGCGCGACCCGCTCATCAAGATCGTGGCGACGCGCAATCTCGACGACCTGCGTGCGCGCGTGGACGGGTGGGCGGTGCGCCGCCGGAAAGAGGACGTGCTCAAGGACTTGCCGCCCATGATGGTGCGGGACTGGCCGCTCGAGATAACACCGGCGGACCGGCGCAACTTCATGGCTATGCTCGAGGATGAACTGCCGCCCGAACTGGTGCTGCGGATCCGGCAGGCCAAGACCGAAGCCGAACTGGCGGCGGTCGCTGACCTCGTGCTGAACGGCAGCCCGCATGTGGCGAAGGTCGTGCGCATCTGCGGCGTGGCCAAGGTTCCGGCCCTGCTGCGCAGCCTCAAGGCTGAACTGGCCGAGAGCGATTACAAGCTGGCCCTCATGTGCTGGAACCACGACGTCGTGGACATGCTCATGGCCGGGCTGCAAGAGTTCCGCCCGGTGGCGATCACCGGCAAGCACAGCACGTCGCAGCGGACAGCCGCTGTGGCAGCCTTCATGGACGACCCCGCGTGCCGGGTGTTCGTCGGTCAGATCAGCGCCTGTGGCACCGCCCTGACGCTCACGTCGTGCAGCCGCGTGCTGTTCCCCCAGCTTAGCTGGACCCCCGGTGATAACGCGCAGGCGGCTGCACGCTTCCATCGCATCGGGCAGCGGGACAGCGTGGACGTCCGCATCCCCACGATGCCGGGGTCCATCGACGCGGCGTTCAACCGGGTCCTGTCGAAGAAGCTGGCCGCAGCGAAAGAGGTCGTGGACTGATGCCGAACCGGTATCCCGCCCCCTGCTATCGCTGCGGTAAGATCGTGGAGCCCGGCGCAGGCGTGTTCGAGAAGTTCGGGCGTGTTCAGCGCAAGAAGTGGCCCAACGCGCCGTACGGCGTGAAGTGGCAGGTCCAGCACCACGAGTGCGCGAAGCGGTGGTCTGGCACTGCGCGCCACCACCTGTACGCGCCCGAGGAAGGTACGCCGCATGGCTGAGTATATCATCTCCGACACCCATTTCGGGCACGGGAACATCATCGAACTCGGCAAGCGCCCGTTCGAGAACGTGCAGCGCATGAACGACCTGCTGATCGAGAAGTGGAACAGCCGGGTCACACCGCGCGACACGGTCTATCACCTTGGGGATTTCGGCTGGAAGAACACCGAGTATAATCTCGACATCCTGTCGCGCCTGCGGTTCAAGAAGCTGGTGCTGGTCTGCGGCAACCACGACAGCGCCAAGACCTTGCGCGCCTTCGACCAGATGGGCGTGCAGATACAGGACTACCTCGAGGTCGCGACACCCAAGCATAACATCCGGCTGTGCATGTTTCACTATCCCCTGCTCGAGTGGAACGGCTTCTACCGCGGCGCGATCCATGCGCACGGGCACACGCACAGCAAGATCTTTTCCGAGTTCCCCGGCCGCTACAACGTCTGCGTTGAAGCGATCGGATACGCCCCAAAGTCGCTTGCGACGTTGGAAACCGAGCACGTCGAAGCCGTGCGCATACCACAGGAGACCCGTGATGGACATGAAGATCACCCTCGAAATTAACGACCCCGCCGTGGTCACGGCGATCATGCGGCTGCTGGCCGAGGACACCTTCGCCGTGCAGGCTGACACGCCTGACGTCGAGCGCCAGAGCGCGCCCGAAAAGCCGCGCGCCGGCACCGCTGCCGCGCTGCTGAACGACCCCACGCAACCGGGTCAGGGCGGGCAGTCGGCCTCGGCCAAGCTGATCGCCAGCACCAGCATGAAGCGGGCGCAGACCGTGACGCTGGCGGGCGGGGCCAAGGGCAAGGACGGCGACATCGTCGTGACGGAAAGCGGCGAGGAAGGCATGATCGTCGCCTGCTATCGCGGCAAGGCCATCCTCGAGTTCGAGGACGCCACCGCCGAGATGTACGACGCGCCGTCGCTGTCGCTGGTGCCGCAGGAAGACGAAGACCCGCTGCCGCCGGGCGGCTTGGAAGAGCCTGCGTCGGACGAACTGCTGTCGTCCGAGAAGGTCGAGGCCCTCAAGGGAAAGGCCAACGGACTGGTGGCCAGCAAGCGCGCGACGCCGGACGAGATCTTCAAGCTGCTGGGCCAGTACGGCGCAGGCAAGTTCCAAGACCTGCCCGCCCGTGCGTTCACCCCGATGGACCGGGCGCTGGACGAACTGGCAGCGATGCCCGAGCCGACCTCGCACGGGTTCTGAGCCATGGACGCTGCCCTCGCAAACAACCGGCCTTCGGGTTTCAGCCGCACCATCGGCTGTCCGGGGTCACGGCGGATGCTGGCGAAAGCCCCCACCCGTCAGCGGTCTTCGACCTACGCCGACGAGGGCAGCGCCGCCCACACGCTGATCTATCGCTGCCTCACGACGAACACGATCCCCGTCGAGCACTTGGGGGACGTCATACAGGAAGAGGCGGCATGGCCGGTCAACGCCAACATGGTGTGGGCGACGTCGGTCATGGTCGCGTGGTGCCGGACCCTCATGAACCACCCCAAACGGCGGTGGCTGTCGATCGAAGACCGGTTGAAGATCCCCGGCCTCGACATGCCGAACGGCGGGACCGGAGACTTTCTGGTCCTGATCGGGGGGAACCTGCACGTGGTCGATTACAAGCACGGGGCAGGCGTCTACGTCGAGGTCAACGGCAACTCGCAGTTCTTGTCCTACGGGCACGGTGCACTGAGCACCATGCCTGCGGAACTGGCTGCGGACGTCGAGAAGCTGACGCTGACCTGCGTGCAGCCCCGCTGCGGCCGTGAGGCCGTGCGCAAGTGGTCTTTGTCTGTCGAAGACCTGCGCGGATGGCTCGACAACGTCGCATACCCTGCGGTCGAGCGGTCCCGTGCGCCCGATGCACCGCTGGTGCCGGGCGATTGGTGCAAGTTCTGCGAAGCCTCGGGGTTCTGCACCGCCCCGCTTCAAGCCATGGCTGCCCTCATGGGCGACATGGTCGCCCCCGCAACCGACATCTCACGACCGGAGGTCAAGAAAGACTATGAGTTCTAAGCTGACCCTTCCCATCGACATCGACGCCGAGGTCATGGACGAAGCCACCCTCGCGCGCATCATGGACATGGCGCCCATCATCACGAAGTGGCTGGACGCCGTGAAGGCCGAGGCCAAGCGCCGCGTGAACACCGGCAAGGACGTGCCCGGTTATCACATGGCGCCCGGCAAGCGCAGCCGCGCATGGACATCCGACGAAGCTGCCAAGGAAGGCATGGCGGCGGTCGGGATCAACGATTTCTACGAGGAACCGAAGCTGAAATCGGTTGCCGCCGTAGAGAAGGATTTGCCCGAGGCGAAAGCCGACGTGCTCAAGAAGTTCTGGCAGTGGCACCCCGGAACACCGTCGCTCAAGAAGGCTGACGGTCCTCGCGCAAATAACGCCCCGTCTACCATGTTCACCGATCAGGCACGGGTCATGGACGGCAACGCAACACCTGATTGGTAATCGCAGGAGAGGCCAAAAACATGGCAAGCTATCTCATCAAGGACACCAACGGCATCATCTGGACGCCGACTGCACTCATCCGCTGGCCGAACCTGTTCGTGCCGTCGCTGCCGAAGGGTGCGGACCCCAGCAAGACCCCGCAGTTCTCCGTCACGGCGGTGCTGTCGGCCAAGGAGCCGGACTTTGAAGAGTTCCGCGCCGTGCTGTGGGAAGAACTCGACCGCGCGTGTGTCGCAAAGCACGGCGCGAACATCGCCGAAATGCGGCAGCGCGGGCGGCTCAAGCTGGCGGTCAAGCGCAACAACGACCCCGAGGTCGGCAAGATGGGCCAGCCGGGGTTCAAAGAGCGCCCCGACGGGCTGCACTTTGGCGCGACCACGCAGTTCAAACCGCCGGTCAACGACATGAACGGCATGGGCATGTCGTCCGATCGTAGCGACGAGATCTACGACGGCATGTTCGGTCAGATCGGCGTTACGGCGTGGGGCTGGACGCACCCGACGGGCGGCAAGGGCGTGTCCCTGAACCTCGTGGGTGTGGTCAAGCGGTTCGACGGTGATCGCCTCGGCGGCGCACAGGCCGACATGAGCGCCGTGCAGGCGGACGACAACGTGCCCGAGGGTGCGAAGGTCTCGCCCGCGCATGACGTCGCTGGTGGCGGCGCTGGTGGCGCGCACGACACCGCCCCGGCACAGACCGGCGGCGGCGGCGGAAACTACGGGTTCTGAGCGCGCAGATGGGTCGGCCGCGGGAGATACTGCTCGACTACGAGACGCGCAGCACGTGCGATCTCACGAAGCGTGGCGCGCATGTCTATGCGGCCGACCCCTCGACGTCGATCCTGTGCTACGCATGGGTCGATGTGAACGAACGGTCCAAGCGCGGGGTCTACCGCGCTTGGCCCAACGCCAACGAGCCGCACCCGGACTGGGTCTATGACCCGCACGCCGCGATCTACGCATGGAACGCCGCCTTCGAGATCGCCATAACGAAGGACGTTGCGACCCGGCAGTTCGGCTGGCCAGACATATCCGCCGATCGGTTCGTGTGTCTCATGAAGATGGCCGCGCACGCCGGCATGCCGCTCGCCCTCGACCGCGCGACCGTGGCCGCGGGGCTCGAGGTCGCCAAGGACATGACCGGGCATCGCATGATGATGCGCTGGTGCAAGCCGCTGCCGCAGTCGAAGGCCGACAAGGAAGCCATCAAGGCGGGCAAGACCCCGCCGGTGCGCTGGGCCGACGACCCCGCAGAATATGACATCCTGTGCGCCTATGCCGAGGATGACGCACGTGCCGAACTTGGTATGCTGGACGCCCTGACCGGGTCCGCGTCGGACTTCGAGATGGAGATGATGCGGATTGACCAGCGCATCAACGATCGTGGTTTCAGGATCGACACCGAGGCCGCCGAGGGTGCGGCCAAGATCGCGGCGGAAGAGGTGAAACGGCTGAACGCCGCAATGAGAAGGCTGACCAATGGCGAAATCACCACATGCAACCAGCGCGACCGCATCCTTGCTTTCGCAGCCCGACACGGTGTGGATCTGCCCAACCTGCGGTCGGGCGAGGTTAAGGATACCTTGGCCGGGGAAGAGCACGACGGTGCCGAAGACGATCTTGCGCAAGTGGCTCTACCTCCTATTGTGCGTCAAGTTTTGGAACTCCGGGTTGAAGCAAACAAGGCTTCCGTCGCCAAGCTACGAGCAATGGTGCGCGGAGTTGGAACGGACGGGCGCTTTCGCGGCGGCTTCGCGTACGGTGGTGCAGCCAAGACCCTGCGGTGGGCAGGACGGCGAGTGCAACCGCACAACTTCTCCCGAGAGAACCCCCCCGCCGAGGTTCCAGAGGAAGTATGGTTTGACGCCCTCGCATCCGGCGACCGGGAATACTTCGCCAGCCTCTTGCCCGACGGGATGACGGTCATGGACGGCCTGAAAAGCAGTCTGCGCGGCATGATCATTCCGTGATACCATAGACCAAGGAGAGACCAGATGAACGACCAGACCCTGACCGAAGACCTGCTCGCCGGATACCGCGCCGCCGCCCAGCAGGCGCTGGATGCAGGGCGGACCGCCATCGCGGAGCGCAACGCCTTGCAGCGCGAGTGCGACCGGCTGGCGGCACAGGTCGAGGATCTGAAAGCCGAGACCCGAGACTTCAAGAGCCCTCCTCCGGTGTTCTGCGCCCGGTGCGGTGCGCCGCGCGACAACCATCCGTACCGCCACCCGTTTGTTCCCGCGCCCATCACACGCGGAGAGCCAAGATGATCCGCCTTGCCCCCGCCCTCGCCCTGCTGGCGCTAACCAGCGCCGCACACGCCGCCCCTGTGACCGTCTGGAACGGTCCCGGTCCTCGCGCCTGCAACAGCGCCTGCACGGAGCCGTGGGCGCTGTCCGAGGCTGCGCGGGCCATGCCCGCCGACGTGCACGCCGCCATGGCCGCGGCCATTGAGGCCGGCCCAGCCGAGCGCACGCGCGTCATGCCGGGGCAGATCCTCGCCATGAACACATACGCGAGCGCCGAGGGTCGGCCGCTGGCCGAGGTGCGGCCGATCGTTGCCGATCTGGTCGCCCCGGAACCTGCGCAGGGGTGGTACGTCCGCGACGCCGCCGGCACGCGCTGGGGGTTCGTGCGGGTGGACGGCTGCGCCAACTGGCAGGTTACGGTAGGCACGCCGCCAGCGACGCCGGTGCAGACCTACGCGGGCCCGATGACGGTCTGGGGTCCGGGCTATCTGGGCCCGATCGGCTACGGCACACGGGGTGGCGGCGCGTCCAGCTACTTCAAGACCCACACGACAGTGAACAACTGGACCGACGACGGTCACGCAGAGCCGCCGAGGATTGTGCCGCTGCCGCAGGTGCCCGGTCAAACGCCGCCCCCGATCCCGCTGCCCGCCGCCGCGTGGCTGCTGGCATGCGGCGTCGCTGCGCTGATCGCAGCCAAACGGGGCTTGCGCCGCCAGTAAAAACGCGGTAATACCTGCTAACGCGACCGAGAGGAACCCCCGATGCCTGACGCCGACGCATGGCGGCGCTGCGACGTTCATAACTATTCCGTTGCCGATGAGTGGGGCGATCACAGCCACACGATCAGCGAGGTGCGCTGGACGCGGTACGAGTTCGTGCGCGCGACACCGAAAGGCGTCTGGCTTCGAGGTTTCCTGACTGGTGAGTTCTTCGTGCTCGGCACTTCGCTTCGACAGCGTGCGGTGCCCACGCGCCAGCTTGCCGTGCAGGACGCGATCGCGCGGAAGAGGCGCCACATCCTCGGGTGCGAGGCCCGGCTAGAACGCGCCTTGACCCACATGGAACAACTTAAAAGGGTAGAGCGACATGAACGTGAACGAGGCTCGCCAGATCGGCGAGAGCAAGCTGCGGGTATCCAAGCCCCTGTTTGAGAAGAGCATGGAGGTCGCCAAGGCCATGGACGTCGAGGCCCGGCACATGGGCCCGATGACCCTCGCACTGGCGATCATGGGCGTGTCCCGCGCCCACCAGTCCGAGGACCTGACCGCCGAACTGACCGACGCGCTGGCGCTGGTCTCGAAGGCCGAGAACGAGTGGCGCATGGAGCGCATGACTGAGAGGCTGCGGTCATGATCGCGGGCTGCGGAAAAGCGCCGGCCGAAGACGAGCAGCGCGAACATGACAAGGCGTGCTGGGAGGTGGCCAAGGCCATGACCGGTGCGCTTCCCGTGGTCGCGCATGCACACAGCGCCTGCATGCCCGGCGCGGTGTCGGAGACCGTCGCCGACATGCGGGCTTTGTACCGCATGTCCTTCTGCGAGAGCGACGCGCAGTACCATGCGTTCCTCAAGGAACTGATAGGCCGTGCTGGGGCGCTGTACGATGCGGCCCGCGCCGAGGTCGAGCGCACAGGAGACGATCCGCATGCTGGATCTACCCTGCACTGAGCCTCGGCTGGTCGTCGCGGACCTAGCCCAGATCGAGGCCCGCGCCTTGGTCTGGGCAGGCGGGCAGTGGGATGTGGTGGAAGCCTTCGAGCGGTACGACGCTGCGGTCGCGGCCGGCGAGCCGGAGGACGTGATCAAGAAGCTGGACATCTACACGGTGAACGGCGCCAAGATGAACATGGACCGGCAGGGCGGCAAGGTTGCCACCTTGTCCTGCTTTGGTGCGGACACGCAGGTTCTGGTGAAGAAGGGACTTGATACGTTTACGCTACCCATAGTAGAGGTTACGTCCGAGTATCAAGTGTGGGATGGCGTAGAATGGGTATCGACAGCGGGCGCGATTGCAAGAGGGCGCCGTTCGACGATTGTGATTGGTGGGGTGGCTGTGACGCCCGACCACGCTTTGCTGTGTGGCGAGACTTGGAAGCCGGCGTCGGAGGTCAGAACCTGCGCAAGCACCCTAACCCGAGCGTTGGCGACCGGTTCGGCGAACTTACCGTCCGAGGTTTTGTCGTCGGTGTTCGCGGCGGGCTTCTCCGCGTCATCGTGCAGTGCTCGTGCGGCGCACCACGCCACGAAGCCGGCATCAGCAACCTCAGATCCGGGCGCAGCACCCGGTGCATGCGTTGCGCCGCGGTCGCTTCGCGTGACACCCGCACCAGCAAAGAGAAGCGGTATCTGCGATACGCTGGCGTCTTGCCTGACGACAAGCATCGCCGCCGCCTGCTCAACCGCATCTCGGCTATTATGCAGCGGTGCCACAATCCTCGGAGCAAAAATTATGCCGGATACGGCGGGCGCGGCATCCTCGTACACGCGCCGTGGCGCGCTGCCGACGGCCGCGCTGACTTCCTGCGCTACCTACTTACGCTCGACGGGTGGGACAACCCGCACCTCGAGTTGGACCGGAGAGACAACAACAGGGGGTACGAGCCGGGCAACCTTCGGTTTATCGAGCGCCGAAAGAACGCCAGAAACAAACGCACCGTCGCCAGTTTGCAGCGTGAAATCGACAGTCTACGATCTGACCTTGTGTGGGCCAAGGCAACGCTTCACCGTCTGGACATCCCTTGGGCCCCTGATAGCGCATAACTGCGGTTATCAGGCCGGGCGTTTCACGGTGTGCGTCTTCGCCAAGACCTACGGGCTGAACCTGACCGAAGAGCAGGGGCAGGCCATCGTGACCGCATGGCGCGAGGCGAACCCCATGGTCGTGCGGCTGTGGAAGGCCGAAGAGGACGCCGCCAAGGCCGCGATCGAAAACCCCGGTGTACCGCAGGACCGCGGCAAGCTGGGCGCGTACCTGTTCAACGGGCAGCATCTGCTGCGCAAGCTGCCGTCCGGCCGGTGCATCTGCTATCGCAACGCGACGCTCGAGATGAAACAGACGCCGTGGGGCCAGCGGCGCAGGGTTGTGGGCTACGATGCCAACTACTTTGCCAAGAACTCGCGCACGTTCGTGCGGCTGAAAGCCTATGGCGGGCTGTTCGTCGAGAACCTGATCCAAGCCATGTGCCGCGACATCCTCGCGGTCGGCATTTACCGCGCCGAGCGCGCCGGGTTGCAGGTCATCTTGCACGTGCACGACGAGATCGGCGTGCGGTCTACGCAGCCCGCCGTGGACGGCGTGCTGCTGGTCCGGGCCATGACATCGCCGATCCCGTGGTGCAGGGGGCTGCCCATTGCATCGTCGGTCGATGTGCTGACCCGGTATCGCAAGGCATAAGCGCGGTGCGTCACCACGCCGGCACGGCCGGTGCAGCGGATGCGGGGAACACGCCGATGCTTTCGTTGGCCGCGTCGGCCTGCTCTTGTGTGAGGAAGCCGCGCTCGACCAGCACGGCGGTCACGGCGTTGCGGATGAAGGCGCTGCGCGGGTCGGGGATGGCATCGAACACGGGCTGCGGCAGTCGAACGCTGGTTACGGGGGTGCCCAAGGTGGTATCCTCCATGGTTGACCACTGCCCCTGATATACTGTTTTCTGCCGGTATTACAAACGCTGTTTACACAAAAACCGCACGCATGTATTACTGGTTCACGCCACCCGGAAAGAGGACCCCCCATGGCAAGCAACACCGACACCCTGCTGAAGACGTCGGTCGATGAGATACTCGACCTGCACCGCGAAATCGACGACGCCAAGCTGATCATGCAGGGCCACTACGAGGCGCTGAAAGAGGCTGGCTTCCACGTGCCCAGCGTTCGCAAGGCCGTGACGCGCATGAAGAAAGAGCGCGCGCACGTGCTCGAGCAGGACCGCGAACTCCACGAGATCGAACAGAGCCTCGGGCTCGAGATGCCCGACTGGTGACGCCGAGATCGCACCGGACCTGCCTCCGCTTGTGGCTGCCCTCCGATGCGTGCAACTGGGCCGGTGAAAGCCGGCCCGCCTTTTCCAGTGAAGGAGTTTAACCCCATGAATGAACTGCTTGCGGTGATTAAGGCGCGGCGGATACCGCTCGCCCGAAACCTGCTTCGCGCGATCGGCGGCGGACTTTTCGGAGCCGGTCTGGTCGCGAGCCCCGATGCGCTGCTCGGCCCGATGTACGTCGAGATCGCGGGGGTGGTGCTGTATCTCACGGTCGATGCCGTCTACCTGTACGTCGCCGAGCGCGGTGGCCAGACATGAGCCACGATGACGGTGAAAAGAAAGGGCTGCAATACAGCAGCACCGACGACGCGCGCACCGAGGTCGGCAACGTGGTTCGGCACCAGTACCGCAAGCTGAGCGCCGCCGAGCAGGAGACCATGACCCGGATCAAGGATCTGGGCGCGGCGCTGATCAGCGAAGCCGAGACCCGGCGCACCAACCGCCCGGAGGTTGCGCGGGAAGCATCTCTCGCCATCACCAAGGCCGAAGAAGCGGTCATGCGGGCCGTCAAGGGGTTGACCAAATGCCCGCCGCGGACGTTTTTGCCGCGTGGTCGGTGACGTTTGTGCTGGGTTTCGGCGGTTTTATTCTGGGCGCGTATCGCGCGCAGCACGAAGAAGATCGGTTTGCGGTCGCAGTGGCCGGTATGACTGCCGGGCTGCTGCTGGCCGCACTGAGCATCATAGGAGCGCGCCTGATATGACCAAGCACATCATCGCCTTGACCGGGCCGATCGACGTGGGCAAGAGCACCGTCGCGCAGGAGTTGAAGGTTCTGCTGGCCGGGGCCGCGGGCGTGGGGGAGCAAGCGGTCACGCGCGCTCGCAAGCAGGGGCAGTTCGCGCTGGAAGCCATCGCGCGCAGGGGCGG
>Ga0100403_1003807_pt1 | contig 11009 bp, 7 predicted proteins | sample CryGeymet201501t_FD_83663 | JGI IMG/M metagenome (GOLD analysis project Ga0100403, IMG submission 83663) | Groundwater microbial communities from Crystal Geyser aquifers in Utah, USA - Crystal Geyser metaG 2015-01t | ecosystem: Environmental > Aquatic > Deep subsurface > Groundwater | place: USA...
TCAGATCAATTAAATTATTTAACCGGTGAAGGACAATCATTAGATTTTAACACAGTGCCTTGGTCTTTGCTTAATAAAAAAGATCAAGTGTTGAAAGATAATAGAGAACTTGCCATGAAAGCCAAGGTGACGGCGAAGGAATTAAGCTTGACCGCTGCTAAGCAAAACTATCTTCCCGATTTAATGGTGTCTGTAGGTTATACCAAAAGGTCAAATATCGATGGGAAGGGAGACTTTGTTGGAGCATCAGTAAGTTTTCCATTACCTTTCTCCAGTGAGAAGTATTCTCAACATGGGAAAGCCACTGAAGAAAAGCTTGTAGCCGAAAAAGAATATGAAATTTATGAACTGAAAAAGAAGCGAGACTTAGACATTCTTAATAAAGAAATTGAAAAAATAAAAGCAGAAATTAATTTGCTGGAATCTAAAACAATAAAGTTTGCTAAAAATTCAAGAACAATCACGTCTAAATCATACGGTCTGGGTCACTCTACTTACGTTGAACTCTTACAAGCAGAGCTCAAACTACAAAGCATATTAATGAAAAAGACAATGTTAACGGCTCAGAGAGATTCAAAGTTAATTAATCTGAAGTACATGAATGGAGAGTCTCTATATGAATAAGTTAATTTTTTTGATCCTGGTGATTGCTGGAATCTTAAGTTCATGCAGTAAAAGCAATAAAGAAGATAAAACTGCCGAAACTCCTAAAGAACAAACAAAACAGACAGAATCAAAGGCGCAAAGTTATTATACTTGCTCAATGCACCCCGAAGTACATGAGGACAAACCTGGCAAATGTCCAATCTGTCATATGAATTTAGTAAAGGTAGAGGTTGAAGAAGACTCAAGTTCTGATCAGATGAAAAGTTCTTCTACTGGTAATACCGAAAATGCTTCGGACATTATTGCCAAAGTGAAATTGCGAAAAGCTCAATTGAGTCATTTCAAGCCAGATTATTTTCCAGTCTCAAAAATGAAAATGTCGAAAAAAATTAGACTTCTAGGTTCTGTCCTCCAATCGGAAGAAAAGGAGAGCAGCATTCCCGCAAGGATAAACGGTAGGGTCGAAAAGGTTTATGTGAAGTCGACAGGAAGTTTCGTAAAGATAGGAGATACCGTCGTTGATATTTACAGTCCTCAATTGATCACAGCAGGTGAAGAATATCTTTTAGCACGAGAAAGTTTCAATAAAAGTAAAAGCCGTGAGTTTAAAGAGATGTTAACTCAAAGTGAGGAGAGACTTCTGTTATGGGGAATCAAAGAATTTCAATTTGAAAAGTGGTTCAAAGAAAAAAATGTACCAAAACAAATTACTATTCATTCTGCAGCCACCGGTATCGTTCGTAAACGTCATGCAACGGTAGGTAAGTATTTCAAGGAAGGGCAAAACTTTTTTGAACTCTCAGATCTTTCTGAAATTTGGGTAGAGATGGATGTGTATGAACACGATGCAGCCTTAATTGAATTGGGCCAAAATGTAGAGTTAAAATTTTCTTCTTTGCCGGGAGAGATTCTTGAAGGTGAAGTGGATTTTATCAATCCTGTACTGGAAGAAAAATCTCGTACGCTCAAAATTCGTACCACTATTTTAAATACAAGGGGAACCTTAAAGCCAGGAATGGTGGCTGATGCAACATTATCACTCGATCTTCCTGGTGAGCCCCTTGTGGTTCCAAGAAGTGCCGTCATTGATACCGGTAAGCGAAAAGTTGTCTGGTTAAAAGTTGATGATCAATCCTTTCAAGCCAAAATCATTCATACAGGCCAAGAGTCTGAAGGTTATGTAGAAATAAAGCATGGCCTAAAAGAAGGCGATTATGTGGTTATTGAAGGAAATTTTCTCTTAGATGCCCAAGCTCAGCTTTTTGGCGGCTATGAAGACATGAATACTCAAAAATCAAGCGGGCATCAACACTAGGAATTGACATGATTCAGAAGCTTATAGAGTTATCCATTCGCAATCGTGTCTTTGTCGTGATGATTTTTATCATCATTAGTTTACTTTCGGTCTTTAGCTTAAAGACTGCTAGAGTCGATGCGATTCCTGATATTGGTGAAAATCAACAAATTGTTTATTCAGAGTGGATGGGGCGGTCTCCTAAAGATATTGAAGAGCAGGTGACTTATCCTCTAAGTATCCTTCTTCAAGGACTTCCTGGAGTTAAAAATATTAGAGGAATTTCAGCATTTGGATTTTCTACTATTTATGTCATTTTCAAAGATGATGTCGATTTCTACTGGAGTCGAAGTCGCGTTCTAGAAAAACTATCTTCATTGGGAAGTGAGCTTCCAGAAGGAGTTACTCCTCAAATCGGACCTGATGCTACAGGACTCGGCCAAGTTTATTGGTACACATTAGAGAATGAAGAGGGAGCTGAGCATCCTCAGTCATTGGCCCAACTCAGATCACTTCAAGATTTCTATGTGAAGTATCTGCTTCAAGGAGTTGAAGGTGTAAGTGAAGTCGCTAGTATTGGTGGCTTTGTTAAAGAATATCAAATCGATGTTGATCCCAAAAAACTTTTTGCTTATGACGTTCATTTTGACTCCATTATTAAAAGTATTAAATCAAGTAATATCGATGTCGGCGCGGAAGTTGTTGAAGATGGAGATCGTGAATATATCGTTCGTGGAAAAGGCTTTTTAAAATCTCTCGCAGATATTGAAAATGTTGTCATCGCAGTAAAAAGCAAAACACCAATTAGAGTGAAAGATGTTGCAACAGTCGGCTTAGGACCTGGATTTAGAAGAGGTGATCTCGATAAAAATGGTATCGAATCAGTTGGTGGCGTCGTGACCATGAGATATGGCGAAAACCCACAAGAAGTTATTGAAGGGGTAAAAAAGAGACTTGAAGCTATACAAAATGGTCTTCCAAAAGGAGTCAAACTCGTTCCTTTTTATGATCGTACAGAATTGATTCAACGAACTCTTTCAACTGTTTATTCTTTATTAAGAGAAGAACTCGTCATTACAGTTGTAGTCATTCTTCTTTTCTTACTCCATTTTCGTTCTTCAATTTTGGTTTCTTTAACATTACCTTTTGGAGTTGGGATCAGTTTCATCTTGATGAAATTAATAGGTATAGATTCTAATATTATGAGTTTATCAGGTCTGGTCATTGCCATTGGTTCCATGGTTGATATGGGAATCATCATGACTGAGAATATTTATGCTCACTTAGCATCTAATCCCGATGCTAACAAAGAAGACAAAATCGAAATTATCGTTAAATCTGCCAGAGAAATTGGTCCTGCGATTTTAACTGCTGTTCTGACTACCATAGTCACTTTTCTTCCGGTTTTTGGATTAGAGGGAAGTGAAGGCAAACTCTTCGGTCCACTCGCTTGGGCCAAAACACTTGCTATGTTTGGATCTGTTGTTGTGGCCATTATCTTAGTTCCAGCCCTTTCAGTTTACTTCTTAAGGGGAAAGTTAAAACCAATTGAGAAAAACGTCGTAACGATGTTTATTATTGATCGGTACAAGCCGACATTGACTTGGATCTTGAATCATCGAAGAATTTTTATTATTTTTCCCTTTCTTTTGTTAATCTTGGGAGGAGTGGCCTTAACTCAACTTGGAAAAGAGTTTATGCCTTCACTGAACGAAGGTGACATTCTCTATATGCCAGTAACGACTCCAGATGTCAGTTTAACCAAAGCTCGTGAATTATTGGCCTACACAGATAAAGTTTTGAATAGCAACCCTCTGGTTGTTCATGCAGTGGGAAAACTAGGACGAGCTAAAACAGCACTTGATCCAGCACCGGTTGCTATGTTTGAAACAATTGTTAAACTTGTTCCTAAAGATCAATGGCCAGATGGAAAATCTATCTATGACATCATGGAAGATTTAGATAAAAGTTTACAAGTTCCAGGACTCGTCAACTCTTGGGACTTTCCGATTCAAACGAGAATTGGGATGATCTCGACAGGAATTAAAACTCAAATTGGAATTAAAATATTTGGAACAGACTTGAAAACTCTGGAATCAATTGCGGCACAAGTCGGAGCCGAAGTCGAAAAAATAAAGGGAGCTTACGGAGTTTATTCTGAGAAAATAACAGGAAAACCTTATATTGAATTCGATATTGATCGCGTTGCCGCCAGTCGCTACGGAATCAATACTGGTATGGTAAATCAAATTATTCAAACGGCCGTCGGTGGAATGACTATTGGTCAATTCTACGAGGGAAGAGAGCGATATCCAATTCGTGTTCGTTATAAAAAAGAATTGCGAGATCGAATCGATGAATTAAAACGCGTTCTCGTTCCAAGTCCAATTGGCCAGCATATTCCACTCGAACAATTGGCCAATATAAAAATTGTGACCGGACCTGCTGCCATTCAATCTGAGAATGGTATGCTTCGCTCGGTAGTTCTTCTCAATGTTAAAGACCGTGACTTGATTGGTTTTGTCGAAGAAGCTCAAGAACATATCCTAAAAACGGTTGAATTACCGAGAGGCTATTCCATCGTTTGGGCAGGACAATATGAAAATCAAGTTCGCGCAACCAATCGTCTGCTTCTTCTTGTTCCGATGGCCTTAATTATTAATCTCCTCATCATTTATTTAGGAATCAAAAATTTAAGAAACTCTGCGATTATTTTCTCAGCAGTTCCGATCGCTTTTGCTGGTGGTCTCATCCTGTTATGGATCGGCGGATTTAATACATCTGTTGCAGTTTGGGTTGGATTTATTGCCCTGTTTGGCATTGCCGTGGATGATGGCGTTGTCATGATGACTTATCTTCAAGAGGCGATCAAATTGCATAAACCTCAAAATTGGGGCGAATTAAAAGAATGCATCATTGAAGCAGGAAGCCGCAGGATACGCCCTCTTATTATGACCACGACCACAACTGTAGTCGCCTTAGTGCCTGTGATGTGGGCAACTTCGACGGGAAGTGAGGTCATGAAACCAATGGCCATTCCCACATTAGGTGGTATGTCGGTGGAATTACTTACGCTTTTTGTTGTTCCTGTGGTTTTCTCTTATTTTGAACAGAAAAGAATAAAGAATGAGCACTCCTAAATGTCTAATGTAATTTCTACTAAGTCCCTATAATTTAGATCATTTATAAACTAAATTGCGTTCATATTAATCTTTTATAAGGACCTATCAAATGAAGAAAACACTCGCTTTGAGTATCTTGGCCACTGCCCTGTCGATGTCTCAAGTTGTCTCCGCTGAACAAACTTATGTTGGATCGAATTTCAATTCGGTTTGGGAACAAGTGAAAAGCGATAACTATGCAAAACCGCAGAACAAAATATCTTTTGGAAGCTTAGTAGAGTTTGGAATTAATAAAATTAAAAATTCTGCTGAAAGAACTTTGAGTGACCATTCAGATATTCTTCCTCAATTTAACAAACTTGCTCACCCAAACGGTATTTGCTTAAAAGGAACTTGGGAAATCGATCAAGATAATATTTATTCAGGCCTTTTTCAAAAAGGTTCAAAGGCGATGATTATTGCCAGAGCAAGTACCGCCATGTCGACAACTAAAGCTGGAAAAACCAGAGCTTTTGGTTTAGCAGGAAAAATCTTTGCACAGGACGAAGTTGATCAAGATTCATTGGTTCCAACAGCGAACTTTTTCTTAGTTGATGATTTAGGTGGAACGAAAGCTCAACATTACACGGATGTGGCCATGACAAATGAGCCAGCTGTTAGTAAAACGTTTGAAGTTATTAAGAATCTTGCTTATACCTTAAAACTAGCTTCAACTTTTGGAAAAGCTGATGAGAATCCTGGAATGAGACAGATGTATGAGATCTCAGAGATGGATGCTGAAGGTAAAGTTATTACGCCGAAATGGATGAAGGTCCAAGCACGCCCGGGTCAAACAATCAATAAATCTGATTTTAGAGATGAGTTGAATATTAAGAATTACAACAACCATCTTGTTTTTGATATTTCAGTTGCGAATTCAGAGCTTTCAAATGGTAAGAAAGATTGGGAACGTATTGGCTCAATAACATTTGAGGAATCAACTGTGAGTAATAGTTGCGACCATCGCCTTCATTTTCACCACCCAAAGTGGAGAAAAGACCTTAAGCACAAGCTCTAAAATATACTTTTAAAGTCTTTTTCGATAAAATCTCATCATCACTATTGATGATGAGGTTTTATGGTTCACGAACACGATTATCTTGTACAAGACGAAAAAATATCTTTAAACGAAAAGAAAACGATAATCGTCGTCCTCCTCACTTTTGTCACGATGATTGTTGAAGTTGTTTATGGCCATATTACTGGCTCAATGGCTTTGCTAGCTGATGGCTGGCACATGGGAAGCCATGTCGGTGCCTTAGGCATTTCAGTCATGGCCTATCGGATGGCCCGCTCTCCGAAATTTAAAAATTCATTTAACTTTGGAACAGGAAAGTTTGTCCCCTTGGGTGGTTATACTAGCGCCATACTATTAGGTCTCGTTGCCTTTCTGATGATCATAGAATCAATTCAAAGACTGATGAATCCCAATTCTATTCAATTCTCAACGGCCATTGGGGTTGCAGTTGTTGGGTTAGTTGTGAATATTATCAGCGCTCTCATTTTAAAAGACGATCATCATCACCATAATGAAGAAGAAGATCACCATGATCATGACGATCATAAGCATGACGAACAGATTCATGACCACAACCATCATAGCGCATTGGTACATGTGATCGCCGATGCTCTGACTTCGGTTTTAGCCATTATTGCTCTTTTGTTAGGGCAATGGAAAAATTGGCAGTGGGCTGATCCTTTGATGGGGATAGTTGGTGCTGGCGTGATTCTCAAATGGGCATTTCAGCTTTGCAAAGTGACGGGGTGGGAGCTCCTTGATGGTCATTCAAAAGCTATTTCAAAAAAGTCCATTGCAGATATCTTCTTAGATGAAGAAATCAAAATTATAGATCTCCATATTTGGCGAATCGCTCCTAGCGCTCATGCTTGCGAATTGATTGTTCAGTCAAAGCCTTTGAAAGGCGCAGCATTTTATCGTGAAAAGATTCTAGAAACAGTCATGATTGAGCATTTGATTATCGAAGAAGTGGAGTAACAAACTTGGAATCCATTATTAATTCTTTTTTACTAGTTGCTGTTTCTGAAATTGGTGATAAAACCCAGCTTCTATCATTTGTTTTAGCTAGCCGATTTAAAAAACCTTGGCCAATTATATGGGGGATTTTAATTGCAACAATCCTTAATCATGGGCTTGCCTCTTATCTAGGAGTGGCGAGTTTTAATTTTATTCCACTGCAATATCATAAATGGATTCTCTCGCTCACTTTTTTAGTTTTTGGATTTTGGATTTTGATTCCTGATAAAGAAGAAGAAGTTCAAAATAAGGGTAAATTTGGACCTTTTCTCACCAGTCTTATTCTGTTCTTCATCGCTGAAATGGGAGACAAGACTCAGTTGGCAACTATCGCTTTAGGTGCTCAATATCAAAGTACATGGGCCGTAACAGTTGGAACAACTCTCGGAATGATGGCCGCCAATGTTCCTGCTGTTTTTTTAGGTGATAAAATTCTGAAAAAAGTGCCTTTAAATCGTATTCGCCAAATTGCTTTTGTACTATTTTTGCTTTTTGCTCTCTATATTGCTTTGGTTTAATTAAAAACAATTGTAAAATAGATCTAATGAGGAAAACTTATCAACTATTGACCTTCACCTTATTGTTGGCTTCACAAACAGTTTATGGTGAATCTTATTTTAGATTTCGTTATGTAACTGAATACAAGACGAATCTCATTCAAATTCTGAATTATTTTACTATAAAAAATATAAATTTTAAAAATGAATCAGCTTCGATCGTTAAAACGAGAATGCAAAATCCTCATGTCGAAAATTGGAATTATATTGATGAGAATATACAAATAGATGTTTATTTAGAAAAAAATATAGCAGACAAAGCGAAATTAGCTAAATACATCAAAGAAAAAGATAGAGCTAAAGTTATCGTTCAACGAACAAATTTTAATCAATATATTTTTTCTTATTCCGTTTCTCAATCATCTTATCAGCAGAAAAACCAAGCCAAGACTTTTTCAAGACAGTACGATGTGACTTCACCGTATATTTTAGGCTTAAGTTTCAATCATTTCTTTAAAGCTAAGCCCTATCGATTAGGCCTAAGTCTTGAATATGCAGGCCTATCTCCATCTCACACTGATCAATCAGAAGAACTCACACTCGATCCTGAATGGAACTTAGGGACATTAATTCAGTATGATGATTACAAAAATAACAATTCATATTCAGTTGGCTTTGAGTATGAAAAATTAAACTCTATCAACCTTGATAGTTTGCAACTTGCTAATACTCTTATTATTGATGCAAATAACTCTGCTTATTTGTCAATTGGATTCTCAAAGAGTTTTGAGCTTTCAACTTTTCCGCTTTTTTTTAAACTCAATCTTTCAAAAAGTTTGTCGAGTCAGAAAACTACTGCCGGCATTGAAAATCCTAATGGGATAGCGGGATGGAAAAGTCTCATTTATCTTTCGACTCCAATTGCAGGAAAATGGACTTTTCATCTTTTCCAGAAGTACTATCAATTTACTGGTGGAGAAGATTTTAAAATCTTGAGATATGGTGCAGGAGTAGGTTATGTCTTTTGATTCAATGATTGCTTTGTTTACTTTAACTGCCATGGAAACGGTTCTAGGAATAGATAATATTGTCTTCATCTCAATTCTGGTTGCCCGCGTAGATGAAGGCCAGAGAAATAAAGTAAGGCAATTAGGAATAGCACTAGCATTAGTTTTGAGACTTGGACTTCTTTTCTCTATTTCTTGGGTGATGAGCTTAACTCAACCTCTCTTCACACTTGTATCTTATGAATTTTCTGGAAGGAGCCTTATTCTACTTGCGGGTGGAATTTTTCTCATTGGAAAATCAACATTTGAAATTCATCACAAAGTTGAAGGTGATCCTGAATCTGAAATCTCAAGCAAAGGGGCCAAAGCTTCAGCCTTGAACATTCTGCTTCAGATATTGGTTTTAGACATCGTATTCTCTCTCGACTCTGTTATTACCGCTGTAGGTATGGCTTCTCAAATTTGGATCATGGTCGCAGCAATGGTGATATCCATGGTTATTATGTTGATAAGTGCCAAAAGCATTGGTGATTTTGTTGATAAGCACCCAACTATTAAAATTTTAGCTTTATCGTTTCTCTTGTTGATCGGTGTAATGTTGACGGCTGAAGGAATGGGGAGTCACATTTCAAAGGGCTATATCTACTTTGCCATGGCCTTTTCATTAACTGTTGAACTTCTCAATATGAGATTTCGAGCAAAAAAACTTATGGCGTAAATGTTTTTCCAAAAGTATTGAGTTCTTGATCCATCATTTTTATAAATGTTTTTGCACTTTCTTCGTCTTGAGTTGCCCACTTTGGAATTTCTTCCATATTTTTAAACCAACTTTCATCTAAAAAATATTCGAATAGATTGTCTCTTTTTGACAAATTAACTGGTCTCGATCTTAAAACATCATCTATGTAGAATCCTAACTCATGTGTTGCAATAAAGTATCCTACTTCAAAGGCAGATCTTCTATCTCCTTCAACGGGTATTTTCTCTCTGTAAAGTTTATACTTTTCTGATAACTTTTTCATAGCTTCAGAATCTTGACCAGATCTGCTCACGACATACCTGTCATTAGCTGCATGTACAAAATCATGTCTGAAGAATTGGTCGGGATACATTTCCCGTCCATCCACAAATGCATTCTTTGGCGATAGTCCTATTGGGTAGTATCCATGGCCGTGAACTTCATTTAGAAATCCGACGGATAGTTCACCATTTTTGTGAATAGTTGGAATCATGATACTTTCAGGGAAGTAGCCGATTGCATTATAGGCTTCAAGCGATGGCCAGTCTTCCTTTGGCATGCTTTTAATTGTATTTTGATAAGTTTCATTGGTTTTCCACGCTTCATTTTTAATGAGCCTAAGATCAAACAAATTCTCCTCTCCCGCTGCAAGTGCTGACCTTTTAGTCGAAGGAGTTGCTAATAGACTTAATCGGTGATTATAAGCTATCCACCATTCATATGTTACTGACTTGTTAGCTATCCTTTGACTGGCTTCTATTGAAAATTCTTCAAGTATTTTTAAACGATCAGTTTCTATGTTTTGATCTAGAATAGATTTTTTATAGTATTCGATATGAGCAGGAACTTCCTTTGCAAATTCTTCAATGTTAGTCATCTTTGGGTCGATTTGATTATTTTTAAGCTTATCTCCTAATCCGATAAAATTATCAGCTTCAATACTATCGTCTGTAATAAGTTTAATGAGCTTAGGGTTGCCTGGTCCGTCTTTAACTATAGGATTAGTTAACTCTTCCACTTTTTTAACGTCTTTAATATTTTCTGTTTTTTTAATCCAAGAGGGATGAAGAGCTTTGGAAAGGAGTTTGGGCCCTTTCATTATGACTCCAATTGCCATTGCTGGAGGCATTATTATGTCGCCAAATGCTTTGCATACTTTTTCAGATCTTATCTCAGGTTTAAAACATCCAAAGTTAACATATGACTTTTCAATTGTTCGTGTAATCTTCTCAACTGCTAGTTTAAATACTTGGGCAAAAACATCCTTGGCAGCAGCAAGTTTGGGAACAGAATCTGTTTCGTGATTTGCTAATGCTTTATAATACTCAATGGCAATGTAGTTTTGCAAAGATTGATAAAAGACTGAAGCATTTTGAATTCTTTTGTTTCTCTTTTCACTATTTATATTCTCAATTGTCCAAACCACAATATCTTTTATAAACTTCACAAAATCAATGATTGAATCAAACAATCCTATTCCACAGTTTTTGATAAAACCCCAGGATAGAGTATCTATTTTATTGTCGTCAATTTGATCACATCTCACTCGATCATCAACCGGAACTTTTGAGCAATGTTTGCTCGCAATAACAAAATTGCATATATTTTGATAGTTTTTTTCATCGATAGCACCAATATCTTTTATCGAAATATTGCACATATGCATGTAA
>Ga0100403_1003808_pt1 | contig 11008 bp, 9 predicted proteins | sample CryGeymet201501t_FD_83663 | JGI IMG/M metagenome (GOLD analysis project Ga0100403, IMG submission 83663) | Groundwater microbial communities from Crystal Geyser aquifers in Utah, USA - Crystal Geyser metaG 2015-01t | ecosystem: Environmental > Aquatic > Deep subsurface > Groundwater | place: USA...
ATGTTGCCGGCCTCGTTCATTGCGCGCAGCTTGGCGACCGCCTGGCTGGAGCTTTCGTCGTTGATGATCTTCACGGCGGCGTTTTGCGCCGCATAGGGCTCGTGATACGCCTTGTTCTGCGAGTTGGAATAGGCGCCGCCCCACGACACAATGGTGAGATCGGTGGTCTGCGCCGCGAGCGGCCCGGCCATGAGACCCGCAAGCGCGGCCCCCGCCATCATCTTTTTCAGCATTCGTCGTCTCCCTGTTTTTACCGCCGGGCGGCGCCCGACGGGGATCGTCCGCCCGCAGGTCGCCCTGCGGGCGTGAATCTGGGTCAGGCGGCGTCCAGCGCGCGGCAATCCTCGGTGCGCCAGCCCACCGTCGCCGTCTCGCCCTCCGCCAGCGGCGTCTGGCCTGCGGTGTTGGGCACCTTCACGATGAAGTCGCTGAGGCCCATCAGGCTCATGCGGCAGCGGATGTGGTCGCCGAGATAGATAAGCTCCTCGACCTTTCCGGTCGCCCGGTTGGGCAGGCCCTCCGCCCCCACCACCACCCGCTCCGGACGGATGGAGAGCTGGGTGCGCGCGCCCTGCCCGCCGCAGGCGACCGCCAGCGCGCGGGTCTGATGGCCGCCGTCGATGTCGATCACCGCCTCGGCGCCTTCCACGGCGCGCACGCGGCCGGGCAGGCGGTTGTTCTCGCCGATGAATTGCGCCACGAAGCTGGTCATCGGGCGCTCATACAAATCCTCGGGCGGCGACAACTGCTGGATCACGCCGTCGTTGAACACCGCGACCCGGTCGCTCATGGTCAGCGCCTCGGCCTGATCGTGCGTCACATAGACCACGGTGACGCCAAGCTGTTCGTGGATATGCTTGATCTCGTATTGCATCTGCTCGCGCAACTGTTTGTCGAGCGCGCCCAGCGGCTCATCCATCAGCACCAGTTCGGGGTCGAACACCAGCGCCCGCGCCACCGCGATGCGCTGCTGCTGGCCGCCCGAAAGCTGCGCCGGGCGGCGTCCGCCGAAATCGCCCATCTGCACCATGCCGAGCGCGCGCGCGACCTTGGCCTCGATCTCCGCCTTGCCGACCCGGCGCACCTGCAGCGGAAACGCGAGGTTCTCGGCCACGGTCATGTGCGGAAACAGCGCGTAGTTCTGGAACACCATGCCGATGCCGCGCTTGTGCGGCGGGATGTTGTTGATCGGGCGGTTCGCCAGCCGGATCTCGCCATGGGTCACGGTCTCGAACCCCGCCAGCATCATCAGGCAGGTGGTCTTTCCCGAGCCGGACGGCCCCAGCATGGTGAGAAACTCACCCTTGCCGATGCCGAGGTTCAGCTCTTTGACGACCAGCGTTTCGCCGTCGTAGCTTTTTTGCACGCGATCGAACGCGACGAATGGCGCCGCTGCGTCAGGGTTCGCCATGGCCTCTCCCGTTGTGCGTCGCGCGCTCTGACGGCGCGCTGATGAGCCAAGCTAAGCACGGGAGAAGGGGCGGAAACAACCGCAAAACGCTGCAAAACCGGCGCGCGCGGGCTGATTGACCGCCGTTTGGGCGCCCTTGCGGCGCCCATGGCGCGCGCAAGGGCGCAAATTTCAGGCGAGATCGAACAGCAGCGCCTCGGCGCCGTCCGCGCCCGCGCGCAGGCTGAGCGTCTGCTCGCCGGTCAGCGCGGCGCCGTCGCCCGCGCCCAGCGCGACCCCGTTCACGCTCAAGCCCCCGCGCGCGACCTGCACCCACGCCCGCCGCCCTGCGGCCAGCGGCGCTTGCGCCGTCTCTGCGGCGCCGAAGCGGCCCGCGTAGAGCCGCGCGTCGGCCAGCAGGCTGACCGGCGCCCCCGCGCGCGCCGCGATCAGGCGCAGCCCGGCGCCGTCGGGAACCGCCGCCTCCTCGTATTTCGGCGCCGCGCCGCGCGCGTCCGGCGCCAGCCATATCTGGAGCAGATGCACCGGCGCCGTGTCGGAGGCGTTGATTTCGGAATGCCGCACGCCGCGCCCCGCGCTCATCTTCTGCACCGCGCCGGGGCGGATCACGCCCTCTCCGCCAGTGCTGTCGCGGTGCGCCAGCGCGCCGTCGAGCACCCAGGTGATGATCTCCATGTCGCGGTGGCCGTGCGGCGCGAAACCGCCGCCGCCCGCGATCACATCTTCGTTGATCACCCGCAGCGCGCCAAAGCCCATGCGCGCGGGGTCGTGATGCTCACCGAATGAAAAGCTGTGGCGGCTGTCGAGCCAGCCGATGCGGGTGTGAAACCGGTCGTCGGCGCGGAGAATGTCGATCATGGCGCGGCCTTTCCTGCGATGGATCCTGCGATGATTCCTGCGATGAACGCTTGCGCCCGAAGGTGGACGCTGGTTCAGTCGGATACAATGACGGTATCTGAGCCAAACAATCGCCAAACAGGAAACGCCGCATGGATCGCCTCTCGGAAATGGAAGCCTTTGTGCGGGTGGTCGATGTCGGCGGCTTCACCGATGCGGCGCGCAAACTGGGGGTGTCGAAATCCGCCGTCTCCAAGCACGTCTCGGCGCTGGAGGCGCGGCTGGGCGCAAGGCTGCTCAACCGCACCACGCGGCGCGTCAGCCCCACCGAGATCGGGCTGGCCTATTACGACCGCGCCGCAAGGGTGCTGAGCGAGGCGGCGGAGGCGGATGCGATGGCGGCCTCGATGCAGGGCGCGCCGCGCGGCGAGTTGCGCATCTCCGCGCCGCTGAGCTTTGGCATCCGGCATTTTTCGCCTGCGGTGTCGGCTTTCCTGTGCGCCTATCCGGAGGTTTCGGCGCGGGTGTCGCTGGACGATCGCTTCGTCGAGCTGGTGGCGGAGGGCTTCGACCTTGCGGTGCGCATCGGCGCCCTGCCCGACAGCACGCTGATGGCGAAGAAACTGGCGGAGACGGCGATGCTGATCGTCGCTTCGCCCGCCTATCTGGCGCGGCGCGGCGCGCCCGACTGCATCGACGCGCTGGCCGAGCACGACCTGCTGCACTACGCCAACCTGTCCTCCGGCGCCGCGTGGCGCCTGCGCGGCGCGAACGGCGAGGAGCGGATGGTGCGCGCGCAGGGGCGGCTGACGGTGAACAACGGCGACGCGCTGTTGCAGGCGGCGGCGCAGGGCCTCGGGATCGCGCTGACGCCCGCCTTCATCGCCGCCGACGCCCTGCGCGCGGGCGCGGTGGTGGAGGTGCTGACCAAGGCCCGCCCGGCGCCGCTGGGGGTGTGGGCGATCTATCCCGGCGGGCGATTCCCGCAGCCCAAGCTGCGCGCCTTCATCGACTTCATGGCCGACCGGTTCAAGGACAGCGGCCCGGACTGGTGAGAAGCGGGGCGATGCGGCGCGCGCCATAAAAAAGACCCGGGCGCGAAGCCCGGGCCAAAGTTCCGGCGCGTCGCCACGGCGCGCCGGGGGGAGGAACGGTCGCGGCGTCAGGCGAATTGCGAGCCCTTGCCGAACTCGGGATAGGCCTCAAGGCCCAGCTCGGCGCTGTCGAGACCCGCCGTCTCATCCTCGGCGGAGGCGCGGATGCCCATGGTCGCGTTGAGGATCAGCCAGGTGACGAGGCTGGTCACGATCACGAAGCCGCCGATCACCACCACGCCGAACAGCTGGCCGCCCAGCGAGGCGTCGCCGTTCGACAGCACCACCGCCAGCGTGCCCCAGATCCCGGCGCACAGATGCACGGGGATCGCGCCCACCACGTCGTCGATCTTGAGCTTGTCGAGCAGCGGCACCACGAACACCACCAGCACGCCGCCGATGCCGCCGATAATCAGCGCCAGCCCCAGCGAGGGCTGAAGCGGCTCGGCGGTGATCGACACAAGGCCCGCCAGCGCGCCGTTCAGCACCATGGTGAGATCGACCTTGCCATACAGAAGCTGCGTCGTGATCAGCGCGGCGATGGCGCCGCCGGCGGCGGCGATGTTGGTGTTGGCGAAGATGCGCGCCACGTCGGCCACGTCGCCGATGGTGCCCATCGCCAGCTGGGAGGCGCCGTTGAAGCCGAACCAGCCCAGCCACAGGATGAACGTGCCCAGCGTCGCCAGCGTCAGGTTCGAGCCGGGCATCGGGTTGACGCCGCCCTCACGGCGATACTTGCCCAGGCGCGGCCCGAGGATCAGCGCGCCGGTCAGCGCCGCCCAGCCGCCCACCGAGTGCACCAGCGTCGAGCCGGCGAAATCCTGGAACGCGGCGCCGAAGGTGGTCATCATGAAGCCGTCCTCGGCGTCGCTGCCCAGGAACCCGCCGCCCCACTTCCACGAGCCCTGGATCGGGTAGATCAGCGCGGTGAGGACCACGGTGAACGCCAGGAAAGGCCACAGCTTGATGCGCTCGGCCAGCGTGCCCGAGACGATCGAGGCGGTGGTGGCGCAGAACATCAGCTGAAAGAAAAAGTCCGACGCCGTCGCGGCGTAATCGAGCGCGTCAACCGCGTCCGCGCCCACCCCCGCAGGCTCCATCGCCGCGAACATGTTGAAGGCGAACACGCCGTCGATGATCCAGGCGTCGCCGGGATACATCACCTGATAGCCGCAGATATAGTAAAGAACGCCCGCGATCGAGAACAAAGCGATGTTCTTGGTGCACTGCATCGCGACGTTCTTGGTGCGCACAAGGCCCGCTTCGAGCATGGCGAAACCGGCGGCCATCCACATCACCAGAAAACCGCCGATCAGGAACAGCAGCGTGTTCAGGATGAAAACGACGTGGGTCGAGGCCTCGGCGGGGACGGCGGCGGCGACCGCCTCGGCGACCGCAGGCTCTTGCGCCACGGCGGGCGCGGCGGCGAGGACCGCTGTCGCCGCAAGGGCGACGAGAGGGGCGAACATCTTCATCTCATTCCTCTTGATGACTGCAATAACCGGCTCAGAGCGCATCTTCGCCCCTTTCATCGGTGCGCACGCGCACGGCCTGCTCCAGATTCAGCACGAACACCTTGCCGTCGCCGATCTTGCCGGTTCGGGCGGTGGCGGCGATGGTCTCGACGATCTTCTCGACCTGTTCTGTGGGGGCTGCGATCTCGAGCTTGATCTTTGGGACGAAGTTCACGACGTATTCGGCGCCGCGATAGATTTCGGTATGGCCGCTCTGGCGCCCGTATCCCTTGACCTCGGACACCATCAGGCCCTGCACCCCGATGCTCGTCAGCGCCTCGCGCACCTCCTCCAGCTTGAACGGTTTGATCACGGCGATGATCAGCTTCATGTCGTTTCCCTCGCCAGCGCGGACAGACCGCCGCTTCCTTGCGAACAAGATGATGCAAAGCGCGTGCCACTTCCCGAGATGCATTTTAACACGCTGTTTTTAATACATAAAAATTTTTCCGCCGCTCCCCTGCCTTCTGGGGAAGCCGCAAAGATGCTGATAAATCAGGCATTGCCTGTTTTTCCAGCAGTGATCAGCGCGCCCGCCGCGCCCGCCGCACGCAGCCTTGACGGCGCAACGCCCGGCGTGACAGCGTTTTTCGATGGAAGCGCAACTATCCGTCAAAGACCTCCGCAAGCGATTCGGCGCCGTCGATGTGCTGCGCGGCATTTCGCTTGAGGCCAATCGCGGCGACGTGATCGCGCTGATCGGCGCCTCCGGATCGGGCAAATCCACGCTGTTGCGCTGCATCAACCTGCTGGAGACGCCGGACGCGGGCGACATCTCGGTGGGCGGCGAGCACATCACCATGACCGAAGGCCGCAAGGGCCGCGCCGCCTCCGACCCCGAGGCGCTGCGCCGCATCCGGGCGAAACTCGGCTTCGTGTTCCAGAGCTTCAACCTCTGGTCGCACATGACGGTGCTGGAGAACATCGTCGAGGCGCCGATCCATGTGCTGGGCGTCCCGCGCGCCGAGGCCGAGGCCCGCGCGCTCAAGCTGCTCGCGCGCGTCGGCCTGCCCGACCGGGGCGGCGCCTACCCGATCCAGCTCTCCGGCGGCCAGCAGCAGCGCATCGCCATCGCCCGCGCGCTGGCGATGGAGCCCGACGTGATGCTGTTCGACGAGCCGACCTCCGCGCTCGACCCCGAACTGGTGGGCGAGGTGCTGGCGGTGATCCGCTCGCTGGCCGACGAGGGGCGCACCATGCTGCTGGTCACCCACGAGATGGGCTTTTGCCGCGAGGTCGCCAGCCGCGTCGTGTTCCTGCATCAGGGCCAGATCGAGGAGGAAGGCCCGCCCGACACGCTGTTCGGCGCGCCGAAATCGGAGCGGCTGAAGCAATTTCTCTCCCGCGTGCGCGACTAGGCTGGACGAGGCCGCCGCGATGCGCTCACCATGCCATTCTCAGCGCCCGGTTTCACGAGGCGCGACCCAACAGCCGAGGAGCACCACCATGAAACGCATCGCCCTTGCGGCCGCGCTCGCCGCCTTCGCCCTGCCCGCCGCCGCGCAGGACCTGAAGATCTGCGTCGAAGGCGCCTATCCCCCGTTCAGCCAGGTCACCAACGCCGGCGCGCTGGAGGGCTTCGACATCGACATCGCCAACGCGCTCTGCGCCGAGATGGGCAAGACCTGCGAGATGGTGCAGACCGAGTGGGACGCGATCATCCCCGCGCTGGAGGGCGGCAAGTGCGACGCCATCGTGGCGTCGATGTCGATCACGCCGGAGCGGATGCAGCGCATCGACTTCTCCGCCAAGTATTACCAGACCCCGGCCAAGTTCGCCGCCGCCGAGGGCGTGGACTGGAAGGATGACGACGCCGGCATGGCGGGCAAGACCGTCTGCGTGCAGCGCGGCTCGATCCATCAGGGCTATATGGAGGGGGTGTTTCCCTCCGCGAGCCTGGTTCTCTATCCCACTCAGGACGAGACCTATCTCGACCTCACTTCCGGGCGCTGCGACGCGATCATGGCCGACAGCATCGCCATCCAGGACGGCTTTCTGAACACGCCCGACGGCAAGGGCTACGCCTTCTTCGGCGGCGACCACGCCGTGCCGCAGTATCATGGAAACGGCGCCGGGATCGGCGTGCGCAAAAGCGACCCGGAACTGCGCGACGCGCTGAGCGCCGCGATCGCCGCGATCCGCGCCAGCGGCGCCTACTCGACCATCAACGACAAATACTTCCCGTTCGACATCTACGGCGACTGAGCGGAAAGGGCGCGCCGCGATGAACAGCCTTGTCGGCGCGGCGCCCCTGCTGTTGCAGGGATTGTGGGTGACGCTGTCGGTCGCGGTGCTGGCGCTTTTGCTGGCCACCGCGCTCGGCGCGCTCAGCGCCGCCGCAAAGCTCGGCGGCGGGCCTGTGGCGCGCGGCGCAGCGGCGGCCTACAGCACAATCGTGCGCGGCATTCCCGACCTCGTGACCATGCTGATCGTCTATTTCGCCGGTCAGCGCCTGATCAACGGCGTCGCGGAAAGCGTGGGGCTGGAGGGCGTCGAGGTGTCGCTCTACGGCGCCGGGGTGCTGTCGATCGGCTTCATCTACGGCGCCTACATGACCGAGACGTTCCGCGGCGCCTATCTCGCCATCCCGCGCGGCCAGCTTGAGGCCGCGACCGCGCTGGGGCTGTCGCGCCGCCGCACGCTGACCCGCATCATCATCCCGCAGCTGATGCGCTTCGCCCTGCCCGGCTACGCCAACGTCTGGCAGGTGCTGGTGAAATCGACCGCCGTGGTCTCGGTGATCGGGCTGGCCGATCTGGTGGGGCTGGCGCTGAAGATCGGGCGGCGGGAGCGCGATCCCTTCACCTACCTGATCGTGGTGCTGGTCGCCTATCTGCTGATCACCTCCGTCTCGGGCTGGCTGTTCCAGCGCGCCGAGCGGCGTCTGGCGCGGGGACGTGATGGAGGCGTTCTGCGCCGCCGCCGCCGCCGCTTCGCAGGCGGGCGCGCCTTGGGCGTTCAACCCTTGTCTGGTGATCGACGAGGGGCCGCGCTGGGCGACCGGCGTCGGCATCACCGTGGCGCTGACCGCGCTGGCGCTGGTGCTGGGGTTCATGGTGGCGCTGCCGCTGGCGTTCATCCGCACCCAGCGCCACCGCGTGTTCGACCCGCTGGTGCGCGGCTATGTCTATGTGTTCCGCGGCTCGCCGCTGCTGGTGCAGCTTTTCCTGATCTATTACGGGCTGGCGCAGTTCGGCTTTGTGCGCGACAGCTTTCTGTGGCCGTTCCTGCGCGACGCCTGGTGGTGCGCGCTGCTAGCCTTCACGCTGAACTCCGCCGCCTACCAGACCGAGATCCTGCGCGGCGCGCTGGAGGCGACGCCCAAGGGCGACCGCGAGGCCGCCGTGGCGCTGGGCATGTCGCCATGGCTGGCGGCGCGGCGCATCCTGATCCCCGCCGCGCTGCGCCGGGCGCTGCCGCAGATGGGCAACGAGGCGGTGTTCATGCTGCACGGCACCGCCATCGCCAGCGTGATCACCATCCAGGACATTCTCGGCGTCGGCCGGATGATCAACGGGCGGTATTACGTCGTCTATGAGGGGCTGTTGTCGGCCGCCGCGCTCTACATGGCGCTGACCGGGCTGGTGGTGCTGGCGGTGCGCGCGCTGGAGAAGCGCTATCTGCGCCACCTGTATCGCTAGGGACACACACGCGGCAGGCGTCCGCCACCCCGGCCGCCAACTCCACATTTACGCCATGCTGCGCTATGATGCGACGCGAAGCGCCCCGAAATGAGAGGCGCGACGAGGTCGTGCAGTGACGAAACCGAACAAATCCGCGCCGAAGCCTGCGCGTCGGCGCACCGAGGGAACGCCGCGAAAGCCGAGGTCCGGCTCCAAACCCGGCCCCGGCTGGTTCGACCGCGCGATCCGCGCGGCGGTGCTGTGGCTCTTGCGCATGGGGCTGCGCGTCGCCGCGGTGTTCGCGGTCATCCTCGCGGGCGCGGTCGCGGTGATGTATCAGAGCCTGCCCCCGGCGGCGTCGCTGATCGACGGGCGGGAGCGCGGCTCGGTCACGCTGCTCGACCGGCGCGGCGACGTGTTCGCCTGGCGCGGCGACCAGTTCGGCGGCGAGGTGCGCGTCGGCGATGTCTCGCCGCACCTGATCCACGCGATCCTGTCGGCGGAGGACCGCCGCTTCTACCGCCATTACGGCGTCGATCCGCGCGGCCTGATCCGCGCGGCGGTGGTGAATTTTCGCGCAGGCGGCGTGGTGCAGGGCGGCTCGACGCTGACGCAGCAGGTCGCCAAGAACGTGTTCCTCACCGAGGAGCGGTCGATCGAGCGCAAGCTCAAGGAAGTGCCGATGGCGCTGGCCATGGAGATCAAATACGGCAAGGACGACATTCTCGCGCTGTATCTCAACCGGGTCTATCTGGGCGCGGGCGCCTATGGCTTCGAGGCCGCGTCGCGGCGCTATTTCGGCAAGGCGGCGCAGTTTCTCGACCCCGCCGAGGCGGCGATGCTGGCGGGATTGCTCAAGGCGCCGTCGCGGCTGGCGCCCACCGCCGACATCGCCGGCGCGCAGGCGCGCGCCGCGCTGGTGATCGGCGCCATGCGCGAGGAGGGCTATCTGACCGAAGCGCAGGCGCAGCAGGCGCGCGCTGAGCCGGCGCAGCTTTCCCGCGCGGCGGCGGCGCGGGCGGGCGGGCATTTCGCCGACTGGGCGATGGAGACCGGCCCCGACTATCTCACCGACGCCACCACCGAGGACGTGGTGATCCGCACCACCTTCGACCCCGCCGCGCAGGCCGCCGCCGAAGCCGCGATGCGCGCGGTGTTCGACGGCAAGGTGCGCCCCGGCTCGCGCGCCGAAGCGGCGATCGTGGTGATGACCCCCGACGGCGCCGTGCGCGCCATCGTCGGCGGGCGCGACGGCGCCGCCGGGCGCTTCAACCGCGCGACGCAGGCCAGGCGCCAGACCGGCTCGGCCTTCAAGCCCATCGTCTATGCGGCGGCCATCGAGCGCGGCGCCGCGCCCGACGACGTGGTGATGGATGCGCCGCTGACCATCGGCAAGTGGTCGCCGCAGAACTATGGCGGCGGCTACGCCGGGCCGGTCACGCTGACGCAAGGGCTCGCCCGCTCGATCAACACCGTCGCGGTGCGCGTGTCGGAGCGCGCCGGGCGCGCCAACGTGCGCAAGGTGGCGCGCAAGCTGGGGATTTCCTCGCCGCTGGCCGAAGGCCCGGCGCTGGCGCTGGGGGTGTCGGAGGCCAGCCTGATCGAGATGACCGGCGCCTACGCCGCCTTCGCCTCGGGCGGCTTCGACGCCCGCCCCTGGGCGATCCGCGAGGTGCGGGTGCGCGGCGACAAGGACGCGCTGATGACCGGCGGACAAGGCCCGCGCCGCCGCGTGCTCGACGCGCGGGTGGCGGGGCTGGTCACCGGGATGATGGCGGAGGTGGTGCGCTCGGGCACCGGAACCCGCGCTCAGCTTGGCGCGCGGCCGCTGGCGGGCAAGACCGGCACCACGCAGGCCGCGCGCGACGCCTGGTTCGTCGGCTTCAGCGCGCAGTATGTGGTCGGCGTCTGGATGGGCAACGATGACAACTCCCCCCTGCGCGGCGTCACCGGCGGCGGCCTGCCCGCCGAGATCTGGCGCGAGACCATGGCGCGGCTGCATCAGGGCCTGCCCGACAAGCCGCTGCCCGCGCTGCGCCCGGCGCCGCGCGCGCCCGCCATCGCCGCCGCGCGCGGCGTGACGGTGGCGGCGGCGGAGGACGACGAAAGCTTTCTCGGCGGCATCCTGTCGGACGTGCTGCGCAGGCTGGGCGCCAACTGAGCAGGCTCAGAGCCGCAGGTTGACGCCCTCCACCCGCCACGCCTGCGCGCCCGCCAGCCAGTCGAGCCGCGTGACCGACAGCGGATCGAGCCGGAACGCCAGCGCCTGCCGCGCGCTGAGGCCCGCCGCGCGCGCCAGCGCGGCGTGGATCGCGCCTGCGTGCGCCACCGCCACGATCGCGCCCTCAGCGCCGTTCAGCCGCTCGATCACGGCGCCTATGCGCGCCGCCAGATCGTCGAATCCCTCGCCGCCGGTGGCGCGCGCCGGGCCGGGATTGGCCCAGAACGCGGCGTAGTCGTCCGGGTGGCGCGCGGCGATCGCATCGAACGCCAGCCCCTCCCAGGCGCCGAAGTTGAGTTCGCGCAACC
>Ga0100403_1003810_pt1 | contig 11007 bp, 9 predicted proteins | sample CryGeymet201501t_FD_83663 | JGI IMG/M metagenome (GOLD analysis project Ga0100403, IMG submission 83663) | Groundwater microbial communities from Crystal Geyser aquifers in Utah, USA - Crystal Geyser metaG 2015-01t | ecosystem: Environmental > Aquatic > Deep subsurface > Groundwater | place: USA...
ACGTTGAAAGACATGGGCAGCCGCAACGGCACCCTCGTCAACGGGCGCGTCGTGCGCGACGCTCCGCTCTCGCCGCGCGACGTCGTGCGCTTCGGCGACGCGATCTTCGAGGTCGTGCGCGCCGACGTCGCGGCGTACGCGCAGTTTCGGATCGACGGTGCGGGGCCCGACGCCGATCCGGTGATCATCGGCGGTCGGAAGATCCGCGCGCTCCTTCAGCAGCTCGCCAGCGTCGCCGCGACGCCGCTGTCGATCGTCATCGCCGGCGAGACGGGCACGGGCAAGGAGCTCGTCGCGCAGGCGGTCCACCGTCTCAGCGGTCGCGCCGGCCGCCTCGTCGCGATCAACTGCGCGGCGATCCCGGCGAACCTCGTCGAGAGCGAGCTCTTCGGCTTCAAGCGCGGCGCGTTCACCGGCGCCGATCGCGACAAGGCCGGCCTCGTGAGGATGGCCCATCGCGGGACGCTCTTCCTCGACGAGATCGGCGACATGCCGCTCGAGTCGCAGACGAAGCTCCTGCGCCTCATCGAGACGCGCGAGCTCTTTCCGATCGGCGCGACGAGCGGCGAGCAGGTCGACGTCCGCTTCGTCTGTGCGTCGCACCGCGATCTGGATCAGCTGGCCGCCGAGCGTCGTTTTCGCGGCGATCTCCTCGCGCGCCTCCACGGCGCGTCGGTCGTCTTGCCACCGCTGCGCGATCGCAAGGAAGACATCTACGCGCTCGTCAGGAGCTTCCTCGCGCGCGCGGGCGCACCGAACGCGGAGCTCGGCATGTCGTTCATGGCGGGCCTCCTCCAGTGGGACTGGCCGTACAACGTCCGCGAGCTCGAAGCGGCCATCCAGCGCGCGGTCGCCGTCGCGCGCGGAAGCACGCTGCGCGTCGAGCACCTGCCCGACGCCGTGCGCGAGGCGATGCGCGAGTACGGGAGCGCGCCGCCTGCGGCGACGAAGCGTGGCCGCCCCTCGGTCGACGAGCTGCGCGCGCTGCTCGCCACGCACAAAGGAAACGTCGCCGCCGTCGCGCGCGATCTCGGATGCGACCGCGCGCAGATTCACCGATGGATGCGCTATGCAGGCATCGACCCCGGCTCGTTTCGTGGATGATCGGCGCTGCGCGGACGCGCGCGGTCCGCGTGCTACGTTTCGGGGAGGTCGCATGGTGAGCCGCAGGGTGTCGCGCGCGGTCGCAGTGCTCTCGCTCGCGTGGGCGGCGCAGGCGTGCGCGAGCGTCCTCGGCATCGAAGAGCTCCCGGCGGGCGACGACGGCGGCGTTGCGATCGATTCGTCGGTGGACGCGGCGCGAGAGGGCGGCGTGATGGAAGCCGGGGCGGACGCCGCCGTCGCCTCCGACGCGGCGAACGACGGCGCGTGTGCCATGGGCGACTTGTCGTGCAGCGACGCGCAGCCACAAATCTGCGCGGCCGGCGGGTGGAAGAACGTGGGCGCGGCGTGCAGCGGCGCGATGCCTGCGTGTCTCGGCGGCGCGTGCGTCGCGTGCGGCCCCGGAACGCTCGGCTGCAGCGGTCAGCAGCCGCAGACCTGCGACGGGACGGGCGCGTGGCAGAACACGGGGAGCGCGTGCGCGAACCAAGCGTGCGTGAACGGCACCTGCCAAGGCAATTGCACGCCGGGCTCGATCATCTGCGTCTCGAGCTACATCTGGTTCTGCACGGGCGCGGGCGCGTGGGCGCTGAACGGCGCGCGGTGCTGAGAGCGTCAGAACGTCGCGCGTAACCAGATCGCGCGCCCGTCGGTGCCGATCGCCGCCGCGGGGCGCGGCGCCGTCAACCAGACGATGACGCCGACCGCCGCGATCGCCGCGCCCGCGCCCATGACGAGCGTCGCGACGTTCGCGCGGCTCACGGCGTCCACCGAATCGTCGTGGCGCTGCTGGCCCGTCTCCGTCAGCGCCGCGTCGTACTGCGCCTTCGCGCCGAGCGCGAGAGCTCCGCCGACCACGACGCCGATGACCCCCGCGCCCGCGATTCCTGCTCCGAGCGCGCGCCGCGAGGTCCAGTACGGCGGCGCGCTCGCGGGCCGGGCGTCCGGGGGCGGCGGCGCGTCCGCTGTCTTCAGCTCCGGTACTTGGACGACGAGCGTCGCTGCGTCGGTCACGTCCACGACCAGCGACCACGCGATCTTGCCGGGCGCCTCGGCGCTCACTTTGTAGCGGCCCGGATCGACCGCGATCGCCTCGCCCCACGTCGCGCGCGCGATCGTTTCTCCGTCGCGCTTCACGACGAGATTCGGCTCGTCGCGCGTCACGCGCACCGATAGCCGGGAGAGCCGCGACGCGAGCAGCGCTTGCCGCCGCTTCGCCTCGGCTTCGTCGTCTGGGCGGCCGAGACGCGCAGCGGCCGCCGCCGCGTCGACGAACACGGCGAACGCGCTCGCCGTCCGCCCGATGTGCTCGTAGCAATCGCCCAAATTGAGGAGCACGCCCGATCCGGAGTAGAGCCTGCGCGCGGCCTCGAGCTTCGGGCACGCGCGCGCGTAGCTCCCCGCCTGCATGAGCGCGCGCGCTTCGTCGAAGAGCGCGCGCGCAGCAGCTTCGTTCCCCGCGTCGTCTGCCGTGGCCGGAGACGCGACGAGGCCGCGCGTGACGATGGCCGTTACGGCGAGCGCGCGGCAGACGCGGGTGACCGCCATGGATTCATACCCATCTTAGAGCGATGGAGTCGATCGCGCTCGGCAATCCACAGGAAGACAGGAAGGCACGAAGGATTTCACAGGAGGCGCGGAGACGCGAAGGGTATCGAGCAGCCAATCCAACCACTCTCCGCGCCCCCTCTTCGAATCGAACCTTCTCGTCTTCCCGACTTCCTGTTCTGCACCAAGCAGTCAGGTCGGATGCGCTTGGACTGGTAGACGTGCGACCGCGACTACCACTGCCCGAAGTCGGCGACGACCGCGCTGTCCAGATCGACTTGAGCCCCGCCGACGGTCGCGCCGTTCTTGACCTGTCGCAGCTGCGCGCGCGGATCCCAGTGGCTGTGCGACCACGCGTACGTCTGCCAACCCCACGTGATCTTCCCGGCGTCGAAGAGGCGCTTGATGGCGTAGTAGCCCGCGTACGCGCCGGTTCGGTGGCGGCCGATGACGGACGCTACGCCGTCGAAGTAGGCGTTCACGGTGGCCTGCTGGGACGATTGCTCGTCGAAGTCGATCGCGAAGTAGATTGGGCGTCCCGCGGGCATCCCGGCCGCGCGCGCGTGCTGTTCGGCTGCGCGCGCTTCGGCGACGCCCTCGTTGTATCCCTTCATCACGTCGTTGCCCCCCGCCTCCCAGACGAGGACGACGTGGACGCCCGCGGCGTGCAGCGCGTTCGCCTCCGCCGCGGTGATGTCCTTTCCGCCGGTGCCGAAGCTGAGGTAACGCGCCGCGAAGGTGTAGCCGTGCGATCGCAACGTCGACGCTCCGGGGCGACCCCACGAGTAGTCGACGCCGCGCTCGGTCGTGAGCGCTTCGGTGTCGTCACTGGCGACGTCGTCGCCGTGCGCAGCGCACCCGGCGATCACGTGGAAGGAGGCGATTAGAATGATGGAGGCGAGTGAGTGTGTTCTCATGCGCGCTCGCGTTCGCAATCGATGTGCCGATCGCGCGCGCTCGGTGCGTCGCCGTGAAGACGCGACTGCGCGCGAGCCGGCCGCGCGCACCATCGCGAAGCGACGCGCCGCTTTGCGAGCGAACGCGGACGCGCGCCGGCATCGGCCGGCATTGGGTGGATCGCTCGCTCCGTGTCAGTGGCTGTCACGTGCGCTACGGAGCTGTCACGTGACAGCGCGCGCCGCGCGACACTGATATCGTCGACGACGATGAACGACTATCGATCCGCGCCGGCGGAGCTGGGCCAGATCGCGTCGGCGACGCTCCGCGGGGATGGATTCTTCGCGTGGGACGACTTGCGCGAGTCGAGGATCGGTCGTGCGCTCTCGCGCTATGGCTGGGGCCCCGACTACCTCGCGGGCGACGTCGTCTTCGCCGTGAGCAACGCGAACGAGCGGCTCGCTCGCACCACCGAGAACCGGCACTGGGTCGACGGCGCGTACTTCTTCGCGGGCCGGATGGCGGTCGGCAGCGCGGAGGGGCGGGCGATGTTCATCCCGTACTCCGAGATCGTCGGCGTAGAGGCCACCAACACCGGGTTCTTCGGCTCGGGAGGGATCCGGCTTCACCTGCCGCGCGGCGTGGTCGACCCTTGGCTGCCGACCGCGCAAGCGCTCGCGTTCTTCAACGCGCTCGTCGCGCTCCCCCCCGATCGACGCGCGGCCGCGCCGCGCCCGATCGACGTGCACCCGAGCGCGGAGGATCCGATCGGCGCAGCAGCGGCCGAGCGCGCGCTCGTGTCGCGCGATCCGCGAATGCCGACGATGCTCCGCTTCGCGCACGAGTGGCACCGGCGCGGATGGCTCGCGCCGCCGATGGCGGACGCGTTCGTCCGACGCGTCCTGCTCCTCGACCGGACGCTGAAGTTGGGGCGCGGCATGACGGACGGGATGTGGCTCACCTCGCTCGGCACCGCCGATCTCGTCGGCGCGTTGTCGGCGCAGCTCGGCGTTCAGCCGCGCGCGTACTCGCCGGGGCCGCCCGCGACCTTCGACTTCGATTACGGGGCGGGCGGCGTCAAGGGCGTGGCCGGCGAGCTCGCGACCGGCATCGGCGTCAGCCTACTGACGGGCGGATGGCTCGGCACGTCGAAGACCCTGCACTCTGCGCACGCGCGCTTCGATGGGTTGCGCTTGGTCGTCGACGAGCAACCGGGCGCGACGCGCTTCCAGCTGGTCACGCCGACGAACGGACAGTGGGCGCCGATCGGCAGCATCTCCGAAGACGCGTTGGACGAAATCGTCCACGCCGTCACGCGTGTCGAGGCGAAGGTGATGCTCGGTCGACTTCTCCTCGGGTTCGAGCGGCCCTTCGCGGGCGTCGAAGCGGCGCCGCGCGAGCAGCTCGAGCAGGTGCTCGCACAAAGCGTGGGCAAGGTCGACCTCGCGCCCTTCTTCCCCGGGTTCTTCGACGACGGAGACTGACGAGGAGGAGGTTGAGCGCATGGGGCGCGCGATCTTTTCGACGTACGCCGCGCGCCGCGCTCGTGAGCCTCTCAGAAAAATGACGCACGGCGTCGTCCTGCTATCGGGGCGAAACACGCCGGAAAGAAGAACGGGCTAGAGCTGAGGCACCCCTCGAGGTCGGCGCCACGTTCGCCACGTAACCCGTTCCCAGGAGCTCGCGGATGAAGAAGACCAGCTGTTCGTACCGCTTTGGCTTCGGATGTGCGCTGCTTGGCGCATTGACCCTGACCCGCTTGGCCCAAGCTCAGGATCCTCCTCCTCCGTCTGCTCCACCCGCTCCACCGCCGCCTCCACCGCCGGCAAATTCCGCGGCCGCTCCTGCGCCGCCACCGCCGCCGGCCCCCGCCGCGGCGCCCGCGCCCGCGCCGGCCCCGACCGACAATGGCGAGCCGCCCGTTCCCTTCGCGTTCGGCGACTTCACGTGGATGAACGGCGCCGACCGGCGGCACAAACCGCTCGTCGACACGGATTACATCACTCCCATCTTCCTCGCAGATGTAAACTACACGCATTCGTTCAACCGCCCCATCGACCACACGGTCGTCGGCTCGACTGCGCTCTTCCGCAATGACGAAGTAGCGCTCACCGACATCGGTCTCGGCGCCGAAGTTCGCGGCGGCACCAAGGGCGATTACATGCGAGGCAAGGTCCTCCTCCAGTTCGGCGGCAGGTCGACCGTCGTCCCGCGAAACGACCTCAGCAACCTCAAAGGCCAGTTCAGCCTGGCGACCGCGTATCGGTACTTGAGCGAGTCGTATGCCGGGTATCACTTCAACAAGCTGAACGGCATCAACGTCGACGTCGGCCTGTTCATGTCCTATATCGGCCTCTACTCGTACTTCAATTGCGAGAATTGGTCGTACCAACCGTCGTACACGTCCGACAACACTCCGTGGTTCTTCAACGGAGTGCGCATTCAGATCTTCACGAGCGACAAGTTCAAGATCGAGCCGTGGATCATCAACGGCTGGCAGAGCTACGCGAAGTTCAACGAAATGCCGGGCTTCGGCTTTTCGCTCCTATGGCAGCCGACGTCGGATTGGAAGGTCGTCAGCAACAACTACTATGGCTGGGACACTGGCAATAACGCCGGTCAATTTCGCGCCCATACCGACAATAGCGTTCTCCATCGCTACTACAACAACCCGAAGAGCACGGGGATCAGCAAGGCGGCGTTCTCGGTCACGGCCGACGCCGGATTCGAGATCGGCGACGGCGTGACTCCTTGGGGCGGCAGCGGCAAGGAAGGAAGCTGTACGGCGGCGCATCCGTGCAACCAGAACTTCCTCAGCTGGATGGCGTATCACCGCGTTTGGTTCGGACAGGATCACTTCGGGCTGACCCTCGGTGGCGGCATGATGCACAACGATGGTCGCTACCTCGTGCTGCCGCCGACCGGCGCGGCCGCGCCGGGAACGCCGATTACGGGCTTCGACACGAACCCCGGCACGACGTTCAACGGCATGGACTACTCGGCATCCCTCTCGTGGATGGCCGACGACTACGCATCCTTCTTGATCGAGTTCGTCCATCGCCAGGCGGATTCGCCGTACTACGCAGGACACGGCGGCGTCACGAGCCCGAGCGGCTACAACAATCCGCCCGTCGACACGCCGACGTCCTCGGCACCGGCGGGTTGGAATCCGGATCTCGTGAAATCGGAGAACCGAATCATCGCGGCAGTCCTGGTCAGGCTTTAGGAGGAGAGCGACGATGAAGAACTCGACGAACACCTTCGTGCGTTCTCCTTTTTCGATCGGTGTCGGCGTGCTGCTCGTCGGCGCGGTGATGCTGGCTCTCTTTTCGGCCAATTGTTATCCGGCCGTCTCCGAGAGCGAAAGGTGCAATCCATATTTGAGCCACAACGAATGCGCCGGTGATCCCGACATTCAGTGCGTCGTGCCGGATGCCGCTCAAGCCAATGCCACGTGCAGCGTTGCGTTCTGCTGCGGGCCGAAGAGCACGTCGGACAACTGTCTCGGCAAGGCGTCCGATTGCATCGCGCCCGACAGCGGCGCGGCGGGTGACGACGGCGGCGGCGATGCGCCGCCTGCAGACGCAGGCTCGGACACAGGTTCGGACGCAGCTTCGGACGCCGCGGACGCTGGTCCCGGCTGATCGACGACCGTCAAAGCGAAGGCGCGGTGGCTCCCACTGCGCCGTTCGCGCCGACGGTTACCGTGACGCGCGTCACGAGTCGCTTCGCGCGCGCGAGCACGGCGCGCGCCTCCGTGGCGCTCGGCGCTGCGATGTCCACGCGGAGCTCTGGGCCCGCGGACTGCACGCGGATCTCGAGCGCCTTTCCGTCCGTCGCAAACGGATCATCGTCTGCGATGGGCATCTGCCGAGGCTGGTGCCGCGCAATGTGGCACTGGATTCGGCGATCGAGCGCCTCGGCCGTCATGCCCGGATCGGTCCTGACGATGAGCGTCGCACCGAGCAATCGCTTCTGTGCGCCGTCCTTACCGCTCGCGAGCGTTGAGTAGAGCGGGCTCACTGCGGCGATGCTCGCAGCGTCAATCGCGTGTGTCGCGTGAGGATCCGTATCTCGGCACAACGACTCTTCGCTGCGCCAACTCGACGTCGCGGAGAGCGTGGTGCGTGACTGCGCGGCGCAACCCGCGAGCAAGGACGCGAGCACTGGAAACATCACGGAAACAGTTCGACGCGCGCAGCTCATCGTCTCCCCCTTTACGCACGGGGCAGGGCGCCTTCTCGAGCGGCCCGACTCTTCGCCGCTGTCTTACCCCCAACGAAACCACGAGTCATTACGCAATGTACCGAAGAGCTCGCTCCCGCCGCGGCGCACCATCAACGAATGACGCGTTCGGTCGAACTGATATGGCGGCGAAATGTTGCGGAAAACAAGGGTCGCTACGTTGCCCTTCGTGGTGAAGCTCCGCCAGCGGCGTCGCGCGTCCCGCCCGTTCGCCGCAGCCGTGTCGTCGCTTCTCTTCGTCGCCTCCAGCGCGATGGCGCAGCCCAAAGCGCTCACGCCACCCGCCCCCGGCGACGAGGGGCCGGAAGAGCCGTTCGCGTTCGGCGACTTCACGTGGATGAACGGTGCCAATCGCCAACACAGAGCGATCCTCGAGACTCCATACTTCACTCCGGAGTTTCTCCTCGACGTCAACTACACGATGTCGGCCAATCGACCGATCGACAATACGGTGGTCGGTTCGACGGCGCTGTCGCGCAACAACGAGCTCACCCTTGCGTTCTTGGGATTCGGCGGAGACTTCCACGTAGGGAACGTCCACGCGCGGCTCATGACTCAATTCGGCGTTCGGTCGACGCTGATTCCGCGCAACGACGGGAGCACGATGCGCGGCCAATTCGATCTCATGACGGCGCTTCGGTACGTGAGCGAGGCTTACGGCGGAGTGCACATCGACAAGATGCACGGGATCAACATCGACGCAGGCATCTTCATGTCGTACGTCGGCCTCTTTTCGTTCGACAACTTCGAGAACTGGATTTACCTGCCGTCGTTCACCTCGGACAACACGCCGTGGTTCTTCAACGGCATTCGCGTCCAGATGTTCCCGAGCGAAAAGCTCAAGATCGAGCCGTGGCTCATCAACGGTTGGCAGACGTATGGGAAGTTCAACGAGCTCCCTGGGTTCGGGATGCAAGTGAACTATCGCCCGTTCGAATGGCTATCGCTCATCTCGAACGACTACGTCGGTTGGGACACGCAGAACAACCCGGGGCGCGTGCGATTCCACAGCGACAACAGCGTTCTCGTTCGCTACTACCAGGGCACCGACTCGCGCTTCATCTCGCGCGCCGCGTTCTCGATCACGGGGGACATCGGTGGTGAATCGGGGGACGGCGTCACGCCTTTCGGCGGCAGCGGGACGGAAGGCCACTGCACGGTGACGACGCCGTGCACGCAACAGTTCTTGAGTTGGATGGCCTATCACCGCACTTGGTTCTTCGACGGAACCTTCGCCCTCACGTTCGGTGGCGGGATGATGCACAACCCTGGTCGGTACTTGGTGCTTGCGCCGTCCGGCAATGCCTCTCCGTATCAACCGCAGAGCACGCAAGGCGTTCAGTACGCAGCTCCGACTGCGCCGTTCGACATGAGCCCCGGCACCAAGTTCGACGCCTTCGATTACTCTGCTGGCATTCAGTACATGCCGAGCGAGTACATTACGTACGGCGTCGAGCTCAATCACCGCCAATCGAGCGTGGACTACTTCGCGGGGCACGGCGGCGTCACTTCGCCGGATGGCTACATCACCACGCCGACGCCGCCGGGCTGGCGTCCGGACCTCGTCAAGACCGACAATCGCGTCATCGCGTCGATGCTGGTTCGTTTCTGACCAGCACGCCGCTCACTTCGGCGTGAGCCTCATGACGGTGCGGCCTTCCGTCGTCCAGTAGACGCTCGTGGCGTCGAAGGCGATCGCCGTCGGGACCTGTTGCGACGTCGCGAGCGTAGTCGCTGCGCCGCCCGTGATCGGCTGCTCGACGATGGACCCGTCGTAAGTTGCAAAGTACACGTTCTCGCGATCGATCGCGACCGCCGTGACGTTCGGCAGGCTGCACGAAACCGGACCACACGAAGGCGCCGCGGTCGGCGCGCCTCCGCCGATCGGAGCCGTCATCAACCGCGATCCGCACGTGCCACCGTCGGGGGTGCAGCCTACGTCCCTCCAATAGACGTTGCCGTCGAAGACGAGAAGCGACGTAGGCAGTGGTTGACCCGACGCGATCGTGCGCGGCGCGCCGCCCGCGACCGGCATCGCGAGCACATTACCGGTCGCATCCGTCCAATAGACGCTCGTCGCATCCACCGCGATCGACGTCGGGGTTGGGCCCGACGAGAGAATCGTCGCGCCTCCAGCGCAGCCCGAGGCCGCGCACTTCGCGAGCTGTCCTGCCGGATTGGCTTGCCGCGAGACGAAGTAGACGTTCGCCGCGTCCGCCGCGAGACCGACGTTCGACGCGTCGGGCGCGAACGTCGTGACCGGACCTCCGCATATCGGAACGGACCGCACGCCGTCCTGGATCGTCGTCCAAAAGACGGCCTGGGAAGTCACGGCGATGTCGTTGGCGATCGCTGTCGCGAGAGTCACGAGGCAGCGCCCGCCGAGCATCGTTCCCGCGCACGTCGTGCCGCACGGATCCGGCGGCGTCGTGTCGCTCGCGGCGTCCGCGCCGCCGTCGCTCGGCTGCTCGAGCGCGGTGCTCGAGCATCCCGCGAGCGCGGCTCCGAGCGAAGTCATGACGAGGAACCGCGTCACCAGCACGGGAGACACTCTGCCTTCGGCCGCGCGGCGTGTCGATGGTGGAGCCGAGTGTCATCGCGATGTCGCCTGAAGGTTCTCCGACGCGAGTGCCTACCTGGATCCTCGTTGCACCAGGTGTCTCCTGCACGTGATCAGCTAAGGTTCCTCGGACGGACCGCACAGCGTCGGCCATCGGGATAGCGGAGGTGCTCCATGCGAACGACGTCGTTGAAATGGGTGTCCGGCATCGCGAGCGTCGTTGCGGTGTCGGTCGCAGCGTGCGGCGGCGGAGACGGAAATGGCGGCTCCTCGTCCAACGATGGCGGCGACGACGGCAGCGTCATCAACTTCGGCGGCGACGGCAGCACCGACGGGAGCGGCGGCGACGACGGCGGCAACGGCGGCAATGGCGTCGTGGCGACGTGCATCGTGGGCAGCCAGGGTTGCCTTTGCGATTCGCGCGGACAGTGCGCGCCCGGGACGACGTGCACGCCGCAGCCGGGAGGAAAGCCCGCCCTCTGTTGCAACGGGCCGAACTGCACTGGGCCGGTGACCGGGATCGGTACGGTCTGTCCCAAAGGCAACGGCGGTACGGCGACCTGCACGCCGGGCTCGATCACCATTCCACCCGCGTCCGGCGGCAAGGACACCTGCGGCTACGCGAGTACCACCTTCAACGAGAACATCATCTTCTG
>Ga0100403_1003811_pt1 | contig 11007 bp, 6 predicted proteins | sample CryGeymet201501t_FD_83663 | JGI IMG/M metagenome (GOLD analysis project Ga0100403, IMG submission 83663) | Groundwater microbial communities from Crystal Geyser aquifers in Utah, USA - Crystal Geyser metaG 2015-01t | ecosystem: Environmental > Aquatic > Deep subsurface > Groundwater | place: USA...
CATCAGATCCCCGCGTGGCACGGGCCGAACGGCGAGATCAAGGTCGCGCGCGAACGCCCGAGCGAGTGCGGCGAAGGGTGGACGCAGGATCCGGACGTGCTCGACACGTGGTTCTCGTCCGCGCTCTGGCCCTTCGCGACGCTCGGCTGGCCCGCGCAGACGCCGGCGCTCGCGAAGTTCTATCCGACGAACCCGCGCCAGACCTCGGATCTCGAGACGGGCTACGACATCCTCTTCTTCTGGGTCGCGCGCATGATGATGTTCGGGCTGCACTTCATGAAAGAAGTGCCGTTCCGGCGCGTGCTCTTGAGCGGTCTCATCGTCGACGAAACCGGCGACAAGATGAGCAAGGTGAAGGGGAACGTGATCGACCCGCTCGATCTCATTCACGGCACCACCTTCGCCGAGATGGTGAAGAAGACGCTGCCCGGCGCGCCCGAGAACGAAGCGCTCACGAAGTTCAAGAAGGCGTATCCGTCGGCGGCGCAGATGGGCACGGGCTTCCCTGCGTTCGGCACCGACGCGGTGCGCTTCACGCTCGCGAGCTATCCGCCGAGCAACAAGCGGATCGCGCTCGCCCCGAAGCGCATCGAGGGCAATCGCCATTTCTTGAACAAGATTTGGAACGGGACGAGGCTCGCGCTCGAGTGGATCGAAGGCGTCGCCTGGAGCGAAGCGCCGCCGAAGAATCTGTATAACCGCTGGATCTTGTCGCGCCTCGCGCACGCGATCGAAGCGTCGAGCGCGGGGCACGCGGCGTTTCGCGTCGATGAAGCGGCGAACGCGGCGTACCGGTTCTTCTGGAACGATCTCTGCGATTGGTACCTCGAGCTCGCGAAGCCGATCTTCAAGAAGAAGGAGGACGGGAGCTACGCGGACCCCGCCCTCGCGGCGGAGTCGAAGGCGACGCTCGCGCGCGTGCTCGAGACGTCGTACCGCCTGATGCACCCGCTCATGCCGTACATCACCGAGGAGCTTTGGCAGCGCGTGCCGAAGCCCGCGGGGCGAAAGAAGTCGATCGCGTTCGGGCCGTTTCCGACGGCCGACGAGCTCGCGAAGGATCCGGACGCGGACGCGCAGATGGTCTTGGTGCAAGCCGTGATCAGCGCGGCGCGCACCACGCGGAGCGAGCACGGGATCAAGTACGCCGATCCGGTGCCGCTCGCGGTGCGGTCCGGCGACGCGAGCACGCTCGCGCTCTTGCGCGAGCGCGCGCAGGCGATCACCTTCCTCGTGAACACCAAGGGCGCGCCGGCGTTCGAAGCGATCGGCGGCGCACGCGAGCCCGGGACCGCGGTCACCGTGGTGCCGACGGCGAGCGGACCGATCGAGGTCCTCGTCGGCTTGAAGGGCCTCGTCACGAAGGAAGAAGAGAAGGCGCGGATCGAGCGCGAGATGAAGAAGCTCGACAAGGACATCGCGACGGTCGAAAAAAAGCTCGGCTCGCCGAACTTCGTCGACCGCGCGCCGCCCGAGGTCGTCGCCGAGTCGCGGCAGCAGCTCGCGAGCATGAAGGCGGCGAGGGAGCGCTTCGACGAGGCGCTGAAGCTGGCCGAGGAGCTGTAGAGCGCCCGCCCATGGGCATTTCGTCGATGGGCCGCCAGGGCCACACATTCCTGCAACACGCCCGTCGTCGCCGATTCACGCTCGCGCGAACGCATTGAGGAAACGCGCGGCACGCGCGTTGCGATGTCGAAGGGCATGCTCACCTTCAAACCTCTTGGCTTCGCAGCTCTCTGTTCGGTTCCACTCGCCGTCGCGTGCGGCGGCGCGGAGAGCGCGCCCGCTCCGAACGTCGTCGTCGTCGAGCAAGGCAGCGACACGGCGGCGTACGCGACCCGTCACATTCGCGTCGACGCGAGCGCGCAGTCGTACGGCGGCGAGCTCCGTGTCTATGCGCGACTCTACGTGCAGTCGTTCGGATCGCTCACGCTCGGAGAGGGCGACGCGTTGACCGCGACGGCGCTCGGCGCGACGCGCCCGCTCGCGGTCAACGAACATGGCGACTACACCGCGTCGTTCCCGATGACGAACGACGCGACCGACGTCACGATCGCGTTCGCGCGGCCCGCGAACCGCGCGAGCGCGACGCTCGCCGTTCACGTCCCCGCGGCGTTCCAGCTCGTCTCCTCACCAGAGATGGTGCGCGCAGACGCTCCGGTCGTGTTCCGCGTCGACGCGCCACCGTCCGGCGCGAAGGCGACGGTGCGCCTCCAAGGTCCATGCCTCCCCTCGCCGTTCGGCGAGTCGATCGTCCTCGCGGCGCGGAGCGCGCCGGACGGCACGATCACGCTCGACCCGTCGGCGTTCGACTTCTACAGGAGCGGCGAACACCCGACCGCCTGCAACGCGACCGTCGGCGTTCGCTTCGAATCGTACTCCGAGCCGTCCGTCGGCTTCGCGTACGCGGCGGCGCTCGGACTGCAGGAGCGCGATTACGTCGCCGCGGTCAAGATCCCGAAGAGCTGACTCACGCGCCGGCGAGGACGCGCCGCGTGTGGAGCGCGATCATCGCGTCCTCGTTCGTCGCGACGACGCGCACGACGGCGCGGCTCTCGTCGGCGCTGACGATGTCGTTGCCGGAGTCGTTGCGGCGCGCGTCGACGACGATGCCGAACGCTTCGAGCCCGCGGCACGCCTCGGCGCGCACGAACGGCGCGTTCTCGCCGATGCCGCCGGTGAAGACGAGCAAGTCGATTCCCGAGAGCGCGGCGGTCATCGCGGCGATCGCTTTGCGCACGCCGTGGCAGTAGATGCCGAGCGCGAGGCGCGCGGCTCCGTCGCGCCTTTCGAGGAGCGTCTTCACGTCGCCCGTCCCCGCGATCCCCGCGAGCCCCGACTCGCGGTCGACGATCCGCTCGACGTCGTCGATCGTCATCTTCTCTCTGCGCATCATGTAGACGAGCGCGCCCGGATCGATGTCGCCGGTGCGCGTCGCCATCGCGACGCCGCCCGCCGGCGTGAAGCCCATCGTCGTGTCGATCGCCTTCCGATCGCGCACCGCGACCAAGCTCGATCCGGCGCCGAGGTGCGCCATGACGATCCGCCGCGGCGCGTCCGCGCCGAGCACGAACATCACGTACTCGTACGACAGCCCGTGGAATCCGAAGCGCCGCACACCCGCGCGATCGAAGCGCTCCGGGATCGGCAAGCGCCGCGCGATCTCGGGGAGCGTCGCGTGAAACGCCGTGTCGAAGCACGCCGCTTGCGGAACGCTCGGGAAGCGCTTCGTCAGCGCATCGATCGCGGCGAGCGCCGGGGGCATGTGCAGCGGCGCGAGCGCGACGAGCGATCGCAGCTCCGCCGTCACCCGCGCGTCGATCCGAACCGGCGCGACGTAGCGCGAGCCGCCGTGCACGACGCGATGGCCGATCATCGCCGGCGCGCGTCCGCCGAGCACCGATGCGACCGCGTCCTCGATCGACGCCGCCGCGCCGAACGTGCGAAGGACGATCGCCTCGATCGCGCCGTCGCGCACGGCGAACGTCGCGAGCTTCAGCGTCGACGATCCCGCGTTGACGCAGAGGATCGGGCCGCTCACGTCCACGACCATTCGCGGATCTCCGGCATGTCCTCGAAGTGCTCGTGCACGTACGCGCGGTGCTCGCGGAGCTTTTGCGCGCAGCGCTCGGTGAGGTCCCTCGCGTTGTTCGGCGGGCGGCGCGTCCGCTCGATCGCGTCCATCGCGATGTGGAAGCGGCTCGTCTCGTTCAGGACGACCATGTCGAACGGCGTCGTCGTCGTCCCCTCCTCTTTGTAACCGCGCACGTGGAAGCGCGCGGCGTTCGGGCGCGCGTGGAGCAGCTGGTGCACCGCGCCCGCGTAGCCGTGGAACGAGAAGCAGACGTCGACGTCGTGCGTGAAGAGATCGACGAACGCGCTCTCCTTCATCCCGTGCGGGTGCTCGCGCGGCGAGGCGATCGACATGAGGTCGACGACGTTGACGACGCGCACGCGCATCGACGGCGCGTTGTCGCGCAGCCACGCCGCCGCCGCGAGCGTCTCGAGCGTCGGGATGTCGCCCGCGCAGGCGAGGACGACGTCCGGATCTTTGCCGCGATCGACGCTCGCCCAATCCCACACCGACGCGCCGCGCGCGCAGTGCTCGCGCGCCGCCGCCATGTCGAGCCACTGCAGCTCGGGCTGCTTGTCGATGATGACGAGGTTCATGCGGTTCTGCGCGCGCAGGCAGTGGTCGGCGACGGCGAGCAAACAGTTCGCGTCCGGCGGAAGGTAGACGCGGGCGATCGTCCCCTTCTTCGAGATGATCGTGTCCATGAAGCCGGGGCCTTGATGGCTGAAGCCGTTGTGATCGTTGCGCCAGCACGTCGACGTGAGGAGGTAGTTGAGCGACGGCACCGGCGCGCGCCACGGGAGCGACGCGGCCGCTTCGAGCCATTTCGCGTACTGCGTCGCCATCGACGCGACGATGAGCGCGAACGCTTCGTACGTCGCGAAGATGCCGTGCCGCCCGGTGAGCGCGTAGCCCTCGAGCCACCCTTCGCAGGCGTGCTCGCTCAGCACCTCCATGACGCGACCGTCGGCGGCGACGTGATCGTCGTCGGCGAACGTGCGCTCGACGAGGCACCGCTTCTCGATCTCGAAGACGGCGTCGAGCCTGTTCGACGCGGTCTCGTCCGGGCAGAACAAGCGGAACGTCTCCGCGTTGCGCGCGTAGACGTCGCGGAGCATCTGCCCGAGCTGGCGCGTCGACTCGCGGTGCTCGGCGCCGTGGCGCGCGACGGGGATGGCGTACGCGGTGAAGTCCGGGAGATCGAGCGGGCGCGCGATCGTTCCGCCGTTCGCGTGCGGGTTCGCGCCCATGCGGCGCACGCCGAGCGGCGCGAGCTCCGCGAGCTCTGCCCTCGAGCGTCCGTTGCGATCGAAGAGGTGCTCGGGCATGTAGCTTCGCATCCAGCGCTCAAGCATCGCGAGGTGCGCCGGGTTCGTGCGCACGCCGCCGAGCGGGACTTGATGCGCGCGGAACGTGCCTTCGATCGGAACACCGTCGACCTCGCGCGGACCGGTCCAGCCCTTCGGCGTGCGGAGGACGATCGCCGGCCAGCGCGGGCGCCGGCTCGTCCCGCGCGACGTCCGCGCGACGAGCTGGTAGTCGGCGATCGCGTCGAGGCAATCGTCGAGCGTCTCGGCGAACGCTTCGTGCACCGCGCGCGGCTCGTCCCCTTCGACGAAGCGCGCGGACCATCCGTGCGCACCGAGGAGCTGCCGCACGTCTTCGTCCGACGCGCGCCCGAGCACCGTCGGCGACGAAATCTTGTAGCCGTTCAGATGCAGAATCGGCAGGACCGCGCCGTCGCGCGCCGGGTTCAAGAAGCTTATCCCCTTCCACGATCCTTCGAGCGGTCCGGTCTCCGCTTCGCCGTCGCCGACGACCGCGACGACGACGAGCGACGGGTTGTCGAACGCCGCGCCGAACGCGTGCGAGAGCACGTACCCGAGCTCTCCGCCTTCGTGGATCGATCCGGGCGTCTGCGGTCCGACGTGGCTCGGGATCCCGCCGGGCGTCGAGAACTGCCGGAAGAGGACGCGCATGCCGGCCGCGTCGCGCGTGACCTCGGGGTAGAGCTCCGAGTACGTGCCTTCGAGGTAGACGTTCGCGACGACGGCCGGTCCGCCGTGACCGGGCCCCGCCAGGAAGATCGCGTCGAGATCGCGCTCGCGGATCGCGCGGTTCATGTGCGCGTACACGAGGCTCAGGCCCGGCGACGTTCCCCAATGGCCGAGGAGGCGCGGCTTGATGTGCTCGGGCCGAAGCGGCTCGCGCAGGAGCGGGTTGTCCTGGAGATAGATTTGGCCGACGGTGAGGTAGTTCGCGGCGCGCCAATAGGCGTCGATGCGCGCGAGCATCTCGGGCGTGAGCGGGTTCGCCATGCGTACGACGCTGCATCGCGTGTGCCCCGCGAGCTCGAACGCGAGGGCGGCTCTACTCTTCCGCGAGCCGCTTCTGCGCGTTTCGCACGCGCACCGCCTCGGCAATCTTCGGCGGCAGCGTCGCGAACGGCTTACCGGCCATCCAGCGCGTCACCTGCGCATCGAGCCCCGGCTGCTCGTCGACGTCGTGCATGTCCCACGAGTCGGTGAGCGCGCCTTCGCCGCCGATCATCCCCTTCATCCCGCACGCGAGCGGCGCCGCGCGCGGCGCGTACGTGTACGGCGTGTAGTCCGGCGTCGACGTGAACATGTCGTACGGGATCGCCGCGTTCGCGATGCTCGCGTTGCGATACGGCTTGCCGAGGACGTGCGCGAAGATCTTGTGGAGCGACGCGACGTCGACGTGCGTCTTCGACACGTACCCGCGCTTCACCCACGGCGAGATCACGACGAGCGGCGCGCGATGGCTGTCGACGTGCTCGCCGCCTTGCGAAGGATCGTCCTCGGTGATCACGACGAGCGACGACGCTCACAGCGGCGAGTGCGTGATCGCGTCGACGATCATCCCCGTCGCTTCGTCGTTCACCGCGCAGTACGTCTCTGGCAGCGGCTTGTTCGCGCCGACGCCGAACGTGTGATCGTTCGGCAGCGTCATGTAGACGAACGTCCCGAGGTTGCAGAGCACGCGCGCGCGTCCCGCCGTGTAACAAGCCTTTTCGAGATCGTTGTAGCCGATGTTCTGGAAAGGCCCGCCGGGGTAGTGCCCGTCGACGGCCGGACGATTCGGATCGTCTTTGTTCGGCGAGCCGACGATCTCGCCGAGCAAGTCGTAGACGACGCCGTTCGTGTGCAGCCAATCGAAGAGCGATCCCTCTTCGGGCTTTCCGACGTCGATCACGCCGCCGCCTGGAATGATGCGCGTGTTGCGCCCGCTGCCCGAAACCGCCCACGTGCGCTCGTTGAAATCGTTCGTGCGCCCCCAGGTCGTCCAGACGTGCCCCTGCGTCGAGTAGATCGCGTCGGTGTAATAGTTGTCGCTGATCGCGAACGACCGCGCGAGCGCGCGGACGTTCTTCCAAATCAGATCCATCTCGCCCGCGCCGGTCTTCAAGACGTACTCGGGCTTTCCGTTCGCGCTCGCGAAGTCGCCGAAGACGCCGTCGAAGCCTTTGTTCTCGCGGACGATGAAGAACACGTGCTGGATCTGCTTCGAAGGCGACGCGTTCGTCGTCGGGACCGGGAAATCGTCGGCGCCGCTCGGGCAGCTCACCGCGGGCGCGCCGGCGAGCGTCGCGACCCGCGCGAACGCGCTCACGGTCGCGTCGCCCGCCGCGAGATCGCTCGGCGCCGGCTTCGGGATACGCTGAACGCCGCCGCGCATCCGTGCGTCGATGTCGCTGTCGCCGATCGCCCAGTGCATCGGACGCGGCCCTGTGCCGCGCCCGCGCATGTTCGCGACGACGAGCGATCCGTCCGCCGCGACGACCACGCCCGACGGCCACCACGCCGCCGGCAGCCGCCCCGCCGGCGTGATCGCCGGAGGCGTCTGGTTCGTGTCGACGTCGTACGCACCGATCGCGTTCAGGCCGCTCAACGTCACGTAGAGCCGCTTCGCCGCGGCGTCGTACGCGAGCGTCGACGGCTCCGCGCCGTGGAGCGCGTCCTTGGTGTCGATCGGAACCTCCGTCACGCTACCGCTCGTGCGATCGACGAGCGACAACGTGTCGCCGAGATCGTTCGCGACCGCCATCCAGCGCGCGTCGAGGAACGCGATCCCTTGCGGATCCTTGCCGGTCGCGAACCGGCGCGTCACCGCAGGCGCCGACGCGTTCGACACGTCGACCTCGACGACCTTTCGCCCGGCCCACATCGACACGTACGCGAGCTTCGCGCTCGCGTCGTTCGGATCCAAGTAGACGCCGAACGTCTCGGCGTCGCCGAGATCGACCTCGCCCGTCTTCTGCCCGAACGTCGTCGAGCCCGCGGCGACGTCGTAGACGAGGAGCTTCTTCTCGATGACGCCGGTCACGAACAATCGCTTTCCGTCGGGCGACGCCGCGAGGCCGCTCACGTACCAACCGACCATCTTGCCGCTCCCGTCGGTCGACGGCGGCAGCTTGATCGATCGCGCGTCGTCCTTGGTGAGCGCGCCGGTCATCGTGTCGAGCTTCAGCGCCTGCACGTCGCCGTTCGCGGTCGCGACGTAGAGCAAGTCCGGAGCGACGAACGCGACGGCGCTGTTGAGCGCCGCGGGATCGGCGAACTTCACGTAGCTCACGACCGGCGACGACGTGCCGATCTTCGACGGATCGACGACGCGCACGGCGTGATCGACCGGTCCGGTGTCGACGGCGACGACGAACGACGTCCCCGGGATCGGCGCGACGAGCGTCGTCAGCCCGCCGGAGAGATCGCTCTCTTGAAACGTCCAGTCCGCGCCCGCGGGGCGCACGCGCCGACCATCCGGCAAGATCGTCGTCTTCGCGTCGTCCGGATCGGCGCCGGCGTACTTCGCCGCGTCGCCGCTCGGCGCCGACGCGGTGCACTTGCCTTGCGCCGCCGTCGGGTACGTGCCGTCCCACGCGGCGCACGTCGTGTCGTGCGGGATCGCGCTCCAGTCGCCGGTGTTCTGGCACGCGTACGGCGCGGCGTTCTCCGCGCACGCGGGATCGCAGCTGTACGCGCACGACTTCGACTGCTTCGCGAAGTCCGACGGATCCGCCGCGTCGACGCCGGCGTCCTCCGGCGGCCCCGCGTTCAAGTGAGAGCCGCAGCCTGCGAGGACGAGGACGAAGCCGATCGATGCGCGCCGCACGCCGCGATCATAGCGCCGCCGCGGCGCGCGGCGGTGACACGTCAGTGACCGACGAGCCCGGGCCAGAACGTGCTCGTGCCGCCGTACGACGACTGGAGGAGAAACGCGCTTAACCCGCGCGGGCTCGCGGCGAGCGCGGTCACGGTGAGGTGGAGCGTGTCCCCGTCGTGTCCACTCGTGCGATCGAGCGAGAGCGCGAGCTCGGCCGGACCGCCGCGCAGCGCCGCGACGTCGAACACCGACACGCTCCAATCCGGCGCCGGCGCGTCGCTGAAGAGATCGATCGCGATCGTGCGCGATTGTCCGACCGGGACGCGCACGCCCTTCGTGACGAGCGTTCGATCGCCGTCGCTGACGGTGATCGCGTCGGAGAGAACGGGCGCGGCGTTGAAGTAGATGCCGCTGAACGGCACGCATGGGTTGTGGTACGCGCGCAGCGCCGCGTTCGACCACGTGCGCTGCACGAGGAAGCCGACGTCGCTCGGGCGCACGTTCAGGTAGCGGTTCTGAACGCAGAGATCTCCGACCTCGTCGAGGTAGAACCACTGCCAGACGAAGTGATCGTCGTCGACGCGACGGTACGCAGGCTTCGTCTGCGAGAACGGATCGGTCGCGGCCTCGACGAATTCGTGGCTCGCGACCGACGTGAGCACGTCGAAGCCCTGCAAGTTGCCGAGCGCGGCGCACCTCGGCATGACGGCGTACGGAATGCGCGTGCCGCCGGCGTCCATGTCCCAGTGGTAGCCGCCGCTGTTCACGCAGCCGGTGAGGACGCTGCCGATCGTGACTTGCGTGCCGCTCGGATAGAAGACGGCGTAGATCGTGTTCGGATCGGGCGTGCCGAACGGCGCGCGGCCGAATTTCGCGGCGAGCCATGCGCGGTGCTGCGCGTCTTCGACGGCGGCGGGCGCGGCTTCGTTCAAACGAATCGGCGCAAGCGCCTGCATCGCGCCGACGCCGTACTCGGACGTCGTCGCGCTCCAGTACTGCGACGCGCCGAGGTTCGCGACGAAGCGTTCGATGAGCGACGCCTGCGGATCGCCCGCGAACGTGACCGCGACGATCTTCGGCGCGCGGAGCACCGGTCCGCCGTACGTCATCACTTGCGGGACGTCGGGCGTGAACGCGGGGTACGCGATCGCGTCACGCGCGTCCGCGATCGCGTCGTGCGCGTCCGCGTCGACATGCGCGTCGACGTGCGCATCCGCGCCCGCGTCCTTCCTTCGTTGTGCCTCTTCGATCTCCGGAGATGAAACGGATTCGGCGCCGGAGCACGCCGCGGCGCCGATCGGCGCAACGATGCACACCACCATCAAAGTGAGAAGTCGTCGCACGGGTTCCCTCGTTTTCGACACGGGGTGGTTCGGATGAATCGAGCGAAGTGGCGTGTCGCCCGATGTGCGTCTCTACGCGCGACGTTCGTCGGCGGATCCAATCCTTCCGATCTTCTCTTCTCTCTGTGAGAATCGGCCGCCCATGAGCCCGCTCGACGATCCCGCGCTCGAAGCCGCGCTCCGCGCCGGGCTCGCCGCGCTGAGAAAGCTCGCGGACGTTCGCTACGCCGAGCTTCGCTTCGTCGACGAGACGAGCGAGCGGCTGCGCGTGCGCGACGGGCGGCCCGAGCACGTCGGCACGAGCGGCTCGCGCGGCGTCGGCGTGCGCGTCCTCGGCGAGCGCACGTGGGGCTTCGCGTGCACGGCCGACACGAGCGAAGCGGGCGTGGTCGCGGCGGCGCTCGCGGCGGCGCGGATCGCGCGCGCGAGCGGCGCGGTCGCGGCGCGCGCGGTCGCGTTTCCCGAAGCCGCGGCGGCGGTCGGAGCGTACGCGACTCCCGTCGCGATCGATCCCTTCGCGGTGCCGCTCGAAGCGAAGCTCGCCGCGCTCGACGCGCCGGTGCGCGCGCTCCGCAAAGGCAAAGTGCAGACGGCCGAAGCATGGATGGATTGGACGCGCGTGCACAAACGCTTGCTGACGACCGAGGGCACCGACACGAAGCAGTCGTTCACGTACGGTGCGTGCGGTATGCACGCGTTCGCGGTCGGCGACGACGGCTCCTCGCAGCGACGGAGCCATCCGACCTGGCAAGGCTGCGACGGATTCCAGGCGGGCTACGAGCGCGTCGCCGAGCTCGATCTCGCGGCGCACGCGGACGAGACGCGCGACGAAGCGATCGCGCTCTTGACGGCGCCGCCCTGCCCGGAAGGCAAACGCGATTTGATCTTGGAGTCGAGCCAGGTCGGCTTGCAGATCCACGAGTCGTGCGGCCATCACACGGAGCTCGATCGCGCGCTCGGGAGCGA
>Ga0100403_1003814_pt1 | contig 11004 bp, 14 predicted proteins | sample CryGeymet201501t_FD_83663 | JGI IMG/M metagenome (GOLD analysis project Ga0100403, IMG submission 83663) | Groundwater microbial communities from Crystal Geyser aquifers in Utah, USA - Crystal Geyser metaG 2015-01t | ecosystem: Environmental > Aquatic > Deep subsurface > Groundwater | place...
CATCTGGCGGTTATCGGACACGAGGGGTTCTCCTCCGGCTTCTACTGGTTCGCTGGTATAGGCTCACTAGCGCCCAACCATTGAGGGCTCCAGGTTGAAGTCCTTCTTCATCAGGTCCCAGTTGACCGCGAACCATCGTCCGGTCCACTCGATGTACCGATGCTGGAGCAGGTACAACACACGGGCTGCTACCGCGAGGGGCAACAAAGTGAACGTCCCAAACCCGAAGATGTTGAGCACCCCACCAAAAGCTGAACCTGGCAAAGTAGCCAGGAACTCCGGAAAAGACAGAGCCCCCGTAACAGCATCGGTGAGACCCTTGAAATCCCATTCGAACTCGGTGACGTTCATCCACACCCAGATGTAGATGCCCACCATCAACACCCCCATGATGTGAGGAGCGTGCTGGCGTATCATCTCACCGAAAGAACCCAAGTGGCTGATCCCAGCGTCCAGGACCTTCTTGAGCTTGGGCGACTTGGCCATCAGGCCACTGATCATGTCATTGAACGACTTGAGTTTGCCCTTCTCAAGCGTGTAGATGCGCAGGGGCCACGAGTCGAACATCTTGTGGATGAGCCCTCGCAGAGCCTTCTTGGCCTTGGCGGCCAAGTCCTTGATCGCCCTCGGAATGTCCAGAAGGCTCTTGATGCCGATCAGATTCTTGAACTTCTCCCACAATGCGGGTGCCTTCTTGAACACCTCCACGAGCTGCTTGAGCTTGCGAAGGAGTCCACCGAAAGCCACCCGACCCTGGTACTGGGGCAAGTAGAAGTGCTCTGCAAAGGCCGCCACCACGTTGGGTGTTAGCCCCGACGAAGCCAAACGAGTGCCCGATCCAGCACACGCGGCTGTGGCAGCCATACGGACCATGTAGCGGTCCGCCAGCCGATCAATTGCCTGGCGAGCCTGGTCCATCATCACACCTTCAGAGGATTTCCGTCCTCGGTGAACAGTCGCTCGATGACGAACTCGCCACCCTCCTCACGGAACGCCCACAGATCCTTGGTGGCCTTGTGCACCAGGTCATTTGATCCGGTCTTGGACTGTGTGAACATCTCCGAGATGGTGCTGAACTCGATGAAGCTCCTCCGCACCTGATGAGCCTTCTTCGAGTTGCCAGCCACCCGGCGAAGGTGCTCAGGGCTGACCGGCAGGAATTGCCCATCATCCCAGGCCACCATCACCATCCCGTTGTGCACCGTCACGTCGTCACCGTTGGCGTGACGCACGGTGACGACCGTCCCCTTGTCCTCGGGGAGATTCGCATAGGCCAGCACAGAACCCAGGTTGTGGGCGAACGACACCCGTGTCCCCGCCACCACGGGGAGCTGGAGAGCATCCGCTGCCCTGGACCGATCGGTCAGTGCACGAAGAGCACTCGTCGATGAGCCCTCCAGAGTCCGACCCTGGAGGACGTGGTCGATCATCCCGGTGTCACCCCAGTTGACGTCGTCACCGACCTCGTCACGTCCGGGCAAAAAACTGGAAGATGCCTGCTTCTGAACCTTGGTGGGGATCTGCTCGGTGTCGTCGTTGATGAAGTCTGTCAGGTCCATGGGTCACCTCACGCGATCCGAGTTGCTAGCCACTCGACAGTCATGGTCTGGTTAGTGGCAAAATTGATGGTGAACCCGGTGGCCAACTTGCTCGTGATCCACGGGGTCTCATCATTGACAGGCTGCGAAGGAACTTCGAGTTGCACCTGATAGACCGCATCCGACATAGGAACATCGAACGCCACCGCTACCGTTGTGGCAGCCCCGAAAACCGCTGACCCAGTCTGACTTGGTAGATCCAGCACCGCACCAGCCGCAGGAGCCGTGATCGCTGCAATGGACGTGTTCCGGGCCGTGCAAGTCACGGTCTCTGTCACGAGCAACTCCGCGACCAAGCAGTTGTCGAACTGGAACGTCTGATTACCCGACAAGGTCACAGCGGGGAGGCTACAGCCCTCCACGGACAGAGTGCCTGACCCAGCCAAGTCCACGGCAAAGGGTGTACCGAGACCGGTGTTCTCCGCGATCGCCCCGCAGTTGGTGATCTGATAGGTGCCCACCCCTGAAAAGGGTACGTCGTTGGACGTGTCAAACCGAAGGTCAATGGCCCCAACGCCCTGAACGTAGGACAAACGGAAGTTGCCCGCTTCCTGGATGAGCAACAGACCCAGGTCTGCTGCTTCCCCCCACTGGCCCCCGGTGACGATCAGGTTCTCGATCGCCGTCGCCCAGATGTTCCGGTTGCCACCAGCGGAGTCTGCACTCAGATCACAGTCCTTGATCACGATGCCCGAGAAACCCACCGTCGAGGCAGCAGCACCGATCACTCGGATGCACGCCTTGTTGGTGTGGACGTTCGTGATGGTGAACCCCTGGATGAGGGTCGAGAGAGGAATGGTCCCGAGCTGTGCCGAGATGATGACCGTGTGGCCAGCTCCAGGGGCATCGGGCGTCGCTTCGAGAGCAGACTCAATAGTGGGGTGACCCAGACCAACCAGGCGAACACCATCCCGGACGATGTTGACCGTCTCGGTGTAGACCCCTGGCAGCACCAGGATGAGGTAGGGGTTTGCCGAAGAAGCTGAACTAGGCACCATGTCCAGGGCTGACTGAATGGTGGTGTACGCGGCCCCAGCCCCACTCTTACCGACCACCAGCACGTTGGTGATGGCATTCAGTCCTGCGAGCTGAGACAGAGTGAGGGGACTTGTGATGATCGCATCCTGGAAAGCGAGCCCACCCGTTCCAGCGTCACGGCTGATACGCCGAATCCCAGCGGAGCCGGGCTCGATGTCAATCTGGTCGATGAGGAACGGAGACTGCGCCATCGGTTACCTCAACTGGCCTTGATACTTGTGAAGGGTGGTCCGCACGTACTGCCGGATCTCTTTGGCCATTTGGGCGTAGGGACCCTGCCCTCCACCATCGAACTCCGTCTCTTCCACAAGGTCGTCCAAGACGCTGGCGGCTTCCAACCCCTCAGAGGCGTAGTTCTCCAAAGCCTGCTTGAGCTTGGCCCTATACTGCCCAGCCCCAGCAAGCCGGGTGGCAGCGTACCTCCCCTTGCGGAGAACACCCTTGGCGGCGAGCTGGCAGAACAGGCCGACTCGCATTCTACGACTCATGCGGATGGGGCTTCCTGACCGACTCATCTTCAAGTAGGCGTCCAGTCCCTTCTCGTCCGCTGTGAACCCACGAAGACGATTTGCCTCCTCGGAGAGAAGGGCTGACATCGTATCACGGTCGTAGTCCATTTTGCGTGCTTCCTCACGGAACACGTTGATGCCCCAGTCGGAGAGTTCCCCCTGATTGTACCGGTCGGGATCCCGCCCATAGTCCGCCAACATCATTTTGGCGGTGGTGATCACACCTTGGGGTGATGCAAGCACTCGGCGGGCGAGCCTGTCTATCTGTGCTTTCATTCTAGTGCCTCACACGAAAACGTCGTAGCCAACTATCACAGGTGAACCCACCGCAGGGACGTGCCCTAGCGTGATGATGAACCCCGTCTTGAGCTTGGTCACGGTCGGAACATAGGCGTCGAAGAACCCCTGAGGTGCCAGCAGCACTCGGTAGTTCGTCGTAGACAGCGGGGTGGTGAACACCACTGCCTTGGACCCAGCATCCGTATCCGCGATGGACACCGTACCTGACAGGTCACTGGTGCCTGACGTCTTGACAAGCACCGAGTAACCCACCGCCTTGGGAGCCGCCAGGGTGCCGTAGACCGTTGCAGCCTCAACCGTGAACCCAGTTGTGGTCCAGCCAGAGGTGATGAGCAACGTCGCGTCGGGGATGGTGAGCACCACCCGGTAGTTCGTGTTGTTCAGCACCCCCGGCGGAATGACCACAGCCTGGCTTGTCTGCCCCGTAAACACCACGTTGCCCGCCTCGACCTCTGTCTCCAGTTGGAGCAGGGTGACGAGTTCGGTGGCCGCCTTGATGTCGGCCATCACGGTCGCGGACATTGCAGTGAACGGGTCACAGATCCCGCCAGTCGGTGTACGGATGTTCCGCACCGATACCACACCCTGAGCATCCACCACGACGTCGAAGTAGTAGGACTGCGACCCAGAAGCGGACTTGTAGGTGTGAACCGACTGCTGGCGGGTTAGGGTCATCGACTACAGACCCAACGCCTTCAGGATGGCCTTCCGGTCAAAAGAGGTCACCCCGGACTCAAACTGCATGACCCGGCCATCGTAGTAACCAAATGGAATCTCCTTCCCCCGGCTTTTCTTCCCCACATAGAGACGTTGGCCCTTCCAGATACGGGATGCGAGAAACCCCGCATCCTGCACCGCGTCCAGTCCATCCTCCAGAGACATGCCCGAGGCCATCCGCTGAGCACGCAGCTCGGCGAGGCGAGCATTCTCCTTACGCTTCCAGTTGCGACCCATTGAGTCTGGACCCATGGCCCCCACCTTCACCCCAGCCTTCTGAAGGGCAGTGAGTAGATTCGCTGTCGTCACCAGAGCCGTCTTCAGGTCCCCGCGCTTCAGTGCCATTGAAACCTTGGCATGGACGTGGGGCAGATCTTTGCCTCCACCTGGACCCTTCTCAGCCTGGTCCCAGGAATGAGTGCCCAAGCCGCTAAGCAACTGGGCCAACTTCTTGGCTGTATCCGGCGGAGCCTCCTTGCCCATCATCAAAGCACTATATGCCTTGTGAACCCAGGTGGTGTCCCCCGCCTGTTTCTGCCGAAGCTGGCGGATGTCGGCCTGGATCTTGGCCATCCGAGCGAACACTGCTGTTCTATTCACGGTTGCTTCCTTGTTCTTGTACTTCGAGCGGTCAACCCCTCCAGGCCAGCGCTGCTGAACGTACTTCTTGTTGTACTCACCCTTGTTCTTGGCCGAGCCCGTATCCGGCTTCGTCTGGCCACCAGGTCCACCGTTGGTGGTGACGTAGCAGCGGTCCTTCGGGTCACCCGTCTCGTAGTAGCACTTGCCCTTGCCCTTGTTGTCCCCCAGCCACTTGCCAGGGTCCTTGACATTCTTGGCGTAGTCCTTGTTCGTGGACGGGTCGTGTGGGTTGAACTTGCGTCCTCCCATCATCTCATCCAGCTCACCAGCGAGCCTCTCATCACCACAGGCGCAGGTGGCATGACGCTGAAGGAGCGGGATGATGAACTGGCGAGACTCGGGAACCTCCGAGGCAACCCGCAGAAGAGCTTGCTTGATCGTGCTCATTGTATCCTCACCAGATTCCGGTTGTTTCAACTCACACACCCAACAGATTCAATGCTTGGAGCGCCACGCCCTTCGGATCTTGATCCGTGATCATCATCTTGCGCTTGAGGGCCTGGCGACCGACCTGCGCGTCAAACTCCATCGAAGCTGGATCATAGGGGGAGAACTGAAACAGGATCCTGAAAGGAGCCTTTCCGGCGTTCTCCCCCAGAACCCCACTCAACCCGTTTGCAGCGGACCGCTTCACGGTCGCCCCATACTCCTTGTCCTTGAGGAACTTGGTCAGTTCACTCACGACATCGTTGATGAATCCATCCTTGGCCTCACTCCACACTTGATACCAGTTCTTGCCGGACGCCTGCTTGGTGGCAGCCTTCTTGAGTCGGTTCATCTCAGCCTGGATCTTGGCCATCCGAGCGAGCACTGCTGTTCGGTTCATGATCTACTCCCAGATACCTGTCGTTTCAAAACCACGCTTCTCAAACCACTGACCAAGGGCCATCAAGCCGTCATGGTCCTTGGACCACAGCTCAAGGCCATCGAAACTGGAGGCGACGCCGAGGTCCGCAACACGCGGAACACCCTTCATCGCGACCTTGCCGTCACGGAACGAGTAGAGCAGGCTCGCCAGGTTGCGGATTTCCTGTGCACCGTACAGCACCCGAATCCGATACTCCGGGAACGAGACCTCACGGAGCCACCTTTCGGCGACCCGTTTCGTCATCAGCACCTGGTTCTTGGACTCAGTCTTCATGGGCGAAGCACCCCTATGCTCTACCTGGTTGGCGGCATAGGAGAACTAACGCCTAGTCGATGACGTGAGTCCAACGGCCATCCCATGCCGGACGCTGAACCTCACGAAGGATGTTCAGGTTCTCCGCGATGGTATCGAACATCGTAGCCAGGTCCACCAGGTTCTCGTGGTCACGCATCCTCTTGACCGCTCGGATGAACCGATGACGCACGAGACCCTGGGTGACACCGAGCCGCTTGGCGACCTCACTCTGACAGGTCGTCTCCCACATCAGCACCATGATCTGGGCATCGAGTGGGTCGGGCAAGAAACCGGTCATGGCTTCTTCGAGTTCGGGGCGGGTGATGCTGGGGAGCTGGAGGAGGAACTGGATGCGGGAGGTAGCACGTTTGAGACGGTAGCAGACCGTGGGTTGGCTGACCCCGAAGATGATCGCGATGTCGGTCTGATTGATGTGCCGGAAGAAGTACAGGTCTACGAAGTCAGCTTCACGGGGAGGGAGCTGGTCGAGCATCCCCCGCACCCGGTCAATCTTGACCATGGACTCCTCAGATGGCTCGGTGAACACCGACTCCAGATGAGAAAGTGAGTCCTCGTTCGAGTATCGAGTCTCGATGTCCAGGGGGTCCATCATGTGGTGTCCTGACCAGCTCATCGCAGTCCAGTTTGCTCGCGACTCAGATCAAGAAGCACCAAGACCACCCCCACTATACCAAAAGTTCCCGTTAGTCCATCATCCCTCAGTAGTTTCCTCAAGAAACACTCGGGGGATAGTAGCTACAACGTCCAAGGATCTCAGGGTGATCCGCACGAAACCGTTGTCTCGATCAAGACCCACAATAAACCCCTGCAACCCCCTGTAGGGACCGTCAAGGATACGCACCTGGGCCTTGAGTGGGATCTCAGCCGTGACCATCTCCCGCAACTTGCGCTGCATGGCCTCGACCTGAGCATTCGAGATCACAGACAGGTAACGCAGCCTGTGTTTCCCCTGTTGTGTGCTCATCACCTGGGTGACGTAGGGGGTTTTCTCCAGAGCGAAGTACGCCACCTCGTCGAGACCCGACCCCACGAAAGCGTAGCCTTCCATCAGGTGTACGGGAGTGACCTTGCCTTCGCGCGTGAACAACGCCACAGGCACGAACACAGGATGGTCCTCTCCCACATGGAGATCCCGGCGAAGGGTTTTTTCAAGAACCCCCTCCACCGCCTGTAACTCGCCCGCATGACTCAGCTCAAGAGCTACCCAGGTGTGCTCGTCACGAAGATCCCCCATCACCGAACTCCTGATCTAGGTCCAGGATGGTCTGGTGGAGCATCTGTGCGAAGTTCGCCGGTGTGATGACTGACGATGACTTGCTCCGGTTCCCAACCACGCTCAGGTCCCGCTTGATGGAGGCCGGTCCGCGCTCGGCGGCCACCCACGCTGCATCCTGGTCAGGAACCATACCAGGCTCAGGTGAACTTCCCTGCATGTTTGGAACCGATGAACGTGGGGCCGCATGGGCCGCACCCGCTTCTTCCGGGGTCTTCCGTGGGGTTGGGGGTTGCACTGAGGGTGCAGGCGCGGATGCCGAAGCACCCGTGGCCTGCACTTGAAGCACCGCCACTGGATCACGGACAGAACCCCCGACATGGTGCAGGTGAGCAAGGTCCATCATCAACATCGCAGCGGTAGGCCTGCCCGGCCGGGCCGCAAAACGTGAGGCGTAGCCCAAGAGCTGTGCCCCCCGTGCTGCACCCAAAGCCACCAACCGCTCCTTGCCCCAGTGAGCGGGAACCGCTTCCCCGAGGGAAGCCTGGAACGCCAGCATCGACACTTCCGCCAGGCGATCATAACAGGTGGCCGGTGAAGCCCTGTCCATGATCCGACGAGCCGCCTCAAACGCCGCTGGGAGGTCATTCCCAATGGCGTCAAGAAGGTCCAGGTAGGCGGTGTTCAGATCCAGGTGAAGGTACTTCTCGACGTGCTCCCGGGTGACCCCACCAAGCATCGAGACGCCCTCGATGGCCTTGAGAGCATCGCGGATGTGGCACTCGGTGATCTCTGCCACCAGGGTAAGCATCTCAGGCTCGAACGAGATTTGCTCCTGCTCGCAGATGTGCTGAAGCCGGTCTGCAATGAGCTGGGGCTGCATCGGTTGGATTACGAAGGCCGGGGCACAACGTGAGAGCACCGTGGCTCTCATCCGCTCGGGCTCGGTCGTACAGAAAATGCAGGTGAGCTGCTTGTCCTCGGACCCCGGCATCGTGTCTTCGAGGGGTTTCAGCAGTGCATCCAGAGCATCTTTCGAAAGCTGATGAGCCTCATCAAACAGGTAGATCCGACGCTTGCCTGAGAAGGTGCTGTACTGGATCTCCTCCTTGATCTTGTTCACGTCCCCCTTGCCTGAGTGCGTTGCAGCATCCACCTCCATGAAATCCAGGGAGGTCCCGTTCTCTAGCAACCCCTTGCAAGAATGACACTCATCACAGGGCTCCCCGTCACGGGTGTTCTCACAGAGAAGAGCACGGGCCAAGATACGACCCACAGTGGTCTTACCTCGGCCCCGTTCTCCGCAAAACAGGTAGGATTGCCGGAACCCACGCCCCTGCACGACGTACTGCTTCAGGATGGTGATGGTGGCGTCCTGCCCCAACACATCACTGTAGCGGTAGGGACGGTACTTGATGTCCAGGCTCACGGCAGTCCTCCTGTGCCCTACTCAGGGCTTGGCCTTCTTCGCTGGGGCCGGAACGGCCTTCTCCCCAAAGAGCGACAGGATGATGTCCGCCTCCGGGGTGGAGCCACTGGTACGCCAGAAGCCGTACTCCTCGACCTCCTCGCGGAAGAACGACACGTCGGGGAGCTTCACGAAGAACCGCATCTTGTGGGTCTCGGGGTTCTCCTCGACGCCACAGGCACAGAGGTGGTGGAACAGCAGAGCTTCACGCTCGCCATCGCTCATCGTCTCCCACTGGTCGCCCGCGAGGGTGATGACAAACTTCCAGTCCTTCTCTCCATCCACGACGGACAGCAGAGGGGTCGCCTTGGAGGTCTTGCCTGCGATGATCACATCACCGCTCTTGCCAGCCTTCTCCTTGAAGACGATGAGGATCTCTTCATCGACAAGGGCGAGCCCGGAGAGGACCGCGTTCTTGGCGATCAGGGCCTGCATGGTCTTGTAGACCTCGCCACCAGCTTTCCACAGATCAGACATCGTTGCTCTCCTATGGGAACGCCGCTCGCATCGCGGCAACGCCACCTTGGTTCCAGATCTCACCGGGGTCCTTACCCCGGTAACTCACACTCACTGCTCTCACCTTTACCCAACTGAGATATTGCAGAGCCCCCCACCGCTTCCTGCCCTTCTCGTCGATGAACCCGTGGACCCCGTGTTGCCCCGCCTCATCATTGTCGTAGACCATCTTGACCCAGCCCCGGCAAAACCGACGGAGGAACTCAATGTGCTTGTCAGTGAGCTTGGCTCGCAGGCTTGCCAGCACCACATCCTCTGGTGGAACCGCCCACTCCATCGCGAAGAGGTCGAACAGACCCTCCACGATCCACACGTTGGACCCATCCCAAATGCGCTGCATGGTCTGAGGCGTCAAGCCAAACCACAGGGGGTGCCATCCTGCATCAGGAAGAAGGTAACGGGTGACCACCTTCTCAGGCAGCTTCCGACCCTCGAACCCAAGCACCTTGCCCTTGGGACTGAACAGTGGCCAGATGGCCCAGTCCCCGAGCTGCTCTCCCTTGGTCCCGTACCTCTCACAGAAGTCCAGGTCAGGGCAGTCTTCGAGCAACGGTTGCCAGGTCTTGATCCCGAACTGGCGAATGGACTCTTCCGAGGCCCCACGGCCCAGAAAATAGCCCTCGTGGTCCTCAGTCAGTGACAGGTTGGGAAGGTGTTCCAGCAGCCAGCTCATTGTGGGCGGGTCCTTGGGCGATGGCCATGCCCCGTGCAGCGTTGTGTACCACCCCGGCGATCTTCTTTGCCGTCACCAGGCTGGCTACCCCCACGAATGCACGGTCCTTCGGAACTACGATGATCGTGCCATCCGGCACCCACGATGAGGGCCGGAACGGGAGACCAATTTCCTCGATGAGCGGTCGAAGCTCCGGGGGCATCAGGTCCACTAGCTCTACTCGCTTGCCATCTTCCTCAACCCCCTCCCCATCGTCCTGGTCATCGAGCATCACCACGGAACCCGTGTGGCTTCGAGGGATGAGCATCTCCAGAGCCCCCAACTCGTAGAACTCCAGGTGGTCTACCGCCGCCCGGAGTCCTTCAATCGTCAACGGATGGATGTTGCCCCACTCCTGTTGGCGACCCATTGCGACCACGGCGTCCACGACCTCGGTGAAGAACTCCCCCAGAGTCGTTTCCCGTACAGCGGCCTTCACAACTGGCCCAGGGTGGGGCTGGGTGATCCACATCACGGACGAGGATGAAGACACCAGGTAGGGTGCCGTTTCCTCTGCCACCTGGAATTCCAGCATCAACGGGACGACGTTCTTCCGTTGCAGCGCCCGAGACTGAAACCTTGTTACAACGAGCAGGTGACTCACCACCTACCTCCTAGCTTCTTGACCAGACCTGACAACCAGGTTGCTGGTTCGGGTTCCTCGTCTTCATCACTGCTCTCGTCCGCCTCTTGGATGGCTTCCTCGACCTCTCGAACGCTCGGAACCTCATTTGGGTCGTCGAGCACCCACATCAAGGCCGCGAGATCAGGGAACTGCGAAGCGATGAGTCCACGGTCGCCACCCTGGATCAGAGCGTGGAACTCATCCTTCACCTCAGCCTTGGTCTTCAAGGGCTCCCAGAACGGGCAGCCCCGGGCCATGTCAGTGCACCCAGGGATCCGGTCATCACAGTTGACCAGCCGAGGCTTCCCCTCCGCCCCCATGAGCCCACACAGGTGCACCTGGCTGGTGTCATCCAGTGGGAACTCCACGTTGTGGGTGCAGGTGTCAGGGCGTTGCTTGAACAAGTCGCGCAACCGCTTCTTGAGATGACGGAAGGTCACCTGCTTGACCTGATGTCGGATCTGACCTTGTGACCGCATTCTA
>Ga0100403_1003815_pt1 | contig 11004 bp, 6 predicted proteins | sample CryGeymet201501t_FD_83663 | JGI IMG/M metagenome (GOLD analysis project Ga0100403, IMG submission 83663) | Groundwater microbial communities from Crystal Geyser aquifers in Utah, USA - Crystal Geyser metaG 2015-01t | ecosystem: Environmental > Aquatic > Deep subsurface > Groundwater | place: USA...
CCCAACCGCTCCAGCGCCAGCCAATGCTTTTACACCTCCCGCCGGATATGAAGCTATCCCAGCCCCTGGTTTAATTAAAAACTATTCTGCTCACATAACTAGCCCAGACGGGAAAACCATGTACGGTATTCCAATTAACAAGACAACAAGCGGAGCCGTAGATAATCCAGTCCCAACGGGCGGAATGAACGCCGATATTGCTGGCGGAATCGCTGGCGCCGGTGGAAGTTTAAGCGATTTTAATACAATTGCGGGAGTTACCAACCCTATTACAGACCCGATTCTTACGCAAGTCTATAATGAGCTTGGTATTCCTGATTTAGTAAACAGCACTTTTGCAAAACCGCAAACAAGCACGGTCCAGTTATTCAATGATTCTTATAAAGATTCTGGACTTGGAGAACTGAAAACAAAGATAGCTGAAAAAATGGACGAGTTGGCTAAGACTAAAGAGGATCTAAACCAAGCGACCGGAAAGATAGCAGATAATCCATGGTTAAGTGAATCTTCAAGAGTTGGGAGAACAAAAAGACTAACAGAGTTAGCTCAAGGGACGATTGATAATTTAACTGGAGAAATAAATAACTTATCCAGCCTATACAGCTCAGGAGTGCAGGAAATAAATGACAAAGTAACCCGCACTACTAACGATTTTCAAACTGAGGCCACTCTTAACACGGCAAAATTAAACTATCTATTAAAACAAGCAGAGGTAAAACTAGGAATTAAACAGGACGAGAATCTTGCCAAGGCTTATGAGAATCTCCCAGATTATCTTAAAAACGTAGTAACCGATACTAACGCCAAAGTATTTGGAGGAGTCTCGACCGGTTATTATATTTATAACGAAAAGACCGGAGGATTTGATCAAATTGTAGCCCCTGCCAATTCGGGAGGAAGCGGAGGATTCGCTACTGGTACGCCAAACAGTTATAAAGAATGGACTTTAGCCGGGAAACCGGGAGAATATGCCGATTGGATAGCCAAAACCGGAGCAAAACCAATTGAAGCTGAATTGTTGAGAGCGGATATAAACGACATGACGGCCGAGGTGCAAAAGGTTTTAGGCTCGGACGGCTTTATGATCCCTAGTGATTATGATAAAGCGAAAAAAGCATGGGTTATTAGCGCACAAAGAAAGCCGAGTGAATTTGACGATTATTTTTCTGTTTATAGAGATCCGGAAAATTTCAACTACAATTTAGATTAATTAACTTAATTATCATTATATATGGGCAAATTTGACGGCCTCTTCGGAGGTGGAGCTGAACCACAAAGTCCGGCACCAGCAAAAACAACTAAGACCAGTAAATTCGGTGGGCTTTTTTCTGCCCCGGAAGAGAAACCAAAAACCCCTTATGTAGATTTTCAGTTAGTTGAACCTAACTTAGGAGGACAAAATGTAGGCAGTACCCCGGAAATGATTAAACCGGACCCGGTATTTAACGCTCCAATAGGCGAGGGAGTTGATAAATATTTCGGAGAAAACAAAGACACTCAGGCCGTTATTCCTAGCAAACTAGCAGGAGACGCACTAAACAAAGGACTTAAAATAACCTTACCCGAAATGGTGGACGGTCGTTTTGTTATGAAGCCCGGCACGGATCAAAAAGTTTTAGCACACCTAGATGAATCCATGTCTAAGCAAATTAAAAACATTACCCTCGGGAGACAGACAAAAAATCTTTTAGTAGGCATGAGCGGGACAGTTGAGGGGCTACTAGGAGCTGGCGAATGGTTAGCACCAAAAACGCTCGAGCCTTTTTTTAGAGACAAGGCGAATCAAATAGAGGGCTGGCAAAATAGATTAGCAGTTGAGGACCCAACATTTTTAGATTCGCTTGTTCAGGGTGGTGGCTCGGCGCTTACTTTCTTTGTACCCGGTTTTGGAATAGCTAAGGGACTATCATTAATGACTAAATTATCTCCGTCCATGGCGCTACTTTTTGGTAATAGCGCGTCAACGGCTATCGAATCCATGGTGGAGGCTGGCTCTGTTTATAGAACAATGGTAGAAAACGGCATGAGCGAAGAACGGGCCAATAAAAGTGCCTCGGCTACATTTATAGCTAATGCGATATTAATAGGGCTAACAAACAAATACGGAACATTTTCCGACGGAATAACTAGTAATCTTAAAAGGAGTTTAGCTTCGGCTCCACTTGAGGGATTCCAAGAATTTTGGCAACAAGCAATTTCAAATACAGCTACCGGACAACCGGTATTTGAGGGAGCACTTGAAAGTGGGTTAATTGGAACTACCCTCGGATTTCCTCTCGGTTATATCGGCGGAGGGGCAACAGCAATCGACCCCTCAGTTACAAGGCGGTTAATCGAGGATAAATTCAAGTCTCCGCAAGTTTTGGCACCTCAGTTAGTAGATAAGACCCAAAAAAAGAAAGACGTCTCTACGGGGCAAATAGAGGGCAATAACAACGTAGAGAATAGTTTGGCAAACATACTCGGAGTTGAAGAGGAATCTTTTATTTACCACGGAACGAACATAGACCCGGCTCAAATAGCCGAGCAAGGTTTTGTTTTCGGCGAAAATTCTAAGTTTGGTAAAGCAGGATTCTTTACTGACAGCGAAAATATATCAGGAATCCACGGAACAGGTAAAATAAAAATACCAACAGCCGAATTAAATTTCAAAAAAATAGATACAGTTAAAGAGCAAGAGGAATATATTAAAAAACTAGAGTCAAAAAATCTAGCTGAGGCGGTCGCCAAGGACGGCTATGACGGATTTATCATACCAAACAGGAACCCGAAAGTCGGAAATACTCACGCTATAGTGGATAAAGATGTTTTGGATAAATTAATCCGCGGGGAATCTCTAAATAGAACAAAAAAACCAGAAGATGTCAAAATTGAATACGCAAAAGGAGAAGAGGATAACCCTATTATAAAATTAAACAAAGAAAACGAGGACGTTTATAAAAATATAGAGCCAATCCAAGAGGGATTTACCAGACTCTACAATACAAGAGCCCCTAACGCCGGTGATTTACAGTCAGGGGATTTCGTTGATACCAATTTTAATGAACATATTCAAAGATGAATGGCCAGCGAAAGGAAAATTGCCATAGATATACCGGCAGATAAAATTGATTATTACTTAAAAACAGATCCAAAAAGACCGGGAATTTACACTATTAAAAACAAAATCCCTAAAAAATTCTACAAATTAGACACTAGTAGCACAAAGGCAAGTACACTTAAAGGAGAAAAACAAACTCAAAAGGAAATAGTTAAAAACGCCGTTAAAAAGGGAGCTAAAACAAAGCTAATTATTGATGAGAGCGCGACCGACAAACAAAGGAAAGTAGCCGAAGAGGTGGCTAAAAAACAGGAGGGGAAAGAATATAAAGACCTCGGTAAAAAGTTTTTTGGAGCCAGAAAAGACAAAGAGATGATGAAGAGAATGACAAAAGAGTCTCTTAAGGAATTAGAAAGTGATCAGAAATTAGCTTATGAGTACATAACCAAAGATATGGTTTTGCAAGGAATCCCAACGGAGATAAACACCGCCGGGGACCCGCAAGTTGAGTACGTAATTGACAGGGTTATAAAAGCTATTCCAAAAAGACCGGCGGATAACGCTATGGCCAGAGAATTTTTTGTTGATTATATACCGACTTTTGTAAACGAAGTTAAAAGCAAAAAAACTGTAGCGGAAATTAAGGATTTCGTCCGGGAATTTGTCGGACAAAAAAACCCTTACACCCCAGAAGTGGCTAAGGAGTACGCGGAGGCTAGAAAAGCCGGAGACAATGCAAAAGCAGACGAAATAAGAGCAAACCAAGCTGAAAAAGAAAAACTAAATAGATTAAGAACTAGAATTATTATTGACGCTCTTGGTAAAAGATTTATGAATCAGGCCGGAGGATTCGGACAAAGTGGCTATTCTACTTATAGCAATTTACCAACCGATTTTTCATGGACGCAGAAAAAAGAAACCGCAGAAAAAAAAGAAAAATTTGAGAATCCGCAAAAACCTCTAGCTCATATTATTAGAAGAGGAGGAGTTGACCTCGGGAATATCACACCGGAAAAAGTTATTGAAGATTTCGGGTATAGGGGGATAGAGTATGGTAATTGGGTTAAGGATATTGAGGCGAAAATACACGTTAGAAGATTCGCGGAAAGTATGTCAGACCTCGAGCAGATAATTGGGTTTGATATAACCAACCTTAATAAGCAGAGTGAACTTGGAATCGCTTTTGGAAGTCGTGGCGGTGGTAGCGCCAGCGCTCACTATGAACCGTCCGGAGTGGTAATTAATCTCACAAAGACAAAAGGGTCCGGGGCTGTCGCTCATGAATGGAGCCATTTCCTAGATAATATGATGTCAGTCGCTCAAGGTGGTAAGGCGAGTTTTGGATCTAAAATACAAAAAACCAGCAATGAAAAGATAGACAAGGCCTATGCTAAGTTAGTTGATGTTATGGAAAATCAAATAATCGGAGGTGGTGGAAAGGAAGTTAAATTGAGAGACGGCCGTAAATTTACCAGTTGGGGATTGGTCGACAACAAAATGATAGAAAGAAACAATGACGGCCTAGGAAAGACTCAGGACCCCAAAGAACTTGGCAGAATATATGATGAAATTTACTCGACCCAAAAAGAAAGGTGGGAGAGGTACTATAAGGGGCCGACACTAACAAAGCATAAAAACGAATTGGCTCAGTATATTATGCAATTAAATGACGCGACTTCGATAGAGATTCCTACCGGCAAATCGGTCTTTTCTACAACTTCAAAAGAACACGGTACTTATTGGAGTAAAACAGAAGAGATGTTTGCTAGAGCTTTTGAGGGTTATGTAAAAGACAAGGGGTTAAAAATGGGAATCGAAAATAACTATTTAGCCAGCGTCCCAGAACACCCTCTATGGATTCCAGCCAACGAAAGACCGGCTATTTATCAGGCAATGGACGAGCTTATGCAAACCATTAAAGAGGAAAAGGGATATAGCGCACCCAAAAACAGGGGAGAAAGAAAAGAGGGAATAATGTATGAACTAGCCAACAATGAGAAAGGATTTATTGCTATTCCTAATATCGCAATATCGGTCCAAGACAGGCTGGACCGCATATACCCAAACAGAAAAGAGGGGGAGGTTTTCTTGCTACCGGAAACCAAGGGCGAGGCTTTTCGCAGAACCTTTCAGGACGCCAACGCCCGACTTGATAATATGCAAAAACAATTAGAGGCTCAAGGTGGAAGAATAACCGAGGAATCAGATGTCTTTTTAGCAAAAACTCTACTTCCAAGAAGAATCGGCGCCAAGACAACGGCTTTTGAAAAGGATGTGATAAAACCTTTTATTCAAAGGACTATTGATTTGGGGGTAGAAATTGCCGACCTAGACGCTTATTTATTAGCCAAACATGCCCCTGAAAGAAATGCTCTCATGAAAGAAAACGGATATAAGGGAGAGGCTGGCTCAGGTATGACGGAGGAAGTGGCTGAGCTGATAATTGAAGAGGCTAGACGGACCAATATGATTAAAAAGTACGAGGAACTCGGGAAAACCCTTAAAAATATCAGTAATATGGTTCTGGATTTTCAGGTTAAAGAGGGGTTGATAACAGCGGAGGATAAAGAAGTTATTCAAAAAGTCTATAAACATTACGTCCCACTTAGGAGAGCCCTCGACACCGCTTTTGGAATAGGAATCGGACAGGGAACGGATATCCAGGGCAAGGAAAACAAGCGGGCCAAGGGTAGCGATAAAGATGTTTTGCCGATAACTGCTCAAATTCTGCATAACATGGAGAGAGCAATCGTTCGGGCTGAAAAAAACAAAGTCGGCCTAGCTTTCAAAAAGTTAGTAGAAGAAAATCCTAACCCTGCTTTATGGGAAATAAAAGCGCAAAGATACCTACCGCGCTATGATGAAACCGGGGAATTAGTTTATATGGATCCGAAAGTAGAGCTCAAAAGCAACCAAATCGGTGTTAAACAGGACGGCAAGCAATACTTTATTGAAATTCACGACGACATGATAGTCCGGTCCCTAAAAAATACCGGCATGAGCCACGGCTTAGCTTTTATGAGACCATATATTTCTTTCATGAGCCAAACGATTACCAAATTTTCTCCGGAATTTTTGGCGAGAAACTTCCAACGAGATTTTTTTGAGGGATTAATAAACCTTGGAGCAGCTAAAGACTTAAACCTAAACAGGGAGCAAGCCAATGGATTAAGAAGAGAAGTCGCCAAAAATACCCCGCAAATAGTGAGAGGAGTTTATAGAAATTTGCGAGGACGAGATACAAAATGGAAAAAAGTGATTGAGGACTTTCAGGCTAACGGCGGAGAAGTCGGGCACTTTTGGGTTAAAGGAGAAAAGGACAAGCATGCCGACCTAGAAAAACTCCAACGGATATTGAGCGGTAAAGGCGCTGAAAAATACATAAACTCGATAAGAGACGTCGGGCAATACGTCGGAGACCTAAATACTGCCGTAGAAATGGGAGTTAGAATCTCTACCTACGACGCCTTAGTGAGAAGAGGCTTATCTAAAAAAAGGTCCGCTGAAATTGCCGGAGATTTAACCGTTGACTTTAATAAAAAAGGAGAGGCTGGACCCGTTCTTCAATCGCTCTATCTATTTATCAACCCGGCAATCCAAGGAACGGCCAAGGCTTATAGAGGAATAACAACCAGCAAAACAGTCAGACGAACCGCTAGCGTAATGGTAATGGCCGGATTCTTAAACGGTATAATTTCTCAAATGCTCGGAGGAGATGATGATAAAGATATTCCACAATACACAAAAAACACCAAAATAGTTATCGCGCTACCTAACGGCAAACAGCAAACAATCTTCTTCCTACCCTATGGATTTAGCACTTTCTGGGCCCTCGGTAGAAATGTCTCAGAATTTGCTCTCGGGCAGATATCCTATGATGAGGTAATCAAAAAGACTATTCTTGCCGGGTTAGACAGCTTTAACCCGGTCGGAGGTTCGAGAATTTCCCTTACGGAGTTTGTACCGTCAGCACTTAAACCACTAGCAGAAATGAGCCAAAATACCGCTTGGTACGACGGCCCAATACACCCGGAACAAAACCAATACGGACCAATGATTCCAGATAGTCAGCTTTTTTACGACAGCGTTAGAAATAATTCTAAGCAACTGGCGCAATGGCTAAACCGAGTTACAGGAGGAAATGAGAAGATAAGCGGTAAAATAGATGTTTCTCCTGAGAATTTGGACTACCTCTTTGATCAATACACCGGAGGAGTCGGTAAATTCCTCTTAAATATGTGGGGTACCGGAGAAAGCATTGTTAGGGGGGAGAAAATAAAAACAGAAAACGTCCCATTTTTGAGAGACTATTACCGGGATATCAATGTACAGGCTTCAAGAGTTGGTGTAATATATGACTATATATCAGAATCGAAGAGGAACATATTCAGCGCCAAAGAAAAGCAGGAATTTTACGCCTCAGTCCAAAAAGTCAAAGAGACCGACAAATACGACGACGAATGGGCCCGGGAGAGAATAGTGGACTTCATTAAATACCAGTACGGATTTACATTAAGAACGAAAAAAGAAGATGTCAGAAATGCCCGAAAAGCACTCCAACAAATGACGGACGAAGATAGAAATATGTTTTTTCACAACTTAACCCCAGACCAACGGAAACGCTACCAATAATTAGATACCATTTATTTACATAGTGGTTATTAAGGAGTCAAAACAAAAAGAAAAGCTCACTCTGCCCGGGGTGGGCTTTTTGCTATGTTAATAACTACCCCTTGACATTTGTTAAACTTATGTTAAGATTAAAGACATAAGAAATAAACGCGAAATTATGGCATACAAACTATTAATCGTCCGAAAGAAAATTATTCTAAATTTTATTAGACGATTTTGGAAAGACAAGGGCTATTCTCCGAGCCTGCAAGAAATAGCAAATTATTCAGGAGTTACTAGACCAAGGGCACATCAAATAGTAAAGGAGCTGATAGTCGAGGGCAAATTAAAAAAGACTACCGGCAAACAAAGAAGTTTGACATTAACTTAATAATATAAAAACACTATGCAAAATGGTACATCAAATCTCAAGGTGATTAACACCTCTGAGTCGGCGTTCAAGCCGTCAGTGGTTATGCTTTTATACGGCGAGGGTGGCGTTGGCAAAACAACTTTTACCGCAACCGCTCCTAAGCCTCTATTGGCAGACTGTGAAAACGGAGCTAAGTATTTTGGTCTCCGAGGTATAAAAATGGACGTTGCACAAATTACGCAATGGTCCGACATGAAAGAATTTTACAAAGTAGCAAGAGAGGGAGGCTACGAAACAGTTGTTATCGACCCAATCGGGGAGTTAATGGCCAAACTAAAACACTCAATGGTTAGCAGAGGAGATAGAAAGAACGTTCAGGCGGACGGCTCTCCGACTATGGCGGGCTGGGGTTTTCTCAAAACTACTATGCGCGACTACATCAAACTGCTTAAAAACAGCGGATTGCATGTTATTTTTGTTGCACACGTTGACGAAAAGGGGGACGAGGACAGGTTGGTTAAAAGACCTTATCTCGAAACCAAGCTCTCAACTGAGTTGATCAACATGGTTGATATTGTTGGTTATATGACAACAGCGACCGACAATGAGGGCGAATCAAAAAGGGTTATTATGGTAGACCCGACTAGCGATAAGTTTATTGCTAAAGACAGAACTGGACAACTCGGAAAAATTATTGAGCCTAATTTTGACAAAATTATTAAGGCTTGTCAGGGTACAGAAAATTACGATTGGAGTGCTAAACAGGCAGTTAAAAAAGAAACACCAGTCGAAGAGGAGATAACAGAGGAAGAACCGGCAGAAGATAAAATAGCAAAAAAAGCGCCTGCCAATAAAGCGTCTGCTAAAGCACCAACCAAAAAAACCAAAAAAGAAGAGCCAGCAGAAGAGGAGGCTCCCGAAATAGAATACGAGGGCCCGGAAGAAGAGCCGACTGAGCAGAATGTAGAAGTAAACGTTCTTGAATGTGTAGACTGTGAGGCTATAATAACCAAGGCCATTAAAGATTATTCTGAAAAAACCTTTGGCCGAGCTCTATGTTTTAAGTGCCAAAAAGCCAACAAAGATTTTAATAATAAGTAAGCTCAAAAAAACTATGTCAACAGAAACAACATTAAAAGAGGCTCCCGTATATCATGAATTATACGGGGGCGAAATAAGAATCAAATTTAATCCGGGAGACCATTCTTATTGGTTGGAAACAGAGGAAACGACCAAAAAGGGGACTCCCAAACTAAAAAGACTTCCCGGTGTTACGACACACATAGGTATGAAAGATAAATCCAAGGCGCTTATACCGTGGGCCGTGGGAGTTACCCTAGATTATGTTAAAACTACTTTGGAAGATAATTTACAACACATTTCAGGAATTTTGGGACAAGATGAGGTCAACAAAGAAGAATTAGGACGAGTCGTTAATATTATAGACAGTTTTGTAAACACCGACTCCGACGGAATGTATGAAATGGCCCAAGCCGAAGCAGGTAGAATCAAAGAAGAAGCTGGCGCTATCGGTAGCATTATTCACGAATGGGTTGAAAATTATATTAATTACCAGCTAGGGCAACTTCCTATTATCCCAGAAATGCCGGAAGATGAAAGAGTTATTATCGGTGTTACTAATTTCTTGAATTGGGTAGATGAGCATAAAGTGAAATTCCTTTGGAGTGAGAAAGTCGTCTATTCTAAAGAACACGGTTATATTGGAACAGCCGATATTGGAGCTTTAATAGACGGTAAATTTTATCTAATTGATATTAAAACCGGGAATGGTTTATACGCTGAGGTTAAAATGCAAACAGGGGCCTATCTCAGGGCCTTAATGGAAGAACTCGATATAAAAGAAGCGGGAAGAATGGCAATCAGAATAGCCAAGGAAGATGAAAACCAATACATGGAGAGAATGGGGAAAAAGAAATTTTACCGAGATAATCCGGAGAGAGAAATTCCACCTTTCAAAGTATTTGAGTTTATTGACTTCGGCGACGATCAAGAAACTCTTGAGCGAGACTTCAATGCCTATCTTAGTTGTAAAAATATTTATGAATGGGACGCTATCGCTTCAAAAGAGATGAGATAATTTAATAATACCCCGGGGGAGTGTTCTCCCGGGGTTACTTATATGAAAAGAAAAGCAATAATAATTACCAACGACGGATTAAATGAAGTCCAGAGAAAAAATGTTATAGATAATCTTCAATTTTTTAACGTCCCTTATAAAATAATTGAAATAGAAGAGGGCGCTTGCCCTTATTGCGGGCACGAGGACAGAGACAGAAAAATAGCTTTTTTTGTGGACATGGCCCGAGCGCTCCACAAGGTTTGGGTTTGGTGTATGGCTAATAAAAAATATGAGTTTACCCGCAAAGAGGTTAAGCATTTATTCACCAATGAGAATCAAACTGCTCGATTTGGAGACTGGATTATGTTCGGCGGATTGGTTTATCGTCCGAAAAATGAATCTGGGGAGATTGAGAAAGGAACTTATGGGCTAAATAAAGACCGTGTAAGACAATTTTTTACCGGACAGCTATCGATACCCACAATTATCATAAAAAAACGCGTATGGGGCAAAACTGAGCTCCTGAAAGAGAGCTACAAGACTATCAAGGACATGCCAGAACTCAATACGCTCTTGGTAGACGGAAAATACAACATTTATTAAATAACTTGTCAAATATGAGTAAGCAAAAAATTAAAAAAAGAAAAATTGTTTTTACAATTACTATCGAGACCGATACTTATTTCAAAGAAAATATTATTGTCGGAACTCTAAAAAGAAAATTAAAGATATTTCGAGATGATTTTGAAAAAGTATTTCCCGGTAAATCAAATAGTTTAATAATAACAGAATCAGCATATGACTAAAAAAAATATATTCAAAGGAAAAATAATTGACAAAAAATTAGAAATATTGAGTAGTAAAGATTTTAATTCTTTAATAGAAAGTCTTGATGAGCAA
>Ga0100403_1003816_pt1 | contig 10998 bp, 16 predicted proteins | sample CryGeymet201501t_FD_83663 | JGI IMG/M metagenome (GOLD analysis project Ga0100403, IMG submission 83663) | Groundwater microbial communities from Crystal Geyser aquifers in Utah, USA - Crystal Geyser metaG 2015-01t | ecosystem: Environmental > Aquatic > Deep subsurface > Groundwater | place...
ATGGGGTGGCACATTTTATTTTATAACATAAGAAGAAATATAGAATTTAATGAAAAAATTGTTAAAGAAGATTCAACTTTTTTTATTTTCATAATTAAAGATTGTCCGACTCCGGACAATGTCCTGAGAGCATAAAGTTTTTAAAGATTGAATGTCTCTAAAGATAACGCAGAGAAGAAAAGAAGATTATATATTATTACACTTCTCAAATTAAATATGAAACATAAAGTTTCAAAATTAGGCTAAAATAAAATGGATATGCCAAGTGAAATTCAGCATCAAGCAATGGGTTATGATAGGACTGCCACTATGTTTTCTCCCGACGGGCATTTACTTCAAGTAGAATACGCAGAGAAGACAGTTCGTTTAGGGAGTTCTTCAATCGGGATTGTTTGTAAAGACGGAGTGGTAATTGTTTCTGATAGAAGGATTAATGATAAACTAATATTGCCTGAATCTGCAAATAAGGTTTTTGAAGTTGACGATCATATAATTATAAGTGCGGCAGGAATTTTATCAGATGCAAGAGTTCTTATTGATAAAGTTAGAGTTGTGGCTCAACAGCATAAAGTTACTTATGATTCTTCAGTAGATGTGGAAGAAATTATACGAGAAATTGCAAACACTAAACAAATGTTCACTCAATATGGTGGCGCGAGACCTTATGGAGTTGCAATATTAGTTGGGGGAATTGACAATCAAGGAGCACGGTTATTTTCATCGGACATTACTGGAAATTATTTTTCTTACACTTCATTCGCTATTGGAGAAAATGACGAAAAAATTAAAGAGGTGTTAAGGATGAAGTACAATAAAAATCTAAACATCAGTGGAGGTATTAAATTATCGTTGGGAATTTTCAAGGAAATCCTCGGGAAAAATTTTGATCTAAATCGGTTTGATGTAGCTTATGTATCAACTGAGACTAAGAGAATCAAAAGAATTCATGGAGATGAATTGAAAAAACATATTTAATTCTATAAATGACACAAGTTATTGCAAGAACAAAAGTTAATGGAAAACATTTTGAAATTTTAGTTGATGCAGATGTTGCTTTGGCTATGAAAAAATCAGGTAGGGGAGATGTCTCAAGTATTTTAGCTGTCGATGCGGTATTCACTGATTCAAAAAAAGGTTTTCACGCTTCTGCTAACGATTTAGAAATTTCTTTCAAAACATCAGATATTAATGAAATTGCAAAACAGATAATTATGAAGGGAGAGATTCAAATTCCTCAAGAATATCGTGAGAAAATGCGAGGGGAGAAATTCAAACAGGTTGTTGATTTCCTTGTTAGAAATTCCACAAATTCACAAAGTGGTAATCCTTATACTCCTGAAAGAATTGAACGAGCTTTAGACGAGATTGGAGTGAATATAACTAATAAACCGATTGAATTGCAAATGAAAGAAATTGTTTCAAATTTAAGTAAGGTTATACCCCTAAAAATAAAATCGAAGCGTTTAAAAGTGACAATTCCTGCCCAATATACGGGTCAGGCTTATAGTTTGTTGAATCCCTACAAAGAAAGTGAAGAATGGTTAGGGAATGGAGATTTGAAAGCTATTCTAAATGTCCCAGTAGGATTCCAAATGGAATTTTATGATAAATTAAATGCTATCACACATGGAAGTGGAATTAGCGAAGAAATGAAAGAAGATGAATGAAGAGAAAATGAAAGTTGAAGAGAAAAATTTAGAAAATGATATTGAAGATTTTAAATCTGAAGAAAAAGAAAGAAAAGTTGTAGTGCCTGGGGAGATTATATTTTCTGGAGACGAGCTTCCTGGAGAAGGAACGCGTAAAGAAGGGAAAGATATTATTGCTCAACGATTTGGACTTGTTGATAAAAATGAAAAACTTGTAAAAGTAATTCCTTTGTCAGGAGTTTTTATTCCTCGAAGAGGAAATGTGGTTATTGGAAAAATCGAAGACATTAGTTTCAATGGATGGTTAACAAATATTAACTCTGCGCAAAGTTCATTCTTGCCCGTAAGTGAAGTCCCGCGATTTATAGACAAACATCATTTAGATGAATTCTTAGACATTGGAGATTTTTTTAGTGCAAAAATTAACGGAGTTAAAGCAAAAGGAATTGATTTAAGTCTAGATTCACGAGGATTAGGGAAACTTGAGGGCGGGATAATTATCTCTATAAATCCTAATAAAGTTCCAAGAGTTATTGGAAGAAATGGAAGTATGATAAAATTAATAAAAGATTCTACAAATACAAGAATTACTGTCGGACAAAATGGTTTTATCTGGATTAGAGGAGATAATGTTGAAGACGAATTGACTGCGAAGAAAGCGATTAATTTTGTCACAGAAAAATCTTTTATCTCTGGCTTAACTGAAAAAGTAGAAGAATTTTTAAATCAGGAGAAAGGGAAATAATATGGAAGGATACAATACCTCAATAAAATTAAATGAAAAAGATATAGCTCAATTAATTTATGATAATTCTTCAGCAAGAATGTCTTTAACATTAATAGATACTCAAAGAGGAAGATCTAAAAAATTTTATAGAAGTGGAAAAAATGAAGAAAGTATGAGAAAAGAATTACTATATGTTTCGGGTTTAGTAAAAACCATTATTCAAAATCCGGAAATTGGAGAGAATTGTAAGAAATTTCCTGTAGGTAGAGATCCTGCTTTTAGACAAACATGGGGGTTAGTTGCATAATGGCATACACAAAAAGATCCGATGGAAGAAAATTTGAAGAAACTAGGCCGATAACTGCGAAAGTTGGAGTTGTTCCTAATGCTGACGGAAGTGCAATGTTCGCTTTCGGAAACACAATTGCAATCGCTTCAGTTTACGGACCAAAACAATTACACCCCCAGCATATGCAAAATCCATCGACAGGAATTTTAAGAGTTAATTATAATATGATGAGTTTTTCTGTTTCAGATAGAATAAGACCGGGGCCAAGTAAAAGATCGACGGAGATTTCAAAAATTAGTGAATGGGCATTAAATAGTGCAATATTATTAGAAGAATATCCAAACACAGTTGTAGATGTACATATTATGATTCAACAAGCTGATGCGTCAACAAGATGTGCAGGAATTAACGCAGCTTCATTAGCATTGGCTCACGCAGGAGTTCCAATGAAAGATTTAGTAGCTAGTGTTTCTATCGGTAAAATGGATAAACAATTAGTTGTTGATGTAGATAAAGAAGAAGAAGATTACAAAGAAGGCGAAGGTGCAACAGATATTGCTATGAGTTTTATGGGAGCTAAAAAATTAACGCACATTCAACTTGATGGAAAAATAAGTTCTAAAGAATTAAAAGAAGCTACAGAAATGGGTAAAAAAGCCTGCGAAAAAATTATTGAAATTCAAAAAAAAGCTTTGAAAGAAGCAATGGAGTTAGTAAAATGAAAATAAAGAAATTATCAAAACATAAATCCGGAGGATTTACATAATGATTGAAGATTCAAAATTAACAAGTAAGAGAATTGCAGAATATTTATCTAATGGAAAAAGATTCGACGGAAGAAAAGTAGATGAATTTAGAGATATTGAAATTGACGTTAATTTATCTAAAAAAGCTGAAGGTGGAGCAAAAGTTAAAATCGGAAAAACAGAAGTTTGGGTGGGTGTTAAAATGTCTGTTGGTGAACCTTATCCTGATTCTCTTGACAAAGGAAATTTAATGGTAACTTCTGAATTAACTCCTTTAAGTCATAGCAAATATGAATATGGTCCTCCGAAATTCCCAACTATTGAATTAGGAAGATTAGTAGATAGAGGAATACGAGAATCTGGTTTCATTGATTTGAAAAAACTCTGTATTGTTGAAGGAGAAAAAGTTTGGAATATTTTTATTGATATTTATTCAATTAACGATGATGGAAATCTTTTGGATGCTTCTTTTATTGGAACAGTTGCTGCTTTAAAAAGTACAAAAATACCACACTACGACGAGAAAGAAGGAAAAATAGATTATGAAAAAAAACCGAAAGATAATTTACCTCTTACAGAAAATGTTCCTATGAATTTTAGCATCTACAAAATTGGAGGAGGTCTTGTTTTAGACCCGATTCAGGAAGAGGAATCGGCAGCTGAAGGAAGATTAATTCTTGCAGCAATTCCAGATAAACCGCTTAAAATTTGTTCAATGCAAAAAAGTCAAACAATGGACCTTGACACCGACGAATTTGGAAAAATATTGGATTTAGTTGAACAAAAATATGATAGTTTTACTAAGGAAATTAATAAAAAAATTGATGAAGCTATCAAAAAGAATAAATAATTTTTAAGGTTAAATTTCTCAAAAGAAAATTAATTTATATTTTTCTATGATAATGAAATGATTGAATTAAGAACTATTCAAAGAGAGTAAACAAAAAATAATTTAGTAAATGTAAGAAATTTATGTGAAGAAAATTTAAATTCGTAAGATTTATATATTAGAATATTCTAATATTAACATGAAAGAAATATATAAAATTCATGCTGAGATGTGTAAGGTCTTTTCCAATTCGATTAGATTAGAAATTCTTAACCTTCTTAGAGACAAAGAAATGTCTGTAACAGAGCTAATTCATACATCTAAACTAAGCCAAGCAAATATTTCTCAACATTTGTCAATAATGAAATCTAAAGGAATTGTTGTATCAAAAAGGAAGGGGAAAATGATTTATTATAAATTATCAAATCCAAAGATACTCAAGGCATTTGATATTATTAAAGAAGTTCTAACTGAAAGACTAGAAGAAAATAGAAAAATATTAATGAAGGTAAAATCATGAAAGTAAGAGATAGTGGTATGCCCAATGAAGAAATGTGGAGTAAATTTTTTAATCCAAAAAGAATTCTTAAAACCTTGGGAATTGATAACTCAATTGGAGATATAGTGGATTTCGGTTGCGGTTATGGAACCTTTACTATTCCTGTTGCTCAAATTGTGAAAGGAAAAGTATATTCTATTGATATTGAGCAAGAAATGATTAAAGAAACAAAAAGAAAAGCAGAACAAAAGAAATTAGAAAATGTTGAAGTTATCCTCAGAGATTTTGTATCTAACGGAAGTGGTCTCAAAAAAGAGAGTGTAGATTATGTAATGTTGTTTAATATCCTTCATTTAAATAATCCTGAAAAGCTATTAAGAGAAACATATAGAATTTTAAGAAAGGGAGGAAAAATTGGAATTATTCATTGGAACTATGATTCAACAACTCCACGAGGTCCTCTAATGAATATTCGTCCTAAACCTGAACAATGTATTGACTGGGCTACAAACTCTGGATTTAATAGTCCAAAAAGATATGATTTAAAACCTTACCATTATGGTATTATAATGAAGAAAACAAAATGAAGAAATTAAATTTAACAGAATTAGATAATGTAACAAAGATATTATTAATCCTTTTAATTGGAGTTATTCTATATTTTATCATGTTCATGGTATTAAGTCCTTTTCTTATCAGAGAACCGACTTCAATGGCGGAGGTGATGAATCAAATGATGGGGGCTAATGATAGTTCTATTATTATAAATTTGCTTTCATTAATTATTGCTATTATTATCGCCCTCATTGTTTCTTTTTATTTATTTAGGCAAAACGGAAAAGAACAAGAGTATAAAATTTTAAGAAAGGTTTTGTCAGATGACGAAAAGAAGATTTTAGATGAGATAAAAAAAGCCGGCGAAATTACTCAAGATTCATTAAGGTTTAGATTAGACTGGAGTAAGGCTAAGATTTCAACAATTTTGACAAACTTAGATAAGAGAAATTTAATTCAAAGAAAAAGAATAGGAAAAACTTACAATGTATATCTACAAAAATAAAGTTTTAAACGGTTTAAATGGCAAGATACTTATTCCAGTTAGGGTAAGGATAATTGTGGTGGATGCATTAAAATGAAAAGAACAAAAATAATAAGGTTGATGTTTGGAATATTATTAGTATTGGTGGCAGGTTTAGTTTCTGCACACGAACATGATTTTACTGAAGCTAAACAATTAGTAGATTCTGGGGTTAGTTGTGATAACCTTACCGATGAACAACTTGAAATGATTGGAGATTATTATATGGAACAAATGCATCCCGGAGAAGCACATGAATATATGGATGAAATGATGGGTGGAGAGGGTTCTGAATCATTAAAACAAGTCCATATTAATATGGCAAGAAACATATATTGCGGAGAAAGTGGAAATATGATGGGTGGTGGGATGATGAGTATGATGAGTATGATGATGGGTTCGGGAGGAATGATGGGAAATAGCTATTATCAAAATCCACAAAATAATAATTCTTTTGGATTCCAAATTTTCTTTTATATTTTACTTGCCTTAATTATGGTTATCTTAGTTTTAGTAATTATTTTGTTAATAAATAAATTGAAAAAACATGGAGGTAAAAGATGAAAGACAATAATAATTTAATCATTGGAATAGTAATTGCTGTAGCTGTGTTCTTACTTTTAGGAATGTTTGGTTTTGGTGGAATGATGGGCGGTTATGGTATGATGGGAAATTGGAATTATGGCTTCGGAGGAATGTGGATTTTTGGATTTTTATTTATGACTATAATTTTAGTAGCTTTAATCTTATTTATTTTATGGTTAATTAAAGAATTACAAGATGGTAAAAAATGAATATTGATAATTTTGCATATATTGTTGAAACCAAAAAAAGTTTAGACGATGCAGTTATTTCGGTTTTGAAGGCAGTCGAACAAAAAGGATGGGCTTTATTTCAGATTTATGATATAAAAGAAAGATTGGCTGTAAAAGGATTTACACAAAAACCACTAAAAATAATTGAAATATGTTCTGGAAAATATGCAAACCAATTCTTAAATAAAAATAGATTAATTTCACTATGCATGCCATGTAAAATTAATGTTTTAGAAGAAGATGGAAAAGTAAAGATAATTGGAATGAATCCTAAGATAATGTCCAAATTCTTTCCAGAAATAAATGAACAAGAAGCTAAAGAAGTAGAAAAAGATATTAAAGAAATTATTAATAATGCTAAATAAGAAAATACAAAAGGTTCTAAACTTGATAAATCCCTAAAAATTGAAAACATAAAATTTAAAAGGGCAGAAATAGGATTATTAAAATGGATAAAGATAAATTTTCTAAATATGAACTTGCAAGAGTTTTAGGAGCAAGAGCTTTACAAATTGCGATGGACGCTCCACTTTTGACTGAAATTTCTGTTGAAAAATTAGAGGAACTTAATTATGATCCGATGGAAATTGCTAAAATTGAATTAGAAGCGGATGCTTTACCAATTAATGTTAAGAGACCTCTTCCAAAAAGAAAAAATGTTAAAATTAAAAAAACTAAAGAAGAAGTTGACAAAGAGAAAGAACTTGTCGAGGACGAAGAAAGTGATGATGATGGAGAGATTATGGAATTAGCTACTCCTGAAGATGAAGTTGTTGAAGAAGAGGCTGAAGGCCGTGAAGGTAGTGAAGAGCTACAATAATTTAATAAACTAGTTTATTCTTATATATTTATGAAGGTGATAAAATTTAATGCTCGAGCTATTCGAGATACTCGTGAAGACTCAACGATTGAAATTTCTTTGAAAACTAATTTTGGAGAGTTTGTTTCTTCCGCTCCGAATGGAAAATCTCGAGGTAAATCCGAAGCAAAACCATGGAAAGAATCTTTGAAAGAAGATGTTGAATTTGTTAACAATTATTTTATTGAAGGAATTATTTTTAAAAAATTTGAAGACTTAGAAACATTAGAGGATATTTTTTCTTCGAATGTTGGCGCGAATACAATGATTGCTATTGAATATGTTTTTTTGAAAGCGTTAGCTAAAGAGCAAGGAAAGGAAGTTTGGGAATTGATTAACTCTCGTGCTTCAAAATTGCCTTATCCCGTCGGTAATGCAATCGGCGGAGGAAAACACTCTGAAGGGAAAAAACCAGATTTTCAAGAATTTCATTTTATTCCAATAACTAATTTTTCCGAAGCAGTTGAAATAAATAAAAGAGCTTGGGAAAATTGTAAAGAAATTTTAAAAAATGTTGACGCTAATTTTAAGGAAAAAACAAATGATGAAAATGCTTGGCAAACTTCTTTGGGAAATGAACAAGTTTTAGAGGTTATGAAAAATGTTCGAGATAATATGAAAGATGAATTTGGCGTTAAAATTCATTTAGGAATTGATGTCGCTGGCTCGAGTTTTTATAATCGCGGAAAATATAATTATCAGAATCCTAAAAATAATTTAATAAAAAAAGATCAGATAAAATTAATTAATAAAATTGTGAAAGATATTTTCTATTTGGAAGATCCTTTAGAAGAAAATGATTTTATTGGTTTTTCAAAATTACAAAGCAATGGATTAATTGTAGGAGATGATTTGACGACGACAAATTTAGAAAGATTGAAGATTGCCCATTTGAAAAAAAGTATTAATGCAATTATTATTAAGCCCAATCAAATTGGTTCTTTAATCGAAGTTGAAAAGATTGTTGATTATTGTAAAAAAAATAAAATCAAAATGATTTTTAGTCATAGAAGTGGAGAAACATCAGACTCAATTTTAGCGGACCTTTGTTTTGGATTTCAAGGAGAGTTTATTAAAACAGGAATTAAGGGAAAAGGCCGAGATGAGAAATTAAATCGGTTAATTGAAATAGAAAGAAGGTTATAAAAAACTTTATAAATGAGGTTAACTAATTATAAACAGAGAGGAAATGGAAATTAAATTTAATTTTGAGAAAAAACATTTTGCAATATTTGCAATTGTATTAATAATTGCTGGTTTTAGTTTTGTATTTGCGCAAAGTCCTTCAGGAGCAACTGCTAATGCTGATGCATGTACTAAAGATGCGCGTATTTGCGAGGATGGAACAGTTGTTGAAAGAAATCCAGCAACAAATTGTGAATTCAATGCTTGTCCCGACGGAAGCACTCCCACAGCAATACCTACATGGGAAAATGAAACTCATAGCGCATGGCATGATGCGAGTGAGATAAGAGTTAATATTAATGATATTTATTATTCATTACAAACTGCAATTGATGCAGGACTTTTAGGAGGAGGAGGAAGTGGAGATGTTATAAATAATATTGTTGGAATTATTAGAGATAGATTTGATACTGAAAACGCAAATGAAGCGGATTTCAAAAAAATCTGTACTCGAACTGAAAGAGATGGAGCTTCAGAAGCACCTAGACTTTTAAGAAGAATTATTGAAGATAGACTTCCTCAAGATATTGCGGAAAAATATGCAGAATACAATCCAGTTGTTAATTTAGAAAAAGTTGAAATTGTTAATGGAGATTTATATGAATTTTCTTGTACTTATGGAGAGGAAACTACTCCTCAAGTAAGTAGAATTTCATTAGATGGAAATTATACCTTAATTGCAAAAGGAACTGAAAGTCATGTAAGTAACATTAATCTCTGGGGAAGCCGAACATATTTAGGAGCAGATACTTTCGGATGGTATGTAAAATTAAATGAAGATAATAAACTTAAATTCATTGTTGAAACCGAAGGGGCTTGTAGAACTCAAACATCAACTCAACAAGCTTGTAGAAAAGTTTGTGCTGAATGGGAAATTATTAGTAGTTTCGGAGCGAGACAATGTATCCGATATAAACAAGAATGTTCATCTTTTGCTACATCTGCAAATGTTTGCGAACCAGCAAATACTTGTCCAGTTTATACTGTTCCTCAAGGATTTGTAAGACAACAAACAATATATGCATGGAAAGGAATTGATTGTACTATTGAAAAAATTTAATTAGCTTTTACAAAACTTTATAAACTGAAATTTCTGTTGAATTAGGTTATTAATTTAAGATGGTTACTGAGAAAAAAAATACTAAAAAGAAAACGACTGAAGAGTTAGTTGAAGCATCTGAAAAAGAAAATAAAAATCCTAAAACTTCTGATAGAACAGTATTACTTAAAGAGTTAAAAGAAAAAGCTAAGAAACTTGCTGAGGGAATTAAGGGTGTTGAGACTGAAGAACTTAAAGAAGAGTTCGATAAAAAAAGAGAGTTATTGATTCCATTAGAAGATTATGTTCGTACAGGAATTCATTTAGGAACAAAAGTTATTACTCCAGATATGAAAAAATTTGTTTATAGAAGGAGAGCAGATAGTATTGGAGTTTTGAATACTACATTAATAGATGATAATATAAAAAAAGCGATTGAAATTATTTCGCAATATGAACCTGCAGAAATTGTGCTTGTGTGTAAAAGAGAAGCAGGATGGGACGCGGCTTTACTTTTAGAAAAAGTTACAGGATTTAAATTATTTACAAAAACATATCCTGGAGGTATGATGACAAATACAGAACTTGAAGAATTTTATGAACCAGAATTAGTAATTGTATGTGATCCTTGGATAGATAGAAATGCATTGGGCGATGCTAAGAAAACAAATAAAAAAGTCGTAATGTTAGCTGATACAAATAATTTTACAAAAGATGCTGACTATGTTATTCCATGTAACAATAAAGGTGGAAAAAGTTTAGGGTTGGTTTTTTATCTAATTGCAAAAGGATATATCGAAAATAAAAAATTAGATACAGCTGTTCCGAGTATGTTTAGTTTTACAGGAGAAGATTTACAAGTTGTTAGAGAAATTGAAGAACCTGTAAAAAGAAAAATTTCTAAAAGAAAAGTTGAATCTGTTGCTTAAAAATAATTTCTCATTTTTTCCCAAAACTTTATAAACACATTTTATCAACAATATTTTGTAATGTTAAAAAGAAATTCTTTTTAACTCGTTACGTAATGAGTTCCATAATAATATTATGGGATGAGGTATGCAAGACGTTATGTTGTAGTAAGTTATTCAATTGAATAACATTTATAATAAATGTGACGAAAGTCACACAGCCCGTCAGAATTTACTTCGGTAAATCGACAATAATTATTTTTAATTAAATAAATAAATTTTTAGTCGGTTACTTTTAACAAAGTAGCTCCTAAAAATAAAATAAATTTTTAGTCGGTTACTTTTAACAAAGTAGCTCCTAAAAATAAAATAAAT
>Ga0100403_1003818_pt1 | contig 10983 bp, 9 predicted proteins | sample CryGeymet201501t_FD_83663 | JGI IMG/M metagenome (GOLD analysis project Ga0100403, IMG submission 83663) | Groundwater microbial communities from Crystal Geyser aquifers in Utah, USA - Crystal Geyser metaG 2015-01t | ecosystem: Environmental > Aquatic > Deep subsurface > Groundwater | place: USA...
GATAGCGCCGCACGGAGAACTGCGTGACCGCGACGTTGCGGTTCGATTTTCCGATCTTGATGAACGACAGGCACGGATGGCTCTTCGGGTTGTTCGCCTTGAACCAGCTGTCGTTCTCGCGCTCGCAGTGGATGTCCGTGAGCTTCACCTCGCCCGACGCGTCGCGCGCAGGACCGAGCTCGCCGTCGGAGATGACGACGATCTCGCCGTTGTCGACCTTCTGCAGCGAGTCGACGGCGAAGCGCAGCGCGCGCGGGAAGTCCGCGCGGGTATCCGTAATCTGCACGCGATCGAGCATGCGCTCGAGCTCCGACGTGTCCGCGCTCATCGGCCCGAGCGGCGTCACCGTCGCCGACATCTGCGCGATGAGCATGCGGTCCGCGCCGCCGAGGCCGCGGATCATCTTCTTCACCTGCTCTTTGGCCGCGCCGATGCGATCGCGCACGCTCGCGTCGACGTCGGTCGCCTGCATCGACGCGCTCGTGTCGAGGAGGACGACCGTCGCTTTTCCTTTGAGCACGCTCTCGGCCGCGCGCGGATCGCCGAGCGCCAAGACCAAGAGCGCGAGGAGCGCGAGCTGCAAGAGCAGCGACAGGAGCCGCTTCAGCTTCGAGAAGAGGCTCGTCGCCTCTTTGTCCTTCAAGATGCGCTGCCACAAAAGCGAGAACGGCACCGCGACGGTGCGCCGGCGCAGCTTCAGGATGTAGAGGATCAAGACCGCCGCGCCGGCGGCGCCGAAGATCCCGAGCAGCGTGGCGAAGGGAATGCCGGCGAAGATCACGCGCTCACCGCAGGAAGCCGCCGCGCCGGAAGACGCGAAGGATCAATTCGTCGAACGGCGTGTTCACGTCCGCCGTGATGTACGGCACCTGGTGCGTCGCGCAGAACCGATCGATTTGCTCGTTGTACTCCTTGCTGATCGCCTCGAAGCGTTCGAGCACCTTCGCGGTGACCGTCACTTCGCGCTCGTCGCCCGTCTCGCAGTCGTAGACCAGGACGTCGCCGCTGAGCTTCGGCTTCGCCTCGCTCGGATCGACGACGTGGACGACGAATGGATCGAACTTGTTGTAGCGAAGGACGTTCATGCCCTTCTCGAAGCCGTTCGGATCGTAGAGGTCGCTGATCAGCACGGCCAAGCCGCGCCGCTTGTGTTGCGCGACGAACGACTTCATCGCGTCGCCGAGATCGGTCACGCCCTGCGGCTCGATCTCGCGGAGGAATCGGAAGACTTTGAAGATGCGCGCCTTGCCGCGCGTCTGCGGCATGCGCTCCATGATCTGATCGGACGTCGAGACGATCGTCACGCGATCGAGGTTCGCGAGCCCGACGTACGCGAGCGCTGCGCACACCTTCTTCGCGTACTTCAGTTTCTTGCCGTCGCCGAACGCCATCGACGCGCTCGCGTCGACGATGAAATAGATCGCGAGATCCTCTTCCTCTTCGTACAGCCGGACCAAGAGCCGATCGAAGCGCTGATAGATGTTCCAATCGAGGTAACGAAAGTCGTCGCCGGGCTGGTACTCGCGGTGATCGGCGAACTCGACGCCGCTGCCGCTCTTCTTCGTCCGCCGCTCGGCGCGCATGCGCCCGGCGAACACGCGCCGGCTCACGAGCGCGAGGTAGTCGAGCTTGCGCTGAAAGTCGTCGTCGAAGAGATCCTCGTCCGACGCGGCGACCTTCTTGGCGCTGCTGCGCCGGAAGACGTCAAGAAGGCCCAACCTTGCTTCCCTTCCCGTTTCCTCCGTCGCCGCCGACCTTGCCTTCCGGCAGGTTCTTCAGGATGGCGTCGATCACTTGGTCCGTCTTCACGCCCTCGGCCTCGCCCTCGAAGTTCAAGAGGATGCGATGGCGAAGCGCAGGGTGCGCGACCGAACGGACGTCGTCGACGCTCGCCGCGAAGCGCCCGTCGAAGAGCGCGCGGATCTTCGAGGCGAGCAAGACGGCCTGCGCGCCGCGCGGCGACGATCCGTAGCGCACGAAGCGCTTCCCGAGATCCGGCGTGTCCGGTCCGTCGGGATGCGTCGCCTGGAGCAAGCGGATCGCGTAGTCCTGCACGTGCCGCGCGATCGGCACTCTTCGTACGAGCGCCTGCATCTTCAGAATCTTGTCGCGATCGAGCACCGCCTTCGGCCGCTCGACCTCGCCGCCCGTCGTCAGATCCAAAATCTTGTGGAGCTCTTCACGCCCCGGAAACGGGACGTGCAGCTTGAAGAAGAAGCGATCGAGCTGCGCCTCGGGAAGCGGGTACGTGCCTTCCATCTCGAGCGGGTTCTGCGTCGCGAGGACGACGAACGGCTCGTCGAGCGCGTGCGTGCGCTTTCCGACGGTCACGCGGTGCTCCTGCATCGCTTCGAGGAGCGCGCTCTGCGTCTTCGGGGTCGCGCGGTTCACCTCGTCGGCGAGGACGATGTTCGCGAAGATGGGTCCCTTGCGAAACTCGAACGCTTTGCCGCCGCCTTGCGTCTCGTCGATGACCGTCGTTCCCAAGATATCGGCGGGCATCAAGTCCGGCGTGAACTGAATGCGCGAGAAATTCAGCGACAAGGCTTCGCTGAGCGTTCGCACGAGCATCGTCTTGCCGAGGCCGGGCACGCCTTCGAGCAGCGCGTGCCCTCCGCCGAGCAGACACGAGATGACGCCGTCGACGACCTCGTTGTTGCCGACGATCGCTTTGCCGATCTCGCTCCTCAGCGTCGCGATGTCGGTCCGAAACTCTTCGACCTCGGCGCGCACTGCGCTCGTGTCCGTCGTCGTCTCCGTCATGACCTCTCCTCGTGACTGAAAGCATTACGAATGGGGCCCGCGCCCCACTCGAAGAACTAGGGCTGCTTGTCGCCTTCGCGCGGCCGAATGAGCTGGAAGTACCTGCGCACGTAGAATCGATACCCGCCCGGAAGATCGTCCTTGTTGAGCGACTCCTCCGCGACGTTCTTGTACTCCGTGTACACCTTGCGATAGCCGCGGCCCGTGAAGCCGCGCTCCGCCGCGCCCTGAATGACTTGGCTACGACTCGGACCTTGTCCGGTGTCCTGACCTTGGACCTGCGTGTCCTGCGTCCCCATCTTCGGGTTCGTGCCGGCGCCCTTCACGTTGTCGCTGTGCCCCGTGCCCCACCCTTGTCCGGGCTGACCGTCGCCGCCTTGGCCGCCCTGTCCCTGACCTTGGCCCTGGCCCTGCCCCTTCGAGACGATCATGATCTTCTCGCCGTTCGGGCCGATGACCCAGCTCTCGCCCTGGCCGCCGCCCTTCTGGCCTTGCCCTTGGCCCTGGCCCTTCTGACCTTGTTGGCCTTGTCCTTGGCCTTGCTGACCTTGGCCTTGCTGGCCTTGTCCGTCTTGGCCCTGACCGTCTTGGCCGTCCTGACCGTCTTGTCCGTCCTGGCCTTGGCCTTGTCCCTGCTGCCCCTTTTGACCTTGGCCTTGCTGCTGCCCGCGCGCCTTGCCCTGGAACTTCTTGAGGCGCGACATCTGCCCTTGCCCGCCCTGCCCTTGTTGGCGAAGCGTCTCGCGTAGCTCGCGCAGGCGCTGGCGCATCTGCTCTTTCTCTTCGTCCGTCATCTCCTGCTTCGCCATGCGATTCAGGTCTTCGGCGCTGTCGTCGAGATCCTGCGCGGTCAGCCCGAGGTCCTTCATCAGATCCTCGGCCGCCTGCGACAGCTCGCGATCGAGCCGATCGAGCTGACGTCCGACCTTCTCTTGCTCCTTGATGTCGCGATCGAGGCGCTCGAGCTCCTGCTCCTTCTTCTTCAGCAGCGACTTCTCTTCGTCGGTGCCGCCGTCGCCCATCTTCTGCTTCTGCTTGAGGATGTCCTGCTGGAGCTGATCGCGCTTCTGCTGCAGCTGCGCCATGCGGTTCGCGTGATCCTGCGCCGCCTTCTTGAGCGCCTCGCGCATCTGCTCGAGCTTCGCTTTGTCGATCTTGCCTTTATCCTCGCGGAGCTTCTTCGCCAGATCGTGAATCTCCTGGTGCGCCTTCGCGAGGTTCTTGTCCTTCAGCGCCTCGCCCGCGGGCTTCGTGAGCTCGGCCTTCTTCAGCTCTTCGCCGAGCTGCTGCAACGCTTCGTCGAGCGCTTTGCGATCCGCGTCCTTGCTCGCCATCAGGCGCTCTTCGAGCTCCTGCATGCGGCGGAACGCTTCGGTGCGATCGAGGCGTTTGTTCGCGAGATCGTCGATGAGCTGGTTGAAATCCTGGATCGCCGCCTTCGTCTCTTCGCTGTTCTCTTTCGACTCGAGGTCCTTCAAAAAGTCGCGCATCGCGTCGATGTCGTCCTGCGTGACGTCGACGGCGTCGATCTGCTTCGCGGCGACGATGTACTCGTGGCGCCGTACCTCGAAGAGAGCCACGGTCGTCGCCAACATCGCGAGAAACAACGCCGCGACGATGGTCGCGGGAACACCGATGGCGACGGCCATTCGCGGCGACACGTTCGTGCTGACCGCGACCGCGTCCTCGATCGCCGCCTGCATGAACTCCGTGCGCTCGTCCTTCGGGAGCTGCCCGAACGAGATCGCGCTCGACAGCCGATCGTGCAGGCCGTGGAAACGATCGAGCGCGACGGCGCCCGCGCGCGCCGGCAGCCTCCGCGCGTACGCGATCCCGGCGACCAAGAACGTCGAGACGCCGAGCAAGACCAGGAAGAGCCGCGCGCGCGGCTCGGTGACGTGCCCCGTCTTGCGGAGCACCAGCACGACGATCCCGAGCATCAACGCGACGCAGAAAGCCGCCATCCAAGCTTCGAGCGCACGCCCGAAGCGAATGCGTCCTTCCGCGTGACGTGCCAGTCGCTCGATGCGCCGGAGCTCACGTTGCGTCGACTCGCTCATCCGGCTTCCCTTCCCCTCGTCGTCATTCGCGGACTCTTGCTCTGTGTGACGTTCGACCCGCGACAAAGTTCCCTGTTTGCCCGTTGGGAAGACAACGCCGTGCCATGAGGCGACCTTTCAGGACTTTCCGCAGTCTAGCATCGAAAAAGACGAGACTTCCTCCTCGGGGTACGCGCCGCGGGACGGGTGCATTCCTCTCGTCGGCGCGCCACCCGATCGGGTGACGCATCGCCGCGCGTGGCGCACATCAGCGCCCCACGAGGACGTACGCGACGACGACCGCGACCAGCACCGCGACCGTGACTGCGAAGCCGACCGCGACCGCGCGGCGGCGCGGCGGCGCGACGCTCGCGACGACCGGCAGCTTCGCGGGCGGCACGGTATCGATCGTCGCCGGCGGCGGCGGCGGCGCCGAGAGCGGCGCGCTCGCGGGCGGCGCGGGGGACACGTCGTGCTCCGGCTCGACGGGGAGCGCCGCGAGGAGCGCGGCGTCGCTCGGGAGCGCGTGCGCCTCGAACGTCGGCGCGTCGACCTCGACGTCTTCATCGAACGCGAGCGCGACCTCTTCGTAGCGGAGCGTGTGCGCGACCTTGCCCGTCGTGCTGTCGTCGGCCGCGCGCTTCACGGTGCGTTCGAGCGCGGGCTTCCATCGCGCGAGGAGCTCCGCGAGCTCGACCTGGCCGCGCTGCACGTCGAGGTTCGCGCGGACGATCTCGGCCATCTTCGCTGCGCTCATCGTGCGCGCGTCGGGATCGACCTCGAGCGCGTCCGCGACGGCCGCGAGGATCGGCTCGGGCAAATCCGGGCGAATCGACGCGAGCGGCTTGATGCGCGGGTTTCGCATCGCGCGCAGAAGCTCGATCTCGTCCTTCGCGTGCTTTCCGAACGGGACGCGCCCGGTCGCGAGGCGCCACGCGAGGAGGCCCGCGGCGTACACGTCCGCGCGCTCCGTCACCGGATCGCCGCGCGCTTGCTCCGGCGCCATGCACCCGAGCGTCCCTTTGACGACGCCGACGGTCGTCGCCGCCGACACGCCCATCATCTTCGCGATTCCGAAATCGCCGAGCTTCACGCCGCCGTTCCAATCGACGAGGACGTTCGACGGCGATACGTCGCGGTGAACGATCGGCGTCGCCTGGTGGTCTTCGCGCATCGCGTGCGCGTACGCGAGGGCCGAGAGCACGCGCTCGACGACGTGGAACGCCGCGCGATCGGGCAGGCGGACGGAGTGCGACGCGCAGAAGCGAAGCAGGCGCGCGAGCGCGACGCCCGCGACGTACTCGAAGACGAGCGCGGCGAAGCCGTCCTCTTCGAGGAACGCGCGCACTTGAACGACCGCCGGATGATTGAGGCGCGCGCAGAGCGACGCTTCGCGCGCGAAGCCGTCGGCCACGCCGTCGCCGCTGCGGCCGTCGGCCAGGACCTTGATCGCGACGAGGCGGCCTCCGCGGCTCTTCGCGAGGAAGACCTCGCCGACGCCGCCGGCGCCGAGGCGCTGGAGGATCTCGAAGCCGCGGAGCGGCGGCGGCAGGGTGTCGGAGGGGAACACGGGGATCGTCAGGCTACTGCTGGAACACCAGGCTACTGCTGTCATCCCGAGGCGCGAAGCGCCGAGGGACCGCTCGTGGTCCCTCGCTTCGCTCGGGATGACAAGGGGGCTCGGGATGACAAGGGGGCCTGATGACAACAGTGGCGTGCGGCCCGAAGCCTGTGTTGAATGCACGCCGTGCCCCGGCCGCTGCCTGATCCTCCGAAAATCGCCGTGAACGTCGTGCGCGATCGCACCGCGTCGTCGCCCGCGACCGGCGGCTTCTTGAACCTGCGTCGCCTCGATCTCTCCGTGCGCTTCCCCGACGGGCACGAGAGCGCGCCCTTCCCGTACGACATCGCCACGCGCGCCGCGCTCGACGTCGCGGCGATCGTCGCGCACTACACGGAATCGGGCGTCCGCCACGTCTACCTCCGCTCGTCGGTGCGGCCGCCGCTCGCGCTCCGCGACGCGCCGCCGCGCCACGACGGCGCGCAGTGGGAAATCCCGGCCGGCCTCATCGACGCGGGCGAGACCGCGGCGGAAGCGGCCGCGCGCGAGCTCGAAGAGGAGCTCGGCTTCCGCGCGCCGGCGGCGGCGATGAAGCAGCTCGGTCCCGAGTCGATCCCCGTTTCCGGGATGTGCGCCGAGCTGCATTTCTATTTTCACGTCGAGGTCGATCCGCGCACGCGCACCGCGCCGACGGAGGACGGCTCCCCGCTCGAACGCGCGGCGGCGATCATCGCGGTGCCGCTCGACGAAGCGCTCGCGCACTGTCGAAGCGGCGCGATCCGCGACACGAAGACCGAGCTGGGGCTGCGCCGCCTCGCCGAGGTGCTGGCCGCGAGCCCCGCGGAGCCGCGAGCGTGACGTCGCGCGTCCTCGTCGTCGCGAAGCGATCGTCGTACCGCCGCTGGGTCGAAGAGGCGCACGACGCGCGCGTCGAGAGCCTCATCGCGAGCGGCGATCCGACGGTGAAGCGCATGCTCTCCGCGCACCGCGATCACGAAGAGACGGTCGACGAAGTGCGCGCCGCGATGCGCGCGCTCGCGATCGACGCCGTGTTCGACGAGAGCCCGCGCACGCCGGCGCTCGACGAGCGCTACGATCTCGTCGTCACCGTCGGCGGCGACGGCACGGTGCTCGCGACGTCGCACCACGTCGGCGCCGACACCGCGCTCCTCGGCGTGAACAGCTCGCCCGATCACTCCGTCGGCTTCTTCTGCGCCGCGCGCAAAGGGAGCGTCGAGCAGACGCTGTCCGCGGCGCTCGGCGGAAAGCTCCGGCGCGTGTCGCTCGCGCGCATGCGCGTCGATCTCAACGGCGTCTGCATCCAGCGGCGCGTCCTGAACGAGGCGCTCTTCTGCCATGCGTCGCCCGCCGCGACGTCGCGCTACATCCTTCGCGTCACGGAGCCCGACGGCGGCTTCGAAGAAGAGGAGCAGAAGTCGAGCGGCATGTGGATCGGCCCTGCCGCGGGCTCGACCGCCGCGCAGCGGAGCGCGGGCGGCCGCGTCCTGCCGCTCGCGTCGACGAAGATTCAGTACGTCGTGCGCGAGCCGTACGCGCCGTACGGGCACAAGATGCGCCTCACGCTCGGCCTCATCGACGACGGCGGGACGCTCGCGCTGCGGAACAAGATGCACCAGGCCAAGCTCTTCCTCGACGGCGAGCACGAGGTCGTCGACGTCGCGATCGGCGACGTCGTCACGATGCGCCGCTCCGAAGAATTCCTGACCGTGCTCGGCCTCTCGCGCGACGGCGGCGGCAACGCCCCAAAGAAGAAACCCCGCTGAGCCCCTGACGCCCCAACCCCTCATGAAGTGACACTCGGTGCGACATCGAGTAAGTCCGTCGCCGATGGGCTTCGAGATCATCGGCACCGGCCACCACGTCCCGGGCAAGCCCGTCACGAACGACGATCTCGGCCGCGTGATGGATACGACGGACGAGTGGGTCCACAAGCGCTCCGGGATCAGGCAGCGGCACTTCTGCCCCGAAGGCCTCGGCGCGAGCGATCTCGCGGCGGAAGCGTCGCGCCGCGCGATCGAAGCGGCCGGCATCAAGCCGCGCGACATCGATTACATCGTTTTCTGCACGATGACGCCGGACCACATTTTTCCGGGGTCCGGCGCGCTCCTCGGCGCGAAGCTCGGGATCGACGGCGTCCCGGCGCTCGACATCCGCCAGCAGTGCGCGGCGATGATCTTCGGCATCCAGCTCGTCGACGGTTTGTTTCAGAGCGGCGCCGCGAAGACGATCTTGTTCGTCGGCGCCGAAGCGCACGCCGGCTTCATGCCGTGGGACGACTGGGACGCGCTCGATCCCGCTACCGGAAAGAACGTCACGGCCGAAGCGCGCGAGCGCGCGAACAAGCACCGCGCGCTCGCGGTCCTCTTCGGTGACGGCGCGGGCGCGCTCGTCTTCCGCAAGACCGATCGCGACGCGGGCCTTCGCGGCGTGAAGCTCCACACCGACGGCCGCGCCGCGAAGCTCCTCTACGTCGAAGGCGGCGGCTTCCGCACGCGCCCGTATTGGAAGGAGCACCACTACGGCGATCAAGAGCACATCCCGAAGATGGACGGGCGCGAGCTCTTCAAGTTCGCCGTCACGAAGCTCCCCGAGTGCGCGCGCGCTCTTTGCGCCGAGACGAAGACGAACATCGCCGACATCGACTGGTTCCTCGCGCACCAAGCGAACCAGCGCATCAACGAGTACGTGCGAAACCAGCTCGGCGTCCCGGCGGAGAAGATGCCGATGAACATCGATCGCTTCGGCAACACGAGCGCCGGCACGCTGCCGATCCTCATCGACGAGCAGACACGCGCGGGCAATTTGCAGCGCGGCCAGCTCGCGATGATGCTCGCGCTGGGAGCGGGAATTCACTGGGGTTGCGCGCTCGTGCGCTGGTGAGTAGCGGTAGACGATCCGGGCCTCCGTCCGCTTTTCGCGCTATCTTTCGCGCATGAATTGGCGCGCGCCGGTGCTGGCGCTTCTTCTCGGGCTTGCGGCAGTGCCTTCGGCGGCGACGGACGCGCAGGCGTCGGTATCGATCGCGGTCACGTTCGACGGCCTCGTTCGCGAGACGTCGCTCGCGGCGGTCGTGACGCCGATCGAGCAGCGCGCGTATTGGGAGAACGGCCGCATCTACACGTACACGCGCGTGAGCGTCGACCGCGTCCTCGCTGGTGGTGCAGCCGATGGGGCCGGGGCCGCATCCGACAAACCTGGCGAGGTCTGGGTGCGCACGATGGGCGGCATCGTCGGCAAGATCGGACAAGCGGTCGACGGCGAAGCGGTGCTCATCGTCGGCCGGCCTTCGCTCCTCTTCTTGCATTCCGGTCCGCCGGGCGCTCTCGAGGTGACGGCGCGCGGGCAGGGGCAATTCCCGATCGTCGTCGACGAGAAGAAGGCGACGCGCGTGATTCGCGCGGGCAACGTCGGCGCGCTCCTCCAACCGAAATCGCGCACGACGCAGGCGACGACGCCCGCCGCGCTCGCGGCGGACGTCATCCACGGACGCCTCCTCGACGACGTCGCGCGCGACGTCGCGAGCGCTTACAAGCGCCTGCATGCGACGAAGTAGCGCCGCGATCGCCATCGCCGCGGCCATCGCGGCGTGGACCGCCCGCGCGGACGCCTTCTGCCGCACGACGACGAGCCCCGTTCCCCCCGATTTCCAACCCAGCCCGTCGCAGTGCTGGACGAATGGCTTGCCGCTCTGGTGGCGCAACTCGTGCGTCGGCTACAGCCTTCAGCGCGACGCGAGCCGGCAGATTTCGTACGACGACGCTTCGCGCATCATCTTCGGCGCGTTCCTCAAATGGACGGGCACGGTCTGCCGCACCGACGGGACGACGTCGTCGCGCGTGAGCATCGACGTCCACGACGAAGGCGCGGTCGAGTGCGCAGCCGTCCAATACAACAGCGACCAGCCGAACCAACACGTCATCGTCTTCCGTGACGACAGCTGGCCGCACAACGACGCGAACAACACGCTCGCGCTCACGACCGTCGTCTTCAACCCGGACACCGGCGAGATCTACGACGCCGACATGGAGATCAACACCGCGCAGCAAAAGCTCACGGTGAACGATCCCGTCCCCGCCGACGGCTACGACTTCGCGAGCATCGTCACGCACGAAGCGGGGCACTTCCTCGGAATGGCCCACTCGGGCGATTCGCACGCGACGATGTTCGCGCACTATAACCCCGGATCGACCACACTCCGGAACCTCACGTCCGACGACGTGAACGGCATCTGCTCGGTCTACCCACCGGACGGATCGCGCACCGTCGCGAAGAGCGTGACGCCGAGCGGGCGCGTCGCGAGCGAGGCGTGCGATCCGACGCCGCGGCACGGCTTCGGAACGGCGTGCGGCGCGGCCCCGAAGAAAACGAATTGCAACGTCGGAGCGGTCGGCTCCGTCTGTCCATCTGGGTACGGTGGAGCCGTTGGGCTCGTCTCGGGCGCGGCGCTGTGCGTCGTCACGAGGTTGCGCCGCCGCGCAAGAACGGGCAAAACGAAGGGATCGACTTAATGCGCACTGTGGGGGTTTCGGAGGCCCGCGAATGAAACGTTCTGTCGCTTATGTCTGCGGGGTGATAGCCAGCGCCGCCGCCTTCAGCCAA
>Ga0100403_1003819_pt1 | contig 10982 bp, 10 predicted proteins | sample CryGeymet201501t_FD_83663 | JGI IMG/M metagenome (GOLD analysis project Ga0100403, IMG submission 83663) | Groundwater microbial communities from Crystal Geyser aquifers in Utah, USA - Crystal Geyser metaG 2015-01t | ecosystem: Environmental > Aquatic > Deep subsurface > Groundwater | place...
CTTCGCCGACGGCGCGTCGCGCCTCGTCCCCGCGCTCGGCGCGTTCCTCGGGTTGCGCTTGCGCGCGGACGGCTTGCCGCTCGATCTGCCGTTCGGCGTACGCTTCGATCTTCGCTACGGCCCTGGCGCCGTCCCGACGACGCTCGCCGTCACGGCGCAGCTCGACGTCCTCGGCGTCGTCGGGTTCTTCGTGAACCTCGCGATCGATCCGACGTACGGCCACTGAAGACGCTCTTTGCCCGCGTCGCCGCCGCCACCGGAACGTCCGCGCGCGCGGCGCATCGTGCCATTCGGCGGGCGACGATCAGGTCCGGCGCGCGCCGCCATCGGCGTTGCGCGTGAGGATCTCGCAGCCGTCGCGCGTGACGAGGACGGTGTGCTCGAACTGCGCCGAGAGCGATCCGTCTGCGGTGACGACGGTCCATCCGTCGTCGAGAACGCGCACGTCCGCGCCGCCGAGGTTCACCATCGGCTCGATCGTGAAGACCATCCCGGCGCGCAGGCGGAGTCCGGCGCCGCGCGTCCCGAAGTGCGGGACGTGCGGGTCCATGTGCATCTTGCGTCCGATCCCGTGACCGCCGAAGTCGCGGACGATCGAACAGCCTTCGGTCTTCGCGAGCGCTTCGATCGCCGCGCCGACGTCACCGAGGCGGACGCCGTCGCGCACGATCGCGATCCCGGCGTCGCGGCAGCGGCGCGCGACGTCGACGACGTGGCGCGCCTCCGCAGTCGCGTCGCCGATGATGAAGGTCGCGGACGTGTCGCCGTGGAAGCCGCCGAGGTTGGTCGTGACGTCGACGTTGACGATGTCGCCGGAGACGAGCGCGACGTCGTCGCGCGGGATGCCGTGGCAGACGACTTCGTTCTTGCTCGTGCAGACCGCCGCGGGAAAACCTTTGTACCCGAGCTGACTCGGCGTGCCGCCGACGATCGCGGTGTGCTCGCGCACCCAACGATCGATCGCGGCCGTCGTAGCGCCCGCGCGGAGGCGATCGGCGACGTACGCCAGCGTTGCCGCGGCCGCTGCGCCCACCTTGCGCATGGCGGCGATCTCGCGCGCTCCGAGGATTTCGACGCTCACGCGGTCATGCGTGCTCTGGCGACGGCGCGCCGTCCAATGCCGTTTCGATCTCGCGCGGATCGCGAGGTGCGGCGACGCGCTCCGCGCTACCCTGGTCGCGTGAGCCTCGCCCAACTCGAATACTTCGTCGCCGTCGCCGAAGAGGGCCATGTCGGCCGCGCTGCGCGAAAGCTCCGCGTCGCGCAGCCCGCCGTGAGCCGGCAAATCCGCAAGCTCGAGGACGAGCTTAACGCGCCGCTCTTCCTGCGGACCGCGCGAGGGATGTCGCTCTCCGACGCCGGGACCGTCTTCCTCCCGCACGCGCGCGCGATCCTCGACGGCATCGAGGCGGCGCGAAGCGCGATCGTCATCCGTCGATCCACGTGCACGTGAACGTCTGCGTGCCCTCGCCTTGCAACGGCGGCGCGCCTTGCGCCGTGAAGCGATAATCGAGCGACGCACGAAGAACGTCCGACGCAGGCCACATCGTGCCTTGCTCGTACTCGAACGCGCCGGAGCACGCGGCGGGCGCTTGCAGCGTGATCGCGGCGGCCGCGGTCGCAAAATGGATCGAGCACGCCGTCGCCGGCGGCAGCGGGTTCGGACCGAGATCCAGCACTGCGACTCCGACGCCGAGCGTCGTCGTCGCGTCGAGCTCGTATTCGAGCAGCTGCCACGGGAGCGAAGCGTCTTCGCGGCGATTGTCCGCGACGCTGCAGCGCCAGTGCCGCTCCTCTGCTTGCACGGCCGGCGCGCGCGCGACCGCGCGTCCGATTTCGAGCGCGTCGGCGCGCGTCGCCGTCGCTTCGCTCTCCACTGCGCCGCCGCACGCGCCTGCGAGCAGCGCGCAGATCGCCGTCACGACCGTCGTCGTTTTCACTCTTCGCGTCCTTTCGACCGCCGCGAGCACGTCGTCTCGGTCTCGGTCGTAGCCGTAGTGCGCGATGCGACGGCGAACGGCTCAACCCAAACGCAGGCGACGACGGTGACCGGATGTGCCCCCGCGTCCGCGCGAGCGAGACGACGACAGACGCGACGAAGGCGGAGACGCGAGGATCGTCGAACCTCGCGCGCTACGCGCCGATGCGCTTCACCCGCTCGCGAAGGAGCGCCTCGATCTCCGCGAGCGATCGCCCTCGACCGTCGAGCTCCACGTAGCGCTTCGCGAGCGCGCCGTACTGCTTGAGCATGAGGAGCACCCAGACGCCGAAGAAGTCGATCCCTTGGAAGACGATCGCGCCTTCGCGCGCGTACGTCGCGCGGTTCGCCTCGAAGTCGCCGGGGAGCTCGCTCCAGTGCCGCGTCTGCTTGACGTGATGACCGATGTGGTAGCCGTCGTTGAAGCAGCGGCGGTTGTACGCGCTGTTGATGCACGTGATGCTGTTTCGATAGCAGTTGCCCGGCGCGTCGCGATCGATGAAGGCGTGCTGCGCCCAGTTGCCCGCCATCATCGCCGAGCGCGTGAAGAAGAACGGAACCGCGACGACCACGATGGCCGCGCGCCAATCGACGGCGAAGAGGACCGCGGCGATCGCGAGGTACGAAAGCTCGCCGACGAGCGTGCGTCGCAGGAGCGCGCGCTGCTTGCGCGCCGCGAAGTAGCGCACGAGATCGACGAGCGCGAAGCCGAGGAAGCGCGCGAGGTAGCGCGCGAAGCCGAGCGCGCTGTCGCACTCGTACTTCATCGTCGAGCTGAGGTCGGCCTCGAGGTTGTTCTGCGGGTGGTGCATCCCGACGTGGTGCGCGAAGTACGTCTCCGGCGTCTCGCCGAAGAACGGGCCGAGGATCCACGGGATGACGACGTTGAGCCACCCGAAGCGCCTCCTGAAGAGGCGCGTGTGGCTCGTGTTGTGGAGCATCAGGATGAACGGGCCGACGAACCAGAGGAGCATCGCGAGGTACGGCACCGCGAGCCACCATCGGAAGAAGACGAACATCGCGATCGCCGACGGCACGACGAGCAGCGCGAGCGTCAGCACCAGCCGCACGAAAGGGACGTCGCGCGGGTCGTTGATGAGGCGCACGGCGAAGCGCTCGAAGACTCCGGGATCGCTCGACGGCGCGTAGGTCGGATCGGTGACGGCGACGTTCATGGGGGCGCGCCAGCTAACCGTGAACGGGGCGAAGAGGCGAAAGAAAAATTTCCGAGACCCGTCTTGACGCTCGAACGCGCGTGATTAATGGGAGTTTCGAGGTCACCGTGCGGGTCAGCCGGGGCCTCGGTCGTACAGACTAACTCTAGGAGGTGTTCCATGTTGTCCGCGTGGGATGCCGTCTCGACGCTGGATCGCATGTTCGACGATGTCATGGGATCCGCGATCGGAACGGCGATGAATCGATCGTTCGAGCCGACCATCGACGTCCGCGCGAACGAGAACGAGATTCTGTTCGTCTGCGACGTGCCGGGGGTGAAGAAGGACGATCTCGATGTCTCGCTCGAGAATCACGTGCTCAGGATCAAAGGAGCGCGCCGGTTCGAGAGTCGCGAGAACGAGCAGGTCATGCTCGGACGCGCGTACGGGACGTTCGAGCGCGCGTTCACCCTTCCGGATTCGGTCGACGACGAGCACCTCGCGGCGGATCTCGCCGACGGCGTGCTCACGGTTCGCATCCCGAAGCTCGCGAAAGCGAAGCCTCGGAAAATCCAAATCGGCGTCTCGGGGACGAAGCAACTGAAGGAATGAGCACGACGAGAGACTCTGCCCGCGTCCCTCTGCGACGCGGGCGGGCGCGGGACCGACGAAAATAAATCGAGCGACAACCCCGAGTCGATCTCGCGCGTTCACAGGGCGGCACCCTTCGGTGCCGCCCTTTTTTTTCCGGCGGTTCAGCCGTCGTCGGGTCCGGCGCGAGCGTCGCGCGGCCTGGGCTTTGCTGATTCCGTCTCGCGAAAGGGACGGATCGGATGGGGACGAGCAAGGTCACCGACGGCGCGAGCCGCGCGGCGCGCGCACAGACCGCGCGCGCGATCGTCGACGACACGGTCGCGCTCGAGCGCATGCTCGCCGCGGGCATGCTCGACGACGGGCCGGCGCGGATCGGCGCAGAGCAGGAGATGCTTCTCGTCGACGATCACCTCTGTCCTGCGCCTCTGATCGGCCCGATGCTCGAGAAGCTCGGCGATCGCCGGTTCACTCCGGAGCTCGCCGTCTTCGATTTGGAAGCGAACCTCACGCCGCGCTTCCTCGCGGGCCGATCGCTCGGCGCGCTGCACGACGAGCTCGCGGAGGTGTGCCGCCTCGCGCGCGCGGCGGCGAAGGATCACGGCGCGCACGTGCTGCTCACCGGGTTCTTGCCGACATACGAGCCGTGCCTCGTGCACATGGGGCAGGTGGTGCAGACCGCGCGCTACGTCGCGTTGAATCGGCGGACGGTCGAGCCGCGCGGCGGCGCGCTGCACTTCGCGATTCACGGGCGCGACACGCTCGACATCACGCTCGAGAACATCATGCTCGAAGGCGGCGCGACGAGCTTCCAGGTGCACCTTCAGGTCGCGCCCGACGAATTCGCGAGCACCTACAACGCCGCGCTCCTCACGGCCGCGCCGCTCGTCGCCGTCTGCGCGAACTCACCGCTCGTATTCGGTCATCGCCTCTGGCACGAGAGCCGCGTCGCGCTCTACGAGACGAGCGCCGACATCCGCAGCGCGAGCCAGCTCCGGCGGCCCGGCAGGACGCGCGCGTCGCTCGGCGACGGTTGGGTGGAGCGATCGCCGCTCGAGATCTTGCGCCGCGACCTGTGTCGCTTCGAGCCGGTCTTCGCGGTCGATCCGTATCGGTCGTCCACCGACGAGCTTCGCAGCGGACGCATTCCGGCGTTGAAGGCGCTCGCGATGTTCAACGGCACCGTCTACCGCTGGATGCGACCGTGCTACGGCGTGACCGACGGCAGGCCGCACCTGCGCATCGAGAACAGGCTTCTCCCATCCGGTCCGACGCTCGCCGACGAGGTCGCGAACGCCGCGCTCTGGATCGGCCTGATGCGATCGATCCCGGCGACGCTCGGCGGCGCGCCCCCCGCCCTCCCCTTCACCGACGCCGAAGAAAACCTTCACGCCGCGGCGCGGAGCGGCCTCGAGGCGCCGCTCCGTTGGCTCGACGGAGAGCGCCTGACGGCCAAGAATCTTCTCTTGCGTCTTCTTCCTCTCGCGCGCGACGGGCTCCGCGCGGCGGCGGTCGAGGAAGACGACATCACACGCTACTTGGGGATCATCGCGCGCCGCCTCGCGACCGGCCGCACCGGCGCGCAATGGATGCTCGACGCGTTCGACGCGCTGCCGCCGGAGCTGTCACGCAGCCAGCGAAGCTGGCGCGTCGCCGAATCGCTCCTGGCCCTATCGGCCGCCGACGAGCCGGTTCACGCCTGGCCGTCGAGCGGCGCACGCTACGACGGCGTTCGCGTGCCCGCCGTCGCTTCGATGCTCGACCGCGCGCCGATCGCCGTGTCGACCGAGACGCCGATCGTCTTCGCGCGCAAGCTCCTCGAGTGGGCGCGCGCGTCGCACCTCGTGGTCGAGGCGACCGAGGGGCGCTTCGTCGGGCTCCTCACGCTCGACGATCTCCCGCTCGAAGAAGACGACGCGATCGACGAGCGGACCGTCTCCGACGTCGTGCGGCGCGACACGACGCCGATCCTGAGCGCCGACGCGCCGATCGATCGCGCGCTCGCGCAGCTGAGGGCTGCGGGGCGCGCATGTGCCGTCGTCCTCCGAGGCGAACAGGCCGCCGGGATCGTCCACGAGCGCGATCTCGCGCGCGCCATGCGCGAACGACGGGCGACGCCCGTGCATGGGTGATCGTCATGCTCTTCCGGTTGTTCGTCGTCGCCTCGCTCGTGATGGGCATCTCGCACACCGTGACGAAGGAGCGTCTGTTCGAGCCGCTCCGCGCGCGCCTCGGCGGGAAGACGACGTGGCTCGGCTATCTCTTCTCGTGTCCGTATTGCGCCTCGCATTGGGTCGCGTTCGTCATCGTGCCGCTCACGGATTCGTATTACGTGCAGGTCGCAGCGATGCCGCAGCCGCTCTACGGCGCCGCGCGCTGGTTCCTCGCGTCGGTGTTCGTCGCCACGGTCGCGGCGTACATGCGCGTGCTCTTCTATCTGGTCGACGTGGGACAAGGGCTCATGCGCCGGGTGGAGCACGAGGTGGAGGATCGGTCGGCTTAGCGGTGCTTCACGGACGCGCGACGGGCGGCGTGGGCGGCGTCTTCAGAGTCGGCGGCACGATCACGGTCAGCGGGAACTCCGCCTCGCTCGAAAAGTATCCGTCGTTGTTCGTCATCACGATCAACCGAACCTTCCACGCGCCCGGGTTCCAAGCTTCGGGCAGGCCGAGGCGGAGCTTGATGGGCCCGCACCCGAAGCCCTGGTCGACCGTGCCCCACGGGAAGCCGGGCGGCTGCGTTTGGAAGATGAGCCACGTGCACACCGGCTTGTTCGTCGCCGCGGTGACCACGCGCGCCTCGAAGTCCAGGTGCCCCGGCGCATGCATCGTCGGCGGCAGGCTCGCGACGATCTTCGTCGGCGACTTCGCGACGTCGAACGACGTCCCGTGCCTGCTGCCGTCGACGTAGCGGATCGCGTCGACGTTGAGATCGATGTACGCGCGGTTCCTGCCGCCGACTTGCAGCGTCGTCTTCTTCACCAAGTAGCCTTGCGCGTCGCTCACGATCTCGTCGCAGCCGCCCCAGCGATCGGCGAAGCCCTGATCGGTCAGCTTGGGCAAACAGACGAGCGCGTGGAGCCCGACCACCGGACTGCCCTGGCCATTCGGTGCCGTCGTGACCTTCGTCGAGATCGTCACGTCCTGCCCGGTGACGTACGAGCCGCCCGCGACGGCGACCTGCGGCGGGTCGTAGTAGACGGTCGTCTTCTTGCCGTCGACGATCACGGATTCCTCGAACGCGTACGGCGAGTAGAGCGCGTCGCCCGCGAACTCGATGCGAAGCTTGTAGATGCCCGAGGGCTTCTTCACGGCGATCATCACCGCGACGCTCCCCTTCGCGTCGGTCGTCGCCGTTCCGACGTCCTGGCCGTCCAACGTGAACGAGACGGTTCGCCCGGCGAGGCCGGCGTTGTCGGTCGTGCGGAGGAGATCGACTTTGACGTCTTCGTACCATTGCGTCGGCGCGCTGGGCGGAATCGCGATCGTGCTGAACGCTCCGCCCATGCTCGTCGCGGACTTGAGGACCGAGAGCTGCCCGTTCGCGGTCGCCGCGCGGTGCGAGGGATCGCCGGCGAACGAGACGCCGATCGCGTACTGCCCGACGGCGAGGTTGTTCGGGTACGGAACGGTGATGTGCGCGAGCCCTCCGACCGTCGACACCGCCTGCACCTTGATGCTCGTGCCCGCGACCGCGATCTGAAGATGCGCGCCCGCGTACCCCGATCCGAGCGACGACACCTTCGCGCGGAGCTGAATCGGCGCGCCGACCGCGACGATCACGTGCTGCACGTCGATCGCGACCGGCGCGGGACCGTGGTCGTTCGACGCCGACGCGAACGGAGCGGCGAGCACGAGGAGGAGGACGAGCGCTCTGCGGATCCAGGCGACCATGATGCGGAGCGTTCGCGCAGCGCCGAGCGCGGTCAAGCCTCGCGCGCGAAGGCGACGCAATGATCACGTATTGATCTTCTTCTCCGTCTTGTCCGGCGCCATCGGCTGCCAGAGCTCCACCTTGTTGCCGTCGGGATCCATGATCCACGCGAACTTCCCGTTGTCCTCGACGTCCGGCCCTTTGACGATCGTGACGCCGTCGCGGCGGAGCTGCTCCAAGAGCGCGTCGAGATCGTCGACGCGGTAGTTGATCATGAAGCTCGACTCGCTCGGCGAAAACCATTTGCTGTCGCTCGCGGCGACGTGCCAAACGGTGAGCCCTTTGTCCTCCGCCGTGTCTAGCGGCCAGCGGAGGATCGCGCCGCCCCACGGCTCGAGCGCGATCCCGAGGTGCTTCGCGTACCAAGCCGCGAGCTCTTTGTGATTCGTTCGCGACTTGAAGAAGACGCCACCAATGCCGGTGACCTTCGCCATGGCGGCGAGGGTAACACGGCGATCGCGCGCACCACGTGTCCGTGTGACCTACGACTTGGCGCCGTGCTTCGCAGGAGGCGCGGCTTTCGCCGGCGCGGCCTTCGGCGCGGCGGTCTTCGCGGCGGGCGGGGCGGACGGCTTCGCGGGCGGCGCGGACTTCGCGACGCTCTCGGCGCTGACCTTCGCGACGGCGGGCTCGCGCGGGACGTGCGCGACGCTCGCAACCCACGGGCTCGCGATCACGAACGACGCCACGAGCGCGAGCGCGAAGACGCGCCGCGCGACGTGTCCACGTCGCAGCACGTTCGTCTCGAAGAGGTCGCGCGCGAGCACGTCGGGCGTCGATTCGATCGCGGCGCGCGAACGCGGCGCGACGATCCGCGGCGAAGGCCGGGGCGGCGGGGGCGGCGGAGGCACGACGATCTTCGGCGCCGCACGCTTCGGCGTCACGAGCTCGACGATGTCCGCGTCGTCGATGTCCGCGTCTTCCACGTCGGCGTCGCTCGGCTCGACGACGGGCGGCGGAAGCGGAGTGCGCGCCGTCGCGCGTGGAAGGGGCGGCGGCGCCGATCGCGGAGGCGCGACGCGCGGCGGCTGCACGATCCGCGGCGCGACGGACGCCGCGCGCAGCGGGCGCGTTCGCCATGGCGACGGCGGAATCCCGCGCGGCGCGCGTTGCGACGAGACGGCAATCGGCTCGATGCGACTCATGACGCACTTCGCTACTGGAAGATCGATGCCACACGCACAAGATCAATCCTTTCGCGCGCGCGCGATCTCCGCCGGCGCCGAGTGATGCCCGTCGCCTGCAGGCTGTGCTCCGCAGCCACGCACTGCGCTCCGCAGCCACGCACTGCGCGCGCGTGAGGCACGTTTCACCGTTCGTAGCTCGGCCGCCTGCGCGTCCCGCACGCGGTCGTAGACTGCGAAAGCGATGGCGCCCCGACTCGGCGAACGCAGCGCAGGCATCCTCGTACATCCGACGAGCCTGCCGGGCCCTCACGGCTGCGGCGACATCGGGGCGACGGCGCGCGCGTGGATCGATTTTTCGGCGAGCGCCGCGCAGAGCTGGTGGCAAATGCTCCCGGTCGGCCCGCTCGGCTACGGCAACTCGCCGTACAGCGCGCAGTCGGCGTTCGCAGGCAACCCGCTCCTCGTCGCGCTCGACCCGCTCGTCGAACGCGGATGGATCGACGCGCGGATGCTCGGCACCGCGTCGCTTCCGCGCGCGCGCGTCGATTATCCGGCGACGCATCTCTTTCGGATGTCGTGCCTGCGCGAGGCGGCCGCGCGGTTCTTCGCGCGGCGCGATCGCGACGAGCGGAGATCGTTCGACGCGTTCGTCGAACGCGAGCGCGCTTGGCTCGACGGCTTCGCGCTCTTCCGCGCGATCAAGCGCGCGCACGACGACGTCGAATGGACGCGCTGGCCCGCGCCGCTCCGCGATCGCAACGCGGACGCGCTCGCGCGCGCGTCGCACGACCTCGCCGACGAGATCGCCTTCGAGAAGCTCGTGCAGTGGATCTTCGACGAGCAGTGGCGGACGCTCCGCGCGCACGCGGCCGCGCGCGACGTCGGCCTCGTCGGCGACGTCCCGATCGTCGTCGCGCACGACAGCGCCGACGTCTGGGAGCACCGCGAGCTCTTCTTCCTCGACGACGAAGGCGCGCCGACGTACGTCGCCGGCGTACCGCCCGACTACTTCAGCCGAACCGGCCAGCGCTGGGGCAATCCACTCTACCGTTGGCGCACGCTGAAGCGCAGCGGCTACGACTGGTGGGTACGCCGGATGCGCTCGACGCTCACGCGCTTCGATGTCGCGCGCCTCGACCATTTCATCGGCTTTCAGCGTTACTGGCGCATTCCCGCGCGCGAGCCGAACGCGGTAAACGGCAAGTGGATGAAGGGCCCCGGCGCGGATCTCTTCTCGGTGCTCGAGCGCGAGCTCGGCGGGCTGCCGCTGATTGCCGAAGATCTCGGCGCGATCACGCCGAGCGTGAAGCGGCTGCGCGATCGCCTTGGACTCCCCGGCATTCGCGTCCTGCAGTTCGCGTTCGGGACGGATCCGTCCGCGCCCGACTTTCTCCCGCACAATCACCCGCGGCGCGCCGTCGTCTACACCGGCACGCACGACAACGACACGACGCTCGGGTGGTTTCACGATCGCGGCGGCGAAGGCGCGCGCTCGCCCGAGCAAACCGAGATCGAGCGGCGCGCAGCGATGCGCTACCTCGGCGTGCGCGACGCGCACGAGATCCACTGGGACATGATCCGCGCCGCGTACGCTTCGGTCGCGCGGACGGCGATCGTCCCGCTTCAAGACGTGCTCGGCCTCGGCTCCGAAGCGCGGATGAATCACCCGGGCACGCTCGCCGGCAACTGGGAGTGGCGCTTCGCGGCGTCCGACCTCACACCCGCGATCGCCGAGCGCCTCGCGGACCTCGCTCGAACGTACGGAAGGAGACGCGCGTGAACCGGCGCGGCAAGAGAGACATCGCCCACGCAGCGGATTGGTACAAAGACGCCATCGTCTACGAGGTGCGCGTCCGCTCGTTCTACGACTCGAACGGCGACGGCATCGGCGACATCGCGGGCCTCACCGAGAAGCTCGATTACATCCAAGACCTCGGCGTCACGGCGATCTGGCTCCTGCCGGTCAATCCGTCGCCGGGCAAAGACGACGGCTACGACATCGCCGACTACGTCGACGTGCACCCCGACGCCGGCACGATCGAAGAGTTCCAACGCTTCGTCGAGGCCGCGCACGAGCGCGACATCCGCGTCATCGCCGAGCTCGTGATGAACCACTCGTCGGACCAGCACCCGTGGTTCCAGCGCGCGCGCCGCGCGCCCCCCGGCAGCGCGGAGCGCGACTTCTACGTCTGGAGCGAC
>Ga0100403_1003821_pt1 | contig 10979 bp, 13 predicted proteins | sample CryGeymet201501t_FD_83663 | JGI IMG/M metagenome (GOLD analysis project Ga0100403, IMG submission 83663) | Groundwater microbial communities from Crystal Geyser aquifers in Utah, USA - Crystal Geyser metaG 2015-01t | ecosystem: Environmental > Aquatic > Deep subsurface > Groundwater | place...
AAAATGCTTCAAAAATACTCTAAATTGTGTCTCTGAAATTCGTGAACGTTTGTAGTATTTATTTAGATTGATAGATAATGCCATTGCGGTTCATTATACCGCTTTAACTTTACTAGCCCCTTCGTGAAAAAACGCACTCGTTTTGGAACGGTCTCCACAAGCTTAGAAAAATCTCCGACAGGGGATTTTTTTATGCTTGTTTTCTCAAAACCGGAAAGTAGTTGTTTTTGGTCTCTAAGTTAGAGATGAAAATGGTATTTGGTTGTTCTAGCATAAATAGAATAATCCTTACCACATGTTCTATATTGTACCTATTTATCGCATCAGGATGTATCGCCATTATTTTTATTTGTTCTTCTTTTACAGTAAGTTTTAGCGACTCAGTAAAACTTTTTAGTGCCGCTTTCGATGATAAATAGATAGGCCAGCTGATTAGACCTTCCGAAGTAAAGGTGGAAACAATATTGAGTATCTGGCCTTTCGAAGATTTGCGCACTAAGTCCAATGCCTGTGATACGAAAGAAATAACACCTAAAACATTTGAGTCAAAAAGTTCTTTAACTTTTACTGTTGAATGATCGGGAATTTCTCCCTGGAACCAGCTGCCAACGCTATTTACCAAAATATCAATTTTTTTATATTGTGAATTAATTTTGTTTATTGTTTTCTTAACTTGTTTTTCATTCGTTAGATCGCATACAAAATAACTGACCTTAGCTTTACCCTTTAATTCAACACAAATTTCTTTTAGTTTAACCTCATCTCTACCGATAAGTACTAAAAAGCAATCGTAGTCGATAATTTGTTCAGCAACACTTCTGCCCAATCTTCCGCTGCCACCATTTATAACAATTACTTGGTTATCTAATGATTCCATATTTTCTTTCTGGGGAGACTAACTATTTTTGTGACAAAGCTAGCAATGCAGCTCCTATTGTTCCAGCTTCTCTTCCAAGTTCATTTCTTTTAACAGTTAAAGTTTTCTTTTGTACTTTCATAGTATATTTATCGACCATGTCCAAAATAGTAGGCATGAGTAATTGACTCACAGCCATAACACCACCTCCGACAACGGCAACTTCCATATTTAAAAGATTAGACAAGGTAGATATTCCAATGCCCAACCACTTTGCAGCTTCTTCATATGCTTCTACAGCTAGTTGATCACCTTTTTTTGCCGCTTCAGCAATTTCCTTACCAGAAATCTTTTTTCCTTCTAAAAAACTTTGAAGAAGTAGACTAGGATGTCCTTCACTTAGTTTTGTAGTAACGTATCTTTCTATTGCAGTACCAGAAGCCAATTGTTCTAAACAGCCCCTCGCTCCGCAGGGACATTCGGGTCCATTAGGATCTAAAATCATGTGACCAATTTCTCCAGCAACACCATCTTTTCCAACGAAAAGTCGTCCATCTAATACAATTGCGCCACCAATACCTGTTCCAATAAAAAGCGATACACAATTTTGACTGCCTTTTCCAGCTCCAAACATCCATTCAGCATATCCCGCTGAGTTCGCATCATTATTAATGACAGTCATGATACCTGTGATCTCCTGTATTTCTTTTCTAAAATTTAGTCCCTCCATAGACACCATGGTTGGAGAACTAATGAGAATTTCTGTTGTTGGATCAACTATCCCAGCCAACCCAATTCCGACACGTTCAATTGCTAAACCAGACTTACTGGCTTCATCTCTTAGTTGTTGAGTTACCTTCGCAATATGAACAAGCGTGTCAGCATCACGTTCTACATCTACAAAGTCACTACGAAACTGACCACCTTGGTCAACCAGAGCGGCTCTCATGCCAGTTCCGCCAATATCCATTCCTAAAGATACTTTTTCTGTTGTCATATAAGGTACTCCCCAAATTCTTCAGCAAAATAAATATTTGTTTCATTCTTCAACGGACCAAGAATTTTGCAAATATTCGCTTTATCTTTTGCTTCATAGTGAGTAATGATACACCTGGTTGGTTTAGACTCTTTCAAAAGCGCTACAACTTCTTCTGGAGAGAGATGCCACCTTTGAGCACTTACTGTGGGTTGTGGGTAGTCAGTACATTCAACCATGATTAAGTCAGAGCTTTTACAAAAGGCAGACAAACCTTGGTAAGCAGCAGTGTCACTTGTATAAATGAAAACACTCGAATTGTTCTTTTCTTCAAATTTCATGGCATATGTATTAATTGGATGAATATTTTTGCTCATAGTAATACTGAAGTTAGATATTTCCAGAGTTTTTTGAGGATCATACTCAGTCATATCAAAAAAATCTGATATATAGTTCTCTGGTAACCGGGTAGCTTGGATGACATCTTGAAGGATGATTTTTCCCTCGGGAGGTAAATATAGTGGAATTTTTTTTAATTTTCTCTTAAAGAAAGTGTTTCTTAAAACGATAAGATCATAAAAATGGTCCGGATGCATGTGAGAGATTAGAATACCATTAAGTTCATTTGGTTGGATTCTTTCTAAAAGCCTTCCAACAGATCCATGTCCACAGTCCAAAAGTAATTTATATTCAGCAACTTCTAGTAAGTAAGATGATGTTGCTCTCCCCGGATTAGTATAAGGAGGACTGAAGCCTAAGATTGTAAGATTCATATTATTTATTCCTGAATAAACTCAATTTCTGAGAAGTTTTGGATTATATGATCAGCAACACCTATGAACTCATCTGCCGATGTCACACCAGATTCTAAAGCAATTGCCAACTTTGCACCTGCTTGTTTAGCCATTTGCATATCCTTGATGCTATCACCAATAATGGCCACTTCATTTGCTTCGAGTCTTGCCCTTTTGCAGAATTCTAAAACCAAATCTGGAGAAGGTTTGTCGTTCCTGACTTGGTCAACACCTAAAATATGGCTCATTTTGTCTTTTACTCCTAGAGTCTCACAAGCTTCTATAGCTCTTAGTGTTGTGTCGCCAGTCACAATTCCTAATTGAATTCCAAATTTGTTTGCTGCTTTGATAAAAGCAATAACATTTTCAATTGGTTGATTCCAATTGGCCGGGTTAGTAGCAGATTCATCCACTTCATAGGCCTTTTCTACAATGCTTCTAGCCTGAGACCAATCCAATCCCTGTTGATAAAGTGCCACAGTAGCGACAATTTTCTCCTCCTCCTTTGCTGCCATCATAAATGGGCCTCGAATATCCATAGTTCTGGTAATGGGGTTAATTCCCCAAGACCTTATGATATGCGAATTAACAGGAACTCCTGCCAATTCAGCAATTGTCTGTGCTCTTCGTTCCATGAGCGGCAAATGAAGTGCTTCAATTTCTACTAAAGTTCCATCTTTATCAAGCAATATGGCCTTAGGGTTCTGATATATTTTATCTTGAATTTTAATCATGTAGTTATCAGTCTTCTTTATGGAGTTCCTCAAAACATTTTTTGATTTTGTACATTGCTGTGACCGCATCCTCCTCGGAAAAAATAAGGGAAGGATTGAGGCGTAAATGGGGGCTCCTAAAAGAACCGATGATTCCATTTTTTAAAGACAAATTAAATAGTTTTGCAACAGCATCACCATTTAAAGGCAGCTTAGAAATTTTATCCTCTACAAGTTCTATAGCCAGCATCAATCCTTTACCTCTGATATCACCCACAAACGAAAACTCAGAGAGCTCGCTTTTTAATATTTCTAACCAGAAAGCTCCTACTTTTTGAGAATTTTCAATTAATTTTTCTTCTTGAATAATTTCAAGAGATAGCTGAGCAGCCCTTAGTGAAAACGGGTTTCCTCCAAAACTTGATGAGAGACCAGAAGGTTTTGATAACGAAGAGGTTGACGCAATTTGTTCATTAGTTATTACTGCTGAAATAGGCACACCATTGCCCATTGCCTTACCAATGACTAGAATGTCTGGAACAATGTTTTCTTGTTGAAAACAAAATTGAACTCCTGATCTACCAAAACCAGTAATAATTTCATCTACGATTAATAGAGCGCCTATCTCTGTGGTAAGTTTTCTAAGAGCCTTTAAAAATCCCTTTACAGGAATAATATTTCCAGATGTTCCTTGAATAGGTTCCACAATGATTGCAGCAATTCCATTAACAGAACTTTTAGATATGGATCGTCTAATAAAGTCTGTAATCCATATCAAGTAGCTTTCATCATCCAAATCTATCAATTTGCGGTAGTTATCAGGATACGGCACTCTGATGGTTCCTGGTATGACCTCTACACTTGGGTCAGCAAAGCTTGGGTCAGAAAGAGCCAATGCGCCAGAAGTTCTCCCATGATACCCACCCCAAAAAGATACGATTTGTTGCTTTTTTGAATAGTTCCTTGCAAGCTTTAAAGCGACCTCATTTGACTCAGTTCCAGTAGAGAAGAAACTTATCTGACTCAACTCCGTTGGTAATAATTTAAAAAGTTGATTAATATATTTCGAACGAACTTCAGTGGTATAACTTCCGACGATAAGTTGATCTAACTGATCTTTTAAGCAACTAATAAACTTGGGATGAGAGTGGCCTAAGGCAGCTATGCCAGCCCCAGCAAATAAATCTATATACTCATTCCCATTCGTATCATAAACATTAACGCCCTTGCCGTACGATAAAACTAAATCACTATAAAATGCAGTAGAAGAAATTCCATGTTTAAAGTGGAGTCTTTCTTCAATGATAATTGGATTAGTTTTTCTCTTCATTATTTAATAAATGCAGTGAGGCAAAAACTACTAGGCTTACGCTTGCATCTCCTCTCCTGTACCTCACCAGATCAATCGAGGTAGCTTCTGAAGTACCATAATCCGTTTCACGATTTTTTTCAACATACTCAACTAATCCCAAGGGGTTTGCTAGTGGGTGAGTGATCACAATGAGACTAGCATGTGAGGTTTGGCGGACATTTATCTCTTCTGGACCACCTAAAAGACCTCTTTTTTCTATCTCTCCATGAAAGGCTTCTCTAATATCTTGAAGAGTATCATCCACTGGCCAGCCCTGAGCCATAACGCCACCCCTATTAGCTGTTAATCCTTTATATGTAATTCTGATTGGTCCAAATTTTTTGACGACTGCCTCTAGAGCCTTTATATATTCTTGGACTTTTTCATCATTCTCATCTACTTCTAATCTTTGGAATTCTATTGATCGAAGCGTCGTATGTAAATTTGACTGGCCATATAAAACCTGTTCATTTCCTGTAAATTCTGCTAACTCTTGAACAACATTGGAAAGACGAGATAAAACAGGTTCAGTTGGTCGAATCACAATACTAACTCCCCATCGTCGACTTGTATTATCAGGAACTGGATCTGGATCAATATTCCCAGTTTGAAGTTGATCCTTTGATTCGTTCCACATTTTTTGGTAGTCAGCCGTGATTCTTTTAATGTTCTTAATCATAAATTCTCCTTAATTTTACAAGTCGTGATATGTGCCTAATTTTAGTTCCAATCTACCAATTAATTCCTTACAAAAATCATCATTTGGACCCATTAAAGAAGCTGCTAATGAGTCCCTCAAATATCTTTCCAATGGTAAGAACCCTTTAATATAAGAGCTGCCACCGCTTGCCATCATTGCTTCATGAGCCACCTCAAATGCAGTTTCGGCTCCCGCAACCTTCACTGCAGTCATTTTGATAGCTAAATTTTCAAAACTAATGCCATCCTCCATCATTTGTGCAAATTCTTTAACCAAACTTTCTGCCTGGAATAATTTAATAGCCATTGTGCCAATATGCCGTTGAGCAATCGGGTAATTACTAAGATTTTTACCATGTACCGTCGCATTATTTGTATATTTTCTATTCTTAATTCTATTAACTGTTGTTTCATACGCTGCTCTTGCAATGGCTGTATAGACAGAAGCGACACCTAAATGATAGATCGGTTGATTCGATTCGTTGTAAAGTTTTAGACCTTCCTCAGATCCGTCGCCACCGTACAGCAAGCGGTCTGAATCTAGTTTGCAGTCAAAACTAATAGTTCCACTCATGTTTCCGACCAAGCCTACGCCGTTCCATGCCCCAGGTTTAATTCCAGAGTCTGAAGCCTTCACTATAAAGAGAGCATGCTTTTTATGATCAGTTTGTCCCGGCGCAATCGTAGAAACAGTGTATAAGTCTGCGTATCCACCAGAGGTAGCGAAACTCTTATTAGCTTTAATTTGGTAGCCATCTTTTGTCTTTTCAGACGTGCTCGATAATGACCACCATTGTGATCCAGAACCAGGCTCGCTAATTGCTTCAGTTACTAACCATTTGCCATCTACTACTGGCTGTAAATATTTTTTTCTTTGTTCTGCATTACAATAAAAAACCAAAGTGCTAACACTTGTTAAGTGCATCACATAAACCATAGCCGTGGAGGCACAAGCTTTGCCAATCATAGAAACAACTTTAGAGACTTCTGTGGGTTTCGCTTCCCAGCCATCATATTTTTTTGGAATTGTTAGTTTGAAGAAACCAGCCTTTGCTAATGCACGGATACTTTTCTCGGGAAATATCTTTTCATTATCAACTATTGAGCTATTTGGTAGTATGACTTCATCAATTATTTTTTGTAATCTCTCGTAATTAATCTTCATGCGCCTCCTTTTTCCAATTCATACTATCAATAATAAAGTGTTTACTATCTCTTGTAGAACTAAAACTCTTTTCAAATCGATTCCACCAGATTCTATTCCCTTTATACCAATTAAAGGTAGCTTGAATACCTTGCTCAATCTCGATTGTTTGCTTCCAAGCTATGGCTTGTTGCAGTTTTTTGGGTGAAGAAACTAAAGATTTTCCTCTACCATCATTTTTCTTTGGTGAGATGAAATAAAATTTTGATGAAAATTGATTCTGTGACTGAACGAGTTTTCCCACAAAAGAATTATCATATCCTCTTCCAGACGACAGGTTAAAAACATCGCCAAAAGAATGTAGATCGAGCAACTTCATTAGGGCTTCGCAAGCATCGTCAATATAAAGGAAGTCCCGGATAGTACCTGCTTCGATTTGGCAATCAATTCCAGAAATTGCTTGAGTCAAAATTCTTGGTACCAATCGATCAGGAGCTTGCCATGGACCATATAAATTGGTAAATCTCAAAATATTTGCTTTTAAGCCGAAACTTTCCACATAGGAATTTATAATACCTTCGCAAGCTTCCTTAGATGCTGCGTACGGTGAAAGAGGATTTAGTTTATCTTTTTCAGTATAAATGCAAGTATCTTTTCCACCATAGACTTCGACAGAAGAAGAGAAGATTACGGGAATATCTTGTTTCAATGACAAATCCAAAATATTTAATAAGCATTGAACGTTATTCTGAATAACTTGTCTTGGCTCATATCTGGAGTAATCAACGTGAGGCAGTGCAGCCAAATGATAGATTCCTCTAACACTTTTATAATTAGTTTTAGGAACTCCAACTGACAAGTCAGTTTTTTGAAAGGAAACATTTGGACACTTACTCAAATTCGAGTGCTCATATCTTTTTAGGTGGTCATTAATGTCCCAAATTTCCACGTCATAGTTAGCCTTTATAAATTTTTGTGCTAAATGTGTGCCCACAAAACCTGTACCACCAGTGATTATTATTTTGTTTTTCATTTTTTTGTGCTCAGTTTACAAAAAAGCTACCAAACTATTAGGGCTTCTTCTCACACTCAACAACTTTATGCGCAACAATGTGTGCCATTGACTGATGCTCTTGAAGGTATGCAATGGAGTCATCGCGCATTGCGTGCTCGTTAACAGCTTTTCTCAAATAATTGAGTGTCTTCTCAATGCCCTGCTCAGTGATTTTGTAGCCAGAATTTTTCATGTTCATAATAAGCTGCTATTGTACTTGATACACATTACTTTATAAACCTCTTGAGTTTGAGAAAATCAAACAGCTCTTGAGCATAGTGTTCGCCACCGATGCGCCGCATAATCTCGCGACTATAGATCAGAAAGAAAAGAAGCATAAAACGACTTCTCATCGAATAGATGAGAAGTAAACCCACCTTGGTGCAGCTGGGAGACATTACTTTTCATTTTCTTCCCCTTCAGTATCAAGTATACTAACTTTACCATCTAGATAGATGAATCCGAGCTCTATTAATCTCTGATAAGTCTTGAGAATGCTCTTAAAAAAGTGTTCCAACTGAGGGGTTATGGGCTCACAATTTCACCTTTTTGCTCACTCAATGATGGAACACCAGTAAATCCGAGGAGCATTCTGGAGAGAAAGTGATGAATGAAGGTTTAGAAACTGCATAAGCTTAAATTTTTAAACGAAATATTTTTTTATAAACTCTAATTCTTGCTCAAAAACATTTTGTGCCAAGTCATAAGCCCATGGAGAATGATCTTGGCCTTTTAGAATCATAAAAGGTTGATTTTTTGCCTTTACTTTTTCAATAACTTGGTCGCGTAATTCCTTAGCAACGTATTTATCATTTTCACCATAAACAAGATGAATTCCTTCAGTGTATTTGTCTAAGCATCCAAAAAAATTTGATTCCTTGGCTTCTTCCCAAAATCTACCTTTATATTTTTCACCAGCTTCTTCACAAATGTCGCTTGGAATAACTGCAAGCTCTATCTCTGGATCTGGCACCCAAAGAATTATGCATGGAATCTTACCTTCAATATCTTTCTGTGCTGTTGCAGCCATCGTGGCTGTTGCCCCCATGCTTTGTCCAAGAAGTATAACTTGATATCCTAAATTTAAGTATTTACTAGCAAAAAAAGTAGTCGTCGCAATCCATTCATTAAAAGAAGAATCTATGTATTCTCCATCTGAATTTCCACTACAAGGTTGATCAAAACGCAATGTACTTATGTCATTTTCATTAATTAGCTTTTCAAAATTCACAAAAGTTCTGGCTGGACCAACAGATGAACCTCTAAATCCGTGGCTCATGATTACAATTTTTTTTGATTCTGATTTCGGCTCGTTTAGAACAAAAAAAATATTTATATTATTGATGTTTTCGAAACCAGTTTTCTTCATGAAAATATTGTACGCTAGTAGCTCGCCGCTGACACGTGAGAAAGCCATAATCGCTGTGGGGGGAAAGAAACTAACGCCGGTTACTTAAGATTTGATGTGGTTGATCAAACCAAACTAAATAAGCCCTTTTTCTTTTACAAAACCAAGCAACGCCAATGTATCAGAAGCGTGTATATTTTGCTCTGCAACAAATGAGCTTAGATTGGAAAGTGGTACTTTAACAACTTTTATTGCTTCAGTTTCCTCCAAGCTTTGTTTTTGGGTTATAGTTACACCCGTTGCTAAATAGCCACTCACTCGTACGGTGCTTTTGCTTGGCTCTGTCCAAAGCTCAATGAGAAAGGTTAGATCCTTCTCACCTACCAGTATCCCAGTTTCTTCTAATAATTCCCTGATGGCTGTTTGAGTCGCAGTTTGGCTAGATTCAATACGACCAGCAGGAAATTCCAAAACATATTTGCCAATCCCATGCTTATATTGTTTTACAAAGACAACTTCGTTATTTTTAGTAATCGGGATAACCATTGCTACGTTGGCAAGTTCTGATTTGTAATAGTCAATAATGTTGCCATTGGGTAGTTGGACAATGTCCTTGCTAATTGGAAACCATTTACTTGGAGAAACATCTGTAGTTTCAATAATCTTCCATGGTGATTTTTTATCATTAATCATAACTATGACATTATATCCTTTCAGCTTGATTACCCATAGGAATACATTATCAAATGCTATAATTAACATTATGGGTTTTTCAACAATTGAAGGTAATCGAACGCAGGTAGATACAACACCCTTACTTGAGAAGCCCCCCAAACAACTGTAGATGGATCTTTGGCGTAAGTTTATTTTATTGCCAGCACACTGTCTTTATCGCTGCCAGTTAAATCTCGAATAGCATACAGAGTAATTGTTGCTGGAACTGCTTTTTTTCTCAGATCTTTTACAAACTCTAACACCTCCAATGCCCAGCCCACACCTTTTTGGACTAGATCTTCTGAGTCCCAGATCAAATTTTTGCATAAATCCAAAACTTCAGCGGTAAATTCTCCGCTCTCACCAATCTTGCGAACAAAGGCGACCACGCTGGCTCTTCTTTTCCAGAGATTATCCGATTTATTCCACTGGTGCAACAACGCCAAAGTCTCTTTTGGATACGTTCTCAACAGAGGTTGCAGTACATTAATACAAAAGTCATCTGTTGTACCCCAACTTTTGAAATCGTCCAGCAAAGTGTCTAAATAACCGAAATCTACCGGGGTAAAATCTTGAATCCTCATCTGCAACAAAGCAATGGCGAAAGTATCTTGGCTCCCAAAATGGGACGCGATAAACTTGCTGGCTAGAGTTAGCACGTCTGCATGCGGCAAACTCATAAACTCTTTTTTATAGCTTCTAATGAGCCTTCTTATTTCTGGTGTTTTGATGCCGTAGGTTTTATAACCCTCTTTCTTAAAATAGACGCTTTCTCTTTTTGCAATATCTGGGTTGGCTAGTTGTTCTAGTTTTTTAACAATCTCAAAATATAAAGTATCAACTGAAGTTGCAGATGGTTTTGGCATATTTTTATATATCTTACAATATTGCTTAAAAAGATGTTCTCATGGGTACGGCATTAGCATTTATGACGGTTACATGGGTGATCTATTCAATTTTAATGTTAATATGGATATATGAAGATAAAAAATATCAAGCTATTGTTGTTTTCAATATTTATTTCTAATCTGGCTGGGATTATTGGCTCCATAGCCACCAGTTCTTCTGTCTCCAATTGGTATCTTGAATTAAACAAACCTTTTTTTAATCCACCAGGTTGGTTATTTGGTCCAGTTTGGCTATTTTTGTATACGTTGATGGGAATCTCTCTCTATCTAGTTTGGAATCAAGGCTACAAAAGAAGCCAGAATAAGCAACCCCGATGCAGAGCATACGGGGTATGGTGCACTTACGACACAGTATCAAATAGTCCAAGCGTAGTTCTGTGTAACTTTGTGTAGTCTTTACCCTGGTTCTTAACATAGGTACT
>Ga0100403_1003823_pt1 | contig 10978 bp, 10 predicted proteins | sample CryGeymet201501t_FD_83663 | JGI IMG/M metagenome (GOLD analysis project Ga0100403, IMG submission 83663) | Groundwater microbial communities from Crystal Geyser aquifers in Utah, USA - Crystal Geyser metaG 2015-01t | ecosystem: Environmental > Aquatic > Deep subsurface > Groundwater | place...
AAGTACTTCACCTGCTACTACCTTTCCTGTTCCTTGTTTCAAAACCCAACCAAAAGAACCAGAAGCAATAGCAACCTGTGCGATACCTGTTGCTTGCTGAACTTTACTTGTGATTGCGGCTTTATCTACTAAATTAGGAAATACAAGAGTAATATCAGAATCTGCTACTGCTAATGCTGTTGAAAGAGCATAAGTTGGATAAAGAATAAGTGTATCTGCGGTGTTATCTTGCACCTTAAATACTTGTCCTACTCCTGTTCCATCATCTACTACTCCATAAGCATCTGCATAAGCACCTACTGTCCAACCTGCGGAAGCCTCTGTGATATACACGATTTGTCCTAGATTGTTGGCAGATGAACTTACTGTATCTACACCAAGAACTGTATCAGGGACAACAACGTGTCCTGCTGAAATAGCTTCTGCTGCTTTAACATAAATCCATTCTGAACCATCTGGTGTATTAGCTACTTGTCCAAGACCAACTTGACCTTGTGCTGTAGTTGTTTGAAATACATCCTGAAAATTTATTTTTAAACTCATAATAATTTTCTTCGTTTAGTCATTACTTATAGGCACTATGTCCACTTCGTAATGATATTGAGGATTATCCTCGTGGGCTTTATTCGCCCGTTAATAATTCGTTTTTATGGTACGATAACCACTAATTACATCAATGTTTCTAAGTATGAAACCCAAGTATTAGCGGCAGTACAAATTGAGGTAATTTTCATATGTTTACCTGTTGTTACTGCTGCTGTTCCACCTACAAGAGTATGTCCAGTTGCCGCTGTAATAGTAACTGTTTGGCTACCATCATTGTAATACAACCATTTAATAGTTGAACCAACTGCGACACCTGTTACGCCTGATGACATAGCTGTTCCTGTTGGGACTGTAGCTGTTCCTGCTCCTGTTACTGATGTATGAACAATTATTCCTCCTAGTATTTGAGCAATAGTTGGTGTGGCATTTTGAGTATCTATATCAGTTATAGTTTGCTGAAATACTGGATTTGGTTGAGTTGCTCTACCTGTAAAGGTAGTAGCTCCTGTAACTACAAGAGTACTTGCCATAGTTACTGCACCTGTAACTGCTACTGTACTTTCAAATACAGCGGCTTTTTGAGTATTCAAATTATTGTATTTTACTGTTGGAACATTGTCTTCAATATAAATCATATATTTTCTTTTAATTTTCCCTCTCCGATAATGATTAAATCATTTCAGGTCAAAGGCAAAATATATTAACTAATAATCTATTCAGTTGCGGCTACTTCTTCAGTAGCTTCTTCAACTTTTTCTTCTACAGGAGCTTCGGCTTCAACTCCTTCTATTTTTTCTTCTTCCATATCTTAATTCTTTAATTAGCTGATAATGTTCTACCTAACTATTCTGAAGCAAGGGAAGTTTAGGTTTTTTAAGACAATGATATGATATATGCTCACCATTATTCTTAAATAATTGTAAGTTTTCTAGCCGATTATCATTGACTATTTCGTTTATGTGGTGAACAACTTCTTTAGGGTGTAAATAGCGACCTAAATGTTTTTCCATTACTAAACGATGTTCGGGAACATAACCTTGTTTGTTGCGATTTGGGTGGTCTATGGCTCTAATCAAAACATATCCCGATGCTTTAATTTTTACTCCGCCATTCCACATTGGATGATTTTCTCTCTGAACATAATCAGGGTGTTTATCCTTGTTCCAAGTTTTATGTCCCTTCTTGAAAGTATTCAAGGGATTAAAACATTTTCCCTTAAAATTTAAGTTGGTACACACAACTGAACAAAACTTAGTAGTTTTCCAATTCTTCTTTGAACAATTTACTTTTTTCTCAAAGAACTTACCGCACTGCAAACACTTCTTTTCTTGTTTCATAATTAGTTAGGTTAATTTTTAATTATGGGCTGAAATCAAGACCTAACCTTAATTTCACTTACGAGAGCTACTACCCATATTACAACACACATTATACTACTTGTCTAAGTTGCAGAATTTAGCGTACCTAGGAGTTTAGGGTTTTCTGAACAAAAATTACCAGCAAACAAAAGGTATCCTACCTGACTAAGCTGGTCTACTGGGGCTTTCATCACTCTAAAGTTAAATCCTTTAGCTGAAGGTACGTTTCCTGGTACACCTGTTGGTACAGCATTAGACAATTTCTTAAAGTTAAGAGTGTCATAATCCTGTCCTGTGATACTTACTCCTTGCATTCCGAAAGCACTCTGATTAACGTAAATAAGTTTACCACTTGGTACTTGCTCGTCTTTTACGACAGGCACACCACGATAAGTTATTGCACGAAAACCTTGAGTTCCGAAAGCATTTGACTTTGAGTCCATTAACATACCATATTGGTCATAATTTGGAGCTGCAAAAGTTTGGAATGAAGCTCTAAGTGTTGGGGTCAATAATGCCTCATAAGAAGACCATAGAGCTTTCGTGGTTAACATTACTGTTGGTTCATCCATACCTACTGTTACTGCATCAAAACCTGTAGCAAGTTTAGTAAGAGTTAAAGCTCCTGTTGATGCTAGGTAATAACCGTCAATAGATGAATATGTTGAACGTGATAGACCTCCGTATGTTGCATACAAAGTTGAGTCAGAAGCTGCACCTGCTAGAGAATCCCAAGAATTGCCTGAACCTGTACCTTGATACAAGTTATTAGCCATTACATTTAATAGGGATTTTCCTTGTGTATCAAATTCTGCTTCTAAAAGAGAAACGACTTGTTCATCTCCTTTGTTAAGTATTACTTCAATATCTGCTATTACTACTGGTTTATAAGCCATCTTTACTTCAAAGTCCATAGAAACACGAGTGTTTTGTCTGTCTGAATCAAGTTGGTTAGCGATACCAGTATTACCGCCATTGGTTGTGTCTTGGTACTGAATAACTGGGGCATAGGAAGTTCCTGATGTCCAAGCCTTTGCAGTACGCATAAAGGTCATAAGACCTGGTGTTCCAAGAGTAACTGTATCAAATATCTTTTTAGGGATAGCTTTACGAGTTACTGTTGTAACTGCTGCTGAAAATTGCATTTTTATTTTATACTATGGAGATAATCTACTAAACTCATACTTCTTGCACTTGGGTCATATACATCGCCGTCTGTGATAGCTCCTCCTTGTGAACCTCCATTGACTTGCTCGGCATTTCTCTTATTGAGATTAGCGGCGGTCATTTCAGTTGCTTTTTTAATAGAGGACTGCATATCTTTCCAGTTGCTATGTGCTAACTTCAAGTCCGTGAAATTGTATTTTAGTGCGTGATTAAAGAGTGCTGTTTCATTCAAAGTTGGGTTTTCTTTCTTAAGTTCGGCTAGTTGTCCTACTACATATTCTTCGTTCTTTTGACGAGTTTCTGTTTCGGTTTTCTTTTCGTTCTCAAGGTCAGCCCTTAATGCTTGTTTAGAGCGTTCTAGGACTTCTTCCCAAGTTTGAGGTATCCAATCCTCTTTCTCCTTAGTTTCATTAGTGTTGTTAATTTTACTATTGTCGCCTTTCTCGTATTTAGCGAGGACTTGCGATTTTCTAGTAAATTCAGAGTATAGATTACGATATTCTACCTCTGCTTCTTTTGGGGGCAACTTTCTTCCATCAGGAAGTTCCACTAAGTTATCCTCCGTTGGAGTTTCCTCCTCTTTTGTAGTTTCAACAGTTTTTTCCACTGGGGTTTCTACTGTTTCCTCTACTTTAGACTGTGTATCAGTCTCTTTTGCTTCTACAGTTTCACCTGTATCAGCATTTACTACCTCTGCTTCATAATCCATAATTTTTGCGACTGCCCTTTTGTATTCCCTTGGTCTTTTGCAAGACTGGTACAAATTGCTTGGTCGGATTATTTACTAATGGATAGTTTAATGTCGTATCTAGGACAAATAATTATTTAGTTTCCTTTTCTTCTGGTTGCTCGGCTAGAGTTTGACTTCGTTCAGACATTTGCTGTGAATGCTCTTGACCTTTTTCTTTTAAGCCAAATTCTTTATTTCCTTGTTCTCTTTCTGCCATTTTTTCGGCAATTAAAATATTAGGGTCGGCTTGAATACCTATTTTTGCAAGTAATTGCACCTGAGCATCAGGAGGAAAATCTGCATAATTAGCTGTGACATTAGGAGGTTTTTCTTCTATCTTAGGTGGAGCTATTTGGTTCATTTCTTCTGGGGTTATTCCTGTAGCAATAGCAGGGTTAAGTTTGAATATTTGAGCGTTCTTAGCTAGTTCTTTAGGGTTGTTATATCCAGCTTCTTCCATATAATCTATCGGAGAGATAATACCTTCTTTAACGTCATTTTGTGCTCGTTCAAATCTAAATTCGGCATCTACTGGGAGAGTTTTGCCGGGAATTACTTGTACCTCACTACCTGTTTCAAAGTCATCTTGAATAAGGTCTAATACTTCAGTAGCACTTTCTTTACCTATCCATTTTGCATAGTGATATTCTGTGTAGCGAGTCTTAGCAAGTTGGTACATCCAAGCAAATATTTCACTTGATACATAATCAGCTACTTGTACTAATTCATTTAAGCGTAAGAATGACTGTTGGATAAGAGCAAGTCTTCCAGCTTTGGTTTCTTGTCCTTCTCGTTCACCCCTGAATGCACTTGAAGCCGCCATAATGTTATCAATTTCACTTCGGCTATCTATCATATCCTTGTAAACCATTTCAGGTAGTGGTGTACCTGTTTCACGTGCAACACCATTGATTACACCTTTGCCCCATATAATACCTTTTGCTTCAAAAGCAAGTGATTGTGCATCTGCTTTTCCCATAACTTCGCTATCTATCTTGATTACGCCATTTACAAGTTCACAGTTTTGTCCTATGTCTTGCTTTCGTTTATCTATCGCCATTTGTAAGGGCAATGCAAGAGTTATAAAGTCAGTTCTGCCTATTGGAGTGTTTTCATTGTTTAGAATAGTTGTGAAGATATAAGGCTTTCTAGGCTGATTAAAGTAGTTAAAATTATAAGCTTTATAAGTTTGTGCTTCGCTGTGTCCTTCGTTTGGTGGGATTTCGCCTTCTATTTGCTGTGGTGCGTTAGTTTCAGCTTCAGGACTAGGTTGTCTATTACTTTGCTCTAATTTAGCTTGAGTAAATACTGCACGTCTATCTTCTCCATAAGTAGTGTTTATTTGCTGTTCTTCTTCGTCAGTTATTAACATTCCATCCCAATCCCAGTAAGGATTACGAATAGTGTCTAAGATAATGTTGTCGTATTTGAAAATTACATAGTCGCCCATCCACGCTTCTTTGTATTTTACTTCAGGGTTCATTATGTAGGCTTGGTCTTCGGTTTCTTCTGTAAAGCCACTCTTTTCTAATATCTCTTTTTTCTTTTTAGGGAAACGAGCAACCAAAGCACAAAGATTATCAGGTATTTCTTCAATAGCAAATTCGCTTTCTTGTTCATTTCGGCTAGTTTTACCAAATCGGACATTTCTAGGGTCAAGAGCTTTTACGTCAAAATCATTTATCTTAGCGTTCCAAAAGACTTTTAATACAATAAGACGAGAAAAGTATAGGTTTCTTAATCCCATTCGTGTAGTTTCTTTTACATTTAAGTCTTGGTATTTTTTTCTAAAATATCCTTCAAGTTTTCGTGCTAGGTTTTCACTTTCTTCTCCTTCTCTGCCTGGAATAAAGTTAATACCAGGGGGATTAGCTATAACAGAGTTGATTACCGCTTCCATATTAGGAGTTATACGATTAGCCATTACTTTTTGGATAGTTGCAGGGACTTTATCTAACCACTCAGGTTCATTCTCATAAACTTTAGTATTTATTTCGTAAGTCTTTTTAACTTTTTGCCAAATAGAATCAGATGAATTCCATCGGTTCTCAACCAACTTACTTAAATCTCCTTCTTTCATTTTTGCTATTGATATTGCCATAATGCAAAAAGAGCAACGCCGATTTTCACGGAATTGCTCTCTTGTTTTTATAAGTTTGAGCTTAAATTATTATATTGTCTATATTATACACTTTCCATTACCATACTTGCAAACTTTTTTCAACTTATTTATTATTAAAGCACTTTTTCGTTAACATTGTCAAATTTAATATTTGATAAATACAGCACATCATTACGAGTAATACTTCCAATTTGTCCTTTATAATCTATGTTTAAAACTATACCAGCACCTTTTTGTAGATGTACTTTTTTGTCTATCAATAACTTGAAAAAATCGTAATGCTCTTGAAATTCTAAAAATAATTTTGCATCAGAATCCAACATATACACAGGTATTTTTATTATTTCTTCAGTAGTTGTATTATTTTTCATATTTAAGTTTATCAAAATATTTACTCCACTCTCCGACTTTGTTGTCGTCAGAGATTATCTGATAAAGTTTAGAAGTTTCTGGGATAAATACACCATTACCTTGTGAAGCTACGGCAAGTCTATAATAAAGTGTAGCAAAACAATTAGATACTAAAATACCATTAGCAAAATACTCGTGTTCGTCTTCAATATGGAGATTATATACTGTCTGCTTTTCTTTTATTTTGCCAATGTAAACTAGTTGCGTGGGATAAAGAGCAACACTTTTGAAGTCTATATCGCATCGTTTGAAATGGTTTTTTGCACCATTCACAATATCTTGTTTCCCTATATTTAAGTTTATCTCGTTGATACTCTCGCTTACTGTTAAACTTTTTGTAGCATTGTTTTGAACAAAACTTATTAGTTCCTGTATAAAATGCCATATATTTTCTAGTACAGTTTTTACATATAAACCCTTGTGGCTTTCTACTTTCGTTATGTAAAAACTTGAGATGCTTCTGCCCCTCTTCTGTTTTGTGCCATTCTCTAATCCCATTTGTTCTTTTTTCCCTATATTCTTTATTTTGCCATCTCTTTGTAAGGTGAATAGTATTATGTTCTGCTTTAGTGATACACACCAAGTTTTCAATTGAATTGTTAAGAGGGTTTTCATCCTTGTGATGAATAACACAACCTTTCGGTATTGCTCCATTGTGGTCTTTCCAAATTTCTTGATGAAGTTTTTGTATTCCTTTTTTTCTATTGCTTGGGGATTGGTAAAAATAATTTCGGTTTTCGTTTTTAAAATTTGGGTATCGTTTAAAGATAATTCCTTTGTATTCTGTAAATTCCATAACAATACCTTGTTTACTTGTTTTTCTTTTATATTCCATATACTAAGTAGTATATCATTTACTTTTATATTACGCAAGGGTATCATCCCTTTTCCTGTAACATAAAAAGGATGGTCAAGAGTACATTTAACCTCATGTCCATTACTAAACCTAACATTCACCACTTCAGCACTTTTTTTTGTTATTCCACTCTTTAACACTTTTTTAAATCCTTTTCGGGTCAGAACATATTCCCCTGCCTTTATGTCTTTTATTTTTTTATTACCATTGCTAGTCATTATTTTAGTATCCCCAGTAAAACAAAAGTGGTCTGTTCCTGTATTACTCGTCCATTCGTAAAATTCTATACCTTTTGCATTAGTATTTTTAACTCGTCTTAATGTCTCAAAATGTTTTATATATTCTATAAATTCTTTATTAGAAGGAACTCCGATAAGAAATTTAGCTTCAGTCATATCAACAATCATACTATCTAAAACTCTATTGCGATTGCTATACACTATACCAGCTCGTTCCCCTTCTCCATACCAAACAATAGTTTGAGGATTATTGTTATTATCTTGAAAATAAGACATCAAAGCATTTCTATAAGTCTTAACGAAGTATTTAGACATTGTGCTATCAGGTAGAGCGTCTATTACTAGCTTTGGTTTATAGAACTTCATCATATCATCTAACACACTCCACTCTGTGAACTTGCCTACTTTTGTTATACCTAATTCACTACCTAGAACAAAATGTTTTACATTTCCAACATCTACTCCTAGAAACCAATTACCTGTTATTAAATCTTTTGGTGTCCAAAGGTCTAGGATTGTGGTTCGTGAAACAGTTAGGTCTCCTGGATTATAGGGTTCTCCTAATACGAAGTTATAAAAGTATTCTTGGTCGCCTTCGCTGTCCTCTAAAACTTCTCTAGCTGTTATTTTAGTAGCAATTAAGTGAGATAAATGCCATCCAGATACATCATATTTAGGATTAAGTAAGCCCTCCCACACTTCACCATCTTGATTTATCCATCTTCCTTTACGTCTTACATCATCACTTATAGGTTCTTTACACGCCTTACAGATATAGATTTTCTTCTCTTTATCAAAGCTATCAGGATAAGTTAAATAGTGTTCGTCTTTACAGCTAGGGCAAGTTATATGCCATTCCTTCATATCAGACTTTTGCCATTCTAGGTCTAGTACATCTCTCTCTGTGGTTGGGTTTGAGAATAACCAACGCCCTTTATATGCAGAGTCTTTGGTTCTTGATTTGTAAGTGTTTAGAGCTTCTTGATTACTACGACTTGCTTCATCGTGGATTAGTAGGTCAGCAGAAGTTGAGATAGGTGCAGATTTTGACTCTGTTCCTTTAAAGAAGATAGAACGCCCTCCCATATCTTTACGCTCAATGTTGTCTGTCTGTATTCCTTTGAAAACTTGAGGATTAGAGCTTAGTATTCTATTGGTCTTTGTGCCAACAAATTCTCTTATTGACTCATCGGTGGGCATCGTGTAAATTATGTTCCACCTAAACTTAGCACAAGCGAATAAAGCTTTGTAATTAAAAGTAATGGATTTCCCCACTTGGGCACAAGCCTTGCAAGCTATGTTTTTACTCCAGTCTGTAAGAATATCAAGAAGAAAAGCATGATCTTTAAAGTCTAAAGGTTCGCCTTTCTCACTAGTTACACCATTTGAGAATAGCCAGTGAAGTATTGAGTATTCTTTTACGTCTGGTTCATTCATTACTCATTTTGTTTGTTTCTCAGAAAATTCTGCACAGAACACATCTAAACTAGCAAAAATACTAGCGATAGAGATAGCTGTTTCTAGTGCAATTCTTTCCACCTTATAAGGATCAATAATGCCTGCTTCAAACATATTTACTAGCTTCTTACTCTTAAAGTCATAACCCATATCATAAGCATTTTGCAGTTCTTTTACTGTATCTTTACGCCAAAACTTCTGATTAACTCCTGCGTTCTTTTCCATTTGTAAGAAAGGAGATAATAGAGCTTTTTTAAACATAGGGTCATCAATTATCTTAGCCACTCGGACTAAATCACTTCCACCACCACAGACTACGCCTTCGTCTATTGCCAAAAGAGTAGAGTTCACAGCATCTTCTATCTTATCTCGTTTCAATCTTAACTCATCAACAGTAAATGCTCCTACTTTAATAACTCCTACACCGCTTGTAAGCCCTGCTAGACGTTCTTCTGCTACTTTTTTATCCCATTCTACACTTTCTTCTATAACTCCTCGTATAACGCCAATTCTTTCGTTTAATAGGGTTTCATTGGCTTGTCCGCCAGAGATAATAGTTTCGTCTTTACTTACTATCACAGAGTTAGCTTTGCCTAAAACTTCTACACCTACTTTATCAAGCATTAACCCACTTTCTTCGCTTACTACTTTTCCACCTGTTAAAATAGCCAAATCAATAAGAAAGTCTTTTTGCTGTTGCCCTTTGTAGGGAGCTTGAACACAAGCAATATTCATAGCTCGTCTTGCATGGTTAATAGCAAATGAAGCTCTAGCCTCACCTTCAATATCCATAGCTACTACAAGTAAATCAGTCTTGCCTTCCTTCACCATAGCTTCTAATATGTTCTTTATTTGAAAGTTAGTAGCAATTCGTCTATCAGTGATTAAAATATATGGGTTATTTAATACACATCTATTTTTTTCTCTATCATTTATAAAATCTTCACTTATAAGCCCTTTTTTAAATCTCATACCTTTTACTATTTCAAGTGAAAGTTCTATCTTGTTGCTTTCTTCTACTGTTATAGTTCCATTTCTGCCTAGCTCTTTAATAGCTTTAGCGATAATATCAGCCACTTCTTCATCTAGGCTTTCAGTCATAGCAAGACGTTTAATGTCCTCATCTTTAACATCTCTCTTTAGAGTAGACAGGATTTCAAGAGTCTTTTTAAGCCCATTCTCTAGGCGTTCTACTATTTCTCGTTGATCTTTGCCTTTCTTAATTTCTTTGTATGCCTCGTTAGCAAATGCTCTAGCAAGCACAGCACTTGTAGTTCTACCACTTCCTGCTTTGTGGTGCATTTTGTTTACTATTTTACGCATTAGACGATTACCCATTTGTTCCCATCTATCCTCTATATCAATCATATTAAGAATTTTAGCACCGTCATCAGCAAATATAGGGTCAAGATGCCCTGCGTCTAAAATAGCTTTCTTGCCGACTACCCCAAGAGTAACCGAAACCGTATCAGTTACGATGTTGATGCCTTTCAATATTTTCTTACTTCCTTCTCCCCCAAACAAAATTTTCTTCATTAGTTAGTCTTCATTATTATATCTTCAAATTTAACGACCTTCAAAGTTTCTCCGTCTATGGTTACGTCTTCGCCACTCCCTTTAAGAAATAGGACTTTATCACCTAGATTTGGTTTTGTTTCTAAATATGCTGTGCCAGTAACATTAGTAGTTTCAAGTGGAATTCTTACCACTTCCCCTTTATAAGTAAAACTATCTTGCACACTAGCATAAGATACAGCACCTTCTTCTTCTTTAACTCTTTTTAGTAAATAGTAGTCGTTATACATTCCCATATAAAAGATTAAATCCAGTTTCACTCGGCTGAATTAAATCATTTTTGTGTAAACGCCTATCCCGACAGACAGACGGACTTTTAATAAAAAACTTATCCTTTATCTTTTGACTTATTAAGCGAACATTCCATATTCCACAATGCTTTGAACGCCAAAATCTAAATATTCCTCCAGTATTCCAATCGTTCTGTTCTACTTTGACTACTCGCTTTGGGAAATAATCTTTCTTACACTTCTTACAATAAAATATCTGTGCTGGAATTTCTTCATTTACATCAAG
>Ga0100403_1003825_pt1 | contig 10974 bp, 6 predicted proteins | sample CryGeymet201501t_FD_83663 | JGI IMG/M metagenome (GOLD analysis project Ga0100403, IMG submission 83663) | Groundwater microbial communities from Crystal Geyser aquifers in Utah, USA - Crystal Geyser metaG 2015-01t | ecosystem: Environmental > Aquatic > Deep subsurface > Groundwater | place: USA...
AAGCTCTCCGCCGAGCGCGGGGCTCAGAACGGATCGTGGACGATCGCTTCCTCGATGCGATCGAGGAACGGCTGCCGCAGCTCGGCGAGCGTCAGCTTCGGCGCGATGCGGCTCACCTCCGCCAGCGCGAACGGCTTCTGCACGCGCCCGACGATCGTCGTCTCCGGCACGCAGAGGATCCGCTTGCAGATGTCGTCGTTCGGTCCGGCCGGAGCCGCGCCGCCCGCGGGCGCCGGCGGCGGCTGCTGCTTGCCGGCGGGCGGCGGCCGCTGCGCGAACGCGCCCGTCGCGATCGTCATCGCGCCCAGCACAAGGAGGATCTTCGCGATCTGCTTCATCGTCCTTCTCCTCAATCCGTCGCCGCGCCGGCGTCGCTCGCCGCGGCTTGCTGCGCGGCCTGTTTCTTCACTTGGAGCTCGCTCTGCTTTCGCTTTGCGGTCGCGAGCAGCTCGTCGGAGTCGTCGCTCTGTCCGCGCGGGAGCTTGCCGAGCATCTGCTGGAACTTCTGGATCTCGGTGATCGACATCGCGATGCTCGACTCTTGGTCCGCCGCACCGGGCACGTTCGTCGAGAACAAGTAGAGGAGCCCGAGATTGTAGTGCACCGCCGCGAGGCTCGAGTCCTGCTGCAGCGCCGTGTCGAACTCGCGCTTCGCGTCCGCCGGTCGCCCGAGCAAGCGGTAGCAGTCGCCGAGGTCCATGTGCGCGATCGCGTTGTTCGGCGAGAACTTGATGGCCATCTCGAGCGGCGCCTGCGCCTCCACGGCGTTGCCCGCCTCGAGCTTCATCTCGCCGATGTTCACGTACGCTTCGAAGAGGTCCGGGCGCTCCTTGATCGCCGCCTGGAAATTCTCCAGCGCCGTCTTGCGATCGCCGAGCTCGCGCGAGATGAGCGCGCGCAGCAAGAGAGCCTCGGGGTTCTTCGGATCGGTCGCCGGTGTCGACTTGTCGTCCGAGCCGTCGAGGACGGCCTGAATCGCGGCCTTCGCGACGTCGAAGCGGCGCTGCCGGAAGTAGTCGCGCGCGATGACGATCATCGCGGGCACGTACTTCGGATCCTTGCTGAGGGCTTCCTGCGCGAGCTTCTGCGCGGCCGCGCTTCCGTTCGTGTCGCCACCCATCGACTTCACCTCGGCGAGGTACGTCGTGAGCTGCACGCTGTCGGGGTTCTGGCGCCGGCCGTCCTCGATGAGCGTCTCGGCTTCGCTGGGGTGGCCGGTGCGGGCGAGGAGGAACGCGAGCGCGCCGACGGCGACGACGAACGTCGGCTGCACCGTGAAAGCTTGCCGGTACTCGCCTTGCGCGCCCGCGATGTCGCCGAGCCTCTCGAGCACGCAGGCGAGCGAGTAGTGCGGCGCACCCGACTTCGGCGCCTTCTCGCTCGCGGCGCGGAAGCCGGTCTTCGCCGCCTGGAGATCGCCCGCGCGAAACGCAGCGTACGCCTTGTCGTAGAGCGACTTCGCCTCGCCATCGAGATCCGAGCGCTGCTCCGGATTCGACGGCGAGCCGCCGTGATCACCGCCGCTGCTCGTCGAATCCCCGCCGCTCGTGCCGCCGTCGGCGCCTGCCGTCGGGGTCTTCGCGGGGGGCTTGCTGTCGCCGCCGCACGCCTGCGCGGCGGCGCCGAGCGAGAGCGCCCCCGCGATCGCGAGAACGAGGCCGGTTCGTCGAGTGAACATTCCTTCTGCCCTTTTGACCCGCGATCCCAAGCGTTCCATGGCCGGCCTCACGGCGCCACCGGCGGCGGCGTCGCCGCGCCGTTCGGCTTCGGGTGCTGCACTTGGCCCGCGCGCCACTGCAGGAACATCCCGTTCGTGTATTTCATTTTCTGCCCCGGGTTCGCCGGATCGTCCGCCGCCTCGACGTACGGACGCATCTTGTCGTCGCCGAGGTAGTCGGTGAAGAACGCGAGCCTTCCGACCGCCTTCTGCACCGTCGCGTCCTTCACGTAGTTGATCTTCGCCATCTGCGCGGCGATGGCATAACGCCCGATCATCTTCGCGTTGAGGACGTCCATCTCACCGTCCTTGAACGCGCGCCACTGCGTGCGCGCCGTGTCGCGGAGCGCGTCGGCCTGATCGAACTGCTGATTGGCCTCGAGCTGCTTGATGAGCTGATCGAGGTTGATCGTGCGACCGTTCGGCAGCTTCAGCATCTTCGGCAGGTTGAACGGCGCGTTGTCGAGGCCCGTCCGGAGCGTGTCGTAGAGCGATCCGATGCGCGCCGTGATCGCCGGCACCCACGCCTTCGACTTGTACTTCGTCGCGATGAGCTCGAGGCGCGGGCGGTACTTCTTCTCGACGAGCTCGTAGTCCTTCGTGTACGCGGCCTTCACGTCGTCGGCCGTGCCGTCGTAGTGCGAGTGGCGCTTGTCGCTGTCGTAGTCGAACTCGCGCTTGATGTCCTCGTCGGCCTGTTGGAACTCGCACTCGCTCGCCCAGTCGACGTACGGCCAGTCCTCGGCCGAGATCGTGCCGACCTTCTTCTGCTCCGTATCGAGGATGTCGTACGGATGCAGCTTGAAGAAGTCCCACGCCGCCACGACCTTCTTGATCCAGTCGTGGTAGCCGGCGTCGCCGACCGACTTCGTCATCTTGTACATCTTGTACGCGGCCTCGAGCGCGAAGCGCGCGGCGGACGCGGTACCGGAGTTCTTCTGATAGAAGTCCGCGAGCGATTGCTGCGCCTGACGGCGGTTCGTCGCGTTCGACCCCGTGTCGGCGCCGTTCTGATCCCACTGCGAGTAGTCGAAGTCCGCCTTGCGGAAATCGGCCTCGACGCGCTTGTCCGCGGGGAGCCCGAACTCCGGCGACGTCATGACGCCGTACTGCTGCAGCATGTTCGCGCGGTCGCCGATGTTCGCGTAGATGACCATCGCGTTGCGCGCGGCGTTCGCGCGGCGCGCGAGCGGGAAGCGCTTGTTGTTGGCGATCTTCGCGTACGACTCGGCCGCGCGGCGATAATCGAAGAAGCTGTAGTACGTCGACGACAGCGCCTCCCACGCCTGCAAGAGGTAACCGACGCGCTCGTCGTAGTCCTTGCCGCCGCCGGCTTTGCCCTTCGTCTTGTCGGCCTCGAGCTTCTTGAGGATGTCCTCGCTGCCGTACTTGTCGATGAAGAGGCGATACATCTCGATCGCCTTCGCGGTGTTGCCCGTCTTCTTGTACGCGTACGCCGCGTTGATCGCCGCCTCGGGCGCGCGCGCGTTCGACGGCTCGGCCTGGAGCGCCGATTCGTACATGCCCGCGGCTTGCGCGTAGAGCTTCTGCACGTCGGCTTGCGGCTTGTTCTGCTTCTCGGCCTCTTGCGCCGCGTCGAACGCCTTTCGCGCTTTGTCGAACGACGCCTGGATGATCGATCCCTTCGCGAGCGCGTCCTCGTCGGCCTTGAGCTTCTCGTCGGTCTTGCCGTTGATGACGGCGCACGACTTGGCCTGCGCCGCCTGCGCGAGCTGGAGCGAACGATCCTTGTCGTTCTCCATGTTGCTCATCGTGATGAGGCGCGACCACGCCTGGTACCCCGCCGTGTCCTTCTGGCAGTGATCGCGGTAGATCGGCTCGTAGCGCTCGCGCGCCTCTTTGAACTGCCCGTACACGAAGTACGCCTCGGCCGAGTAAAGGAGGAAGCCGAGCCCGCGCGGCGGGACCTGCTTGTCCTTCTCCGGCGGCACGCGCTGCACGTAGTCGTCGCGCGCCTGCATGCTCGCTTGCACCTCCGCGGGGATGACCTCGCGCACGACGGTCTGCGAGCCGTCCGGTCCTTGGAGCTTCGGGAAGCCCGGGTACTCGTGCTTCTGGATGCCGCCGCTCCCGCCGGTCTGATCGTAGCGCTGGTACGCGAGGTCACGACCGACGTCGCTCAAGTCGACGACGTACGTCGCCGCGTCGTCCAGGTACGCGTCGTCTTCGTCCGAGTCGCGCACTTCCATCGCCGCTTTGCGCGCGGTGTCGATGTCCTGGTTGTTCGGCTCCGGATACGTCTTCGGATCGAGCGAGTGCAGGTCGACCTGGATGCGCACCTTCCAGCGGAGCGCGTCGGCCAAGAGGAAGCGGCTCCGGTAGTTGTCCGGCGCGTTCTCGTCTTGGCTCAAGTAGCCGCGCCAGCCGATCGCCGCGAGCTTGTACTCCTCTTGCGCGCGGAGCAGCCACTCGAGCGTCTTCGGCTTGTTCTGCGCCTCGGCCGCTTTCTGCGCTTCGTCGTAGTACGCCTGGCCGTTGCCGGTGTGCTTCTCGGCCGCGAGGCGAAGGCCGCTGCGCACGATCTCTTCGGCGTGGAGCAGCGCCGCCGGGTTGTCTTTGTTGCAGTCGACCCAAGGCTTGTCGCCGACGTAGTTCGCAAGCTCGGTGCGCGCCTTGAGCGTCTCGGTCTCGTACTGCGCGCGCTCCGGCGTGCCGACTTGCTGCGCCTTCGCCCACGCCTCGTACGTGTCCGCGATCGCCGCCTGCACGTCCGGCATCGACGGATCGCACAAGGACACGTTGTTCGCGGCCATGCACTGCTTCACGTCGCACACGCCCCACCGCTTGATCATCTCGCGGTAGACGTTGAGCGCGCTCTGGTAGTGGTTGACCGCGCGGTACTCTGCCGCGAGCGCGCGGTAGATCTCGATCGTCCACGTCTTGTCTTGCGGGACGAGATCCTTGTCCTTCACGCGGTCGAACGCGATGACGAGCTCTTTCTCCGCCTGCTTCGGATTCGACGCGATGATGTCGTCCTGCATCGTGTACGGATCTTCGGGCGCAGGACCTTTGAAATTCGTGTTGAGCAGCGATCCGGCGATGTACGTGTACGCCTCTTGCCGGAAGTCGGCGACCTGCTGGCCCATCTTCTCGAGCTCGTCGGTGTAGAGGAGCAGCGACACGAACGCGCGCACCGCCGCCTCGAACCGATCCTGCTTGAAGAGCGTCCAAGCGTATTTGTAGAGCGCGACGCCGTAGATGATCGACGTCTTCCCCGATACGCGCATCGAGTTCTGGTACGCGCTCGCCGCGCGATTGAAGTCGAACGCGGCGTACGGGAAGCCGTCGACGACGCCTCCGCCGAGATCGTCGTTCTCGAACTCCCAGTTTCCGATTTGCCACCAGATCTCGGCGACGTACTTCGGGTCCTCGCCCGGACGCAGGTTCGGCTGCGGGATCGCCTGGCAGTCTTGCGGATAGACCTCGACGTACTTCGTGTCTGCGTCGCCCGCCGCGCCCTTCTTGCCGGCGCCACCCTTGAGCGAATCGGGCTTCCAGTGGACCGACCGCCACTTGCTCCAATAGTCCGCCTTGTTGTTTTGCTTGAGCGGCTTGTCGACGTCGACGTTCTTCGGATCGTATCCGAGCGGGTACGCGTAGCCGCCGATCGACGCCGACTTCTGGCAGACGAGCGCGCGCCACACCGCTTGCCCTTCGTCCTTCTTCCCCTGCGCCGTGTAGGCGTGGCCGAGGAAGTAGTAGATGCCCGCGAGCTCTTTGTACTTCGGGAACTCGGTGAGCACCCGCCTGTACAAGTTGATCGCGTCGTTCATGTACGTCGACTTGTCGAGCGGGATCTCGAGCTCTTTGTTGCGCGCCTTCTCCTCGTAGAGCGCCGCCAGGCGGTACATCGCGTCCGGCGTCGCTTCGGGGTGTGCGTTCTCGCCCGAGTACTTCGCGATGAACTCTTCGAGGCGCTTGATCGCGAGGTCGCGCGCCTTCTCGAGCTCCTCGCTCTCGACTTTGATTTCCTTGTCGAGGCCCGACAGGATTTGCTTCTTCTTCTGCTCGTAGTGAAGCGTGACGATCGCGGTGATCGTGTCCTTGTAGTCGCGCGCGCCCTTCTCGTAGACGTCGGCCTCGGCCTTCATCGCTTCGTACGCCGCGATCTGCTGCGGCGTCGGGCGCGGGAGCGGCGGCGCGGTCTTACGGAGCGTCGGGACGTTCGCGCCGGCTTCGCCGACGAGCGACTCGGGCGTCGGACCACCGTCGGTGACGGGCGGCGCCGCGGCCGCGTCGGCGGCGGCGCTCGAAGCGGCGCCAGCGTCACCCGCGCTCGGCGTCGGCGCGGTCACGGCGCCGGCGTCCTTCGCGCCTGCAGCCGGAGGCTTCGGCTGCGCGCCGGCGTTGTCGATCCGCAGCGCGAACACGACGCTCACGGCTCCGAGAAGTGCCCCGACGGCGCGGGGGAAACCAAGCTTTCTGGATCGGCTCGTCATCGCGATGAAACCTCTTGTGCCTACTTCTTCTGCGGCACGTCGGTCGGGTCGACGCCGTCGTCACGAACTTCTTTGAGCTCCTCGTCGAGGAGCTGCTCTTGCCGAGCGCGCTCGCCGATGAGGTTGTTCACGCGATCCAATTCTTCCTCGCGCACTTCCCACGCTTGCTCGGTGATGCCGATGTCGGCGCGAAGGACGATGCCCTTCAGCTTGTCGCGCACGATCCCGAAGTTGCGCCGCGCGACCTGTCCGACGAGATCGCGCGCCTCGGTGTCGAGCGCGTCGAGCTGCGCTTGGAATTTCGCGATCTGACCGCGCTCGTATTCGATCTTCGCGCGGAGCTCGCCGATGCGCTTCTCGACTTGCGCCTCGAGCGCGTTGAACGCCGCGATGAGCTGGTCCTCGATCTGCCGCGCTTGCGCGAGCACAGGAGAGACGCGCTGCGCGTACCGCTGCGCGCCGCCGCCCGCCTGCCCCTGCCCCGCGAGCTGCACTTCGCGATCGAGGAGCTCGCGGAACTGCCCGCGCGCCTCCGCGTCCGCTTGGTAGCGCGCGTCGCCCATGCCGATCTGCGCGCGGCCGATCTCGATGTAGCGACGGAGCTCCGCGATTTGCTCGCGGTAGCGTTTGAGATCGCGCTCGTTCGCGTCGAGCTCCGCGTTGAAGCGCTTCACCGCCTCCGGATCGCGCGCGATGCCCTTCTGCGCGTCGTCGCGGAGCATGCGGCGCAGGCCGTTGACGATCGCTTGGAGCTGATCGACCTCGAGGGATCGGCGCGTGAGCTCTTGCGAAACCGCGTTCCACTGGCGCTTGCCTTGCTGCTCGCGCGCGGCGAACTCCGCTTGCGTCGTCGGCAAACCCGCCATCACGCCCATGAGCGCGCGGCGCTTGTCGCGCACCTGACCGATCTCGCCGCCGAGGCTGCTCGGCTCTTCGTCGTCGAGGCCGCGCGCAATCTCCAAGCGCGCGCGCCCGATGCGGTTGATCAGCATGAGCGCGATCTCTTCGCCCGCTTGCAGCTCGGGGAACGCGCGCACGCGGTTGGCCGCGCCGGTCATCGCGGTCAGCTTGTCGACGAGGATCTGCGACTCTTTGAGGAGGCGCTTGCACTCGTTGATGTCGTCGATCACGGCGAACGCCGCGGGCCCGTCCTCGGCCTCGCGCGCCCAGCGGATGGCGATCGGCGGCAGCGCGTCGTTCTGATCGAGGAGATCGAGCTGCTGCTGCGAGAGCTTTTGATAGAAGACCGCGACGTCGGTGTTCTTCAAGAACTCGATCACCTTGTCGCGCTTCGGCTCGTACTCCGCGCGCACGCCGAGATAGAGCTGCAGCGCTTTGTCGAACGCGCCCGCGCGAAGCAGAAGGTCCGCGCGAAGCAGCGTGCCGTCTGCGATGTAAGGCGATCCCGGATCGGTCACCGCCAGCACTTCGAGCGCGCGCTCGGCGCGCTGCACGTCGCCGAGGCGGACGTACACCCACGCGAGCTCGTAGAGCATCGTGTCGAACTCGGGCGAGTCGCGCCCGACCTTCGCGTACGCCTCGCTCGCCTGCTGGTACTGCTCCATCTCGTAGAAGAGGCGTCCGATCGCCATCCACGCGAGATCGATGACGTGCTGATGCTCCGGCGTGTCCGGCGGGAGCACGGTCACCTGACGGAAGACTTCGATCGCCTGCTTGTAGTTGGCGCTCGTCGTCCCGCCTTTCGGCTGATTCGGGTCGCCGCCCGCACGCGCGAGCTTCATCGCGATGAGGCCCTGGAAGTAGCGCGCTTGGTGCGTATACGGCGTGTTCGCGGCGACCGATTGGAACGCCTGCGTCGCGTCGTTCCACTGCTGCCGCCGGTAGTACGCCTTGCCCTTCGCATAGAGGAGGCCCGCATCGACCTGCGCCGGCGGAACCTGATTGAACTTGGTGAAGAGCTCCTGCAGCGACTCGGGCGGATCGTTCAGCCTCAGCGAGATGTCGACGAGGCGCGCGAGCGCTTTGCCGAAGTACGACTGGAACCGCGAGTCGTTGCCGTTGTTGACGATGTATTTGTAGTCGCGACGCGCGGCGAGATACTCGTGCGCCGCGTAGTACGTCTCGCCGCGGAGCCACAGCGCGTCCGCGTACGCGGGCGCGCTCGGGAGCGTCTGGCAAGGATCGTTGCAAAGGTCCTGAACGAGCTCGCTGAAGACGACGATCGCGCGGTTGTAGTCCTTCGTCCGGTACAGAAGCTCGCCGTTCGCGAGGCGCTGCTCGGGCGTGGGCTTTTCGGCACGCGCGCGATCGATCGCGCCCTGAACGCTCCCCATCTCGCGCTGAGCGAACGAGATGTCGCCTTGCGCGGAGCTCAGGTGCTGATCGGAGTCGGCCCACGCTTGCGACGCGACGCCGAGGAAGGCCGTCGCGTACGCCAGCGCGAGCGCGCGGCGCATTTTCACTTCTGGCCTCCTCCGAGGTTCACGTTCACCGAGCCGCTGACGGGCGGAGCGCCCGCTGCCGGGGCCGCGGCCGGCGCGGGGCCGCCGCCGCCACCAATCGGCAGCACCTTCTCGTGCCACTCGATTGCCGGGCGCTGCTCGAGCGGCGTCGTCACGCCGCCCTTCTCGAGCGCCGTCGCCGAAATCTGCAGCGTCTTGCCTTCGACCGCGGTGAACGAGTGGCTCGACTTCACCTCGAACTTGTAACCGCGCAGGTACGTGAAGACGCCGTAGCCGTTGCCCTGAAAATTCAGGAGCACGCTAATCGTGTGATCGCCCGGCGGAACCGATCCGCTGAAGATCGGGATCTCTTTCTGCTCCGCGAGCGCGCCCGTCTCGTCGGTGCGGTTGTATTGAATCTGCCCGTCGAGGACGAAGAGGGCGCGCCGCAGCGCGAACGCGCTCGACATCTCGTTGCGGAAGACGATCTCCGATCGCGATCCCGCGGCGCCGCCGCCGACGATCGTGTCCGAGAGGAGAGCGAGGCGCGTATGGCTTCGACGGATTTGATCTTTGAGCTCGTCGACGCGCTGCTCGAGATCACGCAGGCGCACCGCGTACGTTTGTCCGTCCATCCCCGTCGGCGCCGTTGCGGTCGGCGCGGGCGACGCGGAGCCGCTCGCGACCGGCGCTGACGACCCGCTGCTCGCCGGAGCGGCCGACGCGGACGCCGCCGGCGCGGCGCTCGCCGATGCGCTCGCCGACGCGCCCGCTCCCACCGCCGCCGACGCCGATCCCTTCGGCGCGGGATTGGGCGCCGCGGACGCGCGCGGCGACTGCGCGATCGCAGCGGCCGAGACCGCGATAGGGAGAGCAAAGGCAAGGACCAGCGTCGCGTGACGTCGCATTTCGAGTTCCCCTTTCGAGCTCCGACCGCGCGACGCGACCGTTAGGCGACGGCGGCGGGCCGGACATGCAGCAAGGACGGCGCCACGAGGATAGGCGCCGTCCTCATGAGTTTGCAACACATGCTGGGGGGGCGCCGGAAAAGCGCTTCTGAACGTTCCGCGCGGAAGAATTCAGATTTTAGGAGCTGAGCGGGCACAATGCCGCAACGCGGTGCCCCCTGCCATCGCCGCGCAGCTCGTCGTACGTGTCCTTCCATCGGTGTACGCCGCGTGAACGCGCGTCCCCGCGGCTCGCGCCTCGTTTTTCTCGCCGAGACTTGAAACTGGTAAACGGCTCCGAGATTGGGCCAAGATCCTCCCACCCTCTCGTGCGTCTGATCTGCCAGAAACGATCAACCCCCGGCTTCGGCCGAGGTAACTGGGCAGAATCATGGCAGCATGGACGTTGAGCGCGCGAGAGCTGGGGCAACCTCCCTTGGGAGGTGATACTTGGAGCCGCGGTGACGAGCGCACGGACGGAGACCGACGAAGCCCTGATGATCCGCTTTCAGCGCGGAGAGCGGGCGGCGTTCACCCAGCTCGTTCGGCGGCATCAGACGGGCCTCTACAACTTCGCGCTTCGGCAGCTCCGTGTGCAGTCGCTCGCGGAGGACGTGGTGCAGGAAGCGTTCGTGCGCGTCGTGCAGAACGCGCTCGACTTCAAGCACGAGGCGCGCTTCTCGACGTGGGTCTACACGATCACGCGCAACCTCTGCATTGACCAGCTGCGAAAGCGTGCACTCCGCAAGCATCCTTCGCTCGACGAAGCGAAGCGCGGGGAAGAAGGTGACGGGCCGACGCTGGGGGAACAGACGGCGGACAGCCGGGCGAACGTGGAGCGCCAGGTGACGGGCTCGGAGCTCAAGGAGAGGATTGCGGCCGCGGTGGACGAGCTCCCCGACGACCAGCGGGAGGTTTTCTTGCTTCGAGAGATGTCGAACCTACCTTTCAAGGAGATCGCAGAAATAACCGGCGTGCCGGAGAACACGGTGAAGAGCAGGATGCGGTATGCGCTCGAGAGGTTGCAGACCGCACTGAGCGAGTACGAAGAGTTCGCGCGAGCGCTGAAGTAACGGAGGTTTCGCGAGAGCGAGACGACTGACCAAGATGGATTGCGAGAAGTTCGAATCGACGATGATCGACGAGCTCTACGGAGAGCTCGACGAGCTCACGAGCGCGGCGGCGAAGCGCCACGTGTCGGGGTGCGCGCGATGCGCGGCGCTCCTCGGCGGGCTTCGCGCGACGCGGCGTGTGGCGGTGCTCCCGCTCGTCGATCCGCCGGACGATCTCGAAGATCGCATTTTGGCGGCGGCGAAGAACGCGCAGAAGGTCGTGCCGCTCCGGGCGCGCGTCGCGCGCGCGATTTCGCGCGCCGGAAGCTGGGCGATGCGACCGCAAACCGCGATGGCGGCGGTGTTCCTCGTGATGATCGGGACGAGCGCGATGCT
>Ga0100403_1003826_pt1 | contig 10974 bp, 5 predicted proteins | sample CryGeymet201501t_FD_83663 | JGI IMG/M metagenome (GOLD analysis project Ga0100403, IMG submission 83663) | Groundwater microbial communities from Crystal Geyser aquifers in Utah, USA - Crystal Geyser metaG 2015-01t | ecosystem: Environmental > Aquatic > Deep subsurface > Groundwater | place: USA...
CTCTGCCACACGTACGGCCCCGAAGAAGCGGGGGCACGTAACGTCGCGCGCCATTAAACACCGCGGAGATCGTCGTCTTGAAACTTCCATCGTGGCGAACGTATTCGAGCCGACAGCGGACGAACAAGACACCGCGGTGCGAAGGTTCCGCGGCGCGCGCCGCGACTTCGGCTTGGCGCATGTCCCGCGCGAGGCCCGAGGCACTCATGGGCGTGCGATGCGCGCTCGCCGCTACCGTCACTCCGCGGTATCGTCCGCCGCGACGTCGGTTAGAGCTTCGTTGGTCGAAATTCCGTCGCGCGGGCGTTCCACAGAACAAGGAGATGACTCGACATGGAACATCGTTCGCTCGGCAATAGCGGGCTCAACGTGCCGGTGCTCTGCCTGGGCACCATGACCTTCGGAGAAGCGGACGAAAAGTCGTTCATGCACAGAGTCGGCTGCGACCAGAAAACCTCGTTCGCCATCATGAGCCGCGCGCTCGAACGTGGTGTCTCCTTCATCGATACCGCCGACGTCTACGGTCAGGACGGCCTGTCTGAGCGCATCGTGGGTTCATGGTTGGCCGAGACCAAGAAGCGCGAGCGCGTGGTGCTTGCGACGAAGTTCCGTTTCCGTGTCGGGCACGGTCCCAACGCCACCGGCGCGTCCCGCTATCGCATCGTCCGCACGGTGGAAGATAGCCTGAGGCGCCTCGCGACCGACCGGATCGACCTCTATCAAATCCACATGCAGGACATCGACACGCCGGAGGAGGAGACCCTCCGCGCGCTCGACGATCTCGTCAAGGCCGGCAAGGTCCTCTACCTCGGCGCAAGCAATTACACGGCATATCGGCTTGTCGACAGCCTCTGGCTCGCCAGGAGTGAACACCTCCACCGGTTCGTCGCGCTGCAGATGCAATACAGCCTGCTGGTACGCGAGCTCGAGCGCGAGCACGTTCCGCTTTGCAAGCAATTCGGGCTCGGCATTCTCCCCTGGTCGCCGCTCGCTGCGGGCTTCTTGTCCGGCAAGTTCGCGAGGAACCAGGCTCCGCCGCCCGGAGTACGCCTCGAGAAGTGGACGGAAGGGTTCGCCGAGCACGACAACGACCGCGGGTGGCGGACGCTCGGTGTCGTGAAGGCCATTGCCGACGAGAAAGGCACATCAGCCGCGGCGGTCGCGCTCGCGTGGCTTCTCGCAAAGCCCGGGGTGTCGTCCGTCATCTTCGGCGCACGCTCCATCGAGCAACTCGACGACAATCTGAAGGCAGCCGACATCCAGCTCTCCGTCGAGGACGTCCAGCGACTCGACGACGCGAGCGCGTTCGAGCTCGGCTACCCATATCGATTCATCGGAAGGATCCAGAAGCGCTGGTAGGAGGCGCCCCACACGCACGCTGGGAGCGTCGAGAAACCTTCCCACCAGGCGCGTGAACGTTGACGTCCAGACCATCGACCATGGATCATCCGACCGCGATGCAGGACCCGATGGTCACGATTGCCCTCGTACGGCACGGAGAAACGCCATGGCGCAGCCGGACGGCTGCAAGGTCATCTCGGTCTGGGACTCGGACGAGCGTGGGGTACCCCCAGGTGCGCGCGCTCGTGGGCGCACTGGCGCAGCGGCTCGACGTGCCCGCCATCGTGACCAGCGATCTCAAGCGCGCGACGCAGACGGCACGGCTGCTCGGCGAGAGATTCCCGCGCGCGACGCTCCGACTCGAGCGCGGGCTGCGCGAGGTGGATGTCGGATCGTGGTCGGGCAAGACGATGAGCGAGATAGCCGCGGAAGATCCGGCGACCCGTCGGCGGTGGCTTTCCGGCAACGACGTTCCCCGCGGTGGAGGCGAGACTCGACAGGAGGTGCTGCAGCGCGCGACGCAGGCGCTCCTGGCCACACTGCGCGCGGCGCGATGGTCGTCGTCAGCCACGGCGACACCAGAGCGGGGTGACGGCGTTCTCGATGGTCCGCCGCGGGGGAGCGCTCGGAGAAGTACCCGCGCAGGAGCGCCTCGAAGGGATCGGTGAGCCGTAGGTGCGTGAACGGCCGCGGGTCGAGCACGACGAAGTAGTGCAAACGGAGGCGATCCTGTGCAGCGCTGCAGCGACGTCTCGGAGCACCTCAAGGCCCTGGATTTCCGGAGCGAACTCGTCGAGTCCCGCGACGAATCGAGATCCGTGAGCAGGAGCTCGTCACGCTCGAGATCGAAGTGCAAGTTCTCGAGGTGCATCGAATATCGATAGAAGCCCGCGTCGGTGAAGCGGCGCAACAGCGCCCCGGCGTGCCGGGCAAGCTGGGCGAGAGCCCGCCATTGGGTGATGGGCAGATCGGGATCTCCGCCGACCCCGAGCGCGCTAAGACGAGGAAGTACGCTCGCTGCTCCGAGCCAGGGGCGCCGATGTAATCGACATGCCCGCGGAAGGGCCGCGGCTAGGGGGACACGCAGACGACGGCCCCCAGCGGCTGGTCGCGAGCGATAACGCGCCACGAACAGCTACACTACTCCGAATGGTCATCACCACTTGTCTTTGGTGGAGAATCCGGAGACACGCATTCCGTACGAGGTCGCGAGCAAGATCGCAGTCTCGAGCGGCACCTCCGCGCCTTTCACTAGATTCCGCGCCGGGTCTAGGAAAAGGTCCTGAGCGCGCCGGAAACGCACACGACGGAGATCGCACCGTTCGAACCTCGTCCCGGCGAACTGACAGTCGTCGAATTTCGCGTCGGTGAGATCCACCTCGAAGAAATTAGCGTCGAGGATCGCGCACTGCTCGAAACGCGCCTTTCGTAACGGAATCGAGACCAGCGAGACATAATGAAGGTTACACTGGTCGAACGACATGTTCGGGTACTTCGCAATATGCGTAAAGTCGATCCCCATCAGCTTGCACGATTTGAACGTCACGTCGCGCAGCGAGAGCATCCTCGGATCTGCACGAGTCAGATCACAGCCATCGAACAGGCACTCGTCGAGGCGACTGCGTAACCACCGCGTCTCGCTCAACTTCGAATTTCGGAATACACATTTGTAGAATTCCCGATCGCTCAGGTCGACGCCATCGAGGCTGAGTCCATCGAAATTCTCGCTGTCGAACGAATTTTTATGTGCGAATGGATTGACCATCGGATCTCATGAGCGCCAGCAACGAACACCCTCTCTATCGCGTCGTCGTCAACCAAGAAGACCAGTATTCGATCTGGCACATCGACGAGGCCCTACCGTCCGGGTGGCGAGAGACCGGGCCGCGCGGTCCTCGGGCGTCGTGCCTCGATTGGATCGAACGGAACTGGACCGACCTCCGCCCCAGGTCACGACGCAAGTGAGACCCCCAGTGCCGCTCCTGTCTCGAGGAGCGCGCGCCACGTGTTCCCAGGAATGGCGATCCCCGACCATCGGAGTGCAGCCCGAACGGCCCGCTCTGGGTCGCCGGGTACGACCACCGGCTGCCCCGGCACGGCCGAGGGCGAGGTGCGCAGGTACTCCACGAATCGGTCGGTCTCAGCCCGTGACCGTCCGCCTTCATGGAGCCGCTTCGGATCGATCACCAGCAGCAGCATATTGTTGATCGTGCTGTCGTGATTCTCCGGGTTCGCCGCCGACGTGTTGCCGCCGAATAGTGCGACGAGAAGATCGATTGCGACCGCCAGCGCGTAGCCCTTGTGGCCAGCTGCCGGAAGCAGGGCTCCGCCGCCGATGAGCGCCGCCGGGTCGATCGTCTCTCCGCCGTCGCGGTCGATCGCTGCGCCGCGGGGTAGGGGCGCGCCACTCTCGAGCGCCACGCGGGCCTTGCCGAGCGAGATCGCCGTGGTGGCGAAGTCGACGATCACCGGCGAAGTGTGGTGCCCGGGAGGGATCGCGATGCAGAGCGGGTTGGTCGAGAGACGCCCCGTCCTCCCGAGGTATGGAGCAACGAGCGGCGCATGGTCCGTGGCGTTCACGAAGGCGAGCCCAACGAGACCCGCGGCGGCGCACAGCTCGCCGTACACACCGACCCGACCGATGTGGTGGGCGTCCCGCAGCGTCGCGACCACGATCCCGGTGGACTGGCAGCGCTCGATCGCCGCGTGCGTCACCTCCGCCGCGACACGCTGGCCGAACCCGCGGTCTCCCTCGAATGCCATGAACGATCCCCCGTCGTCACTGACAAGCCGTGCGCAAGTGTTCGGGCGCAGCTTCTTCTCGTGGACGCGCTGGACATAGCGAGGGAGCAGGCCGACGCCATGGCTCGGGTGTCCGGCAAGATCGGCGCCGACTAGATGCTCCGCGACGATCTCCGCTTCGACGGCGTCGCAGCCCACGGCATGGAGTATGTCGCGCGCAAAGAGCCGGAGCGGCTCGACGGCGACGGTGATGGTGTTCGCGGGCGCGGTCATGGGCGAGTCCGGAGGTATCCGAGCGCGATACCGTCCGAGAGGATGCGTTCGAACCACGCGACCGTCGGGCGCGGGAACGTGATACCGAGCTGGTCGAGCCAGCCGTCCGTCCAGCGCGTGTCGAGCGTGACGGGCCGATCGCCGCGGGTCTGGAGTTGCGGCAGCAGCCGGCCTAGCGCCGCATCGCGCGAGGCGCTCGCGGGGAGCTGGGCCGCACGCTCTTCGAGCTCTTGCGGAGGAACGCGGTCGATGGCGTACCCGCATGCGCCCAGCATTTCGACGAGCTCGGCGTCCTCGAGCGCGTGCGGGTTCTGCCAGTGGAAGGTATGTCGGTCCGCTTCGACCCGGTCGGCGACAGCCAGGATGGCCCGAGCGAGCACATCGGCGGGCAAGAGCGAGAACCGGCGTTCGTCGCGCTCCGGCGCAAGCCCCAGCTCGATGATCGCGCGCAAGTAGCGCATGAAGAAGTGCTCGTCGACGTTCCGCTGTGACCGGCCGGTCGACGAGTCCGGCGCGACCGTTCCGATCCGGTGGATCGTTCCCCGCCCGCTCTCCGCGAAGAACGATCTCACCGCACGCTCGGCGGCGAGCTTGCTCTCCGAATAGGGCTCGGTCATCCGCTGACCGATGTCGAGATCACACTCCGCGAGCGCCGGCGTTTCGACCGAGTTGTCGACTACGCCTTTAACACCGATCGTCGAGATGTGATGGACGCGCGCCCCGCTCATCGCGGCGAGCGCGAGCACCTCGACCGTCCCGCCGAGGTTGGTCGCGCGCTGCTCGGAGCGCTCTGCGACGTGCCTCACGTCGGCCGCAGCGTGGATCACGTGGTCGCAGCGAAGCGCGTGACGGCGCCCCTCGTCCCCGAGCCCGAGCCCGCGCGCGCGGACGTCGCCCGCGACCGCGATGAAACCGTCGCGGCGAGCCCCCGCGAAGTACCACGCGAGCTGGTCGCGGACGCGAGCGTTCGCGGCCTCGTCGCTCGGCGCGCGCACGAGGCACACGACGCGTGCGCGCGCTTCGAGCAGCGCATCTAGGAGGTGAACGCCGAGCATGCCCGTCGCGCCTGTGAGTAGCACCGTCGCATTGGGCCATCGGCTCGGAGCCGGGCGCAAGATCGGGATCTCGCGCGCAGGCCTGAGCCCGAGAGGACGCGCGGGCTCGGCCGGAGCAGGCGAGACGCGGGCCTGGCGGTCGTCGAGCCAAGCCGCGATGCCCTCGATCGTCCGCAGCTCGAAGATCTGCATCGGCCCGAGGACGAGCCCACGCGCACGCAGCGCCACAACGACCTGGATCGCGAGCAGCGAGGTGCCTCCTTCGTCGAAGAAATCGGCGCCCGCCGCGAGGTCCTCCGCTCCGAGGATCTCCCGCCAGACCTCGGCGACGGCGAGTTCGGTCGCCGACTCTGGAGAGCGCCCCTCGACGGTCGCGCTCGGCTCACCGGGCAGGGCGTCGCGGTCGACCTTGTCGGTACGCGTCAGCGGCATCGTATTCACGGCGATCACTGCCGACGGCACCATGTACTGCGGGAGTCGCGACGAGAGGGTCCGCTGGATATCCGCGGTCATCCGGCGGACGACGGATCTCCGCAGCGGCGCGTTCGTGAGCTGCGCGGGCATCGCGCTGTCGTCGGCCGGCAGCCATCCAAGATCTCCGTCCACGCCATCGCGCGAGAGGAGAACGTCGAACGTGCCGTCTCGCGTCCCCCGCGCGCAGCTCGCTCGCATTCGGTAGCCAGCAGCCTTCGCGATCGCGGCGAGGTCGTCCAGCGCGACCGGCGCGCCTCGGGGGACGGCCGGGACCGCGCTTGATGCGGAGCGCGCCAGCGCAGCGTACTCCTCAACCGCGGGCGTCAGCAGCACGTTCGGGATCGACGAGAGCACCAGATGGGGCGGACGCTCGTCTTCGAGCGTCCGCCGAACGCGGTCGAGCGACCAGCCGCCGAGCGCCAACTCTGCCGGCGGCCGCCGGGCAACGGGCGGTCCGGGCACACCTCGACACAGCGCAACGTCGTAGCGATATCGGGCAAGCTCGTTCGCGTGCGCTCCGCCACGCGGTTCGATCGCGACCCAACGTACGCTCTCATGGGCGCGTGCAAAGCGCGTGAAGTACCTCGGGTCGACGACCAGCTCGGGGTCGTCGGCGACGCGCCTCTGCGCAGCGGAGAGCACGCTCGCCGGCGGTCCGCTCGAGCGTGATGCGGCCACGGTCACGTGGAAGAGCTCGAGTAGCGGCAGCGAGCGGACGTCTCCGACGAACAGCACGCCGCCGGGGCGCAGCCGTGCGAGGCCGGCCTCGAGCACGCGACGCAGCGTGCGTTCGTCGGGCAAATACTGCACGACCGAGTTGAGCAGGACGACGTCGAAGTCGTCGGGCAGATCCGCGATCCGATCCACCTCGCGTTCGAGAACTTCCACGTGGGCGAGCCCGGCTCGGCCGAGCGCAGCGCGCAGGTCGGCCACTGACCTCGCCGAGAAGTCGACCGCCACGTAACGCGAGCAGTCGCGCGCGAGCTCGAAGGCGCACAGGCCCGTGCCGCACCCGAGATCGAGGATCCTCAGCGAGTGCGCCTCGAGGACCTCACGCGGAGCGTAGGAGCGAATCCGCTCGATGGCGCGAGCCAGCCACTCCTCCATCTCCGGCAGCCCGAACGGCTGGCCGGTGTAGCTCGATCGCCAGCCGGTGAAGTCACGATCCCCGGACAGAAGACGAACGCGTGTCCCGTAGGCGTCGTCGAACAGTTCCCGCCAGCGGAAGACCGCCGTGCGCGCCGCGACCTCGTCCGCCGCCGCGTCGACCATACGCTCGTCGAGAGTGACATAGGCGACCAGGCGGCGGTCGCTCGAAGAGTTGCCTCGGACGATCGCGACGGCGCGGGTCACTCCAGGGATCGTGGACAGGACGGACTCCACCTCTCCGAGCTCGATTCGAAACCCGCGGACCTTCACCTGATGGTCGGCACGGCCGAGGAACTCGAGGGTCCCGTTGGCCGCGCGGCGGCCACGATCCCCGCTGCGGTAGAGGCGCTCGCCGTCCACCCAGCGGAATCGCGCGGCCGTCTCGTCGGCTCGCCCGAGGTATCCGCGAGCGACGCCAGCTCCACCGATCCAGATCTCGCCCGCGACCCCGACTGGCAGCGGAGCACCGTCGGCGTCGCCGATGCGCACGGATGCACCCGGGATCGCCTTGCCGATGGGATGCCCGGCGACTGGAACGTCTCGAGGGACGTCGTACGACGTGCAGAAGATGGCAGATTCTGTGGGTCCGTACGTGATGGTTATCCGCGCGCGCGGGAAGAGCTCGAGCATCCGAGCGGGCAGCGCCGGCGGAACGAGATCGCCTCCGGTGATGACGTGGCGCATCCCCGGGCACGTCGTCAGGCCCTGCTCGCGCAGCGATGCGAGCACGTGCTCCATGAGGCCTGGGACCGCCTGGAAGCAGGTCGCTTCGTCGAGCGCGTTCGCCAGCACGGAGGGTGTGAACAGCTCCTCGCGCGTCAGGAGGTGGCTCCGGCCGCCAGCCAGCAGCGGCGCGAACAGTTCGTAGTAGAAGACGTCGAAGGCGTTCGAGGCGAGCACGAGACCACGAGCGGTCGAGTCCGTGCCGTAGAGCGCCTGGCACGCCGCGAGCGTGTTGACCACGTTCCGGTGCTCGACCACGACCCCCTTGGGGCGGCCCGTGGTCCCCGAGGTGTAGATGAGGTACGCGACGTCCTCGGGACGGGCACCACTTGTAAGCGCCAGCTCGTGCTCGCACCGGAGAGCCGCGACGACGTCGATGCATTCCGCGCCCTCGAACGCGGTGGGGGCGGAGACGAGGACCCGCTTCGCGCCGCTATCGCGCACTATGAACGCACGACGCTCCTCCGGGTCGTGTGGATCGAGCGGGACGAACGCGGCGCCCGTGCTCAGCACGCCGAGCGTGGCGGAGACCAGGTCCGTCGTACGCGGAACGCAGATGCCGACGACGTCCCCGGGGGCGATCCCCTCCGCGCGCAGGCGAGCTCCTACCCGGCCCGCGCGGCGCTGAAGCTCGCGGAACGTCAGCTGCTCGCGCCCGGCGACGACCGCCACGCTCTCCGGCACGCGTGCGACGACGTCAGCGAGGAGCCCACCTAGTGTCTCGGACGATCGCGCCACGGCAGGCGCGCGCTCCGCAGCCTCGATCCCGGAGCGCTCGCCGCCGACGACGAGCTGCGCGGCCCGGATCAGCCGCTCCGGCGCGGCGCACAGCTCGTCCAGCAGTCGGCAATAGTTTGCGAGTAGCTGCTGCGCGACCAGCTCTTCGAGGATGTCCGTGTTATAGACGAGACGGACCACGAGTCGGCCCGCACGCGGAAGCACCGTCCACTCGAGATCGAACCTCACCGTCGCATCGTTGGCGGCAAGCGCGGTCACCTCCGCTCCATGAAGCGTGAGCGGCTCGTGCGGTACGTTCTGATACGCGAACATCACCTGGAAGAGCGGGTTGTGGCTGAGGGCTCGCGCCGGGGCGAGCCTCTCGACCAGCCACTCGAACGGGACGACTTGCCCGTCGAGCGCCTCTAGAGTGACCCGTCGCACCCGCTGGACGACGTCGCGCATCGTGTCGCCGTCCTCGAGGGTCACGCGCATGACCACGGTGTTCACGAAGAGCCCGAGCAGTCCCTCGGCGCGTGGATCCGTGCGATTCGCTACCGGGCTTCCGACGACGAGGTCCCGCTGATTCGAGTAGCGATGCAGGAGCACCGCGAGCGCGGCGAGCAGCACCATGTACGCCGATGCATTGCATTCCCGCGCGAGCCGCTCGACGGGCAACGCGTCCACGACGTGCTCGGCACGCCGCCCCGCAAAGCGGGCGACAGGAGGGCGTGGCCGCGCGAACGGGAGCTCGAGGACTGGCAGCCCGGCGAGCCGCTCGAGCCAGCGCTCGAGCGCACGCGCCCTGCGCGGGCCAAAGAGCTCCTGGTGAAGCTCTCGCTGCACGGCCACCGCCGACGCGGCGAGCGGCGGCAGGCTCGGACGCTCCCCGCGCCGGAGCTGCCGGTATACGGCGCCGAGCTCGCGCGAGAACACGCCCAGTGACCACCCGTCGGCGATGATGTGGTGGAACGCGATTGCGAGGACGTGGTCGTCGACGCCCGCTCGCGCCAGCTCCGCCCGCATCAACGGCGGAGCGGCTAGATCGAAGGGCCGCTGCGTGACCGTCTTGATCCACGCATCGTCGGCGGCGTCGAGTCGGCAGAATCGCAGCGCGAAGTCGACCGTTGGTCGCGTGACCAGCACGACGCGCCCGTCGACGACGGGAAACCCGGCCCGCAACATCTCGTGGCGCGCGACCAGGTGCTCGAGCGCTCCCGCCAGCGCTGGGATGTCGAGCGGTCCGCGGATGCGATACGCGTTCGCGATGGTATAGGGCGCGCCGTGTGGATCCATCGCGTGGAGGAACCACATGCGCTGGTGCGCCGACGTGGGCGCGCTTTGGCGATGGTCAGGCACGGGCCTCCCCACCGAGGCGCGACTCGATCAGGTGAGCTAGATCGCGGAGGACAGGGTAATCGAACACGTCGGCTACGGACAGCTCCACGCCGAACGTCCGCTCGATGTCTGCCGCGAGCAGGACGGCGCGCAACGACTGACCGCCGAGATGGAAGAAGTCGTCGTGCTGACCGACGTGATCGACGCCGAGGTGCCGCCCGAATAGCGTCACCAGCTCGCGCTCGACGGGTGTCTCCGCCGGGCCAGCCGCTGCGCAACGGGGCAGCTCCGGGGCTGGAAGTGCGCGCCAATCGATCTTTCCCGTCGCCGTTCGCGGCCACTCCCTCACCCGCACGAAGAGCTCGGGCACGGCCGCCGGCAGCACGCCCTTCCGGACCGCGTCTCGCATAGCGCGCTCGTCCGGCTCTGCCGCCGTCTCGACGTACGCGACGAGCTTCAGCCGGTCCTCATCCGCGGGATCGACGCGCTGTCCGACCACGGCGCGTCGCACCCCCGCGACCCGACACAGCGCCGCTTCGACCTCGGCCGGCTCGATACGGACGCCTCGTACCTTAATCTGCCGATCGACGCGCCCGAGGCAGACGAGCATGCCATCCGGCGCCATCATGACGACATCGCCCGTACGAAAGCGTCGTGCGCCAGGACGCTCGGGATCTGGCACGAACCGTTCGGCGGTCGCGCGCGGGTCGTCGAAGTAGCCGCTCCCGACAGCCGCTCCTCCGATGACCAGCTCGCCGGCGGTGCCAGGAGGCACGGGAGCGCCATGCTCGTCGAGAACAGCAACCGAGATATGGTCGATCGGATGTCCGATCGGAAGCACCGCACGGGTTTCGTCGCCGCGCACGCGGTAGGCCGTCACGTCGGCTGCGACCTCCGTCGAGCCGTAGATGTTCGTCAGCGTGACTTGCGGGAGGCGCTCCAGCAGCCCGTGCGCCAGACGAGTCGACAGCGGCTCACCGCTCGCGGTGATGCATCGCAGCCGAGGGAGTGCGCTCGCGAGATCGCCTGGATGGAGCACGATCTGCTCGAGCATAGTGGGTACGAACGTCACCCGCGTTACCCGCCCGGCCGCGAGCTCGCGGATCACGAGCTCCGGTGTGGCTGCCTCATCGGGCACGACGTACGTCGGAACGCCGGCCAG
>Ga0100403_1003828_pt1 | contig 10969 bp, 11 predicted proteins | sample CryGeymet201501t_FD_83663 | JGI IMG/M metagenome (GOLD analysis project Ga0100403, IMG submission 83663) | Groundwater microbial communities from Crystal Geyser aquifers in Utah, USA - Crystal Geyser metaG 2015-01t | ecosystem: Environmental > Aquatic > Deep subsurface > Groundwater | place...
AAAATGAAAAATATAGAAAATTCTTTTGAATATGGTATTTCACATACTATTGTTGCTGTTGAGCTAATATTGGTGACTCCAAGTTCGGTAGGTGACGAATTTACGAACTATGTTGAAAGAGCTGGCAATATTTGCGGGCTATGTTGTTTGCGGGAAGAGGGCATCTGTACAGGTTTTAATAATAAAGAAGCTACTGGTAACGTGATAATAGCAAGAGCCGAAGAAGGAAGAGTAAACCCATTAAGACTGATTGAGAATCGTAATGCTCCTTGCGGAAAAAATATCTTTAGTCTTAAAATATAATACTGATTATTTAAACGCATAGCGAAAATAAACTAAAATAATGAAAGAAAAAAATTTAACTACCCCTTTTAGATATGGCGTATCTCTTAGATATACCTGCTTTGCTGGACTTTGAGGTAACTTAAAGCTAATTATACCTGACTCTGTGGGTACGAGAGAAAAAAATTTACATATTTTAAATGCCCAAAGAGCCTGTTTGAGGTGTAATCTAAGAAAAATATACTGCTCTGGAATTGATATAGAAAACAGAATGGCGAGCTTTGATGGCTATAACGAGAAGGTAAAACACTGCTTGAAAAGACAAAAGGCACCCTGTTCGAAGAAAGTAAAGGTAATAAAATAATATAAAGATTTTAGACGGATAATTGATTTTTGATGTGTAATATGATATTATAAGATATGTCAACTGAATATAGATCTGTCAAAGATATACTTAAGGCTAACGAACGAACACAGCAATTTTGTGTGCCAGAAATTAGGCAATGCCCAAATGAAATAGCAGAGAGAGAAAACAGAGATTCAGCCGAAAGAAAGATAGTTTGGGATATATTTGAAAAACTTATTCATCATGGTGATGTACGAATGAGCGATGAGCCGTATGTTGAAGTTGAAGTTGGAAAGAGACACTATCAAGGAAGAAGTAATCTTGGATGGATAATTGATTATTATAAGGTTAAAAAATATATCAAATTCACACCAGCAAGAAGAGTTGAGGGTCGTACCGATGACGGAAAAGGTGTATTTGTCGAATTATATTTTAATCAAATAAAAAATGGCTCGGATAAAGAACGTGTAAAATGTTGTGCGCTTAGAGTGGAAACAGAAAATATGAGATCCAAACTGGTTAAAACTCTTCCGAATGGAAAAAAAATATATACACACATAACAAGCGATAATGTCGCGGAGGTGATTGGGAGAGCACTGACTGATCCATCGCCAATGACTGTCGATATTAAAAACTGGGATCATCGGAATTATAAATATCCTTTTCAGGTAAAAGATAGAGGTAAATTAACCTGGGTTGACGGTCCTACACAATTAAGTTGGATAAGGGGAATACCAAAAAGTGTCAAGAAAAAAATTCGTTAATTTTCAAAGTAGTAAAAAATATTAGAACTTATATACACCTAGATTTTACCAAAAAAGTTAAGAGATAAAAATTTTTTTATAGATCTCGGAATAGTGAGAAACTGGGATAAATTTAATGTCTTTTTTAACCTCTCTGGGGATGTCTACCAAGGACTTTTTGTTATCGGCAGGAATAAAGATAGTTTTTAGACCAGCTCGATGAGCGGCCAAAGATTTTTCTTTAAGGCCACCTATTTCCAAAATATTGCCTCGGAGGGTAATTTCCCCAGTCATACCGATTTCACGAGGAATGGCTTTGTTGGTTAAAGCTGAGATTAGAGCGGTAGTAATTGCCCCACCAGCAGAAGGACCGTCCTTGGGGGTAGCCCCTTCGGGAACGTGAATGTGAATATCGATCTTGTGAAAATCTTGCTTGATCCCCCACTCTTTGGCTTGAGAGCGAACAAAGGAGAGTGCAGCCCGGCATGATTCTTTCATAACCGAACCAAGTTTACCGGTCAAAATTAACTGACCTTTACCGGGCATGATATTGACTTCAATGAAAAGAATATCACCACCAACAGAGGTCCAAGCTAGACCAGTGGAAACACCGACCTCATCTTTTTTACCCTTAAGCTGGGAACTATATTTCTCTGGACCAAGAAATTTTTCAATTAGTTTTGGATTGTTGATATCAACCTTTTTGGTTTTGGTAGAGACAATTTTTTTGGCAGACTTGCGAAGGATTGAAGCAATCACTCTTTGCAGATTTCTAACACCGGCTTCTCGGGTGTATTTATCAACAATAAGGCGAAGAGTTTCATCTTTAAACTTAGCAACCTGGGAAGCTTTGAGACCATTGGCCTTGAGTTCTTTTTTGACCAAATATTTTTGGGCGATATGAAATTTCTCGTCTTGGGTATAGCCGGAGAAATTAATTATTTCCAAACGATCTCTGAGGGCATGAGGAATAGTGGAAAGATTGTTGCCTGTGAGAATAAAGAAGACCTTCGAAAGATCAAGAGGGAAATCTAGGTAATGATCACTAAAGTTGTTGTTTTGCTCAGGGTCTAGAGCTTCGAGAAGAGCGGCTGAAGGATCACCACGATAGTCAGCACCAATTTTGTCAACCTCGTCGAGCATGAAGACTGGATTCATGGATTTGGCATCTTTAATTCCATTGACGATTCGCCCGGCCATGGCACCAACATAGGTACGACGATGACCACGGATTTCAGCTTCATCACGAATACCACCAAGAGAGGCACGAACAAATTTTCGCCCCAAGGCATTGGCAATTGATTTTCCAAGAGAGGTTTTACCAACACCAGGAGGGCCAATAAAACAAAGAATATTGGTAGTTTTAGTGTCTTGGTCTTTGAGCTGATTTTTTAGTTTGATAACAGAGAGATACTCAAGAATTCTTTCTTTGACTTCCTTAAGCCCATAATGATCATTGTTAAGCATTGATTCTGCCTTCTTGATTGAGAGGGTTGAGTCATCAAATTTACCCCAAGGCAGATCAACAATAACTTCGAGGTAGGTACGAATATAGCTGGCTTCTGGAGCCATAGAACCCATTTCAGTGAGACGGTTGTATTCTTTGAGAATTTTTTTCTTGATCTCTTTGGGCATTTTTGCTTTTTTTATTTTTCTTTCAAGTTCGTCATATTCTCCGCCACTAGTTTTGCCCAGTTTCTTTAATTCTTGTTCAATTTGATGTTTGCGTTCTTCAAGAACATTTCTCTTCATGGCAGAGTTAAATTTTTCTTGAGTTTTCTCTTCGATACTTCTTTCAAGATCGGCAACTTTCATTTCTTGAATAAGAAGTTCGGTGGCATGTTGTAATCTTTTTGAAACTAAGAGAGTCTCCAATAATTGCTGTTTTTCGTCTATTTTGGTGTTGACAGAAAAAGAGACCTGATCGGCAAGGTCGGAAGAAGAGACACCGGTACTAAGTTGCATCATGGCCGGGAGATCGAATTGTCGGCCCAGAGCAAAGGCTTTCTTAAGTTGAGACAAGAGAGCTTCGGCGGCTCGTTGAACTTCAACTACAGGCTCGTTGATGATGGGAAGATCCTCATACTCGGCCAGGGTAAAAGATTCGTTTTTAATAAACTTGGTGATACTTACCCGTGACAAACCTTTAACGATGGCGTGAATACTACCATCGGTTTGAAGAATGTGTTCAATTTTGGAAATTACCCCGACAGTAAAGACATCGTTGATACCTGGTTTTTCAGTGTCAGATTTTTTTTGAGCGGTAATGATGACCAAGCGATTATGCTTATCATAAGCTTCAAGTAATGAATTGCTTGACTCTTTTCGACCAAAAAACAAAGATGTTTCCACTGAGGGAAAAAGAACCACGTTTCTTAGAGGAATAAGAGGTAGAATTTTTTTTGTTGCGGTTGGCATAGAAATTGGAGTATTTTCTGGCATAGTTAGCAGTCTAGCACTTTCACTGCTAAGTGTCAAAAAGAAGATGATAATAAGTTAAAATAGGCCTATGGAAACAAAGAAAAAATATGGCCGAGTGGTAATTGTCGGCAGGCCGAATACGGGAAAGTCTACCCTACTTAATGCCATCATGCAACAGAAAGTTGCCATTACCTCACCACTACCCCAGACAACGAGGAAAAATATTCCAGTAGTTTACCAAGACGAGAGGGGAAAGCTTCTCTTTATTGATACTCCTGGAGTATTGGGAAAGGTCGATGATTTGATTGGAAAAAAAGTAAATTTAGAGGCACCAAAGACATTGAACAATGCTGAGATAATTTTGTGTTTGGTCGATATCTCAAGGGAAAAGAGTGAAGAAGAAAACAAGGTAATCGGAATGGTTCGAAAATCAGAGGCTAAAAAGATTTTAATTTATAACAAGAGTGATAAGGCGGTAGGAAGTAAGGATCATTTTGCTGAATATAATTATTTGGAAGATGAGTTTGATGCCAATATCTCGATTTCAGCGCTGAAAGAAAAAAATGTAAAAAGCGTAATTAATACAATTTTTGAAATGCTTCCAAGCAAGTCTAACAAAGATCTGCGAGAGGAAATTGACAAACGTCAGGACGAAAGAAAACCTCTAATGAGCATGGGGTCAAAGGAATATATTGAAGAAATCATTCGAGAAAAAACCTATTTATTTTTACGAAAAGAAGTGCCTTATACAATTTTTGTGGAAGTAAACAAGATTGTAGATAAGAAGAAAATTATTTTAATCGAGGCAACTATTTATACTAATGCCGACAGATATAAGAAAATGATCATCGGAAAAGATGGGCAAAAGATTAAAGAAATTGGCTACAATGCCAGAAAAGAGCTTGAGTTGATGTCGGGAAGAAAAATATTTCTAGAAATACTGGTAAACACCGACAAACACTGGATGGAAAGGGTCAATGATTTGGGTTGACAGTGAGTTAAATTTCAACTAAACTGAATTAGTTAATAATTTTATTTAATTAAAAAATATGACAAATAAAAAAGGAAAATTTTTCTTGGCTGGACTTTTTGGAGCTTTGGCCGGTGCTGTTGGTGGTTTACTGCTGGCCCCACAAAGTGGCGCTGAAACCAGAGAAGATATTGTGAAGTTGACCAATGAAATTGCTGGTAAGGTGAAAAGTAGAGTCGACGAGACAACTGAAAGAGTAAAGGATGTTTTTGGAAAATATACCGAAGAGGGAAAAGAAAAATATCTTGAAATTAAAGATAAGGTTGTGTCAAAGGTGGCAACAGTTAAATCCGCTGGAGAAAATATTGATAAAAATAAATACGGCCAAGTCATTGAAGATGTTGTAGCCGAATTTAAAGATGATTTGTCAGCAACCAAAAATGGAGCTGGAAAAATATCAAAATACTTGAAAAAGGATTGGGAAAAATTTAAGAAGGCTTTAGCCTAAGTTTTTAACAATCAAGTCATTAAGACTTTTTATACTCTCGGTGTCGATAATAGATACCGAGAGTTTTGCTTTTAGAGACTTTTGTAATTTCTTGAGATCTGAGGGGTCAAGGAGGTCTGATTTTGTTAGGATAATTATCTCGGGTTTTTCGGCTAATACTGATGAATAGTTTTTTATTTCTTGGCGAACTGTTTGGTAATCCTTTTTGAGATCTTGAGACTCGCAGGAAAGACAGTGAACAATGATACGGGTTCTTTCGATGTGTTTTAGGAACTTGATACCAAGGCCTTTACCATCGCTGGCGCCTTCTATGAGTCCTGGAATATCGGCAATAATTTGACCACCTTTCATAACACCAAGGTTTGGCTCGAGGGTGGTAAAGGAATAATTGGCGACTCGGGCATTGGCATGAGTTAGTTCATTGAGTAAGCTGGTTTTACCAGCGTTGGGAAGCCCGACTAAACCAATGTCGGCAATTAATTTAAGTTGAATAAAGACACTTTTTACTGGAGTTTTATAACCTTTTCTTGACTCTCTTGGAGTTTGGTTGGTAGAAGAGCGAAAATGATAGTTGCCCCAACCTCCATTACCGCCCTTGGCAGCTAAAAAGGTTTCGCCGACCTGGCTAAACTCCTGGCTGGTGCCATTGTCGTAGTGAAGCACAGAACCAATAGGGATTTCTAAAATAAGATCACGACCATTTTTACCGGTACATTGATTTAGTCCACCATTTTGGCCATTTTCTGCTTCATATTTTTTGGAATAGCGAAATTGAGACAGACGACTAATATCGGATACTGCTTTAAAGATCACAGAACCACCGTCACCACCCTTACCACCGTCAGGACCGCCTTTGGGGCGAGAACCGTCGGAGTAAAAATGGACGAGACCGTCGCCACCGTTGCCGGCTTTGATAGAAACGTTGACTTCATCGATGAGCATGTTTTGATTATACCCTATGGTTGCATAAGATAACTAAGATACAAATCACAATCCGCCAGCTGGCGGACAAACAATTTCCACTTTTTTAAATTACGATGACCGAAATTTGGTGGTTGGTGATTATTTTTCGACTATAAGTTGGCCACAGGCTGAGTCAATTGATTGACCTAGGGAATGGCGAAGAGAAAAATTTAGATGGTGTTTTTCTAAAGCTTGAGTAAAGAGTTTGAGATTGGGGGAAGGGTCTAGGCCACCCTTGATGGGGTTTAGGGGAATAAGGTTTAGATAAAAAAGGTGATTGCTTTTTAGAAGAGCAATTAAAGAGGCTAGATGCTGGGGTGAGTCGTTGATGTCCTTGATGAGGGCATATTCAAGAAATAATTGACGGTGGGTATGCTCGGTGTAGTAGTTTAGGGATTTTATAAGGTCGGTGAATGAAAACTGATGGGCAACTGGCATAATTTTCTGACGGGTTTCTTGGTCGGGGGCGTGAAGAGAAATGGCGAGATTGATTTCAGTGTTAAGATCGGTAAATTCGTAGATGCGAGGCACAATTCCGGCAGTGGAAATACTAATTTTTCGAGAACCAATATTAAGGTTTTCTTTGAGTATTTTTAGAGAGGCAAGAAGATTTTCCCAATTTAAAAAGGGCTCCCCCATTCCCATATAGACAACTCGGCCAATATATCTGGGAAAGAGTTTGTTGTTCCAAAAAATAATTTGATCAACAATTTCTTCGGCACTTAGGTTTCTTTTTAGACCCATTTTACCAGTGGCACAAAAGGCGCAATTGAGAGGACAGCCAACTTGTGAAGAAACACAGGCAGTTAACCATTGGCCGTAATCCATAAGAACACTTTCAATGCCAAGACCATCTTTAAGTTTTAGGAGAACTTTTTGGGAATCGGTGGATTTTAATAGTTTTTTCTCGGAAACTGAGAGAAGAGAGAATTTTTCATCTAAGAGTTGACGTAAATCTTGGGGCAGATCGGTCATTTGGGAAAAGGTAAGATAGCGACCGGAAAAATAGTTTTTTAGTATTTGTTTCTGCCGATAGCTAGGAAGATTTAGTGATTCTAAAAATTTAGTAACCTGGGATAAATTCATGCTTATTGATTGTTGAGAAATTTTGTTTCTTGATGTAAAAGTTTTTACCCGTACTGGTCAACTTTTGAACAAGAAGGGTCAATCGATTTCGGGTAATACAACGTATTTTATCAGTCTTTGAGAGCATTGAGATAGTCCTGTTTTTGATGAAAGCCAATAATAGTCTCGGTAACTTGGCCATTTTTAAAGATGAGGACGGCAGGAATGGAGGAAATGTTATAGCTAGTGGCAATTTCTTGATTATCGTCAACATTAACTTTGGCAATTTTTACAGTGTCTTTTAAATCGGCGGCAATTTCTTCAATAACGGGACCCAGCATTTGACATGGGCCACACCAGGGAGCCCAAAAATCGACAAGAACGGGAACTTCTGATTTTAAGACTTCAGAATCAAAATTTTGAGAAGTTAGATCAAGAGACATAATTAGTCAGTTTTTTTAACTAGCCTAGCTGTGTAGACAATTTGGCGTAAAACTCCATCAGAACCCTCTATTTGGTTGATACCAGACAGGGTAACGTACTGCGATAAATAGTCTGAGAGAGCAACTTTTAACTCTTTAATCTGAGACTGATAGTCTTTGACCTTTTCAACCAAGGTGACTGATTCTGGTTGCTTGAGAACTTTTTGTTTGGCAATAGTTTTTAGTTTGGTGTATTTTGAAGCTTCGGTGGCAGAGGTTCGGTATTCTTCATCATTATCTAAAATGCCATCGAGCATGTCTTTTTGAACACGTAGTTCTTTGGTTAAAGTCTCGAGACGTTGATCGTGGCTTTTGATTAAGGACTCAATGCTGAGTAGGTTGGCGGCGGTGTTGGTATCTGTCATACCGTATAAATTTACCAATTCGTAATCCGCTCTTCAAGAGTATAAAGTTGATCAATACTACTCAACTTGACAATTTCCTGCCTAAGTTGTTTGGCTTGGGGGTGTCCAGAAACATAAAGAAGAAAGTGGCGACGGAGAGGATCAAAGCGACGATGAGGAAAGATGGTGGTAAAGTTGTGGGCATGTAAAAGCATGGCTTTAAATTTTTCCTTAAATTCGGGTTTTTCGTCATTAAAAACCCAAGGATTGCCCATGGCGGCACGACCAATGAGAACACCATCAACGTCATATTTTTGACAATATTCTTGAGCTTGCCGACGAGACTGAACATCCCCGTTACCAAAGATAGGAGTATTGGATTGATGGCAAAGTTTGGCGGCAAGAGCGATTGAATCCCAATCGGCTATACCAGAATAGGCCTGTTTGAGAGTGCGACCGTGAAGAGTGACGAAGTCAAGATGGTGGGATAATAAAAATGGAATCCAGGTTGATGAGGTGTCGGAAAGAGTGCCGAGTCTGGTTTTGACAGAAATAGTGGGAATGGTTTTACCGACAAAACCTGAATATTTGTTGTTGCGATTGATGACATCGATTACTTTTTTTTTCAGTTTTAAATCATCTAGATTAACTTTATCTTGGGAAAAGTCAGAAAGAGCTTTTTGAACATTTTTGATAATTTTACTGGCCAATTCGGGTTGATCGATGAGAGCGGCGCCACCACCGTGTTGGGTGACAGTTTTGGCGGGGCAACCCATGTTTATATCGATGCCGTCAAAACCTAAATAACAAAGAATTACCGCAGCAATATAGAAACTGTCCGGATCCTTACCAAATATTTGCCCTATAATTGGGCGTTCTTCGTTGGAAAACAGGAGTGAGTCAAAAAGTTTTACCGCATTATGAGCTAGACCTTCGGCGCTAACAAATTCGGTAAAAAACATATCTGGACTGGCAATTTGAGACTGAGTCAGACGAAAAGCCTCGTCAGTAATACCGTCTAGGGGGGACAAGGCGACAATTTTTTTGGATTTAATAAAGGCTTTAAGATCCATTATTTTTTCTTATTTCTCTTGGCAAACTTGGCACCAACCTTGGCGTGGTGGAATCGAGATTCAAAAACAGATTGACGTTGATGCTTAAAATCTTTGGGAGATAGACGTTTACCAAAAAACAATGACTTCTCTTCTTCCTCTTTAACGGCGGCGACCTTTTTAACAAAAGCTTTTTTGGTGGAGCTGGTAGAAATTAGTGATTGTTTTCTTTGGGGATGGCGCTCAAGAGCCTCATTGTGACGCTCTTGGCCCTCGGGAGTTAAAAATGGATCTGGTTCAGAGTAATCGACGATAAGGGCTAGGTCACCAAGTTTATAACGGTGCATTTTTTCTTTGGCGGCGATAGCGGAATCAAGGTTATCAAATTCAACAAAACCAAGACCACGACTTTTACCCCAACGATTACGCATAATCTTTAAGGCTACTACTTTTCCAAAGGGAACGAAGAGAGTCAACAACTCCCCTTCTGTGTATACAAATGGTAAGGAACCAACAAAAAGGCGTTTGTTGGGGGCTCTTTTAGAATCCATATAGGTATTATAATATCTTTGATGCTTAAATACGAAGTTTTAGTTTTGGGTGAGCTTAGGACAAACTGTTATTTGCTCTGGGATGACGAGAGTCGGGAAACGGCAATTATCGATGCGGCCGATGATGGAGTGGCAATTTCAGAAATTATCGAGAGCAGGGGGCTAATTGCTAAAATTATATTGGCAACACATGGCCATTTTGACCATAACATGGGCGTTTTAGATCTTAAATTAATTTATAATATTCCCTTTGCCTGCAGTGAAAAAGACATGTTTTTACTAAAAAGACAGAGGGAAACAGCCACTCATTTTTTGGGGAATATTGACGAAATTGCACCAAATATCAACAAAATTGATATTGATTTAGATAAAAAAGATAAAATAAAATTGGGGGAAAATACGGTGAAAATAATGAAAAGTCCTGGTCATACTCCGGGCGGGGTTTGTTTTTTGGCTAATAATTTTCTGTTTTGTGGAGACACAATATTTGCCGAAGGGTTGAGGGGCGATACTAGGCATGGGTATTCTTCAACAACAAAAATTCATGAAAGTATCGCCAAGATATTAAAACTTCCCAATAATACCGTTATTTTACCGGGGCATGGAGAGGAAACTTCTGTGATCGACGCGAGAATGTTTTTTAAGAGCGACGAATAGAGTCGATGGTGTCTTCGAAATTCTGAACATTGTCCTGTTTGAGAGACTCAAGCAGTTCAATAACGAGATTTTCGAAATAAAGTTTGATGGTGGCTGATTGTTTGGGATTAAGCTTGAGCTCGGCAATCAGCTGGTCAATAGTTTTCATTGCTATATTGTATAATATTGTCGACTAGAATAGCTAATACCCCGTCGGCTAATGGTAGGCCATTTCGCTCTGAACGAAAGAATCGTGGTTCGAATCCATGCGGGGTAACTCATCTTTCGCTAAAGCTTCAGAATGATTATACTGAAGTGTGTATTATTCGTATATTTTATTGAGCTCTAAAGAAAGATATGGAGGCTCGCAGAATCCGAGGTATTCCGAAGCCGTAGGCGAAGGGTACCATGCGGGGTAACTCATCTTTCGCTAAAGCTTCAGAATGATTATACTGAAGTGTGTATTATTCGTATATTTTATTGAGTTCGAATATTGCTTGATGTGTGAAAAATAGAGGTAAAGTATAATTAGGCATGACAAAAGAATCTTCAGTAAATACAAATTGGTTTTTACAAAAAGCAGCGGAAAACGATTGGGCTGCATTT
>Ga0100403_1003829_pt1 | contig 10966 bp, 11 predicted proteins | sample CryGeymet201501t_FD_83663 | JGI IMG/M metagenome (GOLD analysis project Ga0100403, IMG submission 83663) | Groundwater microbial communities from Crystal Geyser aquifers in Utah, USA - Crystal Geyser metaG 2015-01t | ecosystem: Environmental > Aquatic > Deep subsurface > Groundwater | place...
AGGGCGAGGCGGCCTGAGGGTCGTGCTTCTCCCCTCCTTGAAGGAGGGGAGAGCGGAGACCGAGGAGGTGATGGGCATGGGCAAGGCGGCGCCGGACAGTGAGTTGCTGAGCGATGGGTTGACGCTGGCGCAGGTCGCGGCGGAGCTGACGCATCGGCTGGGCCGGGAGGTCACGCCGCAGCAGGTGCATTACCTCGCGAAGCGGCGCGGGGCGGCGCCGGTGGGTCGGACGGTGGTGTCAGTGCGGCGGGTGGTCGAGGTTGATGCGATCAGCCCGGAGCACTTGGACCAATTGGAGACGGCGGCCCGGGCGGCCTTGACGGTGCCGTTACAGTAGGCTACGCTTCAACTGTGCTGCGCGAAGGGCGCGGCGACTGCCCCCGGACACGGGGAATGCAGTTGCCGCGCCCTTTGTGGTTTGGGGCCGGCGGCGTGAGGGTCCTGCCTCTCCCCTCCTTCAAGGAGGGGACTGAGGGGAGGTCCGTTGACGAGTTGGTTTCGCGGGAGGTGGCTCCGGGCGGACCACCCCTTGAGCCCCTCCTTGAAGGAGGGGAGAGCGACGAGATTGGGGAGACGACCATGACCTGGAGCGCATTTGCCGGCGTGGTGTTTCAGACGAAGGTCAACCACGACCGGTACTACCACGGCCGGAACGGTCGGCACCTGAGCGGGCTGCGGCACCTGCGGGTGCTGAACTGGCGGCCCGACATGCTGCTGGCCGCCGGGATCCGCTGGCTGGAAGAGTATCTGCCCGAGGCCCTGCAACTGGTCGACTGGTCGGTCCCGCAGGTGCTGATCGCCGACCTCTCCGGTAGTGAGTCCGCCGGCGTGATCGTGCGGGGCGACCGCGACCTGGAGTGGACCCGGGACGAGTTCGGGCTGGTCCCGCTGACCGACCACACCATCGGTAACGGCGAGGGCTTGCGACGGCTACAGCATCGGCTGGCGGCCTGTGCCGAGCTGGAGGGCTGGTTCGAGCGGTGGGAGCACGCCGGCGGCGAGGGCAAGGAAGTCAGGATCGAGTTCGATGTGGCCGGGCTGGCGGTGGTCACGCCGTGGGAGGACGAGACCTGATGGATGGACCCACCGCCGGCGCCGGCGTCGCCGCGATGTCGCCGTTCAAGGGCGTCTGGCTCTGGCTGACCGCCGGGCTCGGCACGGCAATGGCCGGGTACTGGCACGAGGCGCCGCGGCTGCAGCAGGTCTGCTTCCAGTACATCCTGGTGCTGATCCTCCTGGAGAGCGTCACCGCCGGACAGATGCAGCGGCTGCACGCCCAGCGGCGAGCGAAGCCGCGGCACGACGACCCGCGGGTGCTGGTGTACGAAGACGACGACTGGCTGAGGGCGTTTAGACGGCTCTGGAACCTGACTGTCTACCTGGTGCTGGCGAGTATCTGCGATGCGCTCACCGCGCCGCTGGTCGGCTTCCCGCACTACGCGGTGACGGTGGTGCTGGTCGGTGGGTGCATCGGCTGCATCCGCGCGATCGCGCGGCATATCGCGACGGTCTGCGCCTACCACCACTTCGATTTCCCCGACTGGCTGGAACCTCTGCTCGGCACGCCTCTGCGGGTGGTGCTGCGCGAGGACGAGGAGGACTGAGATGCAACTGACCTGGCTGCGCAATTTGACCTGGTGGGACTGGCTCCGGCTGGCGCTCTACATTGCCGGCATCATCGCGATGCCGCAGTTGCAGGAGTTCGTGCTGACCATCATCCCGGCCGAATGGGTGACCTGGCTGCAAGGCCTGCTGGGGTTTGTGGCGGCCAACGACCCGGCGATCCCGAACGCGAAGGCGGCGGTGAAGGGATGACTCCGCTCTCCCCTCCTTCAAGGAGGGGATTGAGGGGAGGTCAGCGGGGAGCTTGTGACGGCGCTACGAGTCGTCCGCGGACCACCCCTTAATCCCCTCCTTGAAGGAGGGGAGAGCGGAGTGGGGCGAGGCTTGAGGAGATCGAGATGACCGAAGCAGCGCGGCTCAACCGCAACAACCTGATGCTGCTGCAGTGCTGGCCGGCCTTCGCGCGGAAGATCAAGGCCGTGCTGACCGACCTGGAGGGGCACGGCTGGCGACCGCGGATTCAGTGCGCCTGGCGGTCGCCGGCGGCGCAGCTCAAAGCGTATCGGAGCGGCCACTCGAAGGTCACGTTCAGCTACCACAACGCGACCAGCAAGAACGGCCAGCCCGAGGCGCTGGCGGTGGACATCCTGGACGATGACCACCCGCTCGACCCGCCGACGCGGTACCTGCTGATGCTGGCGAGTTCGGCTCAGGCGCACGGGCTGCAGAGCGGGATCCGGTGGGGGTTGAGCACCTGGCGGCGCCGGAAGATCGACGAGGCGATTGCGGGCAAGCAGTGGGATGCGAAGCTCTCGGTCGGCTGGGACCCGTGCCATGTGGAGGTGACCGGGCTGACGCTCGGGCGAGCGAGGGCGGGAGCGAGGATCTAGCGATGCCATGCGCCCCTCAACCCCCAGCCCCTTCTCCCACTCGGGGGAGAAGGGGAGTCCGGATCCGGCTCCCTCTCCCCGGCGTGGGAGAGGGCTGGGGTGAGGGGCGGGCGAAGGCGGGGGGGGCGACCGTGACGAGTACTCGGGTTCTCCCCTCCTTGAAGGAGGGGATTGAGGGGAGGTCCGGTGGGCGCCACCTACGGCGAGATTCACTCGTCAGCGGACCACCCCTTAGTCCCCTCCTTGAGGGAGGGGAGAGGGACGCCGTAGGCCTTGAGGAGTAGCCGATGGGCAGCCTGCTGAAAGCGCTGTACAACAACCCGCTGCTGCCGACGCCGCACTGGCAGCCGCGGTGCGAGCTGTGCGGGTTGCGCAACACGCATCCCGAGGACTATGGCTGGCTGACCCGGCAGTTGACCGGCCTGCCCGCGAACGACGAACCGCCGCTGACCCAGACCGAGATCGCGGCCGAACTCGAACGGCGGACCGGGCTGAGTATCACCCAGAGCCAGGTCAGCAACCACAAGACGAAGCACCTCGACCCGTCGCTCGCCGATGCGATCGAGAGCATGACCGGCCACCTGGTGATGATCGAGTACTTCGCCGGCATGGACGCGGGGCAGATGGCCGTCGGGTATGCCAAGCTGGCGCTGGCCAAGCTCGGGCAGTTGATGCAGGAGACTACCTCGCCGAAGTCTGCTTCGTCGCTGGGCGGCGCGCAGGCGGCGTTGATGAGCATCCTGCAGCGGGCGGACAAGCAGGAGGCCGAGACGGCGTTGGCCGAGGTGTCAGCGCGGCTGGCGGCGATGAAAGAGGAGCGCGAGACCACCGACTATGCGATGCAGTTCTCGAACTGGGTGCGGGACCATTACCCGGACCTGGAGCCGATTCTGGCCGATCCGGAGAAGCTGGCGGCGCTGCTGGCGGCGGTGGGAGCGGAGGCAACGCCGTGACGAGGATCCTGTCTCTCCCCTCCTTCAAGGAGGGGACTAAGGGGAGGTCCGCGGGCGAGCTGGTTTCGCCGCAGGTGGCTGCCGGCGGACCACCCCTTGATCCCCTCCTTGAAGGAGGGGAGAGGAATCCGGAGTTGGGAGCGCTCCATGCCTGAGCTATTCGGCCCCGGGGTGTTTCAGCGGGTGGCGGCCCGGCGCGAGGCGCTGCGGCATGTCGAGTGGTCGTTCGAGCTGTTTCCCGCCCAGCGCGAGATTGCCGAGGACCCGCACCCGATCCGCATCGTCGCCAACGGGAGGCGCTGGGGGAAGAGCTTCCTCGCCTCGGTCGAGGCGGTCGAGGAGGCGAACCACGCCCAGGGCACGGTGCTGCTGACCGCCAACACCTACAAGCAGGCCAAGCACGGGATGTGGCAGCACCTGGTGACCAACCTGGAGCCGAAGTTCCGCAAGGTCCACCAGGGGGACATGCGGATCGAGCTGCTGGGTGGCGGGCAGGTGCAGGTCGGGTCGCTGGACGAACCCGACAACCTGCGCGGCATGGGCGCCGACATCATCGGGATCATCGTCGACGAGGCTGCCTTCACGACCGATTACGCCCTGGAAAGCGTCCTGCAGCCGATGATGCTGGACCGCAACGCCTGGCTGCTCGGCATCTCGACCCCAAAGGGCCGCGGCAACTGGTTCCACCGGTACTGGTTGCGAGGCCAGTCAGGCAAGCCCGAGGATGGCCGGTACAAGTCCTGGCAGATGCCGACCTGGACGAACCCGTGCCTGAAGCACGTTCAGACGTTGATCGACGACCTTCGGAACACGATCCCGTCGACGGTGTTCGAGCAGGAGTATGAGGCCAAGTTCGTCGACGATGTCGGCGCGGTGTTCCGCGGTGTGCAGCTTTGCGAGGTGGCGACCAGGCCGGTGAAGCTGAACCGGGCGGGGCTGCCGATCCTGCCGCCCGGGAACTACTACGTCGGGATCGACTTCGCCCGTTCCGGCAATGACTACACCGTGGTCTACGTGCTGGACAAGACCCGTTCGACAGGCTCAGGGCAGGGCGACCTGAAGACCGTCTGGATCGGCCGTTGGGGCCGGCTAGAGGACGAGAAGCAGGTCGACCTGATCGCCGCGATTCTGAAGCACTTCAAGCCGACCCGGGTGCTGGCCGAGAAGAACAGCTTCGGCGGGGTCTACATGAGCTGGATGGCGAGCCGTCACAAGCTGGCGGTCGAGCTGTTCGATACCACCGGCACCTCGAAGGGCCCGCTGGTGCTGCAACTCGCCGGCGCGCTGGAATTCGGGCGGCTGGACCTGTGGCCCGAGACGGACGAGCTCGGGCGGGTGGTGGTCAACGAGCTGCTGGCGTATCAGTCGGAGCAGACCGAGGCCAAGCACACGACCTACAGCGCGCCGGACGGGTTCCACGACGACTGTGTGATTGCCCTGGCGCTGGCCGTGCGGGCGGCCGAGGGCGAGCCCGAGGGCGAGCCCGCCGGGACGTTCGAGGGGGATTTCAGGGACTACCTGGTGGGCGAGACGTACGGGCCGTCGCGCGGGGTGAAGGGCATCCTGGAGCGGTTCCGGCGGTCGCTGCCGGGGCATCGGCAGATGGAGTTCGGGGCGGGGTTGCGGTTGGCGGCGTGAGCCGACCCTCACCCCCCGGCCCCCTCCCTGCGGCAGAGCTCAGGACAAGCTCCGCAGGCCCTTCGACAGGCTCAGGAGGGGGAGGTTGGAGGGGAGAGCCGTAGGTCCTGAGCTTGTCGAAGGGCCGGCGCCGGGGTCCCTGTGCTCCGGCCCTTCGACAGGCTCAGGACCTACGGGTGGGGATGACGGCGGACGGGATAGGGAACCTCACCCCCCGGCCCCCTCTCCGTGAACGGAGAGGGGGAGGTCGGAGGGGAGAGGGACGCCGGGAGGAGTCGAAATGGCTGTTGTTGCGAGCACGAATAAGCGGACTAAGCCGGGTGTATTCCAGCGGATTGCGCGCGGCGCGCGGCGGTTCGCCGACGTGCTCGACCGGCCGTCGGACAGCGTGCTGACCCGCGAGGTGGGGATCGTCGGCGGGGCGGTCGAGCAGGGCCTCAGCCTCAACAGCTACAACCCCGACCTGACGGGCCCGGAGTGGTTCCGCAAGGTGGACGAGATGCTGGTCAGCAGCTCGCAGGCGGCGGTGATCGAGCTGTGTGTGACGCTGCCGATCGTCTCGGCCGAGTGGACGGTCAAGGGCGGCGACCCGGCGCTGCGTCAGATCGTCGAGACCAGTCTGTTCGGCACGGCCGGGATGAGCACGACCTGGAGCGAGGTGCTCTACAACGCCTGCGGCGCGGCGTTGCACGGCACGGCGGTGTTCGAGATCGTCTGGAAACTGACGCCCGATGGGCTGCTCATCCGGCGCCTGGCCGACAGGGACCCGGCGAGCGTGGACGAGTACAAGTTCGACCGGGACGGGGGTATCAAGGGCATCGTGCAGAAGGGCGTCGACCCGGACACGGGCGACGAGGTCGAGAAGAAGGTCCCGATCGAGAAGCTGCTACTGTTCCCCTACCGGCTGCGGCGGCGGGAGTGGCACGGGCGCTCGATCCTGCGGCCGGCGTACCGGCATTACGAGAGCATCGCGATGCTCTGCACGATTGCGGACATCGGTTTGGACCATTCGCTGGCGGGTCTGCCAGCGGGCCAGGCGCCGCAGGGCGCGACCCAGGAAGATATCGAATCGTTCCGCGAGATCCTCTCGGCGGTGCGGCGGCATGAGGCCTCGGGGCTGGTCATGCCGCCCGGCTGGAACCTGCTCGACGGCCGGCTGATTGGCGGGTCGGACTCGGTCGGGTTCCTGGAGTACTTGCAGTGGCACGAGGGTTGTTTCCTGCGGGCGGCGCTGTGCGGGTTCATGCAGTTGGGCTCGACCAAGTCGGGCACGACCGAGCTCGGTGGCGACCTGATGGACTTCTCGATCATGGCCTGGGGCGGCCTGTCCGGGATGATCGCCGGCGTCTTCAACCGCCACCTGGTGCGCCGGACGTGTGACTACAACGCCGAGAAGCTGCTGACCGAGGAAGCCTACCCGGAGGTCAAGCATCAACCGATTCGCGAGGTGTTCGGGTCGAAGCAAGACCAAACGCAGGCCGGCCGGTTCGTGCAGGCGGTGGCGCAGGGCGAGGAACCGGCGCCGGCGGACAAACAGCAGATGGCCGAGTGGATGGCGGACGGGCTGAGGCTGCCGGACCGGGATGCGCGGCGGGAGGGCGCGGCTTGGCGCCCCTCACCCCCCGGCCCCCTCTCCCACGCCGGGGAGAGGGGGCGTGTGAGGAGCTTCTCGGAGGCCGATGTCCGGGCTGCGGTCGCGAAGGTCAAGGCCGACACGGCGACCCTCAACGACCAGTGGCAGCAGGAGATGCTGCCCCGCCTGGAGGCGCTGCTGAGCAACCTGCTGCGGCAGGTCGACCTCGCCGGCGGCGACCCGACGAAGCTGTCGGGCCTGACGCCGGCGCCGGCGCTGGTCAGCGACCTGGGCACCGCGATCGCGCCCTTCATCTCCCGGGTGCGGGTGCTGGCTGCCGAGCGGTTTGCCGAGGAGATTGGCGAGGCTCCGCCGGCTGACCTGGTGGCGCCGGCGCCGACCGAGGCGGAGACCACGAAGGGCCTCAACCTGGCTGAGCACCTGGCCGAGGCGGCCCGGTTCGAGGTGCTGAGCGGTGCGCTCAAAGGCGAGGACCTCAACGCCCTGGCGAACCGCTTTGCCGAGGCGGTCAACCGGCGGCTGCGGGTCGACCTGGTCGACGAGGCTCAGGCAACGGCGGCGAGTGTGTGATGGCTGACCTGGTGGACATCCTGGAGATGGCCGGCTCGATCCTGATCACCGAGACCAGGGAAGAGACGCGGTTGGCCGTCGCCGCGCAATCGGGCACGGGCCGCGTGATGTTCAGCGGCGTTGGCGACGACTGCCCGCTGTGCGCCAGCTTGCAGGGCAAGGTGTTCCGGGCCGACAGCGAGGAGGCCCGCCGCTTCACCCCGCCGCTGCACCCCAACTGTGACGACCTGTGGGTCGCTGTCGGTGACGACCAGGTCGGCGCGGTCGACTGGTTCACCAAGCGGGACGAGGAGGCGTTCAAGCCGCTGATTGAGCAGCACGGCACCTTCGTCACCCAGCCGGACAAGTATGAGGAACTCCGCGTGATCGCCGGCCCGAGCGGTCGGGACTTCACGTTCCGGCGGGGGAAGAAGGGCGAGCGCGGGACGGTCGAGTTCCACCGGCCGCGATACAAGCTGCCCGGGCTCGACCCGGAGGTGAAGATCACCGGCGTGGCGGAGACCGGGCCGAAGTGGCAGACGGTGGGGCTCGGCGACCTGCGCGAGCCGCCGGAGGTGCGGGGTGTGCCGGGGCATCCCGAGCTGCTGACGGCGGCGGATGCGGCGGCCTACCGAGCGCGGTTCGCGGAGACGGCCCAGCCGCGTGGGATCCCTGAGACGCAGCCCGGGCCGCGGGGACATGTGGGGTCGGTGGGAAAGCAGACGTGGAACCCGGCGGCGAACAGCCTGGAGCGGCCGCTACCGGAGCCGGCGCGGGAGTGGCTGCAACAGGTTGGCTTCGGTGATGACGAGTTGGAGCAGGTGCGCCGGCAGCTTTGGCGCTGGTCGGATCGGGAGTACCAGAACCCCGAGGTGCAGGCGGTGATGTCTGACTATCTTGCCAATGCACCGAAGTTCGAGGGGCGGATTGAGCGTCACCTGGAACTGCCGGTGGAGAACGGCAAGGTCGATCTGACGAAGTATCGCGGCGGCTCTCTCGATGCGGGTGGCGACCTGCGTTTGGAGCGAGCGTCGAGTTTCACCGCTGGTCTGCGCGAGCCCGGGAATGTGGTTCTGGTGGTGGACGACAACCGCTCCGGGGCGAGCATTCGCGGGTTCGTGAAGCCGGAGAGCGCGTTCGAGGATGAAGTTGTGGTCCCGGGGGGAACAGACTACCAGGTCTTGTCCGTTCAACACCTTGAGTGGACTCGTCCAGGAAGCGACACCACCGAAGAGATGGTCGTGGTGCGGCTGAGGGAGAACGATGCGACACGCTGACGATCCGAGCTACAACCCCGATGACATCACGGTCTTGCCGCCGCGAACCGAGGCCGAGCGCGCGGTGGTCAGCGAGGCAAACGCACTGGTTCACGCGATGCACCCCGGCAACGCCGAGGCTCAGTATGAGCGCGTGGTCGAGGTGCTGGGGGGGTTGACGGGTCCGAATGCGGAGGAGCACCGCAAGGGTCCACTCCGCGCCGCGCTTGAGACCCGGGACGCGATGAAGCGGATGGGTGCGAACCGGGCGGCGCGGGGTTGGCATCCTGTGCCGGATCATCTGCAGCACTTGCTGACGCCGGAGGAGCGGGGCAATGGCTGAGCCGAACCCTCGACGCTGGACACCACCCCTGCCACCGACCGAGAACGGCCGCCCGGAGCTAACCATCGATTGCCTGCCCAAGCGCGAGTATCTCCGCCGCCAGGCGCTGGCCTGGAAGCAGGCGCGCTACCGGACCCACGTCGCGCTGCGGGTAGTCATGATGGTCATGGTCTGGCTGTTGCTGAACCTCGCCGTCATGCTCGGGGGGCAGTTGGGGGCGGGATAGCTCCTGCGGCGGGTCTTCGCTCTCCCCTCCTGCAAGGAGGGGATTGAGGGGAGGTCCGCGGGGAGCCGGTTTCGATAGAGGTGGCTCCGGGCGGACCACCCCTTGATCCTCTCCTTGCAGGAGGGGAGAGCGGATCGGCCCAATCCCTCCCGTTTGGCCGTCAAGCGGTGTCTAGCAAAGCTAGAACGGCGAGACGGGGTGTTGTGGGGTAGCGGGGGCGGTGGGCGAGTGAGAACCGTAGGTCCTGAGCTTGTCGAAGGGCCGGCGAGGTCCTTGTGCTCCGGCCCTTCGACAAGCTCAGGACCTGCGGGGTTGGAGCTGGTTTCGCGGGAGGTGGCTCCCTGCGGACCACCCCTTGATCCCCTCCTTGAAGGAGGGGAGAGGAGAGAGCGATGCCCGGCACACTGCACTTCAGCTTCGACATCGACGGCGACCGGGAGGTGAGCGTCAAGCTCCACGGCCTGATGGCCGCCGTCACGGACTTCTCGCCGGCCTTCAAGGTGATGGCTCGGGACTGGTCGACCACGATGGCGGCCAAGTTCGCCGCCTCGGGCGACTTCGAGACCGGGACCGACGAAGAGGGCAACCCGAACCCCGGCTGGGCGCCGCTGGCGCCGAGCTATGCCGCCTACAAGCAGCGGAGGTTCGGCAATCAGCCGCTCCTGGTGCGGACCGGGGCGTTGCGGCAAGCGGCGGTCAACCCGCGGGAGGTGATCACCGAGACGTCGCTGCGGCTGACCGTGGCGTCGGCGTATGCGCTCTACCACCAGTCGAGCCGACCCAGGACCAGCAACCTGCCGCGGCGGGCGTTCGCGAGTCTGACGGCGAAGCAGGGCGGGCGGTGGGTGCGGGCGGTGCGGGAGCAGATCAAGAAGGCGGCGGAGAAGTGACGCGGACTCGGGTTCTCCCCTCCTTCAAGGAGGGGACGAAGGGGAGGTCTGTTGACGACTCGTTGCGTTGTCACGGGCTCCCCGCGGACCACCCCTTAATCCCCTCCTTGAAGGAGGGGAGAAGAGCGGACCACCCCTTAGTCGCCTCCTTGAAGGAGGGGAGAGGGGAGGCGCGTGGCCTTTGTGGCCTGCCCCTTGACACCCCAAGATCCGCCGTGCTAGACTGACCAAAGTTTGCATAGGCTGCGCGTAAACAGAGCGCGGCGACTGCCCCCCGGAGACGGGGACATGCAGTTGCCGCGCTCTGTGTGGTTTGGGACCTCACCCCCGGCCCCTCTCCGCAGGCGGAGAGGGGGGACGGAGCGGAGATGCCGCGCAAGCTGCTGGTTCAAGTCGAACGACCCGCCGCCCGGCCAGGTGCCGAGACCTGGCAGCTCGTCGTGCCGTATGGCCATTGGGACCACCCGCAGTACGGCAGCGTCGACAACACGCCCGAGCGGATCCAGCGGTACTACCAGAACTTCAAGGCCGGGATCAAGCTCCAGGGCGACCCCACCGACGACGTCGCCGACGTGCTGCCGTTCACGATCGACCACGACGACGGCAACCCCGCCTCCGGCTGGATCCAGGACGTTCGGATCGGCGATGGGGGGCTCGAAGCGCTGACCCGTTGGACCCCGGCCGGGGTCAACGCGATCGTCGGCGAAGAGTACCCGTTTGTCTCGCCCGACCTGGTCGACCGGTACACCGACCCGGTGACCGGGCAGGTGTACGAAGACGTGCTGGCGGGCGCCTCGCTGGTGGTGCGCCCGTACTTCAAGAACATGCCTCAGGTCTACCTGGAGCACTACGACGAGGACCCCGAGCCGACGGTGCTCTGGGTCGACCCGGAGGATCCCCAGATGGCGGATGACCAGGTTCGGACACCCCCCGAACAGACCGACGGCGCGGCCAACGAGGACACGGCAGCCGAGGCGACGACGAGCGCCTCGGCTGCCGGCTCCTCGGCTGGCGCCGGTCCCCTCACCCCCCAGCCCCCTCTCCCACTCAGGGGCGAGGGGGAG